>ERZ1292623.792-Hain-H51-01um-R1-792-length-32123-cov-4_pt1 | contig 32123 bp, 35 predicted proteins | sample MGYA00564398_ERZ1292623 | MGnify/ENA primary metagenome ERZ1292623 (study PRJEB36523, sample SAMEA6512633) | groundwater metagenome | collected 2019-01-07 | study: AquaDiva: Metagenomics assemblies of 32 groundwater samples
GGCCATATGATTTTAGCTCAGCAAATGTTATTTTATCAAAAATTAGGAGCTAAACTTTACATCGCTGTTGCGGATCTGGAAGCCTACAATGCGCGTGATAAATCTTTAAGCGAATTAAGAAAAACTGCACTTGAACAATACTTACAAAATTATATAGCTCTTGGATTAAGCCCAAAAAATGTTGATTTCTATTTCCAAAGCGATAGATCAAGAGATGCTAAAAAATCAAATGCATATTATAGATTAGCATCAAATTTCTCACGGCACGCAACATTTAATGAATTTAAAGCAGTTTATGGAGAAATTACACCGGGCAAAATGAATGCTTCTCTAATACAAGCTGCAGATATGTTTCACGCACAGCTGCCAGAATTTGAAGGTCTAAGCCACGTAGTAGTTCCCGTCGGTATAGATCAGGATCCTCATTTGAGATTAGCAAGAGATATAGGAAAAAGATACAAAGATCATAATTTCAAGCAGTTAAGCTCTACGTATCATATGTTTATGCCTGGACTGAAAGGCGGAAAAATGAGCAGCAGCGATGAAATGTCTTACATAGCTATGACTGATACTCCAAAAGAAGTTGAAACGAAAATCAAAAGTTATGCTTTTTCCGGCGGTGGAATTAGTTTAGCGGAACACAAGAAACACGGCGGAAATCCTGATATAGATGTAAGCTTTCAGTATTTGAGATTCTTTTTTGAGCCTAATGATAAGAAGCTCAAGCAAATTCATGACAATTATAAATCAGGCAAGCTTCTAACAAGCGAATTAAAACAATACACGATAGATAAGATAAATGCATTCCTAAAGAAGCATCAAGCTGCTAAAAAGAAGGCTGCAAGTAAAGTAAATAAATTCCTTAGATAAAATCACCAAGGCCTTTCTGCTTCACATCTCTGCATGTCATTCTCTTTATTGCTGCATCAATTCTGTCCTCTGTAAAGCCATGCCTATCAACTAATATTTCTTTTATCTTTCTTGCATCTGGAGAATTCCAAACTAATTCGTAATCTTTATTTACTATTGGCTGCAAAAACAAATTCTTAAGAGTAGTGTAACTAATAATTTTATTTTTATACTGATTAAATTTATGTTCCTGCACAATCTTTAATGCATTCTTTGGACCAATTCCGGAAACACCACCGACATTATAATCTGTTCCAACCAAAAGTCCAATATCAACCAAGCCGGAAATATCCAAATGCAAGTGGTTTAGAGTTTCAATCAAATCAATTATTTCTATGTTGACATCTTTCTTTCTTGATATTGATAAATTTCTAATTAATCTTGGAGCTGCAAACAAAAGCGTATCATAATCCTGGCTCGCAACTGCCCAAACATCTCCCTTATTACACATATAAGCTGCCTGCGCTTCCCCCTCTGAAAGTGCCTGCACCCACGGCAAACCCATCGCCCTAATCAGCTCTTTAGATTCCTGTATCATCGCGGGAGTTAATCGCGATGTCTGTTGCGCATATTTTCTGGCTTCTTCTTTATCGCCTCGTTCCAAAGCTTCCTTGTATTTTTCTCGCGCAGTCTCTCTGATCTCTCTGCGTGCTTCTTGAACGGCCTGTTTCTCAATAGGCGCCTTGCCATCAAAAACAAAAGTGGGAAAAATTCCTGCTTCCATTAAATTAACAGTTCTGTAAAATAATCCTGACAAGTGCGAAGTTACATTTCCATTCTTATCCATTAATGGAGTTCCATCGTATTGTCTTATAGTAGACAAAAACTGATAGATAACATTGTAAGCATCAATTGCAATTTTTTTGCCGGCTAAATCCTTAAGTTCCAAATTGTGCTTTATTGCTAAATCCTTGAGATTAACGCCCATGAGTTTAACCGAAAGCTCTTCGTATATCTACGACATCTGTTGAGCTCACCATTTCAAGTGCCTGCAATTTCTCTTCAAGAATATCTACATTTGGGTTGTCTTCTTCTTTAAACGTAATAATGATTTTCAAAGCTTTTAATCCGAATGCCACTGGCTCCTCTTCTGTTTTCAAAAGTTTAGCTCCGAATTCATCCACAATTAATTCAGTCTGCTTCTTCAATTGTTCCATATCTACTTCAGGATGTTTTGGAAGTATCTTTAATGTAAGCAATATATGTGCCATAGAGAATTCGCTTCTGCCATGTTTAAAAACCTTGCCCAAATAGTATAATTATAAGATGTTAATCAAACAAATCCCTGAAGATTTTGTAGTAGAAGAGCTAATAGATTTAGAGCTTAATGAAAACGGCGAGCAGACTTATTTCTGGCTAACTAAAAAGAATTGGACGACTGGTAAAGCCGTATCTACAATTGCTCAACGCTGTCATACTAGTATGAGGCGGTTTAAATTTGCTGGGAATAAAGATAGAAATGCAATTACAAAACAAGCTATTTCAGCTTTCAAAATTTCTCCCGAACAGTTAAAGCGTATTATGATAAAAGATATTGAAATAAATGTTATTGGCAAAGGTAATATTCCTATTTCATTAGGTACATTACGCGGCAATCATTTTACTATAATCGTACGAGATTTAAAAGCAAAAGTTAATTCTAAAAAGTTAGCTAAGTTAAAATCAAAAGGTTTTCCAAATTATTTTGGTGAGCAGAGATTCGGTTATGGCAATACGCATTTAGTAGGAAAAGAAATCCTCAAAGGAAATCTAGAAGAGGCTATAAAATTAATCATTACTTATTCTGAAGGTTCTAACAAGGATACAAAAATTGCTAAGGAATTTGCATTGAAAAATTGGGGCAATTGGAAAGACATTATTGTAAAATTTCCGCATTATATGGATTTGGAAAAAGCTGTTTTAAATTGGTTAATTCAACATCCGACTGATTTCGGTGGTGCGCTAAGAGTAATTCCAAAAACTATGAGACGTATGTATGTACACGCCTATCAAAGCGAGATTTGGAATAAAGCTCTTGAAAAATGTGCACCTAGTCTTAAAGGAAATCCAGAACTTCCAATTCCAGGTACAGATACTAAATTAAGTAAGGATAAATTTTCCAAAGCTATAGTATTACTTCTTAAAAAGGAAAAGGTTACACTGCAAGATTTCTCTTCCAAACGAATTCCTGAATTAAGTTCAGAGGGTACAGAAAGAAAAGCATTTGTCAAACCTAAGACTTTGAAAATTGGAAAACTTGAGAAAGATGAATTAAATAAAGGACGATACAAAACAAAAATAACATTCAGTTTGGATAAAGGCGCTTATGCAACAGAATTAATCAAATATTTATTTAGTTGATATAACTTTCAATATTGGCTGTTGACGTAAATCCTTCTATTTTTTCATCGTTAATTATCAAAGTTGGAGCTTTCTCTACATTATAACGTACAACAAGCAAACTAACTAGCGGTTCTTTTTCATAATCTTTGTCTATAGACAGAATTACTACATCGGGATTTTTATCTGCAAGCTCATCAAGAGAAAATCCTTGCGTTATGCTTTCGGAATGATTTACCTGGTAGAAAAATAAAATTATATCGTAATTCACTCCGCACGTTTCTTCAAAATTTTTTAACAAAGTGAAAAATTGGATTTTTGAAATTAAATGTTTATTTTTCAGGTATTCGAAATCTTCAGCACCTTCATATTTACGGCTATTCTCTAACAAAGTAAGTTTTCTTCCAGTATCAGCAATTGATTTTTGTACATTTTCTACTCTCGATATCATACTATCGCACTGGCCACCAAAAGTCTCTACGAATTGCTGTTCAACTAAGAACGATTGCGCCTCGAGTTCATTCTGCCTTATACTGAGCAAAAGCTCATCAGTTTGGTATGTATCAAATGTGCTTCCAACTAAGATTCCCGCGGCGAATACAAATATAGTGATTATTAGTGTTGTTACGAGTAAATATTTCTTATATTTCTCTGCTACCATCTTGCATCTCCTCTCCAGACTTTTTTTACTCCTAATAGTTCATACATAGCGCCAAGAAACCAATAAAAAGATTTCACAAAAGGATAAGCGATAAAAAACATAAGTCCTGCTAACGGATAAGATGCTTTTTCTCTGAATATTCTTACAGACTTATACAATACATAAATACCACACATAACCAATACACTCGTCCAAAAAAGAGCACTGAAGTCTACTAAAAGAATGGTTGCGCCTTGAAATATTTTACCAGTTAATAAACCATTAAGTGAAGTATAAAGTATGAAGCCTGCAATAGTATAAAATACTATTAATGTGCTTAATATAATTAAAATTGGCATTATGAAACTAATTGGCATTATGAATAATCCGAGCAAGCCAAATTCTTTTTTGAAAAACATATCCTTATGCTTAAGCATAGTTGTAAAAAATCCACGTGCCCATCGCAATCTCTGGCCGTGATAACCTTTCAGTGTTTTCGGAACTTTTGTAAAAGGCATTGCCGCTAGACTAGATTTTATTTTATACCCATTATGCAGAAGCCTGACAGCTATTTCTATATCTTCTGTCAGAATATTTTCATCGAATCCGCCAACTTTTTTTAATGCGTCTGTTCTATAAATACTGAAAACTCCTGGAGTTAAATGCAGGACATCCAAAACTGACATTAACTTGTGCACTAAACCTACACTAAGATATTCAAACCATTGTAACTTTTCCAAGAAATTTTCCGGCTTCCAAACTTTTATACTTGTTTTAACGCCTCCAACTTTAATATCGTTAAACTTTGGCAATAAAACTTCCAAAAGATTTTGAGTTGCAATAGAATCTGCATCCAATATTACAGTGAATTCACCCTTTAATTTTTCCAAACCTATATTTATAGCATGTCCTTTTCCCGGCTCTTTGATCGAAATCAATTTTACGCCTTTTTCTTTATAGCTTTTCACAATTTCTTCGGTTCTATCGGTACAAGCATTAGCGAGTACGATAATTTCTCTTTTCGTCTTTGGATAATCGACTTGCAGCGCACTATCTATTGTGGCTGCTATAACATCTTCTTCGTTGTGAGCTGGAATCAAAATACTAACTAAAGGCGCATATTTTCTGTCCCATTTTGGTTCTTCTAAATTTCCTTCTTCCAGAAATAAGACACTAATCCAAAAAATAGCCATAAATAAACTAATAAATGAACTTGCGTAAAGAACTAATTTGTAAGCGAAAATTTCTAACATTTTTAGATAGCTATCCCAACTAAATTGTAACCGAGCTTATCTGCAGCCAATATTAATTCATCTGGAGTATCTCCTGCTATAAGTACGCATCCATTTTCCACTGTAATTCCAGTAGTTCCGAGTTGAAATCTTATTACACCTGTTGTAGCATCAACCGCATCGCAGTCTTTTATTGGTATATTCTGCTGGACTGGATTTGAGTCACGCGTATAAGCAGTAATAGTTTCGATTCCATAGAGTGCTGTTATTCTCGCAATTTCTGTTGCTGCAACTACGTACTTAGCTATCTCCTCTGCATTTGGATCCAATACTAAATAAATTTTCTGCGAACCTAAAATTCTTTGTATTGCTGGCTGTTCCAAAGGTATTCCTTCAGCATACCTAGGATCTAATCTAAAAAGAATAGGTATGTCTTTTCCGCCGTGCTTTATTAGCGTTCCAAAAGTGCTATCTTCAAGGCTGTAAAACACGTAATCGCCAACTCTAAATGCGTTATTTGGCAATCCGGTCGCGGCTCCTGTGAGATACGATATTCCAAAGAAACCTATTGTACTACCTACTAATATTAAAACCGTAAACCAAACTATTATTTGCTTGGTTTTGTTCGTTGTCTTTTCCTTCCGTTCTTTCAAACGTATTGCTTCTCTTGGCTTATCTGCTATTTTAAATTCGAATTTTGGTAGTAAACTTTTTTTCTCTGGAGTTTGAGATTGAAGATTTTCTTGGTTATTTTCTTTTTTTTCTTCCTGTTTATCATCTTTATGCCAATCAATACCAATATTAGGCAACGCCATATAATCGACTTACTGAGAAGCGATATAAAAGTTTCGACAATTCATTATATTAAATAAAGAAAAAATAAAGAAAAAGAAAGGGGTTTAAACCCCTAATTATGCGGCTGGTTCTTCAGCTACTGGTTCGGCACTTGCTGCTTCAGCTGATGCTGCTACGGCAAGAGGTCCAACAGTTATTATGCCTGCTGAACTGCTTACTTTAACTGCGTCTCCGGACAAGCCATATGCGGTATAGTCCTTCAATACAGCTGCTGCATCTCTTGTGTTCTGTGCTTCCCATCCAGCTACTATTACTGCAACTTTTGTTCCACCGAATGCATTTTCGACCAACTTGATCAAACCTGCGTCTTGTGGTACGCCAGATGCTGCACCGTATGCTGGGTAGCTTAAGCCCAAAGCTTGCGCTGCTAATCTATTAACTGCTGGTCCACCTACAATGATTTGGTCGAACGCAGTCTTGTCTGTTACTTCTGTGTCCAATTTTGCGATTGGAACTCCAGCTATAGAACTTACTGCAACTGCTCCACCGCTTGTAGTTGTGGTTGTTTCCGGACCTGCAACAGTAATCTTTGCTTTTACAGAGTCTGCTGGTATCAATAATTTTACTCTGTCGCTTGGACCATTGCCTTTTGGATCCTTGATTACAATTCCATATCTTGTTCTGTGGTCTTCATCTTTTGTACCTAAAGACAAGTTGGTTGGGTAACCAGTTCCCCAGAAGATTTCATTTGCTTGTTCAAGCGATACTGTTGAACCAAGTCCAGTGAAATCCGCTCCGGCGCCGTGTCCTAACCATATGTGCAAATCGTCGCTCTTATCTAACAAATAGCTATTGTCGTCAATGACATCAAATGTCAAATTAAGCACGTTTGCAGCTACGTTACCAGTACCCATTTGTCCACCGCTTGTACCGATTACAACATTTGTGCTCTTGGTATCATCGTATGATACTTCAGCAATCTTTGCGGTAGAGTTACCAATTGTTGCGTTTCCAGTATGGAATGTTCCGTTTCCAGCAAAGGTAATCTTACCATCGCTTGGGTTTCGGTAAAATACATTTGTGTCGTTAGCTCTAATATCGTCGATGCTAATGTAAATTCTGTTTGTTTTCTTATTAGTTCCGCCGACAGTAACCAACAACGAGTCCGATACGGACGATTCAATGATAAATGCTGGTTCAGCAGTCTGTGTTGTGAAACCTGCTGCATCACTGAAATCTGCAGATGATTCATACTTTACAGTAAGTTCTGCATATTTGTTGTCAGGTACAGTTAAGCCGTCAAATCTCAATTCGAATCCACCAAGTGGCAAGTCATATTTACCGCCTACTGTGATTGGACCGTCTGAGTCGTCATTAATGACGTAGTCATTAATTACACCAAGTGTTGGTCCTGTTCCTGCTGCACCATTGTTATCAATTAATTCTCCGGCTGCATTTAAGACCAAACCATCTGCATCCCATACCCAATCTGGGTCTTCTTTCTTACAGTTTGCAGTCTTCCAAGCAGTCGCACAAGGTTCGATGAATTTATCACCGTCGTTGTACGTTTCAAGTGCTTCAGCACCTACAACCAATGTAGCTGCTCTCTCTGCTAAATTTTCAGAGTAGAAAGTTTCTGCTACATTAACTTCTAGACCATTTACAGTTTCAGTTCCTGTTACAGTTTCCTGTACGCCGTCAACATCAATTATAACTGGTGTATTTGTTGTGGCTGAACCTACATTCTTCAATGTAATCTTTTTTCCAGATACGGTTGCAGTGTCTCCAACATTCATGAAGACTTCTTCTCCAACTCTTGCGGTAAAGGTATCATCATCTGTTACAGATGTAATTTTTACCTTTCTGCCCAAAAAGTTTATAGTTAATGGGTCAGCAGTTGTAGATGCACTTATATTTATAGAGCTGTCAAAAACATAGTAGTAACCTAATACGCCTCTGTCAACTTCTGCAAATACTCCAGATTTATAGTCATCTTCAGATGCTACTAAAGAAGTAACTACTCTTGGACCTAATTCAGATGTTGTTCCGTTCTGAAATACGATTGAATCGTGGTAGTCATAGCTCTTGGATTGGAAAGTTATTGAGCTGTCTTTTAGACCACTTATATCATCGTCTTCTAATTCACCGTCGAATCCACTTGGAGTTACGTTACCTACGTAATTACCCAATGAAATTTCCTGGGTTTCTCCGCCGACAGTTACAGTTGATCCGCCGCCTGCGGAAGTCGTGGCACTTTGTGCTAATGTTACAGCAATGTCAGTTGCGCCTATGATATCTGCTGGGGCTGCGTCAGCTCCAACAACGATCAAACCTACCCATTGTCCATTTGTAATAAATGGAGCTGGATAGTCAGCCAAATCGGCTGCAGCAGCGGCACCGAACATTGTTGCGCCCATCATAACTGCAGTTGATGAAACTGCGGCTACTCTGCGCATTGCGCCTTTTGCTTTTAATACAAATCCGTCTTGCATTTTGTTCTCCTTTGTTAATGTTAAAGAACTTGAGATTTTGTTTAAATGTATTGTGGTCAATTAAGTCACTATGTAATAATTACCATAGAGAAGTGAATACCCTGTTATATAAACCATTAAAAGATGTCGTCAGCAGTTCTATCATATGGTTGAGGATAATACTAAGTACAAACCCAAACGTAAGCGTAAAGCTAAAACCCCTTCAAAATCTATTAAATTAGTATTAAAAATACCGAAAAAGGAAGACGATTTCGAAACTAAACAGCACACTGATGTAGTTTACAAACAACCTGAAATGAGCAGTAATAAAGATACAAAAGTTCTTACCGCTCACGATATTTTAACTAAAACTCCTGAGGAGCTTGACCAAGGCCGACGAGAGTTAAATAATCTCGTAAGAAGAATGAAAATTCTTACTGCTATTATGTTAGGAAATCATCAGAACAAAGAATTGTCTAAGGTTCTGGACACCGATAAATCATTTACTTCTAAACAAATCAAAGAACTTGAAGATGAAGGGCTAATAAAACGTGAAACTGATGGCAGAGAAGTAAAATATGAAGTTGACAAATTCAATCTCCTAAAATTCCTGAACACTAAAGTTGCTATTAAATGGAAAAAAGAGGACGAGGATAAAAAATGATAGAAGAAAAGAAATACGAGCTTGTGATGGGACACTTAGTAGCCATTGTAATGATTGGTATGTTAGTGACTCTTGGCGTCGGATTTTTTGTCGGCAATCACTTAGGTTTGACTACCGGACTTGGCACGTCTGTAATAGAAAAACCAGACTACTGCAACGTTGATAAGGTCGGGACAAAAATACATGTCAAGTGTAATGAACTAAGCGATGTCACATTGGAAAATCTATGCCAGTGGGCTAGTCCAGAACTCAAGAACAAAGTAAGATTAGTAGTAATTGCATAAAGAGTATTATTGTATAAAATACAAGATAGCTCTTTTAGAGCTATTCAGAATTCTTCAGTTCTTTCTTTAGCTCTTTGATTTCCTCATTTGCCGACAGAATTTTACTATCCAATCTTTTCACATCTCTCTGAAGCAAAATATTGGCAGATTTCAATTTCTTAATAAGAGCGTCATATTGATGCAATTTTGCACTCAGGTCATTCAAAAGATCTGAAAAATTCGCATTTGTATCGAGTAAATCCACTGGTTCAATTATTTCGACAGACGAGGGCATCCAATCAAAGACCACACCTACTAGATCTGTCATTCTTTTGGCTGTAAATTCAAATTCTACAAAACCAGAATAAGCTCTATCTGAAATCTTTTTAGGTTCGCGGATGGTTGCTTTCTTGACAGCTATGCCAACATTTTCACCGCCGAACTTTTCTTTCACTAAATTAAGTGTACTAGTAATATGTTCTTCTGGCCAGCCCGCTACCTCTATAATAATTCGCGCTTTGATAAGTGGTAGTTCTGCCATAAATTTGGCTGAATAGAGAGCTTTATATGTTTTATTAAAAATCTAAAGATTTCGAAACTGAGCTTTTCTTTATAGTGGAATAACGGCTTTGTAAAATAAGTATCTTTTGTAAAAAAAGTAACCTCCTTTAAGGACTTATTTTACAAAGCCTGGAATAACACAATCTTTATAAACTACTATACTATATAGTAAAGTAATAACAAGAAGACAGGTGCTTGAAGACAATCACAACTGACCATCACCGCTCCGAAATTCGGAGTTTACTGGAGAAACTAGCTCTAAAAGAGCGGTCAATCCTAATAGTAGAGGGAAAACGAGATAGTTTTACTTTAAAACGACTCCTTCCCGGTGCTGAAATCTTCTCGTTAGCAAATCAAAAAAGAAGCCTATACGAAAGTGCAGAACACATTGCTTCAAACTTTAACGAAGCGATATTAATGTTAGATGCGGATCAAAAAGGCAAGGAACTATCAAAAAAAATAATAGCATACTTGCAAAGCCTCGGCGTAAAAGTCAATAAAGACGGCGAAAAGCTACTCAAATTGGCTAATAGACGCCACATCGAAGACTTACGTTCTGTAATAATATAGGACTTCTAGGAGAAAATAAATGGGAAAAATTAGTCCCGTATCAATAAAATACGTAATACATGCTAAGTTTGAACTTAGCGGAATTGCAGAAAAACCAGACATAATCGGAGCTATCTTCGGACAAACTGAAGGCTTACTTGGTTCAAATCTTGAATTAAGAGAGTTACAAAAATCCGGAAGAATTGGCAGAATAGATGTAAATACTGAAAATAAAGATGGAAAGACATTTGGCGAAATAATTTTGCCAAGTTCTATGGGTAAAACTGAAACTGCTATAATTGGAGCTTCTCTCGAAACAATCGAAAGGGTTGGACCTTGCGAAGCGAAAATAAAAATAACAGGCATAGATGACGTTCGAGTTTCTAAGCGAGATTTCGTAAGAGATAGGGCGCAAGAGCTTTTGAAAACTCTTGTTGCAGATATGCCAGACTCGCAAGAATTTACAAATTTGCTGAATGAAAATTCCAGAACTTCTGAAATGATTGAAATTGGCAAAGATAAAATTGTTGCAGGTCCAGAAGTTGAAACTTCTGACGAAATAATTGTTGTTGAAGGAAGAGCGGATGTATTAAACTTACTGCGCTATGGAATTAAGAACGCTATTGCATTACAAGGAACAAACATTCCGCAGACAGTAATTGATTTAGCAAAGAAAAAATCTGCGACTTTATTTGTAGATGGTGATAGAGGCGGAGAATTAATAATAAAAAAAGTTGCCGAACTCACCCAAATGAATTTTGTTGCGATTGCTCCAGACGGAAAAGAAGTTGAAGAGCTGACACAAAAAGAAATTTTGAAAGCTCTAAGAATGAGAATCCCATGGGCAGAAGCTAAAACTAAAAATACAAATGTTTCTACAGTCGTACGCGAAGTAAAACCAATTGAAGTAGAAACTAGAAAACCTTCTTATTCGAGAGATGATAGAAGCAGAGATGAAAGACCAAGGCGATTTGAAAGGCACGACTCTCGAGGACCACCTAGATATGATAGAAATGATTCGAGAACACAAAGTTATGAGAGACGTGAATATACAAATCCAGCAATTTCCGAAATTGCTAACAAACTTTCAGAAAATGAAGCTGTCATACTTGACAGAGGCTTAAATGTTCTTGGAAAAGTTCCAAAAGATGAGCTTGCAGATACACTCGAGAATATAGATGGCGTTTATGCAGTTGCATTAGGCAGTGAATCTGATAACGAAATAAAGAAAATTACATATGAAAAGCGCATAAAAGTTATAGCTAAACATATTGTTTTGCCAAAAACAGAAAGTGCTGCAAAATCTAGAATTTAGAATTTTTTTCTGCAGCGCTTTTTTTGATTTATCATTTTGCGAACCGCCTATGAGCAAAGTGATTAGCTAAATTCGCTTTTTCTTTTATTAAATTTAGATTTAACTAAGTATCCTGCTCCTAATCCTATTACTGCTCCGACTAAAACATCTGTAAACCAATGTTCTAGTAAAACCATTCTACTAAGACCTACTAGAATAGCCCAGCCATATAATGCAATTCGCTCTTCTTTTTTAGTTACGGGCAAAACCGAAGCAAGAAAAAATGCGAATGCTGTATGCTGCGATGGAAAAGATCTTACATCAAATCCATTTGGCCGCTCTCTGCTTACTATTATTTTTGTAATTTGGGCTGCTAAAAAAGCTATGGCTGCTCCACCAGCTATTTGGAAAATTTTAGAGATGTTCTTTTTATAAATAAAAAAAGCGATTGCTCCAAACAATATAACATAAACGGAAAAACTAATTATATCATAACTAATATTTGCTTCCGGCATAAATGCAGTTATTTGCGAATCTATATTTAGCATCATACTTTCCTTATAGTTTTATCTTTTAATATTACTTTTAAAAATTTATTTACATTTGTATACTTTCTTTTTGTTTCTGCAAAATATCTGTCATTAATTAACTTCGCTCCGCGCCATTTACGTGTAAATGCAGCGATATATTTTTTATGCACACGTTTCGGCGGACCTACAATCCTTCTTTTCTTTGGCAAGTTAATTTCTGAAAATCTAAAAACGTAATATGCATTTTCATTTACGTTACCGTTCCAATACCAGTCGGCGCTGTTTAAATCAAAATCGTGTTCCAAAAAAGCTCTTCTTATTTTATTAAATTTGCTTACAATTACATCGCCAGCGACTGCCCGAGTTTTTTTAATAGGTTTAGTACTTAATATAATTGTATTTTCTCTCTTTAGTTTAGACGGCGAGAAATGTTTTACTTCAAAAAACCTAAGACTGGGTTTCTTTAAATATGACTTACTATGGGTTATTATATTTGCGAATCTTCTATTCCTTAATGCTGCTGCAGCATTTCTATAATAATCTATTGGATCAACAACAATTAAAGGACTATCAAGTTTAGCGGTATTCAAACTTTTGACTGCATTTTTGTGATGTTTTTCTATATCTATAATTCCGCGGTGCTTCCATTTACTTGCGGCCTTGATTAATTTATCAAAACTTTTGTAATGTAGAATTAAAATCTCTATTACATATCCGGAAAATCCTGAAATATAAGACTCTGCGCCATATGCATCTGCACTTTTGAAAAATTGTTTTGCTAATCTTATTTCTGCTGCTAAATTTTTATTCTCTGCAATTTTATCAGCAACATAATAAACATGCAATGGGCTTGCATCAGTAATATTCAACGCTTTGCCAATATCATTAATTTCTAAAACCGGAACAAATTCCAAATCAAAACCCTTGTATTTAGCAGAAAAATAATCTCTACTGCCTTTCAATCTCGTTGGTTTATATTTAAGTAAAACCTTCTCAGCGTAATCCGCTAGTTCAGCAGATTTATCTTTATATGATATATAATTAAACGCTATAAAAAAATCGATATCGCTTGTGCCAGAAAGCCAAGTATGTTTTCCAACTGAACCTCCAATTAATATTTTAGCTCGGATATTATGTTTTTTCAAACTCTTTGAAACATCTTGCAAAACCTCTGAAACTATATTATATATTTTCTTTTCCTCTTCTTTCGATGGCGATATAAATTCCTTTGCTTTCGCTGTCGTCAAAGCCATAAAATTTATACGGCAAATTACTATAAAAGCCTTTAAAATCCGAAGAAGTTATAATAAAATATGTGGCCACTAAAGTTCATAATCATACTAATAGCGATTGCTCTTATCGTAATTCCCATTTCTGCTAATACAGTAGACCCTAGTGCGGTCTGCGGAAATAATGAAAAAGAATTAGGAGAGCAATGTGATGGTTTAGATTCAGAGCTATGTGTAGATAGATGTAAATCTACATGTGAATGTCCTGAAAATACAAGAGATAGAACAGACGTTCCAAATTATAGAGAAACTATATTTCTTGATAAATTAAATGTGAATAAAGTATACTTCATAAATAGTTCTCAAACGCAATTTCCATTAATTTCCCTTTCATTCAAAATGCTAAAAGATACAAAAAATGTTACAATACATTTTGATCCGAATTTAACTGCAATTGATAAAGTGAAAAAACCGAAGGGCGTAATTTATGAATATTTCAATACATCAACTTTCGCGCCAAGTTTAAATAGCACACATATTGCGCGTTACACTATAGCATATAAGATAGATAAAAACTGGATAGCAAATAAACAAATAAAACAAGAAACTATTGATTTAGTTTATCTGAAATCAGCAGAAGAATGGGAATCTATTTCAGCTGTCAAAACTTACGAAGATAGCAAATATAATTATTACCAAAGTGTATTCCAATCCGGCGATTTTCACACGTTTGCAATAGTTGGCGATAATAAAACTGAAACAATAAGTATTCAAAATCCAATATGTGGTGACGGTGAACAGCAAGATGGAGAGACGTCAGCAAACTGCTGTATCGATGCCGGCTGTCCAGTAAATCAATATTGTATCGGAACTGTTTGCAGAGAAACAAATTTATGCGGAAACAACATTTGTGAAAAAACTGAAACTCTATTCAACTGTCCTGCAGATTGCTCGCGCGATATATTATTATCACCGGGATATTTCTTCTTAGTTTCTATTATAATACTAACTGGAATTTTAGCTTTGAAGTGGTTTATATCGCGCAGAGAACATCAAAAATCTGTAACTAAATATACAAAATGGAGAAAATCTAATCAATAATTATAGTCCTACCGTGCTTATTTTTAAACTGCTGAATTGAATCTAGAGCTTCCTTAACTTCCTGCAAATGTTCCTCGTGCTTACTAACTTGCGAATGTATTTCGTTAAGTTTAGTTGGCGCATCGCTTAGCTGCGACATTTTTGATTCGAGCGCTTCGACTTGATTCATTACATCAACTAGCTTACTAATATATGCGTTAGTCTTATCATTAATTTCATCAAACCTTTTTACAAAAATCTTTGCTGTATCTTCTACTTCCGCTGTAGATTGCTTAACTTCTCTTTGTGTTTCTTCGATATCTACTGCTTTAGTACTCAAATTTTGCATAAATTTATTTGCTTTCAAAATTTCTTTTGAAGACTTCTTAGCATGTTCGTGCGACTCATCTATCTTAATAGCAAGTTCCTGTAAAAACTTCTTATGAAGATTCTCTTGCTTAACTGTCTGTTCGCTTAAAATCTTTATTTCATTCCATATATTTGCTACATCAGATTCAAGCTTACTTAGTTTGGTTTTCCTAAGCGAAACTTTTCTAACCATGGTGTAAATAAGCTATAATTAGGTATTAAAATGTTATTCCGTTACTCTGAGTAGTTAATATCTATTACTCCAGGCAAGTCTGCAGCGGCTTCTACAAACGCCTGCGGAGTTTTAAGCTTCTCGCCCTGTTTCATATCAAAATATTCATAGAATTTCTTAGTTGGCTTAAGCCATTTACTTAAACCAGATTTGCTTGATTCTATGTATCCTTTTTCCATTAGAGATTTAATATGCACATAGGCTTTGTTTGAGCGCACTCTTACAACATCGCATTGTCTTGAACCGCCTCTCCACGCAATATAAGCTAAAGTTTCTAAAACCGCTCTATCGAATTCTGGTTCTGCTGCTTCTTTTACAATTATTGTGTGCTCATCTTTAATTCTGAGTTTCCAGATATCGCCAGTATCTAATAATTGTAAGCCTGCACCGCGCTTTGAATAATCTGATTGCAGCTCCTGAAGTGCGTTCTTAACAGTTGATGTAAAGCCTAGATTTACTTTATGAGCTAAAACTTGTATGCTTACTCCTTCCGGCATACAAAATAATATTGCCTCTAGCTTAGCTTTCAAATCACTAGTATTTTGGATTTTACTTGCGTTTTTTTCTGGTTGTTTTGGCTGACTTTCTGATGTTTTTATCATTTTTACTCCTTATTTTCTGGGATTTAATTTTAATATCAGGAAGTTGTTCTTTAATAATTTCCTGAGGTTTAACTGCTTCTTCAATCTCTTCACGTTTTAATTTCTTGCTTAATTCCTCTTCATTTATATCTACATAAATTTTTCCGAATGGCTCTTCTTGGCGTAATCCTACTTTACCTTCGTTTGCCAAATGCAAAAGTGAAAGAAACGTCCAAATTTTATCTTCTTTACTTCCTGATGGTATTATATCTGTAAATTCTGCTGTTGTTCGCTTAAACTTAGTAACATAATTGCGAAGAGTATCAAATACAGCTTGTATTTTTTCAACCCAATCCGTTCGTTTAATTTCCTGTACTGGTCTTATAACATCGCGTCCGTAGTCTCTTAATCTAATTTCTCTTCTCTGATCGACTTCGAGAGCTTGCTTTAAAGCGTCTATCAATTCAAATACAGTAACTTTTCTTTTTCTTATGCCAGGAATTCTTGGCTGCAATCCTGCTTTGGAAAAGCGCTTTTCTCCTTCCAAATCAAAACCATCTTCATCAAATTGCTCTTCAGATTCATCTGGATTTGTAAGCTGCAAAAATTCTTTCATTCCCATTCTGTCTGCTTTCAACCTCAATAGCAAAGCCGCGGCCGAGATTACTTTACCAGATAATCTAAAATTCGTTTCTTTTAATTTGCTTACAATCTTCAAATATTCCTGTGCTAATGTAGAAATTTCAACATCCCATGGATCTATTTTACCGCTTTTAGCCAAATCTATAATTATAGTTCGCCACGTAACATCGTCTTCTTTGAAAATTAAATCGTATACTTGATCGGTACTATCTATTTTTGGAGTTTCTACTTCAATATCATTTATATTTTGAATATGTGTTTTTGCTTTTATTTTTACCATATCAAACCATCAAAGTAATTGCGAACATACTTATGCATAGTGCGAAAAATCCTAGCCAAATTGATTTGCTCCATTGCCAGACTTTTGCACCATCTAATAAAGACATAGGAATCATATTGAATATTGCCAGCCAGGCATTTACTTGTGCTGTAACTATTGCTAATTGAAATCCCATAGCAGCGAATGGTAAAGCTATAGCAGTTAAAATTACATTTATTATTGGACCTGAAATTCCAATTATACCCATATCTTTCAAATCTATTGATCTAGCGGAAAATCCAAAAGGAGATTTTCTTACGTTCGATATCATAGTAGCGCCTGGTGCGGCGAAGACAAATCCGCCTTTAGTTATTATTGCTAAGCCAACAGCCAGAAGCAAACCAACTGGCCAAGCTCTAAACTCTGCCCACAATCCTTTTTTTTGTGCTACAAATTTATGTGCTAATTCGTGTAAAATAAATGCTAAACCAACTGCAACAAGAGCATCAGTAAAGTAACTTAATTTGTAGCCTTGAAAGAAAACATTTCCGCCGAAAACTACATCGCTATTAAGAATAAGTGAAAAAGCAAATGCAAGTGCTATAGTTGCAATAGCAATGTGCTGTACTTCTTCCAATGAAAAATTATATTTCGACATATTATATCTTCAAACCAACTGCGTTGGATTCTCCGGTTTTTGCCATACTAATTCCATAGATATTATCAGCTTCCGAAATTACATTATCATTATGACTTATCATTATTACTTGCGCGCGTTTGCTGTATTCTTTTAAGAGCTTGCCAACTTTTTCTGAATTTACTTTATCTAAAGCTGCATCGATTTCATCTAAAAGGTAAAATGGGGCTGGCTCAAAATCTTGAATTGCAAAAATAAACGATAGAGCTACAAGAACTTTTTCTCCGCCGGATAAAGATGCGAGAGACATACGTTTACCTTTCAGGTCTTTTACATCTACAGATACGCCACCTTCAAATGGCTTTTCCCTATTTTCGAGCTCCAACTTCGCGAAATTCTTATCTGCGATTTTTGCATGTAGTTGTTCAAAATTCTTTGCGACTTCATCATAAGTTTTCATAAATGACTCTTTCTTTCTTTTCTCTACGTCATCAATCATACCAAGAACGTGATTTTTTTCATCTGCGAGTTTAGACGATTTTGATGCAAGCTCTTCATATTCCTTTTCAACAGATTCAAAAATTTCTAGTGCCCGCATATTTACATTGCCCAATCTTGTTAAAGATGCTGAATAATTTCTAATTTCTTTCTTTGCCTCTTCTAAATTCCTTATATCTGATAGAATTTCTGCGCCTTTGTAATCTTCCATTTCTTCTTCAAGTACTGTTATTTGTGCGGAAATTTCTGCTTTATTTATCAACAATTGATGTTTATCTTTTTCTACTGCTCCTATATGAAATTCAAATTTATGTCCGTTATTTTCAGCTTCGCGCAGCTCTGATGAAAGTTTTGTTTTTGTATCGGTAAGTTTTCGCAGCGCTCCATGGAACTTTTCTGATTCTTTTTCTCTTGATTCAAGTTTTTTATCTAATTTTTCAACTAAAATTTCTGTATCTTTTGCTTGTCTCTCAAAAGTTTTCCTTTCCTTTTCAAGTCCTGATAAAACTTTAATTATATTTTCCTGCTCTGGTAGAAGTCCGTTTTCTAAAGTTGCTATAAGTGCTGCAAGTTGGCTGTCAATTTGATTTTTCTCTTCATTCAAACTTGAAAGCTCTTTGCTTTGCTCGCCAAACTGCAATTCTCTTAGTCTAGAGCGTACAGAATTTTTCTCTTCTGCTTTTTCTTCAAGAGCACCATCTAAATTATTTAATTCTTTTTCCAATCTTCCAACACTAGAGTTAAATAATTTTATTTTATGTTCGTTTTCTTTGCTCGCAGATTGCAAATCATTAATTAATCTTATTTTATCTTTTGCGCTTCTTTCATCTCCTAAATCAGCCTTCTGCGCCCTTAACATAGTTACTTGTGAATCTAATTCCAATCTTCGTCTTTCTGAACTTTCCATTTCAGATCTTATTGCTTCTAAATCTGATTCTATTTTTACAAGAGCGCCCTGTGCTCGCGTATCTTCAAACTCTAAGCCTGAGCTTTTTGGTCTGTAGCCTCCAGTTATAGCTCCGCTTTTATCAAAAACATCTCCGTCAAGCGTTACCATTCTATATGCTGTAATGCCTAAACTTTTTGCAGTATTTACATCTTTGATAATCAATGTATTTCCGAAAATATATTGGAAAATTTTCTTGTATTTTGACTGGCAATTAATTAAATCTGACGCTAAACCGAAAACATCTTTGTTACTTAAAACTATTTTTGGTATTGAACTTGTATCTGGAGTTTTTATTTTATCAAGCGGTAAAAGTGTTGCAATTCCTGCTTTTGCATTTTTCAAATCCTGTAAGCATTTTATTGCTGTAGTTGTATTTTCAACAACTATATTTTTTAGCCTTGCACCTGCTGCAACTCTTAATGCAACAGAATATTCTGGATCTACTTGTCCAAGCTCCGCAACAGTCCCTAAAATATTCTTATTATTGCTCCGCTTCAAAAGTCCGATTGCTCTATCCTGTAAAAGAACCTCATGCGCCCCTGATTTTATCCTAATACTTCCGGCTTCGGATTCTTTCTTAATCAGTTCTTTTCTTAAATTACCGATTTGTAAGGCTAATTTTGAATCTTCGTTTGCGAGTTTGTTTATTTCTTTTATAATATCATCATAGCTTACTTTTCCTGTTTTTTGCGATGTTCCAGATTTTGTAAAATCAGCCAGTCGTTCGATTGTTGTTTGTATTTGACTTTCAAGAATTTTTATTTCTGCCAGCATTTCGTGTCTTTGCTCATTTAACTTCTGGCGTTCTTTAGCAAGAGTTTCGATATTTCCTTCGAGTGCACTTGCTTGATCTTCAAGCGTCTTCAAATCTGTTTCTTCAACTTTACGCTTAAAAGATGTTAATTTTTTAGAAAGTTCTTTTTCTCTCTTTTCAAGTTCGCTTTTTTCATTTTGCTTTTCTGAAATTTTTCGCTGTATACTGCTGAGATTTTTATCTAAATCTACTTTTCGTACTTCGATTCGATCGATTTCATTTAACGAACTCGCGATTAAATTACGTGATTTTTCTGATTCAATCCTCAATTCTTCCATATCTTTCTGTAATTGAGTGAGTTCTGGACCGCCTTTTTCTTCTATTTGCTTATCGAGTTTCTTAATTGAACCAGTCAAATCCAAAATCTTTTGTTTAGAGATTTGTATTTCAAGTTTTAGGTTTTCGAGTTCATTATTTTTACTGCTAATATCATCATCTACTTTTTCTTTTTTCTCTAATGCGTAATTTTTTCTAATATTGACTTCTGTTGCTTGAGCCGACTTAAGCTGTTTTTCTATATCTCTGTATTTTTCTGCATCGGCTTTTTCCTTTTCAAGATTTTTCATATAAACTCCTTTTTCAGAAAGGATAATATCAACTTCTTTCAATCTCTCATCAACTTTGGCAAGTTCTTGTAGTGCTTTATTTTTTCTGTCTTCGTAGAAACCTATTCCAGCAATCTCTTCGATTACCTGCCGTTTGTGTATTGGCTTCATATCTACAAATCTAGCTATATCTCCTTGTAGAATTATATTATGGCCATCTGGAAATATTTTTGCTTTTGATAGCAATTCGAGAGCTTGCTGCCTTGTAACATTCTTATCGTTTATTTTGTATTGGGTTTGTCCGCTTCGTTTTATTTTTCTTTTGAGTTCTACTTCTTTTGTATTGTAGGGAAAAACTTTTGCTTCATTGTCGAGTGTTAAAACTACTTCACCTTCGGAAGCAACATTACTTTTTCTTCTGAATAAAAGCTCTGCAAAATTGTCTGCCCGCAAATCCTTGGAACTCATCCGTCCAAGAACAAAGCAAAGTGAATCGAGAACATTTGATTTGCCCGAGCCATTAGGTCCGATGCAAATATTTAGGCCATTACTGAGGTCGAAAACAGTCTTGCGATTAAATGATTTGAAACCACGCATTTGAAGCTGTTTTAGATAAGTAACTGGCATTCTTAGTGAGGGTATTTAATTACTTATAAACATAGCGTTTCTAGAGTCAATCAAGGACTTAATCTCTCTGGATCCCTTGGGAAAAGGACAGCTTCCCTTATGTTATCTAAATTTAGGATATTTTTTACCATTCTATCTATTCCTAACCCAAAACCACCATGTGCTGGCGTGCCGAATTTGAAAGTGTTTAAATAATCTTCAAAATCTTTAACGTTCAAGCCTTTCTCTTTTATCTGGCTGGCTAGTTTTTCATAATTATGTTCTCTTTGTCCGCCAGATGCTAATTCTTCGCCATTGTATTCGAAATCAAAAGCTTTGCTGTAAATCTTTCCATCTTTCATAATGTAAAAAGGCTTTATGCTAAAAGGAAATTTAGTAATAAAGTATGCTTTAGTTTTATATTTCTTTTCTATTAAATCACCAAGTTTCTTTTCATCCTCTGTTCCGATGTCATCTCCTTTCTTAATTTTTATTCCTTCCTTGGCTAGTAATTTTAATGCATTTTCATAAGTTACTTTTGGGAAAGGAATTTTTGGCGCTGCCAGATTTAATCCTAATTTTTCTAATTCATATTTATTATTCGTATTTAATTTCTTCAAAACATACACAAACATATCTTCTATTATTTTCATAATATCATTTTCATCTTTAATGAATGCTATTTCGAAATCAAATTGGGTGAATTCCGCGAGATGTCTCATCGTATGAGACTTTTCAGCTCTGAAAGTAGGACCAATTTCGTAAACTTTATCCAATCCGGCTGCAAGAAGCATTTGTTTGTATAATTGCTGGCTCTGGCTTAAGTAAGCTTTCTTTCCATAATAGTCGAGCGAGAACAATGTTGCGCCGCCTTCTGCTCCGCTACCGACAATCTTTGGAGTTTGCATCTCTATAAAACCATTCTGCTGTAAATATTCTCTTATGTAATAATTTATCGATGAACGTAGTTTGAAAATTGCATATTTTTTTGCGCTTCTTAAATCCAAAACTCTCCAGTTTAGTCTTTTACTCAAATCTGTTGCTATTTTGCCCGACATATCTATTGGTAAATTTGCATCGGCTTTTGACAAAATTTCGAATTTCTGAAGTTCTACTTCATTTCCGCCAGATTTTAATTTCGATTCACGGACTTTTCCCTTTGCATAAATTACAGATTCGTGCGTGAGATCTTTTAATGAATTTATGAGTTTCTTATTTGATGCTACTAACTGGACTTCTCCTTCTCTGTCTCTCAATTTAACAAATGCTATTTTTCCTAGAACTTTTATGACAGCCGCCCAGCCAGCAAGCTCAACGGCACTTCCGACTTTTGCTTTTTGTATATCTTTGCTATAAGAGCGTTTCATAATTTAAAAAGAGTCTATCAATATTTAAAGGTTAACAAACTTTAAATACCTGTCAAATAAACTACTAATATGGTAAAGAAACGAAAAGCTAAAGGTGAAAATACTGAAAGAAATTCATTTGTAGCTATAGCGCTCGTCTCTGTCGTGGCTGTAGTCGGCTTACTTGGCTTATTTGGAACTGGTAATGGAGTATTTACTGGAAGCGGTGCTGCAACTGCAGCAATTACTGCGGTTTCATCTGATTATTTCTTAATGACTTTGTTAGTTTTAGTCGGTATAGGTTTAACAGGTTTATATTTGCAGAACGAGAAAGTTTTCTAATTTTGAAAATTTAATTTTTGCTGGGCTTTCAAATGCTTAAGTTTCTTTATATTTCCCCAAGAATGCCTGATATATTTTGCTAATGTATTTTCCCAGTGCTCTTCTACAAATTTTTTTGTTATTGGATCAGCAGAGTAGCCTGAACCGAAATCTAATTTGACTTCTTTCTTAATTTTCTCGATTTCAGCATCTCTTGTAACTTTTGCTAAAATACTTGCGGCACTCGCTTCCCGGTGATTGACGTCTGCCTTGTGTTCCGCATGTATATCTTTTGGCAGGAAATCCAAATGATCGCGGATGTATTTCGCAAATGTTTTTGCATCGGGCGAAGTAGGCGAGTCAACATAAACTACATCGGGTTTTAATTCACTAATAATTTCTGCTGCCTTAATTGCTTCTAGGTGATTCAGATTAATTCCTTTTGCATTCGTACTATCAATTTCATCGGCCGGCACAATAATAATTTTATAGCTGTGAGCCAGCTTTATTATCTCATTAAACAATTCTTTCCGCTTTTTTTCTGGAACTAATTTAGAATCTCTGACATTAAGCCGGACTAATTCTGGTAAATCTTTTTCATCAAAACACGCTCCAGCTATAACTAAAGGACCTATTACAGGGCCTCTGCCAGCTTCGTCAATACCACATATTTTCATAATACAATAGCGAGGGTTGGATTTGAACCAACGACCTACGGGTTACCAACGCTTGGTTCTGCAAAAGAACTTTGCGATATGAGCCCATCGAGCACTCCAGGCTGCTCTACCTCGCTATATTCTTATGCTTTAGAAAACGATTTATAAGCCTTTACTCGCCTATATGTTTGACTGTTAAAGAATGTATACTCTTATGATATTCTTCTGCTTTTTTTGTTAATTTACCTTTTGTCAAAAAAAGAACTGGTATTTTTTTATCCAAGCCAGTATTATAAGCCATATTCAAATCTGCATCGTTAATTATTTTTTTATCTCTTACTATTGCAAGCATTTTCAGTGGTCCGATTGCGGACTCTAATTCTACTATTATTTCTGCATCTTTGCCTTTTTTCTGCAATTCTTTGGAAATAATTACACCGCCAATTCCAGTCAAATAGCCTACTGCTTGTATTACACAATTACCTTCATCATACATTTTTAGCTGTGTAGATTTAATTGGCTCTTCTTGTTCAGTTGACAATACATAATTTAATTTTTTAACTTTTGATTCTGTCTTTGGTTTTATAATTTCTTTTACTTTGGTTTTAGTTTTGCTCAATTTAGACTTTAATTTTGATTCGTCTACTTCATCAAGTTCCTGTGGCATCATGCCAATCTGTTCCTCGATTAATTCTTTTACTTCTTCGACTACATCTGACTCTATATTCATATTTTTTAATTTCGATAATATTTCACCGCCAACCGCGACTGGTTTTTCTACAAATAAACTTTTAATGTCTTCGACAGTTATTGGTAAAACAGCTTTGAGTTTTTTTTGCTTTACTTCTCGTTCTTCTATTTCGCGCAGCCTTTGCAGAAACTGCTCTTGCTTTTTTTGTAATTCTTTGGTATCTTTGATGCGAGGTGCAGCTAAGTCATACTCAGATTGCACTGGAGTTATTGGTGGAGGAGTTCCATACGTTGATACTTTTACTTCTACTTTGCCTACTGAGACATTTTGTTTTGTTGGAGCTACTCGTACTTCACTTTGCTTGTTTAAGCCAAATGATTGGAGTCTGGCTCTGGCAGCCGCTTCTTGTCCTGAAACGTAATATAAGAATTCATTGCCAACTCGCTCATTAGTTATCTTAATTTGATTGGCTTCGAGCATTTGCGAAAGAAATGCTTTTGCTATGAAACTATCCATGCTTATTTTCTTAGCTAACTCTATCGGTAGAAGCGGTCCAAATCGTCTAACTATGTCTGTAACATATTCTGGAGTTATTTTTGGCATCGCCATACGTTTATCCTTGTAACTATTCTATTAGAAACTATATTAAGAATTTCTATTTTAGAGACGATAGTTAAGCGCAGATCTCTAACAATGTGGTTGTACGAGGGTCTGCAATATTAGGTCCACCTGGCTGAACTGCCAAACCTCCAATCACATTAAGTGCAGTAACAGAAACTCCATTATTGGATTCTTTTTGATTTGGCATATTAGTAGGAGCATAAGTAAATCTTTTGCCCGAAATATCTATTAGAACAGGCAAATTAGGCTCAGATATAAGGCCTATAAACGATACTGTTTTTCCCTTATACGTTGTAGATTGGCCTGCCTTAAGATTTACTCTGGTACAAGTTAGTGGTGGTGGTAATGTTTTTACACACATAATTAATTTTGCGCTGGAAGTCTCAGTACTTACTACGCTAATAATTACTTCAGTTAAAGTGGTACTGGGTATAGTACTGCTCCCATATACGATATGTTTTGCGCCATCAACGGTTACAGCTACCGTCCCGCTCGATCTCGAATTAGTAGTAATAATCTTATCAAGAGTTATGGCCTTGCCATCTTTATTATAAGTTTGTCCAATAGGTAGCATTCTTGTTGAACAACTTGTACCAGCCGCTCCGGTAATAGTTCCTGTTTCAATTGCTGCTGCGCACAAAGCCAAAATTAAAACAGATACCAAAATGAAAGCAGACTTGTTGAGTTCAATCATTTTTTCCACCATCCTCGCAAATAATAAAACTAATAGCTATATGTCGTATAAGTACTTTCGCAAATCATAAGATTAGCAACTCTGTTTTGTATGTTTGGAGTAAAGCGCGTATCAACAACTTCTACCGAAATATCTTCTATTGTCGGTGTATTTCCTATAGTAGCTATAACCATTAACTCATTAATCTTTAAGGATACTTCTCCTGCTCCTATTACATCAGTTAATTGTACTAGCTGGCCATGCACTATTTTACTTTGTCCTGCAGTCAGAGTAACAGGTACGCAATTAGATGAAGTGGCAATAACTGCGCCAGATATATGTTCAGTATTTATTGCTGCTGTCAAAATAGCTAACAACAATATAACGCCAACTATTAATTTTGAAGGTTCTATTTTCATTTTAATCATTTACAAATATATGATCTTCATCTACATAGCCGCGCAAGGCATCCGCTAATTTCGTTCCGCCTATAGCCTCTGGCAATATTATATAATTTGCACCTGCTTTTTTGAATTTTGGAATTAATTTTGAATCTGATATTCTTACAGCAACTTTCAAAGCTGTATTCAATTCCTTTGCTGTCAGAACAGCAAGCAAATTCTTGCTGTCATCTCCAATTGCAACTGCAATTCCAGTAGCATTATTTATACCTGCTTTAATTAGAACATTCTCATCTAAGGCTTCTGATTCAATAACATAATAGCCCTGTTCTTTCAACTTAGCTATGGTTTCTTTATCTTTCTCTATGAAGACGACTTCTTCGCCTGAATTTTTTAATCTATCTCCTATTGGCTTTCCTACTCTGCCAGCTCCGCAGACAATATAATGTCCGTGCAAAGCCCTAATATGTTTCGTTTCCTTTACCTCCTTATAATAATCGCTGAACTTTCCTTCAATTGCCAGTCCGAACGTAGTCCATAATGCGAACCATATAATAAGTGCACCGAAGAACTTCATTACCAATCCCCACGTTCCGAGTGCCTGATCTACAGTTCCGCTACTAACTTTTCCAGAGCCTGCAAGTATCGATACAGTTAGCGCCAATGCTCCTGTTGGTGTTTCGTCAAATATTATTATTGAACTTAACACACCTATCGTAAGTATCGCAACTACCAATATTACGAGCGCTCTTATCTTACCTAAAAACTCAGGAGTATTTGAAACTTTTGGAAGCATATCTGAAACTCTATTTATTAGTATAAATAATTAGTTATAAATAGATCAGATACAAATGAGGCTAAATTTATGTATTAGGCGCTTTTGACTGGCCTCTAGCTATCTTTTCGATTTGATTCGCTATGAATTCTGGATTTTTGACTCCGGGAATTACAATAGGACCATCTTTTTGGAAGCCGTGCATTTCTATCTTACCAACGTTCAAAAAACGCTCAAGGCCGCTTTGCCTAACTTCTACATTTGTCATAGTAGATAAGAAAATTCCAGAGCGGCTTTTCTTTACAATACCATCAATGAAATAAATCTGTTCCGGCGTTATATGCCATCTTTTCGACAGCAAAAATATTTCGGTTTCGAGCAAAAGCATCACAATTCCTGCTATAACTAAAATAGTTATTAAAATATTAAATCCAGAGAAGAATGTAAAACCGCTATAAGCTCCGCCAAAAATTCCTGCGAGAATATAATTGCCCAGGAAGCCGATTCTCGAAGGTCTTATTTTTAACTTAATTTTATCAGACATATCATTCTACACCTAAAAAGTCTTCACACTCGCCCTTTGACAGACCAACATCTATGCACTCTCTTTGTACTTCTTCATTACTGTGTCCTTCTATAGTATATTTCATTCCTTCATCTGATGTTTGAGTTTCTGTCTCTGTTGTGTTGTCTAAAGTCTGTGATTCTACTTCTTGCGGTATTATTATTGGTAATGGCATATTTAACTCTCCGATTGTTTGGGGCTCAGTTGTGGTCTCTGTGCTAGTACCTTGATTTAATTCGTCTCCAATGTTCAAACCTTTAGCTTTTGCATAATTGGTTATACCTTCGAGCTGTACTTGTCCTGTTTCCAAAACGCGGACTATTCCAACGAATGGTCCGAATTCAAAAGATTCTGCATCCAAATTAAATGTAACTTTTCCATTGTTAAATGAAACACTACCAGTCATATCTGTTCCAGAGAATGATGGTAAATTTGCGCCGGATAAAATTAAACTTCGTACTTCTAATCCGTGAGCTGTCAAATCAACAGTCTTGTCGCTCGTCTGTCCAATTCCATTAATGTAAAATTTTGATGCCTCGCCCTCAAGCGAAACTAATTTTGGATTCAATGAATCGAGAGATATTTTTCCTTTGAAATTAACTATCCGCAACTCTAATGTCTGTTCGCCTATTACATCGAGTTGACTTTTATCTATTTTCAAAACAGAATTTGGCGAATCGTAAATCAAAACTAATTCTTCGTACGTTCCTTTTGCAGATATAGGCAATCTATCAAAAGTCGCTGTCATCTGTATTGTTTTCTCTCCCGCTATTGCGCCTGGTAACGACGTAAAGAAGCCCGTTGGTGTTGCTTGTCCTAAAAGTGCTATCCCTGCTATAGCTCCTAATACTACAATAGCTAAAATAATTTTCCAATTATAGATTTTATTGTGATGACTAGGGCCTATCGTAATAGATTCATTCATGCTCCGAGAAGCTTTCTTACATATATAAAATTTGCTTTATAGAAACATATGAAATTTCTAGACCGCTAGCTTAGTATGTAATTCTATAAAAAAATTATATTAAAATGCGGGGAAGAGGATTCGAACCTCCGAAGACACTAAGTCAATAGATATCTCGATAGAGATACTCAGCAAGAGCAAACTTTTGCTATCTTGAGTCTATCGCATTTGACCGCTCTGCCATCCCCGCATGAGTGAAACGAATGCAGACCAGCTAAAACCCTTATGGTTTAACTATTCCCGCATCGCTAGTGGGCCCAGCAGGATTTGAACCTACGATCCCATCCACGTCAAGGATGTGTCATACCGGGCTAGACCATGGGCCCTCATAAAAAGACTAAAACTGCTTTTTTAAATCTAAGTTTTGATTTTGTCTACTAAATCTCCTACTCTTTTTTCGATTGCGGTTCTTACAACTATGCCGCCGAATAAAAGACCTGCTACCAATAGAGCGACGCCAATTGCTTTGTAAAATACTAATGCATAAATCAAACTAACTCTAAATGAAATATCAAATATGCTTATAAAAAAACCAGACAGAGCTGCTACCTCTACCGCATCTGATGGAGTCGGTATGATTATATAAATTCCAATAAATGCCAACGCTAAAGCGACAGCAGTAATTACATCTAATCTAATCTTAGGAGTATAGTGAAACCTACGATAGACATTATGTGTTCGGTCCGATGAGTGAGGAACTTTGAAATTTCGTTTCATGGGGGAGTTACATATAATAAAGTATATAAATATCTTACAGTTGGTCTTATTATGGCTAATGGAGCAAATAAATTTGAGTATGTCCAGTTCGAAGATTATGATGGTTTGATTGGAGAGATTAAATTAATCTTAAAAGACCTAAAAGAGTGCAGCAGTGACGTAGAAGATTTACAAAAATTGTGCAATGAAAAACAAAAAGAAGCGAACGTAGCTAAAAAAATAATACTTGATATCAAAACACATATTCAAGAACTTAATTCTATGTTTATGAAAGACTTATTTGGAGCGGAAAAAGCTAGTAACAAAACTTCTGATGCTTCTCCAAAAGAGAAAAAAATAACTAAATTGGTAAATAAAGACGCTCTTATGAATTTACAAAAAAATCTTGACGAATTACGAAATCAATTAGATAGGGTTTAACTTTCGTCTGGAGTTGTAAGTTTAGATTCGACATCTGCAACTTTTTCTTGCGCTTCTTGGAGTAAAGCATTCCAGCCTTCTATTATTTCTGCTTCTTTAGTTTTAATTTGAGAAATTTTATCGAGCGTATTTTTCAGCTCATCGATTTTTGTCTGCATATCATCTATAGTTCGTACAATATCTTTGTACTTTTTGATTTTTATAAAAACAGTTGTTTTTTCTGCAGGACTTATTTGCTTAGTCTGCGGCTTAACTTGCTTAATAATTATAGGCTTGGTACGCGCCATCTTTGGAAAAGGCGATAATTCCGCATCATCTGAATCTGGTAAAGCTGGAAGAGGTGGTAAAGATGGAAATTTATCTTCTGATTCCGCTATCTTTCTTTTAAACAATTCCATAGCCTAACCAGTATAGTTTAGCTTTTATATATTATTCACTTCTATGTGGGGATGAGGTTAATAGTTCTGTTATTTATTCTGCTAATTGTTCAGATAGCTTATGCTGACGATTTAGAACTCTCTATAATTGCTGGAAATTTCTTTTCGGATGAATCAAACGAATACAAATTAATTGTAAAAAATATGAATGGAACTGCTCCGGAATATATCAATTTTACAATTGAATATTGGATTTCGAATCCTGCTGACGAATTAATTAGCGGCTATCCAAAAACTACAACTAACGATTTGAAAAAACAGCGGACAATAAGCAGGCAATGGACTCCAGATGATACTGGATTGTTTTCTATTTGCGCTAAAATCATTTCAACCACTACGAATGATGATAATCCAGATAACGATTATTTTTGCAGTGAAGTTTCTGTAGCCGGACAAGTAAATCAAACCGATGATGAAATCATTATTGCTGAAGAAAATAGCGGAGAAGAAGCCAACGCTATTATAGACGAACTAGAAACACACGAAAGCGAAGTAAATATTAGTTTTACTACTGAAGAAAATCAAACTAAAGAAGTAGTGCAATCGTCAAATCTACAACCGAATAAAATAGAAAAAGTGTTAGAACAAAAACCAGATACAATAAAAGTTTCTATGTTTCTGTTCATAGTTGCATTAGTAACAATAATTATAGTAGTTTTATTTAAAATCTATAAAGATTCAAATAAGCTTTAGTTTCGTTTAGATATGCCCATCCGTACTTCCATGCGTCAGCTTTGGTTTTATCCAAAACTTGATTGTACAAATATTTTTCGTAGAATGCTTTTAGAAATTTCAGCACTGGCGTTACTTCCCATTTATCTTCTTTATCTAATTTTATTGTTGCTGTTACTTCAATCTTAAGTTTACCCTTTTGCATTGTTTTTTTCTCTCCGTCTACTTCCACTTCAACATCAGTTATTCTAGATAACTCAAATATAGTATAGATTTTATATTCAGAATACTCGTCTACATCTTTGGCTGCCGACCACTCTATATTAATATCTTTAGTGTCGCCTTTAATTTTCTCTTTATATTCTTTTTCTGAGACGATAAACTTTCTTGCTTCAAACCAGTCATGCAAATGAGAATAAAATTCGCCTAAATCAAATATACCCTCGTACGCTACTTTTTCTCCATCGAGTACGTTTATTTCGGTCGCCATATGTTATTTTACACTCTATCAGCTGAATAAAAACCTTTGCCATATAAATTACAAATACATTTATATACTGTAAACTATCTTTGAGAATATGAAGCATATATTGCACCATACAAAAACAAGAACTCCAGATTTATTGGAAATTGCAACACTTGGTGTTTTAATTATTTGGACGACAACTACTATTTGGCTTTTGGCAAGAGCTATGACTCTACCTATATTAAGTTCTATAACGTGGGAATCTTTGCAAGCTATCTTTACAGCTTTTATTAGCATAACTATTCTTGTTTTGGCGGTTATACTAGCCGATATTAGAAAAGAATTGAAAGATTTGTATAATTAATACAAAAAGCATCGACTTTTCTTACACTATAACAAGACTTTTAAGACTTTATTAATTGCTTTCATACGTTTTAAAATGTGCATTGCAAAACTAGCTAATCATTTTAATTATATGGAGTTCGCAAATGAACAATAATCAAATGCAGCCGATATTTATTCTGCCTGAAGGCACTACACGAAATACTGGCAAGTCCGCTCAGCGCGCAAATATAGCTGCTGCAAGAGCTGCTGCCGAAACTGTAAGGAGTACTCTTGGCCCAAAAGGCATGGATAAAATGCTCGTTGATTCTATGGGCGATGTCGTAATTACAAATGACGGCGTAACAATTCTTGACGAAATGGAAATCGAACATCCTGCTGCAAAAATGATGCTTGAAATCGCGAAAGTCCAGGAAAACGAAATTGGCGATGGTACAACTTCAGCAGTAATAATTGGCGGCGAGCTGTTAAAAAAAGCTGAAGAGCTTTTGGAAAAAAATATTCATCCTGCTGTAATTGCAAATGGTTACAAATTAGCAGCAGAAAAAGCGCAGGAAATTCTGCCAAAACTCAGTAAAAGCGTAACTATAGAAGATAAAAGCGTACTCACAAATATTGCGATAACTGCTATGACTGGGAAGAATGTTGAAATGGCAAGAGAAAAACTTGCTCAGATTGCGGTTGATGCAGTTCTTAGAGTGGCAGACCAAAAAGATGGAATCATAATTGATACTGATAATATAAAAATAGTAAAGAAAGAAGGAGCGGGCGTAACCGCCTCGCAGTCAGTTCAAGGAATAGTTTTAGACAAAGAGCGAGTCCATTCAGGAATGCCTCGTTCAATTAAAGATGCGAAAATAGCCTTGCTTGAATGCGCTATTGAAGCAAGAGAAACCGAAACTGATGCTAAAATACAACTTACAGATCCAAGACAATTACAAGCTTTCTTGGAGCACGAAGAGCGCGCCCTAAAAGATATGGTTGGAAAAGTAATTGCCAGCGGTGCAAATGTAGTTTTCTGCCAGAAAGGCATTGATGATATGGCGCAGCATTATTTAGCCAAAAAAGGAATCTATGCTTTGAGACGTGTTAAAGACAGCGATATTACAGCTTTATCAAAAGCTACCGATGCAAAAGTAATTGCGAATATTAATGATTTAACTTCTGATGATTTAGGTTATGCAGGATTAGTTGAAGAAAGAAAACTGCATAAAGAAGAAATGACATTTGTTGAAAACTGTAAAAATCCGAAAGCTGTTTCTATAATTTTAAGAGGTGGAACAAAACACGTCGTAACGGAAGTTGAAAGAGCTATGACTGATGCTATCGGCGACATTGCCGCGGCTATAACTGTAGGAAAATATGTAGCCGGCGGAGGTGCAGTTGAA
>ERZ1292623.793-Hain-H51-01um-R1-793-length-32117-cov-36_pt1 | contig 32117 bp, 22 predicted proteins | sample MGYA00564398_ERZ1292623 | MGnify/ENA primary metagenome ERZ1292623 (study PRJEB36523, sample SAMEA6512633) | groundwater metagenome | collected 2019-01-07 | study: AquaDiva: Metagenomics assemblies of 32 groundwater samples
AAGCCCTCGTCAATGTCAGCGATAACTATAATCGTTCTAAGGTGATTGCATTGCCTTAGTAAAATTCGACTATATGTTCCCGATTTGTCTCGCGAGCGTAGCGAGTGAGCTACAAATCGCAATCCCGTAGCCTTGTGCTATGAGATTAGGATAAATTAGGAAACCGTGAGTCACGTCATTTCGACAGTAATATTGAAATGGGGGAAGGCTTGCGGGACTGGAATAACCGCCATGTATCTTGGAGTACTCGCCCGTAAGGGCAGTAAAAATCTCTCAAGTGATGCGGTCAATCAGCAGGAAAGATTTCACCACAATCCGTTTGGGAAGGTGGTGGAAAATCCCCAGAGACTATATGTCGAACTCCGATTTTGGTCGGGGAAGATATAGTCCGAACTCTATGGCGACATAGAGAGCGAAACAGAAATGTTTTCGCCAATCCGCCAACTGGTGGATTGCAACACAATTGAGCGCAATTCCTTTCCGGGTAAGTTCCGGAGCGCACGAAAGGCGTAACGACTGGAGAACTGTCTCAACGATGAGCTCGGTGAAAATGCGATTCCCGTGAAGACGCGGGATACCTGCAGCGGGACGAAAAGACCCCGGAAGCTTTACTGCAGCTTGGTATTGATTTTAGAGTTGTACTGCGTAGCGTAGTGGTGAGCCTTCGAAGCGCTCCTTTCGGGGAACGTGGAGGCGACAATGAAACAGCCATCTGTACGATTTTAACGTCTAACTTGTGAGGGATCCGCAAGGTAAACCTCATGAAGACAGTGCTTGGTAGGCAGTTTAAATGGGGCGTTTTCCTCCTAAAGAGTAACGGAGGAGTTTATTAAGGTCGGCTTAGCCCGGATGGAAATCGGGCAGGACGTGTAAACGCATAAGCCGGCTTGACTGCAAGACCTACAAGTCGCGCAGGCGCGAAAGCGGAAGTTAGTGACCCGACGATTCTTTATAGAAAGGTCGGAGACACCGGATAAAAGCTACTCCGGGGATAACAGGCTGGTGAAGTCCGAGAGTCCCTATCGACGACTTCGCTCGGCACCTCGATGTCGGCTCGGCACAGCGCGGGGGTGGAGAAGCTCCCAAGCGTTTGGCTGTTCGCCAATTAAAGTGCCACGTGAGCTGGGTAAGTGAAACACTTCACATGAGCCCAGTAATTCTTCGCACGAGGCATTCGCCAATCGGCGGATGAAAAAAAGAAGAAAAATAAATTGACTCATAACGGTGAAGTCCGGTTGTTTACATGTTAAAATGTATGCAATGGATAATACCGTGGGAAGATTACAGTCTCTATTTCCACCACATCAGTTTGATGTGATTATTGGGTCATTGTTAGGAGATGCGCGATTGGAGTGTCGCTCGGCCGGATTACGAAATCTTGCTACGGCGCGCCTTCGAGTGCATCATGGAGAAAAGCAAAAAGAATATGTTTTCTGGAAATATAAAATTTTAGAAGACTTGGTCTTGAGAGAACCGCAAGAAAGTTTGTGGGATAATCCCAAAAGGAATCTCCACGAAGTTTCATGGTACTTTCACACCAAAAGTCTTCAAGAGTTTGGAATTCTTCACCGCTATTTTTATAAGAATGGCGCGAAAGTCTTTCCAGAAGATATTGTTGATGTACTTACTCCAAAAATGATCGCAGTATGGTTTATGGATGACGGTTCAAATAACGGAGAAAACACAACTATCAGTACGCACAGTTTTTCAAAAGAAGAACAGGTGCGGATTGTGAAATTTCTTCAGACTCGGCATTCAATTACTGCAACCATAGTAAAGGACAGAACAAAATATAAACTTGCGATCGGCAAACATGAATATAAAAAGTTTATCAATATTGTTCGGCCTTTTATCATTCCCTCAATGACTTATAAGATTGTAAATCCCCGTAACGACTTGTCCGATTCTGTGAAAGGAATTGGACGGAGTGATGAGATAGGAAGTTTATCTCTTCGCTAAAACGTCAATCTCGACGCGCGTGGACGGTCGGGAAAGGTATAGTCTAATGCTCTTAGTAATAAGAGGAACATTGTCAGACCGTCGTGAGACAGGTTGGTCTCTATCTGCTGCAGGCGTTGATACTTGAGGGGAGTTGGCCCTAGTAAACAATATTGCTACTTCATGGAGTAATCCATGATGACAATTTGGCTAATAACGGTGGAGGCTTTCATGTGCAAGCACCTCGCGGTCCGTGGGGCTTGATAAAACATATGAAAGTTAATACCGTGGGAAGTCGCCCGCTCAAGTTTTTGGACATTAAAAAAGTTACACCCCCTTGGTGGTGTAACTTGGAAATCGAGGATTAAGTTAAACGCTCACACGCATCCATGCTATCTTTGACGCAGATGAGCGCAAGACTACTTGCGAACAATGAGGCGTATAACCCGTTGGGAGTTTTGCTGAAGAGTACTCCGAACGCGCCAACGAGTGCGACAAGAAGCCAGAACAAGGCTAACAAAAGGTACACCCTCCTTCGCATGACCCTCCTCCTTTGAAGTGAAGTACTATCTTAATTATTACTAATTTAGTTCTAATTAGTAAAGTGTCCAAAAACTTGAGTGGGTTGACCCCGTAACGACTTGTTCCATCCCTGGTTTTAAAAACTGGAGCTGGACGGAGCGAGAAAATATGAAGTTTATTTTCTTGCTAATACGCCGACACCCGACTGTTCGCTAAAACGAACAAAGGGTGAAGATATAGTCTACGCACATAGTGATATGTGATTACGTGACGAGAGGACCGGGCTGAACGAACCGCTGGTCTACCGGCTTTGCCACCAGGTGAACCGCCGGGTAGCTATGTTCGGAAGGGATAAGCGCTGAAAGCATCTAAGTGCGAAGCCTACCCCAAGATTAGGTATCGTCCAGCTCCACTTTTGCTGGTGACGTTTCGCGATAGTTCGAAAAGATTGATGGCACAATCTTATATGAGCTACGCGGGCGTTGTATGCAAAAGTGGGGCTGGACACGGTGTGGTCGAAGACTACGACCTTGATAGGCTCTCGGTGTAAGATCAGCAATGATTTTAGCCAAGGAGTACTAATCACCGACATGCCAACCATCCCAATACTGACTTAAAGTTTCGTCTAAATTTCCGATCCGCCAACTGGCGGAGACGGAAATTTTGGAACGAAACGAAACCCCGTTCCAATTTTGCCTCGGAATTATTTCGCGGCGTGCGTGTGCGAACAGCACGCCCCTTGTTGGGCGAAGCGCGTCGCCGTGATTTCTGGAAGAAACGTTATGGAAGATAATTTTCACTTCGGATGCAAAATTGGAGCGGGGTGCGATTTATAAACTGCGATTTTTTGTTGTCGGTGTTTTACGTAGATGTGTCCCACCTCCCACCTTCGCCATAGGCTACGGCGGGCAAGCTTCCTCCCGCGAAGCGGGATTGCGTTTTGTAAATCCCTCGGCAAGCTCGGGATACAAAACGGGAACCCCGCAATTTACGGGACTGCTGTTTTCTAAATTCGATTACTCATTAAGAAAACAGGGAGCATTCCGACTTGCCCCGCACTGAATTGCTTATTGTGATTTCCTGGTGATTTAGCTTTGTGTGCCCCATCTCTTCCCATTCCGAACAGAGCAATGAAAGCACAAAGTCCCGATGATACTTATCCCTTCGGGGATTTGGGAAAGTAGGGTTTGCCGGGAATTCAGAGTGAGCAATTCTGGTGCGGGGACAGATCTGCCTGCCGGTAGGCAGGGAAGCATGCCCCGTGAAATTGCGAAGCAATTTTCTGCGGGGTGAAAGCGTCTACATCCGATGATACTCACTGCTTCGGCGGTTGGGGAAAGCGAACGGAGCGAGTCCCGACGTACGTCGGGATTGCTATTTTCTAAGCTCGAATACTCAAAGGTGGAATCTGTTCAAATTCTTGACTTGACAATAGAATATTTTTTTGCTATAATTTTCATTAGAATTAGGGGGGTTGAACAATGGCGTCAATCGTTTTCCTGAAGAAGGCTGTCGGAATCAGCGTCAGAAACAAAAGCTGTCCCGAAACTGCGATTGCTCTCTTCGAAAAGGAACGTTCGCTACTTCCAAGAGTGATCAGCGCTTTGCACTCTGTGGACATCACGGGCATATGGCTCTCCACCTCTGAATATTTCGAGGGGGCGTGGGTTCTCTACTTTCCCCACCGCGAGGGTGAAGATCCAATCGGAGCACTCACGCGAGTACTGGGGAAACTGGACAATTAGCTGGCGAAACGCCACCATCCAGAAGCAACGGATAATTCGTTGCTTCTTTTTTTTCTTAATCCAAAAATTTGAGTGGATTCAATTTACATTCGATTTCCCAATTGCATGAAATGCTTTTTAATTTTCGTTAGGCCTTTCGGCTGCGAGAAAAAATAAATGTGTCGAATGAACTTTCTAACAAGAAGAAGTAATTAGTGGGCAAACAAAAAACTGCGATGCTTTGTTGTCGGCATATCTTCCCTATTTTCGTGGATAACCCCGTGAGTTTTTGTTTTTTAAATAGATAACTGCTACTATGAAGAGTACATGAACATATTTTTTAAATTATCAGCACGGGGTAAAATTTCTTTGTTTTTGGGTCTCGGAACGGTTCTTGTGGGCGCAAGCCTGCTTTTTTTTGCATTCCATACAAAAGCAGTAAGCAATGTGTATCATGTCCGGATTGATGGAAATGACGTCGCTTGCGCCGGACAGTCCAATGTAGCCTATAATCCCGGTGGGTCACAGGCCGCGGGGAGTCAAAATTGCGCTTTTCGAACTATTCAAAAGGCTGCCGACTCCTTGATTCCGGGTGACGACATCTCGATTCACGCGGGAACGTACGCGCCGTTTACGCTGTGGGGCGTTGGGGGTGGAACTGCTGGCCATGTTGCCGCGTTGTTTCAGGCAACCGCCGCCGATCCGACTATCATCTCGGGAGATTCTTCGAGTACGGTGATTATCGATGGTACCGGAAATTCCGCGGCAATTTATTCTCACGGAAGCGGCGGCTCATCCGGCGCGACAAGGTTCATAACATTCCGCAATATGCATTTGAAGGGCGGCGTGAACGCCGCGATGTATCTCGATCGGACACATTCGGATATTACGATTCAAGATATTTACATGGACGGTTTTCAGGGGTTAGGCGGCAATTCCGGTGGAACAATAAACGGCGGTCGGCACGCGAGCGGCATTCGGGATGCCGCGATTATTTTGCATCCAAATTATTACGATACCAATATTACTGTTGACGGTGTAACGATGATCGGTGGTCCTTATTATTGCGCCGCTTCGCAATCCGGCGTCTCGACCCTTTTCTGCGGCGTTGACGGAAGCGCGATCAACTTTAACGGAACCGGCAATATCCGACGCGTGTATGCCGAAAAGTTTTTGGGAAACTTTTTGCTTCGCGCTCCCCAGAACGGCGTTGTCGAATACAATACCGTGAAAGATTTTTTCTGCGACAGCGATGACGGATGTATCCAACTTTACAACGTGGCGAACGCGACGATTCGCTACAACACATTTGTTAATACTGCGTCGATCAATGACGCGCTTGCGATCATACGGTTACGGCGTTCGAACGTGTGCACGACGATGCCAAGCGCGAAGATTTACAACAACACATTTATCGGAAATCCTTTGTTCGGCGAACGGGGAACGAAGGCAGTGTTTGACATAGCAACGCCGACCTACTGCGAGTATCAGACATTTTGCCCGAGCAACCCTGCCATTGGAACGAACGGCGGTTGCAGTAATCTCTCCCTGGTGCAGATTGGAGGAGTTATTTTTAAGAACAATATTATAAGCAAAAATTTTGGACGAAGCAGTGCGTGGGGGAGCAGAGGCGCGGTGACCGCCAGTTATTGTCCGCCAAGTCCCGGGCCATTCACCATAAACAATAATCTCTACTACAACAATTGGACGAACTATACGGTTTCACGGTCGGAATGCATGAGTTTGTATGGTCCTTTTGAGGTAAGTGGGAAAATGAATGTTGATCCGCAACTCGATGTGGCAACCTATGCTCCCGCGATTGGGAGTCCGGCTTGTTCGGGAGGAGACGCAACAGTTGACGGCAATCAGGGAGCTTCATTTATTGGATCGAAGCCGTGTGGTGGCAATACCTATGTTCCTCCCCCTCCGTCTTCGACGTGTGGAAACGGTGTTATTGAGACGGGAGAGCAGTGCGATGGAGGAAATCTCGGGGGTGCTTCATGCGTGAATTTTAGTTATAGCGGTGGCACGTTAAGCTGTACCAGCTCTTGTCAGTTGAACACGAGCGCGTGTACATCGGTCACTCCGCCGCCGCCATCGCCTACAACAAGTACACTTAGTTTTAGGATCGGTGACCGTATTCAAACAACGGGGAATTTAAATGTTCGTTCGATAGGAGCGTTTGATTCGGTGCTTTTGGGGACTCAGTTGACCGGTTCTTTGGGTTCTATTGCGGGCGGTCCGAGTATTGCGGGAGGGTATACATGGTGGCAAGTGAATTATGATAATTCGCCCGACGGATGGTCTATCCAGGACTATTTGAGAAAAACAACGACAGCGACAAATAAATATCCCACAGCTAATGCGGGAGTAGATCAAGTAATTTCGTTGCCTACGACAAATGTTTCTTTAAATGGAACAGCGAGCGACGATGCATTGCCCAACCCCCCCGGAACACTTTCGTACGCATGGAATAAGATGAGCGGACCCGGAACGGTAACATTCGGTTCTCCAAATTCAAAGACGACTACGGCAACATTAAGCACGGCAGGAATTTACGTACTTCGCTTTACCGCATCGGATAGTGTATTGAGCGGTATCGATGAAGTGCAAATTACGGTAAATACCACGCCGCCGTCAACTTCATGCGGTGCGACGCCTCTTGCCGGTGCTCCAGACGGATATGGCGCGGCGACTACAGGTGGCAACGGATATCCCGTCGTGTGCGTCACTAACCTTAATGACTCGGGGTCGGGAAGTTTGCGCGCGGCTTTGGGGGGAGCAACGGCCGGCGCGGGGAGTAATCGAAGAGTGCACTTTTCTGTTTCCGGTACGATCAACCTTCTTTCTCGGCTCGATCTTCATAGTCAAAATAATGTCACGATCGACGGTTCGACTGCTCCGTCGCCCGGCGTTACGCTTCGGGGCAATCAATTGGAAATTAAAAATTCGAATAATGTCACCGTGCGGCATCTGCGTATTCGCGATGCCGTCGCTACGGGGCCGAATATTCCGGGCATTACCGTTTGGCAGAGTTCCAATAATGTGTGGCTTGACCACCTTTCTGTGTCGGGCGCGACGGATGATGCCGTCTTGGTGTACGAAGGACCGACCAACGTGACGCTTTCGTGGATCTTGATCGCGAATGGCGCGTATACTTCGGTTGATCCGAGTCCGGAGGGAATGAATATCTCGGGTTCCACAACGAATTATCCAAACCGCGTGACGGTACACCATACGCTTCTCACGAATAATTTCGAGCGGAATCCTTCGATCGGCGGGGATGCGACATTGGGAATTGCCGGAAAACCGACCGTTGATTTCCGCAATAATATCGTCCACAATTGGGGATCGGGCGGATATGGAACACGTTTCCGATGGAATGCCACCGGGAATGTGGTGAATAATATTTATCTTTCGCAAAACAATTCCGCTGCGGCGCTGTTACTTGAGTCTCCCGGACTGGTGTACGTAAGCGGGAATCAGTCACCAAGCGGTGTGAATGTGAATAGCATGGGGACGACCCAAACTCCTATTGCAACTCCCTCGATTACACAGCACACGATAACCGATCTGCCGAACGCGATTTTCGCGAATGTCGGAGCTTTGCCTCGAGATTCCTATGATGCGGAAGTAATTACGAATGTACGAAATGCTTTTGGGTCGAGTGTGCCGCCGCCTGTGGCGGATGTAACGCCGCCGACTAATCCTTTGGGGCTTACCGCGGTTGCCGTTTCGTCAACTATCGTGAATCTTTCATGGACCGCGAGCACGGATGCCGTAGGTGTTACGGGCTACAATATTATGCGTGGTACCACAAATGGAGGACCCTACACGAAGATCAGTTCCAGTGTTTCGAACGGATTCTCGAATACGACCGTAAGTCCCGCGACGACATATTATTATGTAGTTCAGGCTTATGATGTTGCAGGAAATGTTTCGGGAAACAGTAATCAGGCGAGCGTGACAACACCGTCGCAACCTATTGCTCCGCCTCCGACTACAACTCCTCCTCCGCCCTCACCGGGTCAAACATATATACGAAGTACTGCTTATATCACTTCTGCTATTGATAATCAGATAACGGGAGTAGTCGGAAACGACCAGCGTTGGAATCGAGGCGGATATAATACGATCGCCGCCGGCCGTTCAGATACAGGAGGCACGAGCGTAAGTCCGCAGCGTACGCTTATAAAATTTGACCTTACCAGCATTCCGAAAAATGCCACCATAGTGAGCGCGAGCTTGCGACTCTATTGCCTATCGGCATTGAACGGGGCAACGAATTCGGCGGTCAATGCTTACCCACTACTCCGATCTTGGTCTGAAGGAGATTCAACCTCCTACGTTCTTAATAGCGCATCGTCGTGGACTTATTCCAGTTATCCGACTACATGGGGAACGCCCGGCGCGGGAAATACAACATACGATAGAAGTGCGACTTCGATGGGAAGCAATGCCGTCGGGGCATGCGCGAACACGCTCTATCCATGGAACTTAAATGCGACAGTAGTAAAAAATTGGGTGAGATATCCTTTGCAAAACTACGGCATGGTTCTTGTAGGTGCTGAGTCGCTTGCGGCAAGTAATAAGTTCTTCGCTTCAAGTGAATACGCGTCGGTAGCTTATCGGCCGAAGCTGGTGGTGTTGTATGATGTTCCGGCAAAAGACGTCAACCAAAAAGGAGAATTATCGACTGATGCTCGTGTTGCCGAAAGAGAAGCGGACAGTGTTTCGGAATATTTCCTCGAAATGCTCGCGAATCTTCAGGTAGCCATGGAGAATTTCATAAGAAGTATCTTCTCGATTTTTCTCAAGTAAAACCGCGGCTCCTTTCTTAAAATACATTCCTCACCCAGAGGAATGTATTTTTTTGTTTTGATTTATGTAGAATAAAACATAAACTAATGTTTGCGGTGTCGGTGTGGTATAATGAGGAAAATAAGATGCAAAGAAAACATAAAAATAGACACGAGGGGTTTACCCCGTTAGAGAAGTTGTATTATCGGGATAGACTTCGATGTATGGGGAAGGATACAGCGAACCACTATTCTCTAACGGGGTTTACGCTCATAGAGCTTCTCGTAGTAATAGGCGTTGTTGCAATCCTTTCGACGGTTGTACTGGTTACGATTAACCCCGTGGAGCTTTATAAACAAGCGCGGGATACCAATCGCGTGGTTTCTCTTGCGAGCTTGAACAATATTATCAGCATCTATCAAACTTATGACACGAATATTGCGGGGTTGGGAGCAACGAGTACGGTATACACTTCTCTTATTGATCCTGCGGCAACAACGACTGCGGGTACTGATTGCGCGGGGTTGAATCTGCCTTCGTCATCATTCAAGTATCACTGTTCCGCATCATCTACGTTTACGAAGGCTGATGGTACGGGCTGGATCCCTATTGATTTCAGAAAAGCACAGGGGCTCTCGGTTTCTGTCCTTCCTATAGATCCTCTGAATAAGGTGGACACGAATCCGGTTAATAATTTCTTTTTCACGTACGCAACAGACGGCAGCGGCAAGTTTGAATTGAACGCAAAGACTGAATCGAATAAATACGGTCTCGGCAGTAATTAAGACTTATGAATCGCGGACCAAAGCAATTCGTATATGGGAGCATTTTTTTAACATTGGCCATCTCCCTTATTTTCGGGGGATATTTTTTATTGGTGCGTCCCGCGCCGAGTTGTTTTGATAAGCGTCAAAATCAAGGCGAGGAAGGCGTGGATTGCGGAGGAGTATGTGAGCAGTTTTGCTATCCGGCCGTCGTAAAGCCTATTACAAAAACAGGCGATGCGAAAATTTTTTCCATTGACGAGCGGCGGTCGAATGTTTTGGTTGAGGTTCAGAATGCTAATACGTCTCTTGCCGCAAAACGATTTGAATATACACTACGGTTTTACGGGGAAGACGGAATTCAGATCGATACCGTTTCGGGAGAATCGTTTATATACGCAGAGGAGGTGAAATATGTTTTATATCCAAGTGTTTCTATCCCCCGCCGAAATATCAATCGAGTCGATTTTGAAGTTACTAATGTAGAATGGGCATCGTCCGAAGCGTTTAAGAAACCGAATGTATCGATTCAGGATCAGGCGGTTCGTGTTGTCGGGCGGGAGATTCGAGTTACCGGCACGGTTGTAAATCAAGATTTGCGTACATTGCCGAACGTTGAAATTGTGGCTCTTTTTTATGGAACATTTCGTCAAATTGCCGGAGCTTCTCGGGCTGAGGTGGAAGAAGTCGGTGTTGACGAGCGGCGGCAATTTACGGTAATCTATCCGGAAAGTTCCATCATCGTTCCCGAAAACGCGAAAGTTTTCGTGCACGCGTATCGACCATGATAGGTTTGTTCGTGCCTGTCGGGTTTTTACTTCTCGCGAGCCTTGTTACGCTTTCAAGTATCGCCCTTTCGAATTTTTATTTACAACTTCTCTGGGTAGTGACAGGCTCCCTCATTGTGCTTTTTTTTTATTTTGTGGATTGGCGCGCGCTTCTGAATCATAAATGGGCGGTATGGGGACTCTATGCTCTTGCGGTGTTTCTGCTTCTTGTGGTTGCCCTTGAGGGGCCGGTTATTCGAAACACTCGGGGATGGCTCGTGCTTGGTCCGCGCAATTTCCAACCAGTTGAGCTTGCGAAAATAGCTCTTATTTTTGCGTATGCTTATTACTTCAGTCGACGACACGTAAGCATCGCTCGCTGGAAGAATATCATTGCATCGTTTATTTATTTTGTTATACCGGCGGCGCTTGTGATGGCGCAGCCCGATCTTGGTTCCGCTCTTGTGCTTTTCGGGATTTGGTTCGGATTTCTTCTGGTCAGCGGTCTGCCTCGCCGCCGACTTTTTTTTGCGCTCGTGGTATTTTCTCTCGCAGGAATTTTTATGTGGAATTACGGCTTGAAAGATTATCAGCGAGCGAGAATTGTAGGGATTTTTTATCCGGAACAAAATACATTAGGAATCAACTATAGCGTTGCGCAGTCAAAAATTGCTATAGGATCAGCGGGCTTGTGGGGAAAGGGATATGGGCAGGGGACGCAGACCCAGCTTGCGTTTCTTCCGGAACCGGCAACCGATTTTATTCTTCCCGCTTTTATTGAGGAGTGGGGATTGATACCCGGATTCCTTGTTATTGCTGCTTTTTTGGGCATAATCTTCTTTATTTTGAAGATTGGAATTCTTGCCGATCAAAATTTTGAGAAGTTTATCTGTTTAGGATCGGCAATGATGTTTACGTGGCAGTTTTTTTTGAATGTTGGTTCGGCAACGGGAATTTTCCCCGTAGTCGGCGTGCCCTTCCCTTTTTTGAGTTATGGCGGGTCGAGCCTTTTAACAAGTTTTTTTCTCATTGCTATTATCAATGCCATCGCGCTTCGATCGTAGAAAAAAAATAGTCGTAAGTATAGTTTTTTTGGGAACGGCGTTTTTTTATTGGTACTATAATTTGCAGCCGCTTGTTTCGGCGCGTACAACAATCGGCGATCCGCAGATATTTATCGTGAGTCGTGGTGAGGGATTTGGCGTTATTGTGAATCGTTTGAAGAAAGAAAAACTTATCCGATCGGCGGGTGCGCTTAAACTTTTGGCGCTCGTGACGGGAAAGGCAAATGACCTAAAGCCGGGTGAATATGAACTTTCGCCGAATGTGAGCTCTCTGCAGATCCTCCGTTCATTAATAGACGGCTCGCGCCGAGAAGTTACCGTAACAATTCCCGAGGGATCTCCTCTCAAGGCTATCGACGATCTTCTCTCCGATAACGGAATTATTGTATCGGGCACATTGGCGCTTCTTGGCACGGAGAAAAAATTAGAAGGAAAACTTTTTCCCGATACATATCGTTTTTTTACTGATTCCGACGCAACCACGGTTCTCGAAAAAATACTTCAAAATTTTGAGGCGCAGGCGCTACCTCTTTTAAATCGAGACGCGAAGCATATGGAAACGAATCTTATTCTCGCGTCCCTCATTCAAAAGGAAGTTCCCGACTTTGAAGAAGCCCGGATTGTCGCGGGTATTATGAATAAGCGTGTTGCGGAAGGAGTTCCGCTTCAAATTGACGCTACGATATGTTATATTAAGAAAAAGAACTCGCCGAAAGGTATATCATGCGAGCCAATTACGGTACTTGACTTGAAAGCTGATTCGCCCTACAATACCTATCTGCATAGGGGATGGCCTCCGGGGCCGATAGGGAGTCCGGGATTGACTGCGCTTAAGGCGGCGCTTGCACCTAAGCAATCGCCCTACTGGTATTACTTGAGCGATCCGGTTACCCAAAAAACCATTTTCGCTCGAACACTTGAAGAGCACAGTAAGAATCGGTTCAAATATTTAAACATTCATTAACGAAACCAATCGGTTGGGGCGCTGTTTTTTTGTGTTCTTTTTAGTTTTTACACATCTTACTTACTGTATATGTTAAAACCTTTAGCAACAAAACATTTCGGAAAATTTAAATCGTTTTTGCGCCAACCTAATCTGAACGAAATTCAGATTAAATCCTATGAGTGGTTCCTGAAGAACGCTCTTCGCGAAATTTTGGACGAGGTTTCGCCGATTCGCGATCATACCGGTAAAGAACTTGAACTTTATTTTGAAGATTATCGTTTTGACGAGCCGAGATATGACGAAGTAACAGCGCGTTTTAAGGAGGCAACATACGAAGCGGCGTTGCGTGTGACGTTGCGTCTCGAAAACAAGAAAACCAAGTATTCTGAGCGACAGGAGATTTATTTTGGAGATTTCCCGACGATGACCAATCGCGGGACATTTATTATAAACGGTGTCGAGCGCGTGGTGGTTTCCCAGCTGATTCGTTCAGCGGGTGTGTATTTCACCGCTACTCCGTGGCGCGGCCGCCAGCTTTTCGGCGCGAAAGTAATTCCGAATCGAGGAGCGTGGCTTGAGTTTGAGACCGATATTGACGGTTCAATCGGGGTGAAGATCGATCGGCACAGGAAAGTGCCGGTGACGAATCTTTTGCGCGTTTTTGGAGCTTCCGAAGAAATGATCGTGACGTTTTTTAAAGATGTCGATCGCGGACCGATAAAATATATAGAAGCAACAAAGAAAAAAGATGTAGGCAAGGACGTTGCCGGGTCTTATCTGGAAATTTATCGGCGTTTGCGGCCGGGAGATCCCGCAACATCTCAAACAGCGCAAAGTTTGATCGACACTATGTTTCAGCGTTTTGATCGTTATGATCTTTCGGCGGTTGGGCGTTTTAAGGTAAATCAGCGATTGAATTTTGATAAGAAAAAAGATAGCCGCCTTCTTGAACTTCACGATATCGCGTCAATCGTAAAAGAAATAATCCGGCTCAATAACACTCCGAATGCTGAAGCTGACGACATCGATCACTTGGGTAATCGTCGGTTGAAGGCAGTTGGCGAGCTTCTCCAAGGCAGGCTTCGCATCGGTCTCGCACGCCTTCGGCGTATTATCCAGGATCGGATGTCAACGTACGATCGGGACACATTAATGCCGGCGCAACTTATCAACTTTCGTCCGATCATGGCGGTGATTAAAGAGTTTTTCGCGTCATCCCAGCTTTCACAGTTCATGGATCAGGTGAACCCTTTGGCGGAATTAGAACATAAGCGACGACTTTCGGCCTTGGGTCCCGGAGGACTTACGCGCGAGCGCGCAAGTTTCGAAGTGCGCGATGTGCATTATTCCCATTATGGGCGTATCTGCCCGATTCAAACTCCGGAAGGCGCGAATATCGGCCTTATCAACTACTTGGCAAACTATGCGCGAGTAAATGATTTCGGTTTCTTGGAAACGCCGTATCTCAAGGTAAAAGACGGAAAGGTAACCAAGGAGGTGGTATGGCTGAATGCCTTGGATGAAGAAAAATATAAAATTGCGCCCGTAGGCGTCGAACAAGATGAACATGGCCGTTTTGTGGGACCGACGGTTGCGGCGCGTATTAAGGGTTCTCCGGCAACCTGCTCCGTGCAAGAGGTTGATTTGATGGATGTTGCGCCGCACCAATTTGTGAGCGTTGCCACTTCGCTCATTCCGTTTCTTCAACACGATGACGCGAATCGCGCGCTTATGGGATCTAACATGCAACGTCAGGCGGTAGCGTCCGTACGTCCTCACGCTCCGTACGTGGGGACCGGTCAAGAGGAAAAAGTTGCCGAAGATTCGGGGTACACTTTGAAGGCTGAAGCGGACGGCGAGGTGCTCGAATCTGATGCGACTCATATTAAAGTAAAATATGCGAAAGAGACGCAAACGTATGCGCTCATAAAATTTAAACGTTCAAACCAGTTCACGTCTATATCCCAGAGGCCCCTTGTTACCGCGGGAGAAAAGGTAAAACAAGGTGATCTTTTGGCCGATGGCCCCTCGACCGATCAGGGCGTTTTGGCGCTCGGGCAGAACCTTTTAGTAGCGTTCGTTTCTTGGGAAGGAGCGAATTTTGAAGATGCGATTATTATTTCAGAACGGGTGCGACGCGATGATTTTTTCACCTCGATTCATATAGAAGATTATTATTGCGATGTGCGTGATACGAAACTCGGACCCGAGATTACTACACCCGATATCCCGAATGCATCGGAAGAGAAGTTAAAAAACCTTGACGAAGAGGGTATCATACGGATCGGCGCCGAAGTAAAAACCGGCGATATTTTGGTTGGAAAAATTTCTCCAAAAGGAGAAGCGGAGCTTACTTCCGAAGAACGATTACTTCGCGCCATCTTCGGCGAGAAAGCGGCCGATGTAAAAGACACTTCCCTTACCTTATCTCATGGTAAACGAGGTCGGGTGGTCGGTATAAAAGTTTTCTCACGCGATAAAGGAGATAAACTCGAGCCGGGAATTATTAAACGCATTCAAGTGGAGATTGCTCAGATGCGCAAAGTTCAGGCAGGCGACAAGCTTTCGGGACGGCACGGCAATAAAGGCGTTATCTCGCAAGTTCGTCCTGTGGAAGATATGCCTTACCTCGAGGATGGTACGCCTGTGGATATCATTTTGAATCCTTTGGGTGTTGTTTCTCGCATGAACCTTGGTCAAATTCTTGAAACCCATCTGGGATGGGCGGCGGAAAAACTTGGGTATCGCGCAATTACTCCCGGACTTGATTCCGCGACCGAAGACGAGATTAAAATTGAACTTAAAAAAGCAGGGTTGCCCGAAGACGGTAAAGTGAAGCTGTATGACGGAAGAACCGGAAACGCTTTTGGACGAACGGTGACTGTCGGAAAAATTTATATGATGAAGCTGAATCATCTTGTTGAGGATAAGGTACATATGCGTTCGATAGGACCTTATTCGCTCATTACCCAGCAGCCGCTTGGAGGTAAAGCACAGTTTGGAGGTCAGCGTTTTGGTGAAATGGAGGTGTGGGCTCTTGAAGGATATGGAGCGCGTCAGACGCTTCAGGAAATGCTTACTATAAAATCGGATGATGTTTTGGGCCGCGCGGCGGCATATGAAGCTATTATCCGTGGTGAACAGATCAAGGGGCCGAATTTGCCCGCTTCATTTAATGTGCTCGTGAACGAACTGAAGGCATTGAGTTTTAATATTGAGCCGATTTACGGTTCGGAGTCCGATCGTCAGGAGGATTTTAAAGCGTTGCGGATAGGCATCGCTTCTCCGGAAGATATTTTAAAGTGGTCGCACGGCGAAGTAATTAAACCGGAGACCATTAATTATCGGACACAGCGACCGGAAAAAGACGGATTATTTTCCGAGCGGATTTTCGGTCCTACCAAGGATTATGAATGTTATTGCGGTAAATATCGCCGTGTGCGTTACAAAGGTGTTGTGTGCGATAAATGCGGCGTGGAGGTAACGCGTTCCGTTGTTCGTCGCGAACGCATGGGGCATATTACGCTTGCCGCTCCTGTTTCTCATATTTGGTTTTTAAAGAGCGTTCCGTCTCGCTTGAGTCTTCTTCTCGATGTTTCTTCGGTAAAATTGAGCCGAGCGATATATTACGTGGATTATGTCGTTACGGATATTGATGAGGAAAATCAGAAAAAAGCCCTTGCCGAAATCGACAAGGAGCTAAAGAGCCGTCTTAAGATAATCGGGACAAAAGATAAAAGCGCGAAAAGTGAACTTCTTACTGCCGCTTCACAGGCAAAAGATTTCCTGGAGGATCTTCGTCCGGGAAAGATTTTAACCGAAACAGAATACTTTAATTTATCCCGTCGTTTCGGTAATGTCTTTAAGGCGGGAAGCGGCGCTGAAGCAGTGCGTCATATTTTGGAAAATATGGATTTGCGCGCCGAAACCAAGAGGATCGAAAAAGAACTTGAATATTCAAAGGATAAACTTGCGGAAGTAAAACTCTTGCGGCGCTTGAAGATGCTTCGTTCGATGATTAAGAATAATCATCGGCCGGAGTGGATGGTTCTTACGATCTTGCCGGTACTTCCGCCGGATCTTCGTCCTATGGTTGCATTGGACGGCGGTCGTTACGCGACATCGGATTTGAATGATCTTTATCGCCGCGTTATTAACCGCAATAACCGGCTGAAGAAGCTTCTTGAAATTAAAGCTCCCGAGGTCATTGTTAAAAACGAAAAGCGTATGCTTCAAGAAGCGGTGGACGCCTTGATCGACAATTCGGCTCGTTTCGGCACACAGCAGTTATCTTCTCAACGCCGTCCGCTTCGTTCATTGGCGGACATGTTAAAAGGGAAACAGGGGCGTTTTCGGCAAAACTTGCTGGGAAAACGCGTAGATTATTCCGGTCGTTCGGTGATCGTTGTGGGGCCGAAACTATCCATTAATGAATGTGGACTTCCTAAAAAAATGGCGCTCGAGCTTTTCCGTCCTTTCGTAATCGGAGAGATGATACGGCGCGGTTTGGCGCACAATATTAGAAACGCGAACCGGCTTATTGAACAGGCTAACGACGAAGTGTGGGAGATTTTAGAAGAAATCATCAAAAACCGTTGGGTGCTTTTGAACCGCGCGCCGACCCTGCATCGTCTAAGCGTTCAAGCGTTTAAGCCGCTTTTGATCGAAGGGCTTGCTATACAAATTTCACCGTCGGTATGCGTTGCGTTCAATGCTGATTTTGACGGTGACCAGATGGCTGTCCATGTTCCTCTCTCCGATGGCGCTCAAAAAGAAGCCGCTGAAATTATGGCTGCCGGTAAGAATCTTTTGAAACCTTCAACGGGAGATCCGATTACCGCGCCGACGCAGGATATCGTTCTTGGAATTTATTATCTTACCTCCATTGATTCTCGTTATAGCGGGGTGAGTAAATCTTTTTCATCTTCGGAGGACACGCTTATAGCGTATAATCATGGCGCTATTGGTCTTCGACAGCCCGTGAAGGTGGGGAAACTCGAAACTTCTGCGGGGCGCTTTATCTTTAACGAGACGATTGAGGGTGTGTCGGAATTTATCAACGAAACATTAAATAAGAAAAAACTTTACAAGGTTATCGAAGCGATTATTGATCGTAATTCTTTCGAGAAAGTTGTCGGTATTTTGGACAAAATTAAAATACTTGGTTTTGAAATGGCGACAAAATCCGGCATTACGTGGGCGATGGCTGATCTGGTAACGCCTCCTGAAAAGAAAGCAGTGGTTGAAGCATCCGAAAAAGAAATTGCGATAATTCGCAGTCAATATGAACAGGGATTGCTTACCGAAGAAGAGCGGCGCGCGCGAACTATCGGTGTATGGGATCAATCAAAGATAAAAATCGCAAAACTGGTAAGCGTTACACTCGACAAAGAAAATTCCATTTATCAAATCATTGATTCCGGCGCGCGGGGTTCGTGGGCTCAGCCGATTCAAATGATGGGTATGAAGGGATTGGTACAAAATTCTCGCGGAGAAACAATCGAACTTCCAATTCGATCTTCCCTGAAGGAGGGTTTGGGGGTTTTGGAATACTTTATTTCGACGCATGGCGCGCGCAAAGGAACGACGGATACCGCCTTAAAGACCGCGCAAGCGGGTTATCTTACGCGTCGTCTTATCGATGTCGCGCAGGATCTTATGATTCGCGAAGAAGATTGTCGCACGAAAGAGGGTATTGAAATATTCAGAAGCGAAGGAGAAGTTTTCAATCAGCCGTTCCGCGATCGGTTATTCTCCCGTGTTGCGCTCGAAGATATTCGCATCGGTCACAAGCTTGCGGTAAAAGCGGGTGATATTATTACAAAAGAAACGGCTCGCGTGGTTCAGGAGTCTAAACTTGAGTCCATAAAGCTTAGATCACCGATTATGTGTAAGACGCTCTATGGAATTTGCGCGCGGTGTTATGGTTTGAATTTGGGTAACAATCAGCCCATTAAACTTGGCGAAGCGGTAGGCATTATAGCGGCGCAGTCAATCGGTGAACCGGGCACACAGCTTACGATGAGAACATTCCATACGGGAGGCGTCGCGGGTGCGGATATTACCCACGGACTTCCGCGCGTTGAGGAGCTTTTCGAAGTGAGACCGCCCAAAGGAAAAGCCGCGCTTGCCGAAGTTGACGGGTGGGTTGAAAAAATCGAGGAAAAGGGCGCTCTTAAGGTTCTTACGCTCGGAACTCATGCCGCGAAAATCGGAGCAGTAAAAGAGGGAACAGTTACCGAAAAGAAGTCAAAGAAGGTAAAACTTTTGGAATACACTATTCCGCGAAACGCGACGCTCTTGGTTAAAATCGGAGATGAGGTAAAGCGCGGTGGGCAACTCTATGAGGGCCATCTTGATCTTCGGGAAATCCTTGAGTTTAGGGATGCTCGCTCGGTCGAGCGTTATATCGTAAACGAAGTTCAACGTATTTATACCGCTGAAGGCGCGGCGATTAATGATAAGCATATTGAAATTATCGTAAAGCAGATGTTCGGCAGAGTGAAGATAAAAGAATCGGGTGATTCCACCGATCTTATGATGGGGGAAATTATCGAAAAATCTAAATTCTTAGAGGTGAACCGTGAATTAAAACGCCAAGGTCGCCACCCGGCACGCGCCCAGCAACTTCTTCTCGGCATTACGCGTGTTTCGCTTACTACCGAAAGCTTCCTTTCCGCGGCATCATTCCAAGATACCCCACGGGTCTTGGTGAAGGCCGCTATTGAGGGACGTGTCGATCCGCTTCGTGGACTTAAAGAGAACGTGATTATCGGACGCCTGATTCCGGTTGGCGAAGGTAAAAAAGACAAGAACATTGTTCTCGAAGAACCCGTTGAAGAACCTGCTTCGGTTGACATAGCCACTGAAGTCGGCTAACGTTCTATACCATGGAAATAGAGGATAAAAAAGATTACGAAATAGCATTCTTGGTCAAGGAGGAATCTTTGGTGCCCGAAGTGGTAAAGCTTCTGAAACAATATGAAGCCGAAATTGTGCATGAAGGCATGGTGAAGAAGATTAATTTGTCATACCCCGTTAAAAAGGAACTTCAAGCATATTTCGGGTACTGTTATTTTCGTCTTCAGCCGGAACGATTGCAAGACATTCATAGCGCTTTACGGACAAATCCGGTAATATTAAGATCCTTGCTCATGGTGCGAACGATTCGCGAGGTGGTTTCGCATATTCCCCGAGAACCGAAACGAGAGACGGTTCAAGCCCGCCCCGCCGCTCCGCAGGTAAAAACAACATTGCCCATAAGCAATGAGGAGCTCGAGAAAAAAATAGATGAAATTTTAAGCTAAGAAAACATATGAATCTCAACAAGATTTTTATTTTAGGGCGATTGACCGCCGATCCGGAGTTGCGGACAACTCCCGGAGGCCAGTCGGTAACGAGCTTTAGTGTTGCGACGAATAGGGTATGGAACGATAAAGCCGGCGCGAAACAGGAAGAAGTTGAATATCATAATGTAGTGGTCTGGGCCCGGCAAGCGGAGGTCGCGAGTCAATTTCTTACGAAGGGAAGTTTGGTGCTTGTCGAAGGCCGTATTCGCACGCGTTCGTGGCAGGACAAACAAGGTCAAAATCGAAAGACAACGGAAATTATTTGCGAACGGCTTCAATTCGGTCCGAGATCGACCGGGGCTCCCGCTCCGCGGATGGACAATCAGAGTGGAACCGGGCGGACAGCGATGCCGCTTCCCGAAGAGATGCCCGTAATCGATCTCGAGGAGGGAAGGGAAGAAACGAAATCCGAGGATCTGCCATTTTAAGGGCTTGGTTGAAAAATGCAAGCTTATAGTGTAGAATTTTTCATTACCAAACCTTACCGAGCACATAAGGCGTTATGTGCTCGGTGCTCACTATTGCAACCAATCGGGTTGCGTTATAGAATAACTTACCCTCTCGGGCAATAATGGCATGCAACAGTGTTTTTTCTGCTCACAAAACTTAAAAGATATTGACTACAAAGAAGTTGACCTTTTGAAGCGTTTTATTTCGAGCCAGGCAAAGATTATCGATCCTCGGCATACGAGTATTTGCGCAAAACACCAACGAAAACTCGCGCTTGCGATTAAACGCGCGCGGTTTTTGGCCCTGCTTCCTTTTGTGCGGCGTTAGGTTCACTCCGATGGAAAATTTCTTGAATCAAGATACTTTCAGACTGATTTTTTCAGTGAGCCACCGGAATGTTTTTTTCGATAGTCTTATTGTTTTTCTCGCAACATGGTTGCCGTACGCGCTTTTTGTGGCGCTCATATGGATATTTTTCACCCGCATAAAAGAGCTGCGTCATAGGTTGCTTTTTTTTACTGAAATTTCGCTTGCGGTTCTTGTGAGCCGCGGTTTTCTTACCGAAACAATCAGATTTTTTTGGCCGAATCCTCGTCCGTTTCTTACGTTGGGACTCGAACCATTATTTAAGGAGATGAGCAGTTCTTTCCCGTCGAGCCATGCCGCGGTATTTTTTGCGATTGCAATGACGCTTTTTTATTGGAATCGCCGATGGGGATTTTGGTTTTTTGCGTTTGCGGGGGTGAACAGCATCGCGCGGATTGCCGCAGGCGTCCACTGGCCGCTTGATATTATAGGTGGAATCCTCGTAGGTATTTTAGGAGGTATTGTAATTCACGCGCTCGTGGGCCCTTATCGCGAGGCGATTGATCGCCATGCGCATTCCGGAGATTCTACCTCTTCCGTCTTTTCTCAGTAGGACTTGATTTAAGGGCACGTATTTTTCTAGAGGATTATCTATTTTGTAAAATTTTCATTCTGGTGCAGTATTCTTGAATTAGTCCGAACATACTTCGTTCCTCAGCACCTTCGGCATTTCGCCGCCTGCGGCGGCGAGGAAGCCCCCCGCGAATCCGCCAGCTGGCGGACGGAAAGGCGGCAAAGCCGCATCGCTGATTCAGTAGAATCACCTACTGGGTGACAATTTCCCGCCACATATTTCAAATCTTAGAAGGCGGGATTGCGTTTTGTGTCTTCGCTTTGCTCAGACAAAACGGGAACAAGTTTTTCTTCTTGACCTGAGCTTGTCGAAGGTTGGCGGCAAATTCTCGCTCTTTGAATTATGAAAAAGAAAAGGGTCTCGAAGCCGAAGCTCCGAGACCCGATGTGGCGACTTGCGTCGCCGATTGTTCCTAAACCGACTGCTTGGCGAGCCAGCGCGAGAGATACCACGCTCCGTAGAGCGCAATTCCTACGCCGATCCACTGAACGAACGTGAGGTGTTCGCCAAGCAGGACGCTCGCGCCGAGGATAACCGCAGGGGTTTCGCCTTGGGCGAGGACACTCGCTTCCGTCGTGGGCAAATTCTCGAACACCATCAGGTTCGCAATCCAGTAGAGAAATCCACCGACAAATGCGAATCCGAGAACGAGAAGAATCAGTTTCGGCTCTGCGATGGCCGACCACGACGCACCAGCACTGAGCACGAGACCGAGCGTCCCCATGCCCATACAGGCATAGAAACACTTTTGGAGCGAGGTCGCCTTCGCGCGAGCGGAGAATTCATAGAGGATACCGTTCATGATTGTGCCGAACAGCGTCCATCCGAATCCTGCCCACTGGAAATGCCCGCCCCATCGTGCCATGACTACGCCTCCGAGCACCAGCACCAGTCCGACGATGGACGCTGGCGAAATCCGTCGGCCCAAGAAAGCGCCGATGACGAGATTTACCAACGGAGTCGCGGTAATGATGATGATTGTCGGTCCCGCGCCCCAGTGCCGAATGCCCTCGAACAATCCGAGTGTGGCGAACGGTAGGGTCAGAGCGATGAGGTACGTGTATTTGTCCACGCACCCGATGTGTCCACGAAGCCAGATGAACGCCATGGCGGCAGTCAGGAATCCTCGAAAGACCATGAGCTGTGTCGGCGTGAACATGTTCAGGACATTGACGAAAGGCAGGGCCAACCCTGCCGTGAGCCAAATGCCCAGAACTCCGAAGAGTCCTAACAGGGTTTTGCGATGCATTTCTGCACCCTCCTTTCAGTTTTTGGTTTGGGAATGTGCTACTCTTGTCTGCCAATAAAGATAGCATATCACACCATAAAAGTCAAAGAGAGGCAAGCACCGCTTCTTGGAGAGAATCTTATGAAAATTTTTCTTTTCTGCTTTTACAAAATATGGTTCGAGCCGATGTTTTTAACGGGTTCCTTGGTGGTTTTTTAAACTATGCTTTCCAGTAGTTTATTGTCTGTATGAATTGAGGTGCGTTTTTTGCAAGACGAATAGTATGTTTTATTTTCCCATTACCCTGTTTCAGTTTTTGCATGTTTGGAGAATAACCGAGGGTTTGTATCATCGAGAATACATCATTGGCTAAAACGGTGCCAGTATTAACGAAATTAATCATCACATAGCCGCGGTCATTATACAGAGAACCATCAGTTTGAAGAAGGCCGCGCAGGCATTCCTTTAAGTAGTTGCTATCTTCTTTAATCCAAGAAGGAACGCCAACATTTTGGGAATCCTTTGGGCCCTTGTCCCATTGCCAGCCAAGAAGTTCAGTCAGCGCATTTGAGTAGACACTTACGTCTACACATCCCCTCCGGTTCACTGTGTTAACTCGGTTTCTCGGGAGAAGGAGGCGGAGTGCTTTGATGACATGTTCGATGAGCATCGGGTATTTCTTGTCGCAAGTTACTCGTAAACGGACTGCTCTTCCGTTTGGATTAGAAAGATTGCCATCGCCTAGGGCAATGCCAATAATGTAAGCCTGAAGCTTTTTATCATCATTGATTTTAGGATTCGACATGGTGCCGAAGGTGGGATTTGAACCCACAAGGGCTTGCGCCCACGACATTTTGAGTGTCGCGTGTTTGCCAGGTTTCACCACTTCGGCTTTCATCTGTTGATTTTACCTAAATTTTGAGATAAAATCAATGTAAATTAATCTTAAAATCCTTTTGTGGACTTAAGGTTTTCATTCATGTAACATGGCGAGAGTTATCGCGATCTGTAATCAAAAAGGCGGCGTGGGAAAGACCACGACGGCGGTAAATTTAGGGGCCTATCTTGCGGCGCTCGGCAAGCGAACGCTTTTGGTTGATTTTGACCCACAGGCGAACGCGAGTTCCGCCTTAGGGTACGATCCTCGGCATACCGAGGTAAGCGTGTATCACGGTATCGCGGGGAGTGTTCATCCCGATCAGGTAGTAAAGACCTCGATCCTTACCAATCTCCACGTTGTTCCTTCGGCGCCGCATCTCGCCGGCGCGATGATAGAGCTTGTAGGGGTAGACGAGCGAGAGCAATATCTACGGAAGTTCGTGAATCAACTTCGGCACCGCTATGAGTATGTACTCATAGACCTTCCTCCGAGTTTGAGCTTGCTTACTATAAACGGTCTTGTCGCAAGCGATGAAATTTTAATTCCCGTTCAGGCCGAATATTACAGCTTGGAGGGCATCGGACAAATTTTGGAAACCGTGAATTTGCTGAAGAAGAATCTTAACCACGAGCTCACGATTAACGGCGCTTTAATCACCATGTTCGACAAGCGAGAACATTTAAGCCGCGAAGTTGCGCGGGATCTCCGCCGCAACTTTCCTCATCCCGTGTATGAGACCGAAATTCCGAGAAGCGTTGCGCTTGCGGAAGCTCCCAGTTTTTCAAAACCGGTGCTTTTGTATCGCCCCGACTCCGTGGGGGCATTGGCGTACGAACGTTTGGCGCGCGAGATTATAAAGCAAGAGGAAGTATTTCGAAGCAAAGGTGAAGCGGTGTCGAGTCGCGATTTTGGAAATTTTAATGTCAATGTTGGGTAAAGGATTAGAATCATTAATTCCCCCCGGCGGCGGGAATGTTTCAAAGCCGTCCGATCAAAAACCCGATGTACCCGTTGGAGGATTAGAGAGCGGAAGTGCCGTGCCTTTTCACGCCGACAAGGATGTTCTAAAAAATTATACTCCGGCAGTGTCGGAAGAAGCGGATCCTTTTTTTAAGCGGGCATTTGATGACGCTCCTCGTGGAAAATTTTCCTCATCGAAATCCGTCGGGCAAGACTCGATATTCCATATTGAAGTCGATAACATCAAGCCCAACCCGTTTCAACCGCGCCGCGATTTTAGCGAGGAGAGCTTACGCGAATTGGCGAATTCAATCCGGGAATTCGGCATTCTTCAGCCGCTTATTGTTACGAAGATCGAGAAAGAAGTTCCGACGGGAACGGAGGTTCAATATGAACTCATCGCGGGCGAACGGAGGTTGATGGCGTCAAAGATGCTCGGATTGGAGCGCGTGCCGGTCATTATCAAAAAAGTTAATTTCGATAAAGAGCGTTTGGAGATGGCGATTATCGAAAACCTCCAGAGAGAGAATTTGAATCCGCTTGAAACCGCGCGCGCTTTTACGAGACTTCAGGATGAGTTTCGCCTTACCCAGCGCGAAATCGCAACGCGCTTGGGGAAAAGCCGGGAAGTTGTCGCGAATACGGTTCGACTCCTTGATCTGCCGACATACATTCAGGACGCTCTCTCTCGTCGCGAGATTAGTGAAAGCCACGGGCGATTGCTTCTCGCGGTGACCGATAAATCCGTGCAGGAGAAAATATTTCGGGATTTGGTGGACAAGCATCTTACCACGCGCGAACTAAGGGGAAAGGTAGAATTCGCGAAAACCGGCCGGAGCGAAAACTCCGCCGCGTTCCACGGAGGGCTTTCACCGGAACTTAAGATGTTTCAAGAGAAGCTCACTACGGAGCTCGGTACTCCGGTTAAAATCGAACAGCACGGTAGTCCGACCTCTGGCGGAGGGAAGATAACGATTACGTTTTATTCAGGGGAAGAACTGAAAGGCATTATCGCGCGTTTCGCTCCGCCAACGGGCGTAGGAGATGAGGAGATTTAGATAATACGATAGCTTATCTCTTTAATCTCTTTTACCCCCACACCTACTTGCGATAATGTCTTTTCGAAGCCATTTGCCAAATACCAAATATCAAGATTACTCTATGGCACGGAATAATACTGGGAAGTAGCTTTTTTAGTGCTTCGCAATCGCAAGTAGGTGTGGGGGTTTATTTTTTCACAAGACCTGATAACTAATTTCTTTAATTTCTTTTATGCGCTTTAGTTTGAGTATCAACCGCTCGATCTTCTGTTTATCGGTCGTGGCGCATTGAATTTTGTCTGTGGGGAACTGACTTCCCGGGTTTTGGGTATGCAAACTCACGATATTGATATGAGAGCGGGCAATGACCGCGGTGATATCTTTGAGGAGGCCTACGCGGTCTTTTACCACAATACGAAGCTCGGTTTTTGTCGGTGTTTTTTTACTCGTTACCATGCTGCTTTTTTCGCTGAGCGATGCTTTGATGTGATCGCGCGCGGTCGATGTTTTTACGAACTTTAGCCAGTCTTCCGAAGGGCGCTTATTTTTTTGCGTGATAATCTCTACTAAGTCTCCCGAAGCGAGCTCGTGGTCAAGCGGAACAAACGTTCCGTTCACCTTCGCTCCCACGCAGGTAGTGCCGATTTGGGAGTGGATCTGGTAGGCGAAATCAATAGGTGTTGATCCCGAGGGAAGGTCAATAACGTCTCCTTGGGGGGTGATGACGAAGATGCGATCTTTGAAAAAATCGATTTTCATGGCCCGGAGGAGTTCTTCGGGTTTTGCGCTGCCGTCGCCGTATTTACCAAGCCAACCGCGAAGCTGTTGTACCCACGTGATCTCTTGGGTAAGTTTTTGCGCCGTTTCCTTGCCGTCGCGGCCCTTTTTTTTCTGTTCATAAATCCAGTGCGCCGCGATTCCGTTTTCGTCCTCATCGTGCATTTCTTTCGTTCGGATTTGGAACTCGATGAATTTTCCCTCGGGGCCGATCACGGTGGTGTGCAGGCTTCGATAGTTGTTTGCCTTGGGAAGCGCGATGTAGTCTTTGATCCGTCCGGGAAGCGGCGGCCAATACTTATGCAATATGCCCAATATGGCGTAGCACTCCTCGATGTTTTTTACGATAATGCGCACCGCGATTAAATCGTAAATTTTTCCGATGTCCATATTGTGCCGAAGAAGTTTGTGATACAAACTCGAGTAACGTTTCGCCCGAAGATCGATTACGATGGGTTCCAAGCGGTGTTCTTTGAAGATCTTTTCCACGGCGCCCTTCACTGTTTCGAGGTACTTGAGGCGGGTTCTGTATTCATCATGAAGAACATTCTTAAGCCAGATATTTTCTTTGGGATAAAGATAGGGGAAGGCAAGATCGTGCAATTCACCGCTTAGGTTTTGCATGCCCAATCGATAGGCGATGGGCGCGTAAATCTCATCCGTCTCAAGCGCGATTCGTTTTTGTTTTACGGGTGGAAGCGCGCCCAGTGTTTGCATGTTGTGGAGGCGGTCCGCCAATTTTATGAAAATAACGCGGAGATCTTGGCTTAAGGCCAGTATCATCTTTCGCAGATTCTCGACTTTCGCTTCCGCTCCGCGATACTTGATGTGGCCGAGTTTCGTTACGCCGTTTACGAGAAAAGCGATGTCCCCACCGAATTTATTTTTTATGTCTTCGAGGGTTACCGCGGTATCTTCTACGGTATCATGGAGAAGTCCCGCGGCGATTGTTGCTTCATCGAGCTTCCAGAGAGATAAATTTTCGGCGGTGGCGAGTACGTGAATGAAATACGGCTCGCCGGTATTCCTTTTTTGGCCGGCGTGAGCTTTCTCGGCGAGCCGATAGGCACGACCGATAAGTCCGTCGGGATATTTTCTCGCAGTTTCTTTGACGGTCATTGAAATATAACTTCAGTATTGAGCAAGTAGGCAGAAGTGGCAAGAGTTTCAAAAAGATGAATGCTATTCCGCCTTACCTTTTTTCTTTTTCTCTCTCGGGGGTTGTTTTTTCCACGCTTCGTATGCGGCGGCAAGCTCTTCTTCCGTTTCGGGTTTTTTATTCATCACGAAGGTGCAGTCGGGGTAGCGGGTGCATGCGTAGAAGGGTTTCCCGCGGCCGCGGGATTTTTTGAGAACCACGTCACCAACCAGTTTTTCTGGAGTTGGTTGCCCCGAGCTTGAATTGCCCGTGGTTAGACCTAGTTCACTATCTCGCTCTCGCTCGGCAATCCTCGCTCGACAGTTAGGACACTCGAAACCGGTCTTTTCCCATATTCTTGCGATTCCTTTGCATTTTGGGTAATCACCGCATCCCAGGAAGAAACCGAAGCGGCCGCGCTTTACTCCCATTTGTTTTCCGCAGATGGGGCAGCACTCATCCTTGGTTTTTTCTTCGAGTTCTTTTATTTTCGCCGCTTCTTCGGGCATGGGGAGCGTTACCTTGCTTCCGGCTTCGGGACACGCCATAAACTTTCCCATCCGTCCGAATTTGATGACCATCGGATTTCCGCAGTGCGGGCAGGGGGTTTCAGAAATCTCGGTGCGTTTTTCGACGCTTGCTTCTTTTTTGATGAGATTTTTTTTGAAAGGGTCGTAGAATTTTTTGCAGACCGTGACCCAATTTATCTTTCCTTCTGCGATCTCGTCCAATTCTTCCTCGACGTGCGAAGTGAATCCGACATCCACGATCTCGGGGAAATGCTCTACTAATATGTCGTTTACTATCACGCCGATCTCGGTCGGATGGTAGCGTTTTTCCACTTTTTCAACGTAAGTGCGCTCTTGAATAGTGGAAAGGGTGGGAGCGTAGGTGGACGGCCTGCCGATACCCGCGGCTTCGAGGGCCTTGATAAGTGTTGCGTCGTTGTAGCGGGGTGGGGGCTCAGTGAAATGTTGAGATGGAGATAGCTCTTTTAGATTAAGCTTCTCGCCTTTCGTGAGCTCGGGGAGCATCCCTTCTTCTTCGCCTCCGCCAGCCGGCGCATCGTCTTTCCCTTCGGTATAAACACGGATGAAGCCGTCGAATTTTACCGTCTGGCCGTTCGCGCGGAAGACGTATTTTGTCTTCTGTGAATCCTCCTCCTTCGCTGAAGTTAAGGAAGGCAAGTTGGCGGAGGTGGCTTCGATGTCCGCGGTTGTCTGTTCAAGAAGCGCGGGTTGCATTTGGCAGGCGATCGTTCTTTTCCAGATAAGATCGTAGAGGCGCTTTTCTCCACGGTCGATATTTACGGGAAGGCCCGCCTTCGCTCCGGCTCCGGCGGACAAGTCGGATGCTTTCCGCGCAAGGTTTGTGGGACGGATTCCTTCGTGCGCCTCCTGCGCGCCTTTCGATGTTGTGCGGTAGAAACGCGGCTCGGGAAGCTGGTACTTTTTGCCGTATTCTTTGCCGATAACATCTTTAGCTTGAGCTAACGCGCTCTTTGCGAGGTGCACACTGTCCGTGCGCATATAGGTGATATGCCCCTTCTCGTAGAGCCGTTGGGCAAGCACCATCGTCTGTTTTGCGGAGAAGCCGAGTTTCCGCGCTGCTTCCTGTTGGAGAGTCGAGGTGATGAAAGGAGGCGCTGGGGTGCGAGTCACTTCGCGTGCCGAAACTTCGGAGATCGTGTACGAAGCGCCCTTGAGGTTCGCGAGGATAGTCTTCGTATCGCCTTCGGTTTTCAAACCCATTTTCCCGACGGGCGCGCCATCTTTCGCATGGAGATGCGCGGCGAAGGTTCGCTTTTCTTTCAGTTTTGAAAAAAGCGCGTCAATGGACCAATATTCTTCTTTTGTGAATTTCTCGATCTCCCGCTCGCGTTCGACAATGAGCCGCACGGCGACGCTCTGTACCCGACCGGCGGAGAGGCCGTAGCGCACCTTCCTCCAGAGGAACGGAGAGAGTTCATAGCCCACAAGGCGGTCCAAAACCCGGCGTGCCTGTTGGGCGTCAACGAGGTTCAGGTCAAGCGCACGAGGAGTCTTGAGCGCCTCTTCGATGGCGCTCTTTGTTATCTCATGAAACACTATTCGCTTTATGCGCGGGTCGGCTTTTCCGGCGCGGAGGTTCTCGTCGCTCCCGAGCCCCAGGGCTTGTACGAGATGCCATGAGATCGCTTCTCCTTCGCGGTCTTCGTCGGTTGCGAGGATGATCTCCTTGGCAGTCTCCGCTTTTTTCGCGAGCGAAGAAATTACCTCTTTGGCCTTCACGGGGATGCTGTAGGTTGGGCGGAAACCATGAAGTACGTCAATCGAGAGCTTGCTCTTCGGCAGATCGCGCACATGGCCGTAAGAAGATTCCACAACATAACCCTTGCCGAGAAATTTGCTTATCGTTTTTGCCTTCGTCGGTGATTCAACAATAACCAGTTTCATAAGAAGAGCGAATAACCACGTTCGGTTTCCTTAATGGCATTGCGCAGTATAAGGAAGCTGATCGTCTGATTCGCGGTTTTGGCTTTAAGATTAGTGAGTTCGATTATTTTGTCAACCGAAAGAGGTTTCGTGCTCTGTTTCAGCGCCGCAAGAATAGCTTCTTCTTCGGGGGTTTCGAAAAGCACTCCCGATGTTCCCGATGCTTCGTTTTTCTCGATATGGAGAGCTTCAAGTACGTTCTCCGGTGATACGACAAGCTCCGCGCCGCCGCGTATAAGTTCGTGTGAACCGAAAAAGTTTGGATGGGAAACCGGCCCGGGAACTACAAATACGTCGCGGTTTTGTTCAACGGCAAAACGGGCGGTGGCGAGCGAGCCGGAACTTTGGGGCGCCTCAACAAGAACGATTCCTCTTGAGAGTCCGCTTATGATGCGATTGCGTTCAAGAAAACGATAGGGGAGCGAGGGGCTGCCCAAAGGGTATTCGGAGATCATAAGTCCGCCTTGCTCGAGAATGGTTTTCGCAAGGCGCTCGTTCTCTCTCGGATAGAAGCGGTCAAGGCCGTTCGCGAGGACGCCAACCGTTTTTCCTTTCGCCTGAAGCGCGCCGGCATGGGATGCGGCGTCAATGCCGAGGGCAAGGCCGCTTATTACTGTGCAGTGCGCATGTGCAAATGCCTCGGAAAATTTTTTCGCGAGTTCTTTTCCTTCTTGAGTTGCTTTACGGGTGCCGACAATGGCGATGGTGTTTCCGTCGAGTGCTTTGGTATTGCCTAAAAAATAAAGGCCGAATGGGGGCCAAGGGATCTCTTTGAGGAGTTTTGGGTATTGGCTATCTTCTTGGAGTATTAGACGAATGTTCAGTGTTTCAAGTTTTTTATACTCTTCCCGAGGTTCAAGAGATGCTTTTTCAATAGGAAGAAGGTGAAGCCATGACTTTTCCCACGATCCGTGGGTTTTCTGGAGCCGCGCGAGACGTGAATAATCGCTCCGAGTTGCGATTGCAAGGGCGTTGTAGAATAACGCTTCATCCATATGGATGTAAGCATACTCTCCTTGGTTTCAAATGAAAAACATGTCTTACGCGCGGTACCCGCGCGTATTTCTCTTTTTTGGTATACTTAAAGAAACATTTTCTTGTTTGGAAGAAAAATCATGAAAGACCCGAAAAGAAAATTATTGGTAAATCTGGGGATTATTATAGGAAGCTTCGGCCTCTTGGGTTATGGCCTTTTCTGGTTCTCGGGACGTCTCGACGCTCGTACGGATGAGATTATAAAGGCGCGCCAATTTATCGATGAGAGTAAGCGTGGTATTACGGCAATTGCCGAGCTTCAGGGTAAAGCCGTAGAAGCGGATGCATATCAAAAACGGATGGATCTTATTCTACCTCGCGAAGATCAATTGCTTGATTTTCCCCGATGGCTCGAGGGAGTCGCTAAGGTTCATCAGGTGGCAGCGACATTTAATTTTCAAGGAGGTCAAAAACCAGCGGAACAGAACGTGCCGGGCTATATACAATTCACCGTGGCTATTGATGGTCGCTTTGATTCAATCCTTAGTTTCTTGAAAGACATCGAAACAAATCAGCGCCAGTTCTTGGCGGGATTTGATCATTTTGAACTTACGAGATCGGGGGCGATCGGCGTTATGTATCGTATGTCGGTTAACGGAAAACTATTTTTCAAGTTCGTTCCGAAAACAAGTTAAATAGAAATTCTATGAAAGATTTTTTGAAAAAACATCAAGACATTTTCCTCGCCATTCTTGCCGTGGTATTTGTTGTTACGCTTGCAGGTTGCGGTATTTGGACTGTAAAAACTTTGGTATCTGATCTTGGAAGATCCCTAGACCCCTCAACAAATACGGGGGATGTCGTTAATTTTAATATTAATGAAGCGAAGGCGGTGCTGGGAAACTAAACGTTTTACTAAGTTGCCATAGGGTGAATTGTCGGGTAGGGATAGAAACAAAATAACATAGCGTAATGTAGCCCCTCGTTCCTCGAGACACTTAATCTTGTAGTTGCTCTATATACTCGCAAGCAAAATTAGTGTGTCTTTACAGTTTGGCTAGAACCTATTTTATCAAGAACTCCTGAACGAAACCAGACCAAGGAAGCCAGCCCCGCCGCCGCTCGCTCCGCTCGCCACACCACAGAAAAATACTCTTTGCTCTTTTCATTTTGCGCGCGCCGGATTTCTTTTTCTCTTAATGAAAAGAGTATTTTTCTGTGGTGTCTTGCTTTGAAAAGCAAGGTGGCGGGACTGGCCTCATTTTGATTTCGCAAAGGAAAAGCGGAATTCCCCCCAAACCCCCCTTCCGCTTTTCCTTTGCTCAAACGGGACGGGAACGGAAGCAGGCGGGCAAAAATTCCTTCCCCCCAACCCCCTTCC
>ERZ1292623.795-Hain-H51-01um-R1-795-length-32099-cov-10_pt1 | contig 32099 bp, 44 predicted proteins | sample MGYA00564398_ERZ1292623 | MGnify/ENA primary metagenome ERZ1292623 (study PRJEB36523, sample SAMEA6512633) | groundwater metagenome | collected 2019-01-07 | study: AquaDiva: Metagenomics assemblies of 32 groundwater samples
AGTTATTCTTGATTGGATGAACCACAAAGATTATGAAAAATTGTTTAAATTCTAAATATCATGAGCAAGTTGGGGAGGTGTTAATCCATAGGATTAAATCTCCTACATAAACCGAATAACTGAAAAGAGATTTGGTGCAACGCTGCGGCGGAGAGTATGACTAAATGGTTTAGTGCTTGGGTAGGGAGTTAAACTAAGAATAGCATAACTATGTAATTAATACAACATAGTAAGATTTAAATATTCTTAATTTATTACAAATTTATGGGATTAAAAAAAACATTAGCATCAATTGTAATTGCCGGAGCGTTGGCTTTAGGCAATACTGGATGTGAACAAAGAGTTGAGGTTAAGGAACCACCACAATATAATTCTTCTAAAGATATAGACGGAGATGGAAAGCCGGATATTGTTTTTGCAGTGAGAACAGACCCCAGTATTTTTTGTTCTTGGTATGTTTTTTATAAGAGAAATATAGGGGAGGGACAATTTGGAGACCCTATTTTTTTGTCAAAGGCAGAAAATGAACCTGAAGGGTTGTTCTGGGAGTATGCATCTGGAAACTCGGATAGAGGAAAATATCTAAGAGAGCTAATACAAAAAGCAGAAGATTCATATAAGAAATAAATTTCTATTTCTAAGGCTAAGTTCTTATTTCATATTGTCTTTCATAAATAACCTAATCTTCCATCGAGGAAAATGTTGGGGAGTTAATCCTAAGATAAAGCAATTACAGGGAAATGTTTAACCTTCGTCTCTTATGCCAAATTCGGTTAGGAAGAACTGCGCTTCGTTGTCAGGAAGATTTGGGGAATCAATTAGTTTGGCAACACGAGAGCCTGCTTTTCCTCTTCTAAGATACATCCGGTAGGTCGAAGCGTGACCGAGGATATGTCCTCCTATCGCAGTTGTGGGATCGCCGAACATTACAGCAGGATTTGACATTACCTGATTTGTTACAAATACAGCTAGATTGTGCTGTTCAGCCAGTTTCATTAAGTTGTGGAGATAGCGATTTAGTTTTTGCTGCCTGTCTGCCAGCTGTCCTCTTCCTGAGAACTCTGCGCGGAAGTGAGCTGTCAGAGAGTCAATTATGACTAATTTGATTGGCTCCCCATTTTTTATCATTTCACTTATTTTATCTAAGAGAAGTATTTGGTGGTCTGAGTTAAAAGCGCGGGCGACTAAGATGTTTTTTAGAACTTTTTCTGGATTTGCATCAATGCCTTCTGCTATTTTTCTTATTCTTTCTGGACGGAATGTTCCTTCTGTGTCAATATAAACTGCTTTACTTTCAGCGCCGCCTTTTTCTTTCGGCAATTGGACATTTACTGAGAGAGTTAGAGCAAGCTGGGTTTTTCCTGATCCGAAAGCACCATATGCTTCTGTAATGGCTTTGGTTTCGACACCTTTGCCACCAAGAAGGATGTTTAAGTTTTCTGAGCCAGTTGGAATATAAACTACATCTTCTCTTTTTTTTGCGAACTCAACTCCGTCAATAAAACCTAAGTTCATCATACTGCGAGAAGCCTGAATTGCTTTTCTTGCTACTGCTTCTCCTACGCCTGCCATTTCTGACAGAGCATAGGGGCTCATTACAGCCAAGCCCATTAAGTCATAGACGCCTGCTGCTTCTAATTTTGTTGCTATCCCAGGACCTATTCCAGGTATATCTGTTAATTTAGGCTCATCCTCTTTTTTATTTTCTCCCATTTTTTAAGGAGACATAGGCAGTTTATAAAGTTTATATTAGTCAAAGATATGTTTTATATTCTTGATTCGAGTTCTTTTATCAGAGATTCTGGATTTGGATTTTCAATATTTTCTATACTGAATTCAATTGTGTTGTACAGGGTGTTGTTTTTTACCAGGCCTGTAAATATCTTTTCTTCACCAAGTAGTCTCTCTTTTGCTTTTGAGTATTCTTCGATTGAGAAAATTTCATTGTTTTCAAGACCGAGCTTGTTGATTTGCTCCCCAAAGAGGACTGTTCTGATTGTTTCTGTGCCATCGTCTAAAATTATGTTTAGAATTGCTCTTTTTTCAGGAGTTATCTTTCCATGCAACTTGCATTCTTCTTCAACAATTTTTTTCCCGCATTGCGGACAGACTTCAAAATAGCGCGGTTCGAATGTCTGCACAATAACTGCCCTTGTTTTTATATTTTCTCCGGGCTTTATGTCCTTGAGTTTTTTTTCATTAAATGGCTTTTCTGTGACTACCTCTTCAATTCTTTCTTTGCTTAGTTTGATATCTGAGAATGAGGAGAGATGAAGTTCGTTGTTCCTTACGCCGGCGTTTGATATTTCTATAACATCTTTTTCTTTTATCTTGTTCTTTTCTATCAGAGAAATGTGGTTTGTATCCCAAAGAACAACGCGGGTGTTTGATGTCTCGTCTGCTAAAACGAGGCTTGCAACTTTTCCTTCTCTTCCGTTTTTGCTGAATGAACGCACCGGAGAAATTTGAATTACTTTGCCAAGAACATTTGTTTTTCGCATTCCTTCCAATAGCTCTGAAATTTTTAATCTTTCTTTATCAAGATTAATTCCAAGCTCTGAGGCGACAATCTGGGCAGCTCCTTCTTTAGATATCAAGCCAGAGAGTTTTGCACGCTTTGCTTCAATTTTTCTTTCTATTTCCTCTTTTGTTATTTGAGATGATTTGGAAATTCTTTCTATTAGGGAGCTGTAATTATCCATAAAGTTTTTAGAAGAAAAGTGTTTATAAGCATTGTTGTGAGAGCGTTCATTTGTTTTCCCTTTTTGGAAAAAGAGCATAAGAAATCTGTTAGACAATACTTCAGGACTTATTCTTTTTTCCTATAGCCCATCCAATAATCGCCCCCGCCAGAATAAGAAATAAAGTTATTGAATATAACAAAGTTTTATCTCCTAAGATTCTAATTGGTATTAAAGGCAAAATCGTGAGCATAATTACTGCTAAAATAATTCCGATAATTAGACCAATAAATACAGGTTTGAACAAGAACATTTGATATTGATAGTATCTCCTGTTTCTTTCAGTTATTGGAGGCAGTTTGTTTTTGATTTTTGAATATCTAACTTCTCCGATTATTAATGTGATAATACCTACAACTAGCGGCACTCCAATAATAATCGAGATTAGCATAGAAGAGTCCTCTTTAACCCTATTCCAAAATGTTAATACATCAAGATTTGCTGTTTGCGTAAACTCCCCACTTTAGTTCGTGAGAAAGCAAACGCAAATCTTGTGTGTTCAAGAACCCGAGCACGCCCCGGACTTTAGTCAGAGAGTTCTTGACATTAAAATCGCCGCTATTAACAAACCTATTACTAACCCTAAAAATATATGCCTTTTCACGAAAGGATGGTTATACGGAGCGTTTTTGCCGTCTCTTTTCATAGCGGCGCGAATTAATAATCCTTCACCTACCATATATAATTGATGATACTCTCATTTTTAATAGTTTCTAATGCCAATTAGGGATTATTCTATGTAATCAGGGATAGCAAATAAAACTTAATACACGTGAGAAATCTCCAATCTTTAGATTGGAGTTAGTTGCTGTCGATTTCTCCCGGTCCTCCCAAAGTCCAAACAAACCGCACCTTTTAGTGTGCGGTAAAACTCAAGGACTTTGTGATCATCTTAAGTTTTATAAACCCTATTTTGTAAGAGGAATTATGGCCGGGATTGTCGCAGTAATTGTTAAGATTATGCCTGAGTCATCGAAAGTTGATATTGGGGGAATCTGGAATGAGTCTGAAAAGCGCCTGAAAAATCTTGGTGCAATGAATATTTCTTTTGAGGAGAGAGCTATTGCTTTTGGCTTGAAGGCTTTAATGATCAAGTTTGCCTGGCCTGAGGAGAAAGATACAGACATGTTTGAAAGGGCTTTGTCTGAGATAGGGGGAGTTTCTTCTGTTAATGTTGAAGATTATAGAAGGGCGTTTGGGTAGTGGCTAAGATATAAAAAACCTTGTTCTTTGTATTAATATGCTTAGTGAGAAGGAACTTGGCGAGGCAAGAAGGCAGTTAAAGGCACAGATAACGCATCTACCCTTTGAGCAGAGAAATGAAGCTGAGTCGCAAATTGATGATATGTCTGATGAAGCGATTTCCAGCATGGTTGAGCAGCAAAGAGGGAGGAATTCTGTTTTTAGGATGATTGTCGACAAAGAGATTGATTCTGTTATTATTGAGGAAAATGATTTGGCTATTGCTGTTTTGGAAATTAATCCTTTGTCTAGAGGACATATGCTAGTTATTCCTATTGATAAAGTTGGCGAGAAAAAAGAGATGCCTGAAGCTATTATTAATTTTGCAGGTAAATTGTCTGAGAGAGCCAGGGTTAATCTGGGAGCTAAAAGAGTTTTGGTGAGGACGGAGCAGAAGTTTGGAGAGATTGTTCTTGATTTGATCCCTGTTTATGACGGGGAGCTGGACGAGAGGAGCCAGAGGAAGAAAGCTGAAAGAGAAGAGCTTGAGCAGATTAAAAAAGAGATCAATACAGAGGTTATTAAAAAAGCTGAACCTGAGAGAATCAAGGCAGAAAAAAAGAAGCGAGCGAGAGCTTTGAAGTTAAAAAGAAGAATACCATAATTATAAGAGCTATGAGGAATGCCGGCACAAATGGGATGCCTTTTTTTATCAAGACTTTCTTTTTGGCTTTCTTAAGAAGGTTTATTTCCTCATAAGAGAGACCATGAACTGTTTTTTTTATTATTTTGTTTTTTATTTTTATATCCTTTTCCAGCCAGTCTCCTTCTGTGAGTTTGTCCGGAGAGACAAGAACGAGCATACATTTCTCTATTGATTTTGTGTAGACATAAACTAGAGGAGTTATTGATAAAATAGAAAGGGAAAGAAAGAGCAGATTTTTTAATGAGAGCAAGGCAAGTATTAGGGAGGAGATTATTGTTACAGGGAGAATTTTTTTATGTTTCTTCCAGTAATTTTTAAATTCTGCTTTGAATTTCTTTTTGTTGTTTTGGATTATTATTACTGTGTACAGCATAGAGTATACTGCGCCGACTGTTAAGAGTGTTAAAATAAAGATTAGAGAGGTGGTTATTAACTCAAGGTAGTTTGCATAAGGCAGAATTATTCCCAGCCCCATAAGGAGTTTAGCGTCTCCTCCTGCAAATATCTTTGTGTAATAGAAAAGATGCGCTATGCCCAGGAATATTACAAATCCTAGAATGCCGAGCATTACAAATTGATAGTTTTTTGTTATTAGAGAATAAAATAAACGATAGGCGAGTGCGAATGCGATTAAAGAGTAGTTCAGCCAGTTAGCAACTTCCCTTTTTTTAATGTCATGGACTGTTGCGAATAACGTCCATAAGAGCGCCAGAGAGAAGAGAAAATAATAGTGTTCCATGCAGGGAGAAAATAGGCAATGTTTATTAAGTTTCTTGTTTTTTTAAATTTATGAGAGAGGATGATAAATTTGAGAAGTATGTTTTTTGGTCTGTAATTGTTGTTTTGTTTGCGCTTTCTTATTTTATTTTGAGGCCTTATCTAATTGCTTTGATGTCTTCTTTTATTCTGGCTTATTTAGTCAAGCCGCTTTATGACAGACTTGTAAAGAAATTAGGGAAGAGTTTGTCTGCTCTTGCTTGCATCTTGATTGTTATTGTGGTTATTATTTTACCTATAGGAATTGTTGTTGGGGGGATTACACAGCAGGCATATTTGTATATTTCTGAAAATAGCATTGACAGAATTATTGAGCCATTTGTTTCGTATTTTGAACTTGAGAAGTTTGGCATCGGTTTAAAGGAGTTTAGCGAGAAAGGCGCGGTAATTTTAATTTCTCTTTTAGGGGATGTTATTTCATATCTGCCTGCTTTTTTATTAAGTGTTTTTATTACGTTATTCGGAATGTATTATGTTTTAGTTGACTGGGATGTTCTTGCTTCTCGACTGCAGGAATATCTTCCTTTTAGAGACAAAAGAGGGATAAGCCGGGAGATTTCTGATATTACCAACAGCCTGGTTTATGGAACTTTGCTAATTGGGATTATAGAATTTGTTGTTGCTGTTGCAGGGTTTTATTTTTCTGGAGTTAGACTTTACTTTTTGCTTTCTGCATTAGTTTTTCTTTTTGCATTTATTCCAGGCGGGCCTGGAATTGTATGGATTCCGCTTTTTGTTTATTATTTAGCTGCTGGAAATTATTTTTCTGCAGTGGGTGTTTTAGCTGTTGGGCTGATTTTAAGTTTTGTTGTTGATACGCTATTAAGAGGGAAGATATTGGGTGCTAAAACAAGGATTAATCCTTTGATTATGATTTTAGGAATCTTGGGAGGAGTAGGAGTATTCGGCATATTTGGATTTATTATTGGTCCATTGATTTTGTTTTATGCTATAAGACTTTTTGAGGAAGGAGTAAGGCGTTATTGAGGTTTATTTGTTATCTTTATGTTTGACAAGCGATGAGCTCCTCCGTGCTTGTATTTGTTATAACGGGCTTTGGCTTTTTTGTCTCCCTTTGATTTTCTAAATGAGGGTGTTGCGTAGTCCATTTTATGTGCAAGAATAGTCCTTGCAGTCTAGTGTACAAGACAGCTCTAAACGCTTATCAGAGCATTTTATCTTTTCTTTGTCTATTTCATATTCTTTGCAGCAGAATATCAGCTTGTCTTGATTATCACAGGCGTTTGTGCAGGCGAGTTTTATTGAGCTTGATTGAGCTGTGTCTAGGAATGGCTTTGTTGAGGAGCTGAATCTATCAAAGCTGCCTGTTAGGAAAAGTATAAGCCCAGCAAGAATTAATATTCCTAAGATAAATAAAACAAGTGTTGAAATTGCCAGTTCAATTGCTTTTTTGTTCATGTTATGGCAAATTTTTTTAGGGTTTAGGAGGGCAGTCATTTCCGTTTACTTTTACTGTTGTGGTTCCTAATTTCGATTTTATTTGCTCACAATACCACGCTTTTGGCTCTTGCAGGTTATCACCTATTTTGTCACAGGTTATTTGGTTGTTTAAGCTAGATACGACTCTGGAATCTTCGCAGTTTACATATTCTGTTTTACCGTCAACTTTAATTTTCTTGAAATCCTGACAATAAGTGTATTTGGAATTTGAGGCTACTGCTATGTTGCATGCTGAGATAACACTCTCAATATTTGAGCCGCCCTGGAAGATATTTATTTTTTCCCAGAGATTTCCCCATCCGAGGGAGAAACCGAGAATAAGGAGGACAAGGACGACTATTCCCAGGACAATTAAGATTAATGTTCCGATTGAAAGATCTTGGGCTTTTTTGTTCATCCTCTTTTTCATTATTGAATTAGTGAGCGGTTATTTATAAATGTTTTGAGATTAGCAGTTTTTTGAGTATTTGCCGTTTTTATTAAATTCCATACATATTGAGAATTCTCTGGAAATTTTATTATCATTTCTTTCAGACTGCAGAATGATGTTTTCTATTTTTAAAGTGTAAGTATTATCGAGCTGTTCGAATTGAAATTCATTATTGCGAATTTTTCCGAAAAAGTTGCCTATGTTAGAGATTTTGAAATTCTGCGTTTCTGCTGAGCTTTTAAATGATTCTTTGAGGTCTATGTTATCGCAAGCAGGACAGGAATTTATTGCTTCTTCTGAGATTAGCTTTGCTTTTTCTGCGATATAATCGTGAGCAAGATTTATTTCAAAGAGCATGTCTGAGAGGTCTTGTGATTGTGTTGTAAGCTCGCTGTTGAAAGTTGCGAATGATATCAGCGCGATAATAGAAAGAGCAAATGCTACAATTAACACTAAGGTTATCGGAACATCTGCCTTTTTATTTTTTATCAACATTTTCCGTAGTAATATGTTATTCTATCCTGAGCATTGCCTGCTGAGAGAGAGATTGTTTTTATCTGAAGTTTTTCCCATTCTGGAAAGTAGTCCCGTAGATTGCCGCGGATTTCTTCCAGATTACTAGCTGTTTTTATATATCCTTTTTCTGATGTTTCTCCGATGTTTTTGCTTTCTGAATACAAAATGTAGCAATTGTTTTTTTCATTGAGCAGAGGTTTTATGGCGCTGTCTAGAGAATTTCGGTTTATTCTTCCTTGTATATACTCGGCCAGAGCATCAATGACGAGAACTTTTTTTTGAGGGTGATTATCTAGAGAAATTTCAATTTTTTTTAGGAGGAGATTGTTCTCTGGAATTTCTGGAGAGATTATCTCTGGAGAAGTCTGCTTTTTTAGGAGAGAAAAATTTATTGTTATTAATATAAACACAACCATTAAAAATGTTACAATTAGAAATACTGGAAAGAATGTGAGGGTTTTTCCTATTTCTGTCTGCGCTTTTTTGTTTATCATTTTATGAAAATTTTTTTGTTGTGTATTGGCTGCTTCCAACGAGTATCTCCAGTTCTATTATTTTATTGTTAAATTCTTTTGTTATTGATGAAGAGGCGCATTTTGGAAAATTCTCGTTTTTTTCTGAGCTTGCGCATTTAACACTGTCTCCTTTCCAGCTATACTTTAATTCATCGTTTAGTGTTATTCTCATTAGAAAATTTTCTTTGAATACTTTTTCGTTTATGCTACAGGTTTTGAATAATTCTTTTTCCAGTTCTTCCTGAGAGTTATCCCAGTTTATGTTGTTATTCTCTATGCAGTTTTTTATTTTATAGTGTATTGCGTCTGCTTCGACTTGCTTTGAATCCTGCTCTTGACCGAAAAATATGTAAACGCCCCCGACTATTCCTGCTCCTACTATTAGTATTAAGAAGAAGAAGGCAATTACAAGGGCTTGGTCTCCTAACTGGGCTCTATTGTTCATTTTTTATTTTTTCTGATATTTTAAATACAAGGATATTTTCAGGGACTCCGAGTTTTATTTCAGGATTTATGACATCTATATTGTTGAAATAATAATTGCAGGTTTCTCTTTCTTTGCTGAGCTTAACGCAAATTTGGCTGTTTGAATTATCAAACGCGAATATCTCGCTGAAGCTTTTTAATTCATTGCTCTTTGCTATTTTTGTTGCTTTATGGATGTTAATTGTTATTGTGTCTCCTGGCTGCGCGTAATTTATTGTTTTTGTAATTTCTTTTGCATAGAAATCAGCCCAGACAGAGGAGCCATTCATTTGATCTCTAAGAAAGAAAAGCATTAGCAAGAAAAATATGAGCAAGAGTATAACATAAACTATGTTTGCTGTCAGGATTTCTTGAATATCTGCTTTTTTGTTCATTGTTTTTGATTCTTTAGTTCTAAGTAGTCTTCAGAGTAATATGATACCTTTATTGACCTTTTATTATACTCTTTTGTTTTCTCAATTTCTATATCGATGAGATTCGGAGAGTATACCTTTATTTGCTTGAAAGCTATTTCTTTGACGGGGTATACCTCGATGTTACTAGGGTATAACTCGCTGCTACCGGGTCCGGGTATTACATCATATTCTGCCTGATTGCTTTTTGTTTCTAATATTTCATCGTTAAAATTCCTGCAGAAACCATCTTTCTGGCAGGATTTGGAAATTTCTAAAATGTTTGTGCTTTCAGATTTACAGATGCATAGGCAGCTTTTGAAGAAACATTTATCCGGGCGGGATGACTCGCTTTTGCTCCAACCTATCAGATACCATTTGTTTTCTGTGCTTATTCCTCTGAATGAGAAAGTGTTTTTTTGGCTGTATTCCAGGGCGTTTATTTTTGATTCTATACTATCTATTAGTGTTTTTGCATTTTCTGTTTCTTCATTTGAGGTGTATCTGGAATAGACTTTTGAGACTCCGTAAAAAAGGAGAGCAAGACATATTGCAGCGATTATTATGCTAAAAGTATTGTTTAATAACAGAGCATTTTTATTTTTCATTGCAAACCTTCTATGTTCGTGCATATTTTATTTATTGTTGCCCTTTCATATGGGAGAACGAGTATTGAGGAGCATCCTTCTGAGGCTTTTTCATTGTTAGTTGTGAATTTTCCGCAGTAGCCTATTGAAGTTGTTTTTCCTTCATTGACGTTTGACATTGAGATGAGAGTTATACCGGCTGCTCCTGCTACTACCATTACAAATCCTGCTGGATGCAAGAGGGCTTTTTTAAATGGGGATAAGAAAGCTGCACCTGCTGCTGTTCCTCCTAAGAATACGATGCTGGATAATGTGCTTTCGTAGCTTGGGGGCTTGATTTGAGCGAATACAACTGCTAATTCATTTGTATTTGATTTGAATTCTATTATTTCCGAGCCAGAATTTTTTAGCTTGTTCCATTCTTCTGTTATTTCTTCTGTTTGGAGCACAGGGGATTTAATTCCTTTGTCTGTGAATGCTTCCAGATAGGTTAAAGAACTGTCGGGAGTTTGGGTGTTTTTTATGTACTCATTGATGTTTACTTTTTCTAAGATATTGTTTTTTTCTGTTTCTTCAAGGTTTAGAGCTATTCTTTTGCATATAACGCAGGTTAATTCATCTGGAGTTATTCCGTATTGTTCTGAGGCTTTTGAAAAAATGCTTATTTTTCCTTCGCCCATTGTCCTCCAGCATTCATACATTGATTCTGCAATTGTTTTTTCTATTTGTTCTGCTGCTTTCTCAGGATTTTTTTGGAGAGTTATTTTTTCTGAATTTTCTCCCAGGAATTCTTTACATTCTTTTGAATTAGAAGTTAAACAATTTTTTTTTGTTGAGCATTGCAGAGGGACTAGCTGCTGAGCGGTTTCTTTGGCTGTTGCTCTGGAGATAACTGAGAGATGACAGATTTCATCTTCGCCGTAGTTTCCTAAGTCTAGGATATTGAGCAAGAAGAAAAGAATGATAACAAAACCAGCTATTGCGGCAATAATGACTATTATTTGGGACGAAGTTAACTCTCCTCTTTTATTTATCATTTTAAATTAAAGCTGATAGTGTTTATAACAATTACTCTTAGCTTGTTTGAGTTAGTCTTTTTGCCAGAAAGGATATTCCTATGACTGCTATTGAGATAAATATTACCCAGAGAATATACTTTAGGACTAGCTCTGCTTCGAATGCTTTTTTTGTTTTTATGAGGGACATTGCTCCTCCTGAGTTTTTGGCTTTGATAAGTCTATAATTAGATAGGATTCTATTTTTTCTGCGCATGAGTAAATTATTATTTTAGCCGGAGGGCCGACTATATCTTGGGAGAGGACTTCTTGATAACTTAGAGGTATTGGAGATTTGTAGATTTCGTCTCTCCAGGAGATGATTTTTGGGGCAATTGATTTGTAGATTTCAGAGTCTTTTGAGATTTCTTTTGTTTCAAATTCTATTCCTTGTAATGTGCTTTCTTTTGCTATAATTAATCTTAGATTGTTATTTGTGTCTAAAACTAATTCCGGGGAGTTTGTTATGATTTTATCTTCCAGCGGAACAATGAGTGCGGAAACATCGCCGCGCTCCTTTAGCGTTTTCTCGTTTGATGTGACTGCGTTTTTAATTTTTTGGGGAGAGCGTAAAATTGCTAAAATTTCAACATCACCTGTTCTGAAAGAGCTGCCTACCAGGGAATTAATTTCTCCTTTAACTGGATTTTTTAATTGAATTGTTTTTTCTTTACTTCTAGGAGAGCTATAGTAATATTCATTGAAGTTATTTATGAATTCACTTTTTGATATTCTTTTGTCAGACAATTCGAGTTCTTCTTTAAAGTCAAGCCATTCTTCTCCGTCATAGTATTTGATGTTATTGTCGAGAATTTGGTATCTGAAAACCTGAATGTCTTTGGCTATTGGCTTGGTGTCATTGAAAGAAGGAATTATTATCCCTAGCTTGACTAGGAGAGTATTTCCAGAGCCGTACATAAACCAGAGAACAATAAATAAAACTAGCACGGCTATGATGAGCGGGATGACGAATGTTCTTATATCTGCTTTATTATTCATTTTTTGAACCTTATTAGATTTTTTATGTATTCTAAGACGTTTATTCCTTTTGAAGAGAGAAAAGTGTAAAGGATGAATATAAGCACTATGAAGGCGACTCCAATAATCCAGGGAATTAGAGTATCCCACGCCAGCTCCCCTCTTTTTTTGTGCATTGGAGTTTAAGAAGGAAGATGTTATTAAAGATTGCGCTTACCGTATGATTTATAACATTTGTTTTCCTAGTTTTTTGTATAAAAGAGAAAGATGGCGAGTGGAAGAGATTCAGCTAGTGATATTCTTGAAAAGTACGGCAAGAAATTAGAATCGCAGCTAGGCTCGGGAGCGCGTGAGAATTATTCTGGAGAGTATGAGCGTTTTAGGCAGGAGATGATTCATGAACTTACTAGATACGAGAGATGGGCTCAGTCACTCGGCAATTTTTTAAAACTTAGAATTGCAGAAAAGGACAGAGCGAGAATTCAGCATTATTTGGATGTTGCTCATTTAGAGGTTAATGCGAGCCAGGCTCTAACATTATCTTTGGTTTCTATGCTGACTGTATTTTTCCTGACGATTTTGAGCGCTGTTGGATATTATCTTATTGCTTTTCCTGAGGGATTCGCATTGCTGAGCGGAGAAGATTTGTCTAATATTGCAATGTTCGTTTTTTTGGGGCTGGTAGCCAGCATGTTTGTTTTTTATTATACTTATAGTATGCCGCAAAGGCTGGCTAATAACTGGCGCTTGAGGGCGAGCGCTCAAATGGTGCCGGCTATTTTGTATGTTGTAGTTTATATGAAACATACTTCTAATTTAGAGAGAGCAATTTCTTTTGCATCACAGCATCTAGAGGGACCTCTTGCTTTAGATTTCAAAAAGATGTTTTATGATGTTGAAATTGGAAAGTTTTCAACAATAAAACAATCATTGGATAATTATTTGGAGGGGTGGAGGGAGTATGCGCCGGAATTTATCGAGTCGTTTCATTTGATTGAGTCTAGCTTGTTTGAGCCGTCTGAATCAAGAAGAGTTGAAATTCTGGAGAGGGCTTTGCAGGTTATTTTGGATGGAGTTTATGAGAAGATGCTAAAATACTCTAGAGAGATAAGAAGCCCTCTGACTAATTTGTATATGCTGGGAATTATTCTTCCGACATTGGGATTGGCACTACTGCCTTTGGCTTCTACTCTTTTAGGAGGAGTTATCAGATGGCCTCATATTTTTATTTTTTTCAACATTATAATTCCCTTCTTTGTTTTTTATATGGTTTCTGAGGTCTTGTTGAAGAGACCTGGAGGATATGGAGAGTCTTCTTCTATAGAATTGAATCCAAATTATCAAAGTTTCAAGTCTAAAAAGCCGTGGGTGAACGGAGCGATAATTGTTCTGCCGTTTTTGCTTATCGGAATACTTCCTTTTATTTTTCAGTTTGATTTTTTTGTAAATAGCTTGGGGCTAAAGAAAGATTACAGCTTTGGAGAACTCGGATTCAGCTATTTTTCTGACACAAAGATTTTTGATTTTAAGGATGTTGGAGGAAATATTGCCGGGCCGTTCGGACCTGTTGCTATTTTATTGAGCTTGTTCGTTCCATTTTCTTTAGCTCTTTTCTTTTTTTATGCATACGGGAAGAAAACTAAAAATCTAATCGGAGCGAGAAATGATACAAAGAAACTTGAGCAGGAGTTTGCGAATTCATTGTTTCAGTTAGGGAACAGAATTGGCGATGGTGTTCCTGCGGAAATTGCATTCGGAAGAGTTGCTCTTTCAAATAAAGGGCAGACCAGCTCTGAATTCTTTGCATTAGTGAATCAGAATATTCAACAAGGCGGGATGTCGCTTGAGAGGGCTATATTTGACAGAAAAAGAGGGGCGATAATATATTATCCTTCTGCGCTGATTTCTACTTCAATGAGGATTCTTGTTGAGTCTGTTAAAAAGGGGCTGCAAATTGCCGCCCGCTCTCTAATGTCAATCTCCGAGTATGTGAAAAATATAGAGAAAATTAATCAGAGGCTGAGGGATTTGCTGGCTGAGATTGTCAGCGATATGAAATCCAATATGGTATTTTTAGCGCCATTGCTGGCGGGAATTGTTGTTGGCTTGAGCGCGATGATTACATTGATTCTGAATAAACTGCAGGAGTTTCAAACTGGTTTCGGCGGTGATGAAAGTGGTCTGGCAGGGCTTGGAAGCCTGGGAGATATTGCGTCTATTTTCAATGTCAGCGAGATGATACCTCCTTACTTTATTCAGCTTTCAATTGGAATTTATATTATTGAGATTATTTTTATTTTAACTGGGGCGCTTGTAACTGTTGATTCAGGCAAAGATATTCTGAGAGAGAAATATGAACTTTCAAAGAATTTGAAGAGAGGATTTTTATTGTATCTTTTAACTGCTTTTGCTTCAATTGTTTCGCTTGGAATTCTGGCTATTGTTGCTCTTGGGGGATTGGCTTAGAAACTTTCAGAGGTCTTGTAAAACCAATCTTTCCAGAGAGGAAAGACTTTTTCTGAAAGAGGAACTCCAAACTCTTTTCTTATTTCGTCGCTAATTTGATGGAATGAGGCATTTGAAAGAGAATTGAATTCTGCCTCCATAAGAACAGGCTTGTTTAGTTTTTTTGATGCCTCAACAATTTCCTGCTTTATTTTTCCTCTTAGAAGGATATTGTCAAATACTGCGTCCCAGTTTCCTGCCCATCCTTTAACGTTGCCGGCAATGTTTTTTATTATTTCTGAGTCTCCGTTGATTAGCTCTGGCGTCGGTTCTAGCTTGTCTGTTTCTACGTTATAACGCATGAGATCTACAAAGCCCTTTTCTTCCAAAGGATCTTTAGTCCAGTGCTTTCTTACTTCTGTTATCTGGACAACTCTTTTTAGAGAGTGCAGACTGTCCGGAGTTTTTATAGGGTTTGTTACAATAATTATATCTGTTGCTTTGAAGCTTGTTGCAGGAACATTGAGATCATTAACGACTCGGTCGAATACGCCATAAGGAGAATCTCCGTGGATTGTGCCTGCAACAACATTGGCGAGGGCTCCGATACGCATCGCCTCGTAAAGAGCTCGAGCTTCAGAGCTTCTAACTTCGCCGACTATTAATGCGCTGTCGCCTAAACGCAGACTTGTTCTAATTCCTTCTGAAGCTTCTACTTCTGTTGAGCCAGAGACAAGTGCTGAGCGGACTTTCATTCTTAGAATGTCATATCCAATTTTTCTTAATGCATCAACTGGGAGCTCCAGAGTGTCTTCAACTACTATTGTTCTGAATTTTGGCATGATTTCCAGCATTAAACTTCCCAGGAGGGAGGTTTTTCCTGCTGAGCGGGTTCCTGCTACTAATATTGTTCGAGAGCCGTCTATTAGGAAACTTAACAGACCTGCTGCGAAAGAGTCAAGCATTTTGTTGTTTATATACAATGGGAGTGTCCAGGGATTGTCACGATGGCGACGAAAAGCATAAGCTAAGCCACTTGGGGAGAGGGGCTCTGCAATTGCAGCAACTCTTGCTCTTGCATTTTCAAAAACCAGTTCTGTGTCTAGGATAGGATTTGCTTCATCGAGTGGGCGGCCACTTTGAAGCCTTAATTTGGCTGCCCAGGAGTTTGCGTCTTCATAACTCGGGATTATATTTGTGACGCACTCGTCGTATTTTTCATGCCTTACAAAAACTTGATTTAAAGCTATTGGCGCGTTAAGAACGATGTCCTGCAATCTATAATCTGACAGGAGGATTTCAATTAGACCAAAGCCGATTGTATGGCGAACAAGAATCCTTGCAAGCTTGTTTAACTCCCGATTTGTAAGAGATATATTTTTATTTTTTGCCAGTTCTGCAATCATGTCGCGGGAGACATTGAGAAATACCTGTCGCGTTCTTTCCGGGTCTGTGAATTCCTCTGCTTTGGGGCGGTGTTCAGCAAGGACATTGCGGGCGAGATTTAAGAGAAGATGATGCTCTTCACTCAGCGAATACTCGGGAGGCATAACATGATAGAAATATTTTGAATCATTTTTTCTTTTGAGAATTGTTATTGTTATTGTTTCATAATCAGTTTTAATTTCATACTGGTCTATAAATTCAGCTTCATGGGGGAGCTGTGCTGCAAGTCTTGTAAATGTGAAATTTGGAAGAACTTCCGGGCGGAAAATATTCTTATAAATCTCCCTTTTTCCTATTACTCTCTGCATGGATGTAAGAGCTTCTTTTATTAAAGATGTGTTTTCTATCAAACTAAATATTCTTTCCAAGAGGCGTATGTAGTTGACGAGGGCGTTGCGATTTGCTGCCTGGCCTTCTTCGAGCTGCAGCCTCAACTCTGAGACTCTTCTTTTCAGCTCTTTATAAGATTCGATCGGGTCTTGTTTTATTAATTCCAAAAAGTAGGCGAGTTCTTCATAAATTTGAGAAGTGTTTCCGAAGATTGCTAGTTTTTTCTGCGATAAAATTTCTTCTTGTTTTGTTAGAAAATTATAAATGCGCGAGATTTCTGTTAGGAAGGCTATCTGATTATTCGGATAGCTGTAATTTCTCTGCTGGACAAAAACAAGGCGCGAGACATTTGGGTTTTCTGAGAGGAGAGATACCACACGAGCCATTAGCGAAGGATCTTCAGCAATCGAGGGAACAAAAGGGGCACCTATTGTATTGATATAAAGAACATCTTCACCCTGCTCTCTTTCTATTTCAGTTGCGTAAAGGGCAGACTCTTTTTTGAACAGCATATTTTTATATAGACTCGCGTGTTAAATATATTTCTATTTGGTGCGAGCAGACAAAAAATAATTATTTGTTTAGATACATACAAAACTATTTTAAACCCTTTATGCTTTATGAAAATATGGCTGAGGTGTATTCTGAGCAACAGTATTCGTGGGATAGATTCTTTAGTGACGTAAATACAAGAATCAGGGATTTAGAGGAGAAACAGAGACTTTTGAAAGATAGAATGCTTTTAGTCAGCGACGGCTTTGTGAAGGAAAGAGAGAAGAATTTCAATGAAATAGAGATAATAAAAAAAGATGTTTTGATTTTGAAGGAAGAGCAGAGAAAGATAAAAGAGATGGTTTCAAGAATTGCTGAGCGAGTTGACACGCTTGCCAGAAAGGAGGACTTGATGATTTTGCAGAGGCAGTTTGATCTGTTCAGGAAAACTTGAGTTAAAAATGGGAATAATAGATGAGATAAAACAAATGCAGTCGCAGGGAAAATCTGAGCAGGAAATAGCGAGCAGTTTAAAACAGAGGGGCGTTTCAGACAGCGAGATAAATGAAGCGATTGCGCAGAATAGAATAAAAGATGCTGTTTCTTCGGATGATCCTTTAAGGATTCAGCAGGGCTATGACAGTTTTAATTCTTTTCAGGGGCAGGAGCCGGCTAAGAGTGCAGAGTATTCTGACAATAAAGTTGGCTACGAAGGAATGCAGCCATCTTTACTTGGCTTTCAGGATGAGCAAAATAATCCGACATCTCAGGTTGCACAGGAAAGATATCTTCCCAACGAGCAGGCGTATTCAGAGTATGGACAATACCAGCCATACCAAGAGGCTATAAGCTCTGATGTCATAAGCGAGATATCTGAGCAGATTGTCAGCGAAAAACTTTCTTTTTTGTATGACAAACTCGAAAAGATATTCAGCTTTATGAATTCTTCTGAAACAAGAATTACAAATATTGATGAGAGAATCAGAAGAGTGGAAAAGATTTTGGATGTTTTACAACTTTCTTTACTGCAGAAAGTAGGAGATTATGTTTCTGATGTAAAAGATATGAAGAAAGAACTTGAAGAAACACAGAAGTCTTTTAAGACGCTGGTTTATGGTCATAGAGGCGGCGGACAGGGAATTAAAAAGCAGCTACATCCTTAACTATTTCTTTCCTTTAACAAGAATCCAACTTGTCAGAGCTGATACAACTATTAATAGTACCGCTCCCAGGACTCTTGGAGAATACAACCAGTCGAAGAAAAATAAAGTTTTCGGGTCTGCGTTGAAACCATAGCCTGGACCCGGGATATAACGGATTATTAAATCTGAAAAAACGAAGAAAGCTGACACAAGAAATACAATCCCTAAGATTACGACGAATACAATTCCTATTCCTTTGTGCATAAATTCTACAGGCTTACCTACCAGACCGACTGTCATTAACACCAGGAATAAGGCGATTAGCATTACTGCAAACCAAGGGATAATTGTTTCTACGTATGCGCGCGCTCCAACTGCTGAAACAAAAATGCTGGCTATTAAAAGAGCTGCAAAAATATTCCACCATGTTGACTCTCCAAGCATCTTTGTTTTCATCAAAATTGCTGCAGAAACTATGACTACAAGAAGATATGCAAAAATCGGTACAAGATATCCTATCGCACTTATGTCAGCTGGCATTTTAAAGTATTATTTCGTTTCTTTTCCTGAGAGAAAATCTCTCCATGGAAGAAGAACTGACCTTCCTTTAGATTTATCACCAGGCCCTCTTTTTCCACTTGCTCCTATTGCAATGATTATTCCAATTAGAAGGACTGCGAGAATAATCAGACCTGCTGTATCTGTTCCGAAGAAAGTTGTATGATAACCCAGACGATCAAAAGTCTGCCATATTACTATGATTGCGATTACTCCTCCGAGTGCTCCAAGCCCCCATCCCCAGTAGCGAGTTTCGTCTTCTGAAACAAATATGCCAATTAAAATAAGCAATACCAATAAGATTGCGACACCGATGCCGAGCCTAGGGAATAGTTCGGACAGGAATTCACTTAAAAAATATTGATAGCGCAAGGATATTAATCCGATAACTGTTGCTATGATAACATAAACACCGTTGTTATCGCCAAGCCAGCGGGTTGAACTTAGAATTCCAAAAACAACTGCAAAGATAAGCAGAAAAGGAAGGAGAAAATCAAATACGCCTAGTGATTCCCATTGGAAAAGAATATCCTGCAGACCTCCGAAAAATGCCATAGCTAGATAATGAAGAGTTTATTTATAAAGATTTCGACGAGTTATTTTTCTGCGTTTTTACCAACTGCTTGAGATATATTTGAGTAATTATCTTTTTTCAGCAACTGCACCAGACCTTGATTTATCTCGCCGATTAACGAGGGGCCGTGGTAAATCATTCCAGTTATTAACTGCACAAGGTTTGCCCCTAGCTTTATTTTTTTGTAGGCATCTTCTGCGCTTGAAACTCCCCCAGATCCTACTAGAATATAATTTTCATTTTTTGTTTTTTTGTAAACATATGACAGGAGGGAGTTTGCTTTTTTCTCGACGAGTTTTCCTGAAAAGCCGCCGCTTTTTCCTTTTTTTGTGAGATTTGTGCAAATAAATCCACTTATTTTATATTTTTTAGAAATCTTTAAGATTTTGTCAATATTTTCTTTTGAAATATCTGGGGAGAGCTTTACAAGAATCGGCTTTTTTATTTTTAGTTTTTTTGTTTCTTTAAGGAGTTTTTCATAGAGAGAAGGATTTGAGAAGGGCTGTCCTCCATATGCGTTTGGACAACTTATGTTTATTGTGATGTAATCGCCGATTTTCTTTAAAATTTTCAGTGAGGATATATAATCTTTTAAGCCTTCTTCTGGGTCAGCTGTTTCTTTACAGTTTGTTTTTGCGATACTGATTCCTACTGGGATGCTGTATTTTTTGTTTTTTAGTTTCTCGTGAATTTTTAATGCGCCTTCATTGTTCAGACCGAGATTTACCCAGATACTCTCTTTTTCAGGGAGGCGGGCGAGTCTTTTTCCTGTATTTCCTTTGCATGGTTTTGCGGTAATGCTTCCTACTTCTACAAAGCCGAAGCCGATTGAGTCCATTGTTTCTATCAGCTCTGCATTTTTATCGAAGCCTGCTGACAGCCCTACTGGGTTTTTGAAATAAATTCCCTTGATTTTCTGCTCTAACGAATGGTCCTGATAGTTGAAAATAAGAGAGAGCGATTTTTTTGTTATTTTGCTAGAGCCCAGGACTTTGCCGATTTTTGTGAAAGTGTTATGCATTGTCTCTGGCTCAAATGAAAAGAGAATTTTTTTTGACAGTGCGTATGTTGAGCGATTAAATTTGTTTTTTAGTGATAAATTCATTTATGCTAGGAGAGTGCTTGGTTATTAAATTTTTTTGATGCTTAGGATTTGTTACTTGAGGAGGATGGGCTTTTTGAATTCCTGCCGCCCCATATAACTGCAGCTATTGCTATGGCAATTATTATTATAAAACCTACATTGAGCAGTATTCCTGAAAAATCGCTTCCACTTACAAAAAATAAGTTATATATAAAGTCCCATGCCCCTGTAATCAATAGCACTGCAATTACAAGAGCAATTATTACTGCAACCATCAGGATTATTCTCAAGGGCTTTGGAAATGCTTTTTCGAAATCTCCTTCTTTGCTAAATGACCCTACAAGAATTAAAAGTACAAGAATTATTACAAGAGTTACTGCGAGAAAGGGTATTAATTGTGTTATTATTCCTACTGCCCTGCTGAATGAGATTACCAAGAGACCTATAACAAGGGCAACAATCGCGTCAACCTGCTTTTTTCCTTCTCCAAGTATGCGAGATTTCTGAAGGACTGCAAAGACTATTGTGAATACGAGCAAAAACGGGAGAATTGTCTCGACAAAAATAGGGTGTGATAAAATTGTTAACCCGCCGTATGTAAAACCTTGTTCTGGCATTTAGGACAATGTCTCTGGCGATATTTAAATGTTACCTAAATTGTGCTGTCAGTTCTTCTTCCGGCGCGAATTCTGCTTCCTCTCTTGCTGGAAGCGACTGCTTGTTTACAATAATAACATCGCCAATTGCCTTGACAAACTGATGCGGGATAATAACTCCGCGCGCGCCGCCGAACAGGGTTAGAAATCCGGAGCCAACTTTTATTTTCCAGCCATCTATTTTATTGTCAACAAGATTGACATCATCAACCTGCCCAAAAAAGTCCCCTTCTGAAGTAAAAACATTCTTTCCTATTATTTCGTTTATTTTTTTTATTCTTAACATGGTAGTTTTTGTAGGAGGGAGTATTTATATTTTACGTTTGTGCAAAATATGCTGTTGATTATATTCTTTATCAGGGAAAAGGCACAATAAGAGCTCCTTTACATGAGGTATATTGACTTTTGGAGAGCAATAAGATGATTTATTTGGAGTTCTTTGTCTTAATTTAGGACTTTCTTTTATATCTTTGATTATCTCAGCCATATTGTTTCTCCTGCATCATTCTATTCCATTCTTCTTCTAAGTTAATTTTATGGGCGTTGGCGATACAACAAATAGTAAATATAACGTCTGATAATTCCTGCCCTAAACTTTTTGTGTCTTCACTGGACTTTTTCTTTTTTGTTCCATACATATGGTTTAATTCTCTAGCAACCTCTCCAATTTCTTCAGTTAATCTTGCCTGCATTTCAAGAGGGTGCCAATATTGGGGAGTAAATTGTTCAGTCCACCCGTCCACATCTCTTTGTATATTTTCTAAAGACATGCAATAAACCGTCTGCAAAACTTTATAATAATTTAGGTGTTAATTATCCTCTTTAAACAAGCTCATCCATAATGTTTATATAAGAGTTATTCCCAGAAATTAGATGGAAAGAAGAGAATTCGCCCATATACTTGCGGGAGTCCTGGTTTTGTTTGTTGTAAGCTCGTTGTTTTTTGTTATAAAGGGAAATTTGGGTGTTGTTTTTTGGGTGTTTATTTTTTCTTTTATTATTATTGGTGTTCATGTATTTTCCAAGAAGATTGTGGCTTATCTTTTGGATTCTAATGTTGAGCATAGGATTTGGCATGTTTATCAATATGGCTTAAGACCTAAAGATCACTTCAAAGAGGAAGTGCCGTTTGGGTTGATTGCTCCTTTGTTTTTATCTGTACTTAGCGCAGGGATTTTGAAGTTTACTGGTGTTCTTACATATGAGAGCCGCGCGTTAAAACACAGGGCTGCAAAAAGATTTGGATTTTACAGCTTTACTGAGGTGACTGACTGGCATAATGGATTGATAGGCTCTTGCGGGATAATTGCTGTGCTTATTTTGTCTGTTTTAGGATATTCGCTTGATTTTGAGTATTTGGCTAAGATGGCTGCGTATTACGCGCTTTCAAACATGATTCCTATTTCTAATTTAGACGGCACGCAGATATTTTTCGGGAGCAGGATAATGTGGAGCGTGCTTGCCTTAGTTTCTGCTTTATTTGCTTTTGCCGGATTTTTGATTTTGGTTTAAGAAAATATTTAAACTTGTTTTTTCTTGATTGATAATGAAATTTAAGACAATTATTTTTTTGGCATTTCTATTACTTGCTTTTATTCTTGGCTATGTATTCCGGGATTTTTTTGAAGCAAGTGAGATTGATGATTCGAGTATTGAGTCTGAATTGTTAAATAGATCTTATACTGGTGCTAGCAATTATTCTATTATTAATGGTGTGCGAGTGGATTTGGGCTGTTTAATTGATGCGGATTGTTACTTTTATGATGTCAAGATTGCTAATGCAGAAAACCATGCACTTTAGTGCATGGAGGAATGCAATCTTGAGCATCCAAAAATCCAAACAGACTGCGGACTTTAGTCCGCAGTAAAACACAAGGATTTTATGATACAGAGATTATTGGAAGGCCTATTTCTTGCTGTTATGGGTATTGTTCCACTACAAATTATTCTGAGGAAAAATGGATTGCTGTTTCGAATGATTTTGTTAATCCCGCGGCAAGAATAAAGTGCACGGAGAGAGATGTATGCCCAATGTGTCCGAATAGTCTTGCTCCGTCTCCTTACAAAGCGAGATGCATTGATAAAATCTGCAAGAAGATTCTTGTTGAATAGCGAGCGATAGTTTTTAATCTATGAGCTTTATTTAACTGCATGATAAATATAACGCCGAGGGAATATCAGCAGAAAATATTTGAAACTGCCAAGGATAATAATACTTTAGTTGTATTGCCGACTGGATTAGGAAAGACATTGATTTCTTTGATGCTGGCTGTTGAAAGAATTAAGAAATATCCTGGAAGCAAGATTTTGATGGTTGCTCCTACAAGACCTCTTGCTGAGCAGCACATTAATACTTTTAAAAAGAATCTTCCGGAGCTGTTTGCTGAAATGGAGCTCTTTACAGGCAGTGTTCCTGCGAAAAAGAGAGTTGATATTTTTGATAAAGCTGAGATTGTTTTTTCAACTCCTCAGTGCATTGCGAATGATTTAAGGGCTGGATTGTATAAGATGGAGGATGTTTCACTGCTTGTGGTTGATGAGGCGCACAGGTGCTTAAAGAACTATGATTACACTCATGTTGTTGATTTTTATAAGAGGCAGGCGAAGAATCAGAGAATTCTTGGATTAACTGCTTCGCCTGGAAGCGATGCTGAGATAGTCAGGCAGATTTGTAAACATTTAGATGTTTCTGAGATAGAAGTCAGGACTCGGGAGTCTGAGGATGTTAAAAAATATCTGCAATCTAGAGAGTTTCAGAAAGTTGAGGTTCCGTTTCCCCAGGAATTTGTTGAGATTAGAGTTCTTTTAAAGAGAATATTTGACTCTAAAGTTGATGAGTTAAGGTCAAGAAATCTGCTGTTTGGGGCGGCTAATAAAATAACTTTATTGAAACTGCAGAATAGTTTGGCTATGAGATACACGAATTCAAGGGATTTTAATGCAATGAATGGAATGTCTTTGACTGCACAGGCGATTAAGATTTCCCATGCGTTGGAATTGCTTGAAACACAAACGCTTTTGGGATTGAAAAATTATATGGATGGATTAATACAGCAGGCAAAGGACAAGAAGTCAAGGGCTGTTCAGAATTTAGTAAAGATAAATGAATTTAATGCTGCAATAATTTCTATTGCGCAATTATTGGCTAAGAAAATTGAGCATCCTAAAATTGAGGAGTGCGCTGTTATTGTTGAAGAGCAGTTCAGAGATAAGCAGGATTCAAAGATTATCGTGTTTACGCAGTTTAGGGAGAGTGCGTTGAATATTGTTAATAGGTTGAATAAAGTTGATGGTGTGAGAGCATTGACTTTTTTTGGGCAGGCAAAAAAAAATAATACTGGATTGTCGCAGAAAGAGCAAAAAGAGGTTATTGACAAGCTAAATTCAGGAGAGATTAACTGCATTGTTGCAACTTCTATCGGGGAGGAGGGTTTGGATATTGCTGAAGTGAGTGCTGTTATTTTTTATGAGCCGATTCCTTCTGCTATAAGAAAAATTCAGAGGGCTGGAAGGACTGCCCGTTTGGCTCCGGGGAAATTAATAATTTTGGTTACGAAGGATACAAGAGATGTTATACATCATTATGCTTCTTCTGCGCGCGAGCGCAAGATGTATAAGACTATTGAATTAGTCAGGGACGAGATAAAGAAAAGGCCGAAGACGCTTGAGGATTTTAAGAGCACTGGATGACTGCTTCAGAGCTTATAAAAATCTATGTTCTCTGTGGAATATTGCTATAGGAGAAATGCCGTCTTTAGGACACATTAAGAATGCTTCTTTTGTCCAGGTGTCTCCGTCCGGAGAGTCGCAGGTTTGATCGTAGCTCATAATCACTGGATATTGAGTATTACATGAGGGACAGGGTTCTTGCAATGAAGGATTTTCAGAGTGAGATATGTCTCTTTTTCCTATCGCAGAAACGAAGAAGTATGCTGGTCCGTGCTTTCCTGGATCGTTATCACACGCGAGGTCTAATTCTTTAATGATATGACTCATTAGAGAAAAGCTTTCAAATTCGGTTTTTGCTTTTTTTGCCTGATGCTCCAGGATATTGGCTTTTTCTCTTGATTCTTTTATTTTTTCTCCTATATCCTTGAATTGTTCTGCATATTGCTGATAATCCATCTTTTTTGGTATGAAAGAGGGTTTAAATGTATTATTGATTGTTAAAATAACGATTGAAACTCTGCTTTAGAAACGCGAATAACTTTGTTGTTTATCTTTCAAGCTTTCTTCTCTCTTTTTCTTTAGCCTTCTCAAAACCTTCAATTTGTTTTTTCCAATAATCCGGCAAATATTCTTTATTTTCTGTGTATTCTTCAATCTTTTTTTTGTGCTCTTCAATCAGTCTATCAAAACTATCTATTGATTTTTCTATTCTTTTTTTGCTTTTAGCCATTTTTCATGCTCTTTTATTTTTCTGTCCAAGTAAGAGTAAATTTTTAGAGCTTCTTCGTTAGGAAGATTTTCTTGCATATTTTTGTTTTCCTTTATTCTTAGATAGCCTTCATATGCGTTTAAAGAGCCGGAAATTCTTTTTATTAAATTAAAAAGCTCTTTATTGCTCCATTTAGTATTATCTTTTATACAATCAACAAAATAAACACTTCTTAAATTTAAAATCAAAGAGTAAGCTACTGCATCGCTGACAGGAGAGCTGGTTTTTTTAGCTGACTCTATAAATTTTTTATTAATCTTCAAGGAGGAGTTTGCTATTTTTATATACCCTTCTAAGTTTTTCTTTGTTAAAGGAGTATTTTTATATAATTCAATTAGATATTTATTTATCAAAGGCTTTGCTTCTTTTATCATCGGGAGAAAAATAACAGCATTATTTTTTAAGGAATTTTCTATATTTTTCTGAGAGAGCATCATGATATTATACTTCCTCTTTGTAAGCGTTTTTGTTGTTTGATAGGTGATTACTAGGAGGTCTATATCACTTTTTTCTGTTTCTTCTCCGCGTGCATAACTTCCGACTAGATAAATGCCAATTATATCCTCGAAGTAGGGCTCTAATATTTCTAATACTTCTTTTTTTATATTGATTGGCTTTTTTACTAATTGAACTCTCGCTTTTCCATTCAGCCATTCTCTCGGCAGGATAACTCCTGCAGAATTTCCTATTTTTACAATTGTTTTTTCAATTATCATGTTATAACAATGTTATAACTATATTTAAAGTTTTGTTTACATGTGCCTATAAGTTCTTTTCCAATAGCGAAGATTATAATAACTTATTCTGCTTGGAGGTTTATGCCGTTTTTTGATATATTTTCCGGGAAAAAGGAAAAAGAGAAGGAAGAGATTAAAGTAATTGTTGATTTTCGGGAGAAAAATTCATTAGTTGCGTCAGAGCTGATGAAAAGAGGGATTAAAGTTGAATTTAAACAGCTTCCTATTGGAGATTACATTGTGAATGGGGTTGTAATTGAGAGGAAAACAATTTCTGACTTTAAGAGTTCTATCGTTGATAAGAGGATTATATCGCAATTGTTGGAGTTGAAGCAGTATGAAAAACATCTTTTGATTCTTGAGGGAGTTTTGGACGAGGAAATGTATTCAGGAGGGATTCATGAGAATGCCTTCAGGGGGTTTTTGCTGTCAGTGGCGCTGGAGTATAATGTTCCGATTATTTTTACGCATAACGCAGAGGACAGCGCAAAATATATTGATGTTCTTGCGCGGCGGAAAGAGAAAGCTGAAGCAGGAATCAGGGCGAGCAAGATTCTTATGTCAAGAAAAGAACAAATGCAGTTTATTTTAGAGGGTTTTCCGCATGTTGGACCTGCCAAAGCCAAAAAGTTAATTGAGAAATTCGGCAGTTTGAGAGATATTTTTAATGCTTCGGAGGAGGAACTTAAAGAGATTCTTGGGAAGAGAGCTAAAGAGTTTAGGGAATTGATTTCGCGGGGTGATGGATGAAAATGGGCACCTTATTTATAAGTTGTGTAACACTTTTTATCATAATTCTTGTTACATTTCTTATGATAAGTTTTATAACATCAAGAGTTTTTGATAATTTATGATTATAAGAAGAGGTAATAAAAAGGATATTAAGGAGCTGGTAAAGATTAATCTGACAGCTAAGAAAGACACTGGTTGGTGGATTCCTCAGAATGCTTCTTTCTATAGGAAATTTATTCGAAACAAAAATAATTCTATTTACGTTGCTTTTGAGAAAGATAATTTAGTTGGTTTTCTTGGTTTAGAATTCAACAAGGAACGAAAAAGTACATGGATTAATGATATATATGTTCTCAGAGAGTTTCGTAGAAATAAGATAGCAAAGAAGCTCGTTCAAATAGCTGTTAAAGACTGGAAAAGCAAATCTAAATCTATGGTATTATTAACTGCTGATAGAAACTTATCTATTTTTGAAAATTTAGGATTTAAGAAAACAATGAACTTTATGGAATTTGAGAGATTGAAATGATTTCAACATATTTTTATTATATCATACGAGTTCTAAATCACCAATAAAATATAGTGGACACTTCTGTACGCTATATTTATAATATCTGACAACAAAAGTTCCCACATAGTGTTTTTGAGCTCTAGAAAATAACTTTCTTTAGTCTATTATCCATTAGGTCATCAATTTCATCTATCTTATCTTCTCTAGACAGTTCAAGCATTTCAAAGATGTCTTCATCTGTTAAATAGATTACATACCTGTCTGGCAGATAAGTTTTACAAATTTCTATTGCTCTATCCTTGTTCTGCACCTTTCTACAAACCAAAATACCAAACTTGCCACGATACTTATTCATTCTTCCATGTAGTTGGTCGAATTCGGGATTATTTGGTTCGTTTGTAAGGTTCTTAGCCTCGATAATTGGATAGTGCATTCAATTTGATTCTTAAGATTAAGAAAGAATCCCTCTTTCGCTGAGTTTGTAAATAACGTATCAATAATTTTTATTCCACCATTAATTTCCTGCTTTATGTCCATATTTCTTAATGACTTCCTAAATATTCTCGACAGAGCATAAGAAACGGTTCTATGATATTCTTCTTTCTTTTGTTTTTTCTATGATTCTTACAACTCCTTTGTTTGCATCTAATTCTATTAAATCTCCATCCTTTAAGACCTTAGTAGCTATCTTAGTTGCTATTACACATGGTTTCTTTAATTCTCTGGCTGTAATCGCTGCATGACATAGCGTTCCACCTTGGTCAGTTACGACCCCAAGTGCTATTTTTATAGCAGATAGATATTTTGGATTTGTCATTTGTGTAACTAAAATATCTTCAGATGTAATTTTCTCTAAATCTTTAAATCCATCAACTATTTTTGCAATTCCTCTAACTATTCCCCCAAAGGCAGAATCTCCACGAATTTCTTCAGCATTACTTTTAATTTTTTCAAAAGATAATTCATGTTCCATAATAATTTCTTCAATTCTTTCATAAGGATGCACAATCTGGTTTAACATAAAACAACCATCTACCCTCTCTTTCAATTTTTCTAAATCTATTTTTTTTATTTTATTATTTAAAACATCAATCGCTTCTTCAATTGTTACAAAATTAGAAATTCTTTTAAGTTTATCTTGCTGTTCTATATATTCAGAGAGGACAGCACTCATCTTTTCTGTGTATTTTTCGGTTTTATCTCTAAACTCTGTGAGATATCTTTTAATCTCTTTATCCAGTTTTGGAGAGTCTAATACTTCATATAAAATAGAGTTTAAACATACCCAAAAATCAACTAAATTATCGTAATATGTTTTAAGTTCTATAACGTTATTTATCCTCTTTTCGTCTTTTGCATAGGGTTCTATAAACTTCCAGCTTTTTTCAGCTAGTCTTTTAATTACTTTCCACGATTCATTATTTTTATGTTCACTTAATTTGGTAATTACTTTGTCCTTAAGTAAGGTTAACTCCTCTTGCTCATACCAAACAGAGCCTTTTTGACCTAGTGGAGGAACGATAAACAAGTTATTTTTTATTTCTTCACCAATAATTTCCATTCCCTTTCTGTCACTTTCATCCCACATCTCAAAATAAACAAGGCTTTTTTCTCTTGAGAAGATATTAACAAGAGTTCTTTTTCTAGAGATGTGGGTTTTAGGTTGGTCTGTTAAAGTCGTAATCGGCCTACTCTGCACAATGTAAAACTTGCCTTTTTCCTTAGCCCATTCAATATCGCATGGAAAACCATAATGTTTTTCAATTTTCACAATTAATTTAGACAGTTCAATAATTTCCTTTTCGTTCAAAACTTGCTCTTTTCCTTTTTCTCCTAAATCTCTCCACTCATTTCCGCCATTTTTAGCTATAAATAATCCTTTATTCTGCTCATTTACATTAATATCAATAATATGCCAATCTTGTTTATCTATAACATAAGAATCTGGGGTTATTGAACCTTGAACTATTGCTTCTCCCAAACCAAAGCCAGCCTCTATAATTAATTGATTGTAATCTTGTGTAACAGGATGAACCGAGAAGGCAATTCCAGATTCTTCACTATTCACCATTTTTTGAACAACAACAGCCACAGAAATAGCTGTTCCATGAAGTTTTTTCTCAAATCTATAAAATATAGCCCTAGGAGTAAATAATGACGCCCAGCACCTTTTAACATTTTCTAACAACTCTTTTTTTGTTGTGTTCAAATAAGAATCTAACTGCCCAGCCCAAGCCGCAGTTGCACTATCTTCGGAAGTCGCAGAACTTCTTACTGCAACAAAATCAGCTTCTAACTTATCAAAAGAGTTTAAGATTTCTTTTTTTGTGTTTTTTGGCATTTCTGAATTTACAATTAGTGATTGTATTTTTTCAGATGCTTCTTCTACTGTGTGAACTTCTTCATGCTTAACCGTATCTAAAATTGCATCTATTTCTACATTTAAATCAGTTTTTTTTATGAATTGTTCAAAGGCATTAGATAAAACAACATATCCTTCTGGAACAGGAATTCCTGCTTTTGTCATTTCTCCTAAAGATGCACCTTTTCCGCCTGCTATCGCTACATCTTCTTTTCCAATTTCCTTAAATGATCTGATAAATTCCATAATATTTCCTCTAAAATAGAGTTTTTATATGTTCTTTAATTTTATGGTTCTCGTTTTTTCTCCTTAACATAAGATTCGAAAACAGCCATAGTTCCTTTAGCCATTCCTTTTACGTCGGTCCATTCTAGATTCAGTTTTTCATCGACAAAATACATTATCTTTTCTAACAAATCACAAGCTTCATCAATATAAAACTCGTGCTTTCTTCTTCAGATTTCCCTGTCATCGCATAAATAATAATTTTCATTTTACGTTGAAATCTCCTTCTTTAATTTCTCCTGCCGATACTTGCACTTCTCCTAATTTGCAGAGTTTTTTAACTTCGCTAATCTTTATGCAATTAGTCGAATTATCATCGTTTGTAACATTGTTAAAATCGAGATTATTTCTCTCAAATCCTTTCCAACTTTAATCATCTCTGGAGAAAAAGTCATACTTCCACAAACAGCAATTTTCATAATGATAAGGAATTTTGTTTCTTTTTAATGATTTATATTATAAATCACCTTTCTAATAAGGTCTTCACTTTAAAGTCTTTATTTACAATGCATTACTCTAAATCAATCATAAACGTTTTTTCTATGCTCAAATCTTAAGAAATAAATCGTGTTATTAGAGAAAGAATAAATAATCCGAAACGGTCTAATGTATATTGTTCTTTCGCCCTTTAGATCATACTTTAAGGGTTTCCCTATTTCAGGGTTTTCAATAATCTTCTTTAGCTGTTTTTTAATTTTCTCTTTTATAGAGGCGTCTGCTTTCTTAAACTCTCTCTCAAATTTTTCAGTGTAGATTACCTCTACCATTTTTCAATTTCTTTCAAAAATTCTTCACTTGATAATTTTTTATACTTTCCGGCTTCAATTTCTTTCCACGCTTCTTTAATTTCTTCTATAGTTTCCAAATCTTCTTCTAAAGGATTACTTATTTTTTTTAATACGACTATATCGCCCTCTGAAGAAACAGCTAAAGTTTCTCCCTCTTTTATCTTTAGCTTTTCTCTGACTCTTTGAGGTATAACTACCTGTCCCTTACTGCTCACCCTTGTTAGTTCAATTTCCATGAGTAAGTAAGAATATCTTACTTTATAAATATTTCTATAAGACTTGAAAAGTGCGTCTATTAAAACTTCCGAAAATCTGGCAAATTATGTCTCCTTCGTTGGCGTAAATTTATAAAACCCGAGAACAAAAGTTCCCACATAGTGTTTTCTAGGAAAATAACCCTTACAGGAAACATTTAAATATAATGTAATCCTAATTTAGATTACATGAAGAAATCAAACATCCTGACAAAAAGAGAGAAACAAATCATAGAAAAAAAGCTGAAAGGCGAGAAAATATCTAGATTGGACTCAAATATCTTGACAAGATCTATACGACCAAAATTAAGAGCAATAAGCGAGATAAATGCCAAATCAATTTTACAAAAATTAGAATATTCCAGAAAATCAGGTACAGAGAAACAGATTAAAAAGCTGATATTAGAAAATTTGAAAGATACTGAAGCAATAGTTCTTTATGGTTCTGCAATACAAACAAATTATCAAAGTTATAATGACCTAGATATTTTAGTAATTACAAAGAAAAAGACTTGGAATAAAACCTGGGAGAAGCATGAAAAAATTAACAAGTTATTAAAATTAGCAGAAAAATTGAACTTAAATTTAGACTTGCAGATAATAGACAAAGCATCTTTTTACAAACAATATGCTCATAATCCGTCATTAATTTATCAGTTAAAAGATTCTAAAGTAATCTATGGAAAACTAAACTTAAGGAATAAAATTGAGTTATACAACATAGATCTAAAGACAAAACTTGACTGGAGTGATTTGATTGAAAACAATCCAAATGGATTAGAAATCTATAAAGCATTAAGAAACGTCATCCTAATAAGGCTATTGCTTAAAAAAATTATAGATAACGAAACCCTAAATAAATCGTTAAATGAGGAAATAGGAAAAAATCTAATAGAAAGGTTAAAAACAAATAAAGAATCTAGACAGGATAGAAAAATAGCAAAATATTATTTAAAGAATCTTATAGAAGATACTTATAAGCAATTAAAAGGAGATTTATGGGAAAAAAGAGTAGTATTGAAAGTTTAACTAAACTTATTGTAAATGTTGCAATTCATAAAATATTAGTAAAACATACTAACAAGCCTGAATCTATCGGCTATCTAGAATATGAAATAATAGAGTATAGGGATATTGCAATAACCAAAGCTCAAGAATTTAATTGGAATCAAGAAGACATATCAAAAATTAAAACGCTTTCCTTAAACAAATTAAAAAAAGAGATATTCAAGAGGTATCCAGATGTAAACTTTCCAATAGGAGAAGCCGAAGAAATAATCGCAGAAACAATAGACGATGTTATAAAATATTAATGTTAGACATTTGAGTGAACTACTATTCTTCTACTTTTTAAACTCCAGAATTCCACTCGTCTGTTGACGAATGGTTTAAGTCTCTCGTGGAATTCTGGCAGTGCTCAAGAACCACACGAAGTGTGG
>ERZ1292623.796-Hain-H51-01um-R1-796-length-32097-cov-7_pt1 | contig 32097 bp, 27 predicted proteins | sample MGYA00564398_ERZ1292623 | MGnify/ENA primary metagenome ERZ1292623 (study PRJEB36523, sample SAMEA6512633) | groundwater metagenome | collected 2019-01-07 | study: AquaDiva: Metagenomics assemblies of 32 groundwater samples
TTGATTGGAGCTTTTACTTTCCATGAAGATGTTAGAGCTTCAGCAACCGCAAGTTTTGTCTATTTAGAGATGAAAGAACTGGATCCTTATAGTAGGTCTTATAGTATCGCTCCGCAAGAATTATTAAATTACTTACCTTTTAGTTATTTACTAGCGCTACCTTTCCATCAAATAGGAAGAATTTTTGTAGATCAGGATACTGAAAACACCTTTTTGGTAAATCAAAATCTATTGTTGGGTAAACCCGAAATGTGGCTATATTTATTATATGTTAAAGCCCCATTCATTATTTTTGATATAGGAATAGGTATATTACTTAGCCTAATTATCCAGTCCCGGTATCAAACAAAAACCCTTTTACTTTGGCTTTTTAACCCTTTATCTATTTGGGTTTCTTCGGCCATAGGGCAGTATGATATTTATTTGACATTTTTCTTAAGTTTATGTTTTTATTTTATTCAAAAAGATAAATTATATCTGGCTGCTTTGGCGTTGGGAGCAGGCGCTGCAACCAAAAGTGCCCCATTTTTGTTATTACCCTTACTTTTAGGATTAACAGTCAATTTTAGGGATAGGATAAAAATGATATTTTTATCACTGATACCCTATATAATTACTGTTACACCATATCTTCAATCAGCTAGCTTTAGAAATGATGCACTGTTTGCACCGCAGATGCAAAAAATACTTTATGCAAAGATTCCTCTGTCCGGTGGTGAGTTTATTTTAATTGTACCAAGCCTAATGCTATTCTTTTATGTTATTTACTTCCTGCGGAGTAGAACAAAAGAAGATTTCTTGTCATTTTCGATCATGATCTTGCTTTCAATCTTTGCATTCTCTCATTTTCATATCCAATGGTTTTTATGGGTAACTCCATTTCTAATCATTTTCTCTTTAAATCATTGGGATAAACAAATAAAATGGTCAATTATAGGTTTAACAGTTAGCTTGCTCGGTATGTTTTTTCTGTTTGAGAGTTCTCTTCAGCTAAAGTTATTTGCTCCTCTTTTTCCTGTTCTTAGTAGCGCTAATGGCTTACATGAACTTTTACAAGACAGTCAAGTAATATTACTTCGCAGTATCATGGCTAGCATATTTTTTGTGAGCTCTTTATTGCTAATCCTAAGGATTATAGTTCCTCGAAGAATATGAAAGTAACAATAACGATCCCTAACTTTAATGGAATAGAACTTCTAGAAAAAAATTTACCTAATATTTTGGATAGTGGCGCAGATGAGGTGATTATCTTGGATGATGGCTCAACTGATGGAAGTGTAGATTTACTAAAGAGTAAATTCCCAGAAGTCAAGCTTTTGGTTCATGAAAAAAATAAAGGATTTATTCCGTCTGTTAATGAATTATTTGATGGCGCGTCTGGAAATATTGTAGTTTTATTGAATAATGATGTCTATGTGGAACAGGATTTTTTGAAACCGTTAATTAAACATTTTGATAATCCAAAAGTTTTTGCTGTTAACTTACATGAGGAGGGTGAGGGTCCCTCTATAACTTTTTGGAAGGACGGATTTTTTGAGTTTAAAAGGGGAGAAGAAAAAGTGATTATCCAAAAAAGCGCCTGGGCTTCGGGCGGATCCGCAGCTTTCCGCAAAAGCATCTGGCAAAACTTAGGAGGTTTTGATAGCCTTTTTGCTCCATTTTATTGGGAAGATATTGACATATCTTTTAGAGCAACTAAAGCTGGATTTGAAATTCTATGGGAGCCTAAAGCTTTAGTAAAACATGAACACGAAACAACTATCAAAAAATTGAATCAAAGGTATGTTAGGTGGGTACAGGAGCGAAACCAACTTTTATTTATCTGGAAAAATATTAAAGATAAGAGTCTTATAAGAGAACATAAGAAAGGTTTGATGAAAAGGTTGGTGACAAGTGGCCCAGGATATTGGGTTTCATTTTTGTGGGCCTTATTAAGATTGCCGCGAATGATCTGGAGGCAATAAATTATGCAAACTCCTAAACTATCGGTAATCATTGTCTCATATAATAGTGAGGCTTTTATAGAAAAATGTCTTACATCATTACAAGAGGATGAAATAATTGTTTTTGATAATGCATCAAGCGATAGAACAATACAGATAATAAAAAAGTTTACAAATATTAAGCTGATTAAATCTTCAGAAAATCTGGGTTTTGCAAAGGCGAATAATAAAGCTGCAGAAGAGGCAAAAGGTGAATATTTATTTTTCTTAAATCCGGATACAGAGGTAGAAAAACCACTTGATGAACTGGTTAATTTTTATGAAAATACCCCAAATGCAGGAATAGTTGGACCAAAACTAGTTTTGGAAAATGGAGCAATCCAACCTTCAGCAAGAAAACTCCCCACTATCATGGGAGCTTTTAAGGAGTATATTTTAGGAGTAAAAAATGCTTATTCTCAATATATTCCAGGTGGTAAGCCAACAGAAGTTGAAATGGTTTATGGTGCAGCAATATTAATAAAAAAAGATTTATTTGAAAGGTTAGGGGGATTTGATGAAAAGTTTTTCCTATATTATGAGGATGTAGATTTGTGTAAGAGAGTTAAAAATTTGGGTAAAAAAATTTATTATTATCCAAAAGTTACAATAAAACATCTTGTTGGAGCAACTAAATCTGGAATGGATAAAAATAAGTTAAATATGGAATCAGCAGTTAAATATCATGGAAAATTAGGAGCATTTATTTTACAACTTATTTTTCTAATCCCCAGACTACGCAGACATCTATGATTTGTGTACAATAGAAGTAGATTGAAGAAAACTCTATCTATCTTATTTGCAATATTAATTATTGCTACAGTCTTGAGGGTTTATCAGCTTGATAAAGTTCCGCCATCGCTTTTTGGGGATGAGGTGGACGTTGGGTATCAGGCCTATTCCATTTTAAAAACTGGTCAAGATTTATATGGTCAGTCTTTTCCAACTCTAATTCATTCCCTTTCTGAATATCGCGCACCACTTTTTATTTATTCGGACATCCCATTAATAGCTATATTTGGATTAAATGAGTGGGGAGTGCGCCTTGCTGCGGCCTTTTGGGGAATACTTGGGATGTTGGGAATATTTTTGCTTGCGAGAAAGCTATTTAATGAAAAGATCGGACTACTTGCTGCTGGTTTTTTAACAATTTCTCCATGGCATATTCATTATTCCAGGGCAGGGTTTGAAGTAACAATGCTTTTAACATTTTTTATTTTTGCAACTTATTTTTTTCTGAAGGGCCTAGAAAAGAAATGGCATCTGGTAATTTCAGCAATTCTTTTTGGTTTAACTCCTTATATTTATTCTACGGCCGTACTTTTTCTGCCCTTAATAATTTTTATGATGATTATAATTTTTAGAAAAGATATTAAAGTATCCTCTAGTCGTTTTGGTGGCATTTGGTTAATTGGTTTAATTACATTATTTCTGGTACTCGCCCCCTATGGTATCCAAACTATTTCAGGTAAATCAGGAGAAAGATTTAATATTATTAGTATTTTTGGGAGTCAAACTTTGCAGGATAAAGTTTTCTTAGCTCAAAAAAGCGAGCAGCTACCTCTTGACTTGCAAAGATTGTTTCATAACAAACCTTTAATTTGGATGCAAAATATTACTCTAAATTATCTTCGTGCTTTTTCTCCGGAATTTTTATTTTTAAGCGGGGATCCTAATGCAAGACATTCTATTCATGAGATGGGACAGATGTATTATTTCGAGACGATCCTTTTAGGATTGGGGCTCTTTGGAATATATAGGAGATGGGGAACGGGGGAAAAGGTTCTTTTGAGCTGGCTTTTAATTGCGCCAATCCCAGCTTCCCTAACTTATGATGGAGGTTTTCATGCAACCAGAAACTTTTTAATGCTCATGCCTTTTATGATCTTAGTTTCTTTAGGGGCTAATGAGATTCTTGGTAAGCTTAAAAGTGTTAAGTATCGAAACTTAGCGGGAATTTTAATCATTCTGGCAGTATTTAATACCACCTTTTATCTGCATAGATATTATGCACACTACCCTATCGAAAGCTCCCGGGCTTGGCACTTTGGTTTCAAAGAAGCTTTCGGATATGTTTCCGCAAACGGATCAAATTATGAAAAAATTTTAATAAATAATACTTATGAACCCTCTTTAATTAGATTTTTATTTTGGACAAAATATGATCCGAATAGATTCCACCAGGAGTTTAGCACAGAAGCTTTTGACGGCTTTTCTCTGGAAGAAAAATATTTCTTCGGAAAGGTAGATGGACCATTTGAACAAATTTTGGATAGTAAAATTTTATATATTGCATCATCGAGAGATGATATCACAAATCCCCAAACTCTTTTAGATAAAAGAGTGAAAGTTTTGAAAACAGTTGCCTCCCCCATCGGTGAGCCGATTTTTTATATACTAACAGGAACAAAATGAGAGATAAATTGCTGATTGGTTTTATATTAGTTATAGCAGTACTTACCAGAATATTATTTTTGGGCCAATTTCCAAATGGTTTTACAGGAGATGAGGCTCAGCAGGGATATTCAGCCTATTCTATACTAAATTCAGGAAAAGATGAGTGGGGGGAAATTTTCCCTCTTTTTCCAAGGGGCTTTGGAGATTTTAAGCCCCCGGTTTATACATATTTAGCTATTCCTTCAGTAGCTTTATTTGGTTTAAGTGTTGAGGCTGTAAGATTTCCAGCTGCGGTAGCAGGAGTCTTAGTTGTTCTTATAACTTTTTATCTAACTAAGCAGCTCTTAAAAGATGAGAAAATTGCTCTTTGGGCAAGTTTTCTTTTATGTATAAATCCCTGGCATATACAATTATCAAGAACAGCATGGGAGGGAGGGATTGGCATACTGACATTCTCTTTAGGCGTATTATTTTATCTTAAATCCGGATTAAAAAATATAATTTTATCAGTGTTATTTTTTGGATTAACTTTGTACACTTATCACTCATGGAGGGTTTTTGTTATTTTATTTATAGTAGGATTAGTAGTTATAAGTTGGAAAAAATTAAGTATTAGTAAAAATTGGGTTGGCGGTTTAATTTTACTTGTTTTTATTTTCCCAATTTTACTTAATTTAAATTCTAGTTTAGTAAGATCATCTGATGTTGGAATATTTAGCGAAAGACAAATTAACAGTTACTTTTCCGATAAAGGCTCCTCTCCTCTACCTCCGATTGTTGATAAACTGACAGATAATAAATTTTTGTTTTTAGCAAACCAATTTTTTGGAAATTACCTTTCATACTTATCTCCCGGATTTTACTTTAGCGGCCAGCGTCCTGACAATACTTATTTAAATTTCCCCCACCATCCCCTTCTATATCCGGTTGAAATAATATTTTGGTTAATTGCAATTTATATTATGATTACTAAAAAGCTGGAAAATAAAAAATTAATCATTCTTTGGTTTATTTTGGCTTTAATTCCCTCTTCTTTAACAATTGGTGTAATGAATGCAAACAGAAGTCCTACACTTCTACCTTTAACTGCGATCATTTCAGCAATTGGGGTAAATTGTCTGTTTGATAAATTAAAGCGAAGCAAAATCCATGTAGGTTTCATTTTATTTTTTAGCATTCTTACTTTTGTGCATTTTTATTTTATTAAGCTGCCGCAAAAATCTCCACCTAATTTAAGGTATGGTTATGATCAAGTATTTAAAAAGATTATCGAGGTCCAAAATCAATATGATGAGATTGTTATCTCAAAGGTATTTACTGAACCTCAAATTTTTATTGCTTTTTATGGAAAAATGGATCCAAATGAATTTCAAATAGCATCAAAAGATTGGTTAAGATATGAAAAATCCAATAAGTTATATGTAGATCAGTTGGAAAGCTGGAACCTTGGCAAGTTCTATTTTGAAGATATAAATTGGTTGATGAAAGACAGTCAAAGAAAAAATGCACTTATTGTTTCAAAACCAGAGGATTTTCCAGAAACTTTTCAGTCAGTTTTTGAAGTTAAGGATATGAAGGGAAAAATAATTTTTAAAGCAGTTTCAACGGAAAAATAAATATGCCCGCAAAAATCTTATTATTTCTGACAATTATTTTGGCTATTTTTCTACATTTGTTTAACCTTGATACTTTACCATCTGCATTAAATTGGGATGAGATTTCCTTAGGGTATAATGCTTATTCAGTTGTCTCATCGGGAAAAGACGAATGGGGGCAGTTTTTACCGCTATCATTTAGAGCATATGGAGACTACAAACTTCCAGGATATATTTATTTGGATATTCCATTTATAAAACTATTTGGATTAAATGAGTGGGGAGTGCGGTTACCCTCTGCTATTTTAGGAATAGGTTTGGTTTTTTTAGTTTTTTTGATATTAAAAGAAAAGGGCAATATTCATGTTGCTTCATGGGGAGCATTTTTAGCAGCAGTTATACCCTGGACGATTATACTTTCGAGAATTGCACTGGAAGCACAGCTTGCCTTATTTTTAACTACTTTAGCTTTCTATCTTTTTATTTTGGGACTAAGAAAAAATTACTTTTTGTTTTTTTCAGCCATATGTTTTGGTCTGACTATTTTTTCATACAATAGCAGTAGGATTGTTACTCCACTTTTAATTTTGAGTTTGGGACTTTTTTATTGGAAACAAATTTTAAGTAGTAAAAAAATCTCTATAGCCTCACTTTTAATATTTGCAATTTTTTTTATAATGGCTTTGCCAAAAGCACTTTTACAAGATTCATCAGCAAGATATAGATGGACTCAGATAGTAGATGAGGGTGCGATAGCAAAGATAAATGAATTTCGCGGCAGTTCTGCGCTGCCTCCGACACTTTCTGAAATTAGGTTTAATAAAGTAACATATTTTATTCCTGAAGTGATGAAGAATTACATTAGTCATTTTAGCCCAAACTTTCTGTTCCTAAACGGTGGATCGAATTACCAATTCAGTGTGCCTGGTTCCGGGCTTTTGTATCCTGTTTTGGCACCATTTTTATTACTTGGATTTTGGCAAATTTACAAAGAGAGAAAAAAATGGCAACTCTTTAGCTTCGCGTGGTTATTGATTGCCCCGATACCAGCGGCCATCACAAGAGATTCACCTCATGCTTTGAGATCGATTTTAATGATTACACCGATGATAATGATTATTTCATTAGGTCTTGCATATTGCTTGAATGGCTTAAATCCTTGGATCGATAAAAGAAAGATGCTTATTAAATTCATTATAATCTTAGTTTTACTCTTCAGCCTGTTCTTGTTTTGGAAGAATTATAGCATTGACTATACTAGGAATTACTCCTGGGCTTGGCAATATGGATACAAACAAGCTGTAAATTATATACAAAGAAATGGTAACCAGTATGAAAAAATTTATTTTACTAAAAAGTATGGAGAGCCGCATGAATTTTTACTTTTCTATATGCAATTTGACTCTGAGCAATATAGAAACGATCCAAGTTTAAATAGATATCGTAGGTCAGATTGGTATTGGGTGGATGGATTTGATAGATATAGATTTTTAAATGATTGGGAAGTTAAAGAGAATGCCAAATGTCCGCCTGCCGGACGGGCAGGCCTAATGTCAAATGTCAAATGCCTTTTAATCACAAGTCCGGGGAATTATCCGGAGGACTCAAAGCTTTTGGAAGTCATAAGTTTCCTTGATGGAGAACCCGCATTTGATATAGTTGAGCTTCCCCAGGTACAATAGAAAGGTGAGAAGTTTCTTCCTATTTGTAATACTTATTTTAGCTTCTATTCTTCGTTTTTGGGACTTACCAAATAATCCTCCTGGCCTAACTTGGGATGAGGCGGCCTTGGGATATAATGCTTATTCGATCTTACAGACTGGACGGGACGAATATGGAAATTTTTTACCACTCAATTTAAAATCCTTTGGGGATTTTAAGCCTGCTCTTTATGCTTATTTGGATATCCCCTTTATAGCAATATTCGGATTAAATGAATTAGCTGTTAGGTTGCCATCGGCTATTTTTGGGGTATTAGGGGTATTAGGGGTTTTTTTGCTTGTAGAGAGATTATTTAGAAAAAGGGAACTGTCCTTTTTATCGGCTTTTTTTCTTGCAATTTCCCCATGGCACCTACAATTCTCCCGCCCAGCTTTTGAAGCAAATATAGCTTTAACTTTAAATATTTTTGCAGTTTATTTTTTTCTAAGAGGGTTGGAAAGGAAAAAAATTCTTATTTTTTCTACTATCTTATTTGGCTTATCCCTTTTTACATATCAAGCATCGCGGTTATTTGTTCCGCTTTTGATGGTAATTTTGTTCCTCGTATATAGGAAGAGTTTGGATATTAAATCAGTAAAAGTACCGGTTTTGATTTTAGCCATTTTTTTCGCCTTAATTTTTTGGACTTTTTTTAATGGTCAAACTTCAAGGCTTTTCGTTCAAAATTTGTTTGCATATCAAAGAACTCAAGAAGTAATCTCCCAAATTTCATCTGAAGATGGCATGATGGAAAATAGCACTGGATTTAAAATTTTGCATGGGCAGTGGTGGGTATATACAAAAGGACTTTTTGAGCGTTACTTAATTTATTTCTCTCCTAAAATGTTATTTATTGATGGGGATTATTCAGAGCGTCATAGGGTACCTGATTTAGGAGCGCTCTACTTCTTTTCAGTAATTTTAATTCCAATAGGGCTTGTTTATCTTTTAAAAAATGGAGGAAAAAATTCACTGTTTATTTTTTGGTGGTTAATTTTAGCACCACTTCCTGCTGTTTTTTCAAGAGATTTAATAAGTAATTTAAGAGCCCTGAATTTAAGTTTACCAATAGCCGTGCTGGAAGGAATTGGAGTTTGGGTTATCTATAAATGGTTTAGGGAAATTAGGGGTAGTTGGGGATATTTGGGGATAGGAATTATTTTGTTAATGATTTTGAGTAATTTTTTAATTTATCTTGATAGGTATTTTATTCATGCCCCAATTGAATATTCAAAATATTGGGTTTATGGGCAAAAGCAAATTTTTAGTTTGATTAAATCTGAAAACTTAGATTTAAGCAAATTTAATAAAGTTGTGATAACCAATACCTTTGGCCAACCGTATATTTATTATCTTTTTTATACAAAATATCCCCCGTTTAACTTTCAAGAGCAAGCAAGTTTAGATCAACCAACTTCTGATGTAGGGACTATTCGGAAAATAGATAACATTGAGTTTAGGCATATTTACTGGCCAACGGATCGGGGAGAGAGAAACGCTTTATTTATAGGAAGTTTAGAGGAGCTACCTGATCAAGATACTTTTCCGTTTAGGGAATTTAGGGTAGTGGGGGATATTGAGTTTTTAAATGGGGAGAAAGCTCTTAGAATAGTGGAGACTAAATGAAAAGTATAAATATTATAATCGTTATTATTTTTATAATAGTTATAGCTGCAATTTTAAGGCTTATTGCTTTAGATCGATTTCCTGCAGGCTTTAATGCTGATGAGGCAGCTATTGGATATAATGCGTATTCTCTTTTGCAAACTGGTAAAGATGAATACGGAACTACTTTTCCGTTTGTCTTTAAATCTTTTGGGGACTTCAAACCAGGACTATATTTTTATATTGTAATGCCCTTTGTGGCAATTCTAGGATTAAATGAATGGGCAGTTAGAATTCCTTCAGCTCTTTTAGGAATTGCCACGGTAATACTTATTTATTTTTTAGCTAAGGAAATTTTTCAAAGTAAAAAGATTGGGATTTTATCTGCATTCCTTCTGGCAATTTCCCCCTGGCATATACATTTTTCAAGGGGTGGATGGGAAACAAATGCAGCAACTTTTTTTGTTACCTTGGGTGTGTTTTTATTTATTAAGGGATTAAAAAACTGGAAATTTCTTTTTTGGAGCACAGTCTCATTTTTAGCGTCAATGTACACTTACCAGAGCCCAAGGTTAATTGTTCCTGTACTTTTAATTATTTTATTTTTTTTATATAGAGGTAAACTGATTTCTATATTGCGAATAATCGAACTGAAAAAGACGATATTGTGGGTTGCGTTACTGGTCTTGTTGACTATACCACTGGTTATTCAGTTTATTTCCGGGACAGGGTCAACAAGATTTAGCGGATTATCATTCTTATCTGATACTGGGCCCATTGCCAGAATTAATGAACTGCGTGGAGAGCACGAAAATCTGAACAGATTAGACACAAAATTTATTCATAATAAATTAACATCATATGGCCCAGAATTTCTTGGCCATTATCTTGACCACTTTAAACCTGACTTTTTGTTTATTAACGGGGACCCAATAATTAGAAATAAGGTGCCAGAAACTGGCCAGTTTTATTTGACTTTGAGTTTATTTTTAGCAGTAGGGTTATTGGGTCTAATAAATGCAAAATATGAGCATAAAAAGCTTATATTAGCTTGGATTTTAATTGCACCAGCAGCCTCATCCATGACATATCAAACACCGCACGCCTTAAGGGCTTTAACTTTGGTAATACCTCTGACTTTAGTGATAGGGTATGGAGCTGGATTGGCCTTAGGCTTGTTAGGGAAGTTGGGGTCGTTAGGGAAATTAGGAGTTTTAGGGTTAAGCTTAATACTTACTTTTGAATTTGTGCATTATTTGGAGTCTTATTACATCCATTATCCAAAAAGATATCCGCAAGCTTTTGAATATGGTTTTAAAGAGATGGTGCAAAAGCTTAGCAAATATGAGGGGGAATACAATAATGTGGTTATTACAGACCGATACGATCAATCATATATTTTAGTTTTATTCTACAAAAGATACGATCCAAGTTATTTCCAACCCCAAGCTGTACTTTCCTCAAGGGATAAATTTAATTTTGGGACAGTAAGAAGCTTTGATAAATATCAGTTTAGATCAATAGATCCAAAAGAAATTGAAAGAGGGAGTAAAATTTTATTTATTGGTACAGAGGAAGAAATTCCAAAAGATGCTAAAATTCTAGATAAAGTGGAGTTTCCCAATGGAAAACCAGCTTTCATATTTGCAATAAAGAAAGATTGAGCATGAGTAAAAAAACTTTATCTGTAGTTCTTGCTGTTTATAATGAAGAGGTAAATCTTGGTGGGTGTTTGGACTCGGTTAAAGATTTGGCTAGTGAGATAGTAATTGTGGATGGTGGGTCAAAAGATAAAACTATCGAAATTGCTAGACGATATGGTGCAAAAATAATTCAAACAGATAATCCTCCTATATTTCATATTAATAAAAATAAAGCAATTGATAGGGTTACTAAAGACTGGGTTTTGCAACTTGATGCCGACGAGCAAATTTCCAAACCCCTGGCAAAAGAGATTAAAGAAGTAATCGAAGGGAAAAACCTTGATGGTTTCTGGATACCCAGAAGCAACTTTTTCCTGGGGCGTTTTTTAAGAAAAGGGGGACAATATCCTGATTATACATTACGTTTATATAGACGAGGTAAAGGAAGGCTGCCTGCAAAAGACGTACATGAGCAAGCAGAAGTTTCCGGTAAAGTTGGTTATTTAAAAAATCCACTGCTGCATTTTAGGGATACAAGTTTCAAAAAATATTTTGATGGATTAAGAAGATATACCGATATAATGAATATTCATATGAAGGATGAAAACTTAAAGATAAACTTGACAACACTTTTTAATTATTTTTTATTGAAGCCAATTTGGTGGTTTATAAAAACGTATATTAGACATAAAGGTTTTATGGACTCTTGGCAAGGATTTGTTTTCTCGCTCTTTTCTTCTTTGAGATTCCCTATAGCTTATTGGAAGTATTGGAGTAAACAATGAGAATTGGATTTAATGTACTACCGCTTAAAAACGCCCATAGATTTAGAGGTATAGGTGTATATACCATAAATTTATTGGAAGAGCTAAGATCGCGAAGCGATTTAGAGATTGAAGAATTTGAGGATATCAATAATTTAGGAGAGGTAGACTTGATTCACTATACGACGTTTGATTTATTTTTTTCTACACTACCGGTAAGAAAAAAATTTTCAACTGTTGTAACAATTCATGATGTAATCCCGCTTATTTTTCCAGAGCAACATCCTGTTGGAGTGAAAGGTAAGATAAATTTCTTTAGGCAAAAATTTGCATTAAAAAGTTGTAAAAAAATCATTACTGTTTCGGAAGTATCAAAAAAAGATATTATTAATTTTTTAAAGATATCGGAAGAAAAGATAACTGTAATAAAAGAGGCGGCAAGCCCTTCTATGAGGATTTTATCTGAAGGGCAAACACTCAGGATTAAAAGGAAATTTAACTTACCGGATAATTTTTTACTCTATGTTGGCGATGCAAATTATGTAAAAAACTTACCTTTTTTGATAGAAGGGTTTGATAAAATAAAACAAAAAGCTGAGTTTTCTGATTTGAAGTTAATACTAGTAGGAAATGTGTTCCTAAAAAAGCTTGATAATATTGACCATCCTGAACTTAAGAGTTTGAAGCAAGTTAATGAGATGATTAAAAACTTAAAGCTGGAACAAGATATTTTAAGACCAGGTCAGTTGGATTTAGAGGATTTGATTGGTTTTTATAATTCGGCGACTATATATGTACAACCATCCCTATATGAAGGATTTGGGCTTCCGGTTCTCGAAGCAATGAGTTGTGGGACTCCTGTGTTATCCTCAAACGTCGGCAGCTTACATGAAATCGGAGAAGCTGCTCCTGTATACTTTAACCCAAGGAACCTCGAACAATTTGTTAAAGTTTTAGTAGATGTTTTACAAAGTAGGTCGCTTCAGGATAAACTATCTAAGCTAGGTCTAATTCAGGCAGCAAAATTTTCCTGGGAGAAAGTAGCAAATGAAACTATTGAAGTTTACAGACAAGCTATTGCCAATAAGTGATTTAAAAATTATATTCGGTTTATTTTTGCTCTGGAAAATAACTCTTTTTTTTATATTAATTTTTTCCTTAAATTTTGTTAATTTGGCCGGAAGAAATTTTTTAGGCGGGGGATTTGAAAATTACATAAGCAATCCTTGGCTTTTTGCATGGGCAAACTTTGATGGTGAACATTATTTATCTATTGCCCAAATTGGTTATAGAGGTTTAGAGCAGGCATTTTTTCCAGTATACCCTATCCTATTGAATGTACTCACCAAGCCTTTTGACAATTCCAGTACTTCGGTTGTATCGATCGGACTTTTAATTTCAAACTTTAGTTTCTTATTTAGTTTGATTATACTTTACAAATTAATAATTTTAGATTTTCCAAAAAAAATTGCGTATTTAACAATTATTTGTTTGCTTATCTTCCCAACATCATTTTACTTTGGGGTAGTTTATTCAGAATCTTTATTTTTACTGCTTAGCTTATTGTCTTTTTATGCTGCCCGTAAAAATAAATGGTTTTGGGCATCTTTTTTTGGCATAATTGCTAGTGTAACCAGAATATTTGGCGTCTTACTTTTACCAGCACTTTTTCTGGAAGCTTGGCAACAAAAAAAATCATTCAGGAAATATTTTTGGATTTTTGCAATACCTCTCGGACTTTTTGCTTATATGTATTACCAATGGATAACAGTGGGTGATCCGCTGGCATTTTATCACTTGCAAAAAATAGTTGGTCCTCAACATGAATCGGGCATAACACCCCTGCCGCAGGTTTATTTTAGATATATTAAAATGCTTCTCACTACTGAAATTTCAAATCCAATTTATCAGACAATAATTTTAGAGTTTTTTGTCGGAGTGGCATTTTTCTTACTACCAATTTATGGCTACTTTAAAAAAATAAGGCTTTCATATCTTTTCTTTGCGCTAATAGGATTTTTACTTCCGACTATTCAAGGAAGTTTTTCATCGGTTCCAAGATATATAATCGTATTTTTTCCAAGTTTTTTAAGCCTTGCAGTTTTCGTTAAAAGTTTACCACTTTTTGTAAGGGTTATTGTCTTGGTCTTATTCTATGTTTGGTTAATGTTTGAAACAGCGCATTTTTTCAGAGGTTATTGGGTAGCATAAATATGAAAGTTTTAAAATTAATAAAGCACCCACTTTTATCCGGCAGTTTAATAATGGTATTAGGGAGTAATCTATTTAATTTTGGGCAGTTTGTTTATCATTTTATTGTCGGCAGACTTTTGGGAAAAGTTTATTATGGAGACCTAGCAGCGATTATTTCAATTCTGGCGTTTTTTTCTATTATTCAACTATCAATTGGTTTAACCATAGTAAAATTTATCACCTCAAAAAAGACTAAAGAAGAAATTGCCAATTTATCAAAATGGTTTAACCATTGGGCTTTAGTGGCCGGAGGGATTGTGGCGATATTAACTTTAATTTTATCACCGATGTTAATAAAATTTTTAAACATTACTCAACCAGCTGCAGTTTATTTACTGGCTCCAACACTTTTTTTTACAATTGTAACTTTTACGTATAGGTCTATCTTACAGGGCTTACTTTTATTTGGTCGTTATGTAACCAGCCTTTTGGTTGAAGCAGTGGCCAAAATTATTTTAACAATTGTGCTTGTTTTCTCGGGTTTCTCAGTATTTGGGGCCATGGGAGGGATTGGACTGGGAATTTTATCATCATATTTTATAACCAGATTTTCTCTGTCAGCCTATTTAGTAGGTAAAAAAGGCAAGGTACCGGAAATTTTACCACTGGTTAAATATTCTTTACCGGTATTTTTACAGGGGTTAGCTTTAACATCTATGTATTCAACAGATTTAATTTTGGTAAAACATTTTTTCCCGGAAGATACGGCGGGTATTTATGCATCTCTGGCTGTTTTAGGGAGGGTAGCTTTTTTTGGTTCGTCTCCGATTATCCATGTAATGTTTCCTTTGATAGCAAAAAGACATACACTCAACCAACCCTATCTTAACATTTTTTATCTCAGCATTTTACTGGTTAGTGTTATAGCAGGCGCCGTAGTTATGTTATATCTGTTACTACCTAAATTGGTAGTCGGAATATTTTATGGCCAGGATTTTATAGAAGGGGCCCCCATGCTTTGGTGGTTTGGTTTGTTTATGGCCGTGCTATCGGTGGCAGTACTTTTTATACAATTTTATTTATCGCTTGGTAAGACCAAGGTAGTTTGGTTTTTTATAGCGGCAGCTTTTCTTCAGGCAATATTAATATGGTTTATACATCCGGACCTTTTGACGGTAATAAAACTATCTATTTTATCCGTAGCTTTATTGGTAGCCTCTCTTATAGTATACTTCCCATATCACAAACGATGAAGATAAAAAAGGGACTACTTTCGGTTATTGTTCCTGCCTACAAACAAGAAAAAACAATAAAAAGAGATTTAGAGAATATAGATCGGGTGCTACGTTCGGGTCTTAAGGAATACGATTACGAAATAATTTGCGTGGTTGATGGTAAAGTTGATAAGACTTTCTTGCAAGCCCAAAAAGCTAATACTAAAAAGATAAAGACTTTTTGTTATGAAGAAAACAGAGGTAAGGGTTATGCTGTACGTTACGGAATGGCAAGGGCAAAGGGACGCTTAATTTCATTTCTTGATGCAGGAATGGATATAAGCCCAAAAGGGATTATGATGCTAATGGCACATATGGAGTGGTATAATGCAGACGTTATTGTTGGATCAAAAAGACATCCCGTTTCTCGGGTAAATTATCCTCTACTTCGTTATATTTATAGCATTGGATATCACTTCGGAGTAAAGTTGCTTTTTGGTTTGCCGCTGACTGATACGCAATCAGGTATTAAAATATTTAAGCGCAAAGTAGTCGAAAAGGTTTTACCAAGGTTGTTAGTTAAAAAATATGCAATGGATATAGAAATGCTTTCTGTTGCTAAATATTTAGGTTTTGGGAGAATCTATGAGGCACCAATAGAAGTTAGGTTTGATAAGAGGACTAGCAAAATTGCCTGGACAACCATTTTTAAAATGTTTTGGGATACTTTGGCTGTTTTTTACAGATTAAAACTGAAAAGATATTATGACGATAAAAATAATCATTTATGGATATTGGACCCGGATTTGAAGTTTAAGTAGGCTTGTAGTAAAATATAAATATGTTAGCAGAGACAAAGGCTAGTTTAATAAGTTTCGCTGCGCACAGCATTATTGAAGGAATAATACCTCCTTTAAATTTAGAACCAAAGGAAGGAGCCAATTTAGTTAGCGCTAAACTGCTAGATTCGGATAAAGGGGATTTTAGAGGATCAGCATGTGAATATTTTACAGTTTTTACTACTTCTTCGGACCCCGAGGAAAAAGCACGTGCATTGATAGGTCTTGTACAGCAGTTAGTCAATCTGGGTTCATTTAAACAAGCGCGTGAGTTACTTTTGGATAATGATCCCGGCAGTTTTGAATTTGATTCCAGTGAAAAGGTATTATTTTTTCAAGCAAGAGTACAGGAAAAATTAGGATGGATTGCAGATTATGAATTAGATTTTCGCGGATCTGAAAGATTTTTCCGCCGGGCAGCAGATTTTGTTCTGGAAAGCAAGTTAAGAGGGGATTGGACTGATGAAGAACAGGAGTTTTATTCAACTAGCAGACATTTTATAGGCAGGGCAAAATATTCCCAGGCAGCTTTTGGTATTGATAGAAGGAGAAATGTTTATGAAGCGGTTGGTTTTTTCCAAGAAGCAATGGATTTGGATGAAAACTTAGCTAATAAACAAGTGGAGGGGAAGCTGGCATTTGGCTGTTCTTGGATTGCAAGATGTTACATGTTAGCTGGAGATTTTAGGGCGGCAGGTCAATATATAGAAAGAGCGGAAAATCATTATAATGCTCAGATGAGACAAACCCCGGATAGAATAGATTACATGGCACATTATTTAACCTTATTGGGCGAGAGAAATTTAAAGGTAGGGGATGTAGCTTCTGCCCAGCTTAATTTTGTAGAGGCTTTAAATATTAGAAAGAAGCAACGTTCGCCCTATCCAAAAGGAGTGGCAGATGCACAGCTAGGTCTTTCAACAGCTTTTTGGCAAGAGGGGGAATTTCCTAAGGCCCTACATCATTTCAAATTGGCTATTAAAGCTCACCCATATTCAGTATTTAGAGGAATAATCGGAGGATAAAACTAATTCTATTTGAGGTTTAGATTATTTTAAGCTAATATTGTTTCTATGTGGTTTCCATATGCGCTTAGTTTTGCATTAATTACTTCCGTAACAGTTATTCTGGCTAAAAAAGTGATGATGGGAATGAATGAGTACCTTTATCTTTTTTTAACCGGGCTTTTTACTATTCCAGTTTTATTTTTTATAATCGTTAAGTTTTATACCATTCCAAATATAGATCAAACTTTTTGGGTTAATACTGGGGCAAGTACTGTTTTAAATGTTTTTGCAGCTATATGTGCTTATCGAGCTATCAAAATTGCTGAGGTGTCCCTTATTTCACCGATTTCCGCCTTTAATCCAATATTTACAGCAATAATTTCCCTTTTGACCATACACGAGGTAATTAATCCTAAGGGTTGGCTAGGGATTTTTCTGATTTGTTTAGGAGCCTATTTTTTGCAAAGAACTAAATCAACGAAAAATTTTCTTGAACCAATAAAACTATTCTTTTCGAATCAGGCTATTCGCTTATCCCTCATAGCCTATTTTCTTTGGGCCTTGACTCCAATATTTCAAAAAGTTTCTATATTACATACTGATCCTCAGGTGCCCCCATTTGCTTCATTTGTTGGTATGATTGGGACAACTTTGATTTACACTGCACCAGCTCTAAAATTTTCTAAAAATATACTTGGCTTAACAAAAAAATATTTAAAGTTGTTAATTTTAATTGCAATATTGAGTGCTATTGGACAAGCTGTCGCATTCATAGCTTTCAGTTTGACTAACCTAGGTTTCGCTACAGCAGTCTTTAAATTAAGTATGCTTTTTACTGTTTTATTGGGTTGGTTATTTTTTAAAGAACATGATATCAAAGAAAGACTGTTAGGTTCGACAGTAATGCTTTTGGGCGTTTTACTGCTTGTTATGTAGTATGAATATATTAGTTTTTTCCTGGAGAGATATTAAACATCCTAAAGCTGGTGGAGCAGAACAAGTTATGCATGAACATGCCAAAGGGTGGGTTCAGGTAGGTCACAAAGTGACTCATTTTTCCGCAAAAATGGAAGGGCTTTCCAATAATGAAATTATTGATGGAGTTAAATTTATAAGATCCGGATATCAATACTTAGGGGTTATAATTTCAGGTCTATTTTATTACATAAAAAATAGAAAAAACATTGATTTGGTCATTGATGAATTTCACGGAATTCCTTTTTTTACTCCACTTTATGTCAAGAAACCAAAACTGGCAGTAATACAGGAAGTAGCCAGAAAGGTATGGTTATTAAACCCTCTGCCTTGGCCGCTCAATTGGGTTGTTGGGATCATAGGTTTTTTGGGGGAACCATTTATTTTTTTATTTTATAAATCTACACCATTTATAACAGGTTCTAATTCAGCCAAAGAAGCAGTTTCAAAATTTGGAATACCACTGAAAAATATAACGGTTGTACCTCATGGAGTAATTGTTAATAAAGGGAAAATGGCAAAGAGAAAGGCAAAAGTAAAAACAATAGTTTATCTTGGGGTTTTATCTAGAGATAAGGGCATAGAGGATGCTATAAAATGTTTTAAAATTCTTAGCTTAAATGGAGAATTCCAATTTTGGGTAATTGGTAGACCTGAAACCAAAAGGTATGGAGAAAAAATAAAAGGATTGGTTTTAAAATCGGGTTTGAATGGAAAAATTAAGTTTTTTGGGTTTGTTCCTCAAGATAAAAAATTTAAGTTACTATCTAAAGCGCATATTTTAATAAATCCTTCGGCTCACGAAGGTTGGGGCCTTGTTAATATTGAAGCAAATAGTATGGGTACTCCGGTTGTAGCTTACAGTTCAGCCGGCCTTGTTGATTCAGTCAAAGATGGTGTTAGCGGTTTAATATGTAGCTTGAATAATACGGAGAACTTAGCGGAAAAAATTTTAAAAATGCTTGATAATGAAAACTATTATAAAGAGCTACAAATGGGATCAATAAACTGGAGTAAGAATTTTTCGTGGAGAATATCCCGGGGTTTAAGTAAAACCTTAATTGAGAAAATAGCAAATGAAATTTAAAAAAATACTCTCGTCTTTATTAGTTGTAATAATATTTGGTTTCATTGCAAGAAACATAATTGAAAATTGGTCTGTTATTAAATATTTTCCGTGGCATTTTAGCTATTACAATTTAAGTTTACTATTAATTTTTCTGATACCTGTTTATTTAACAAACAGTACTTCCTGGTTTTTAGTGTTAAGGGCTTTAGATATGAAGAAAAAATACCTTACAATTATTAGAATTTGGTGCTTTTCAAACGCAAGTAGGTTTATTCCTGGTGCAATTTGGCAATACGGAGGACGGATTTTTCTTTCTTCAAAAGAGGGAATACCAGTAGCTTTAACAGTTACCTCTTTAATGATAGAAATGATTTTCGTTTTAACAATAGGGTTATTAATTGTTTTAACTACTTTTAGTTTGTATCATTTTTCTCTAAATTCTTATTTATATATAGTAATTTTTTCTTTACCTATCCTTTTATTTTTATTACTAATTTTTACTAATCAGAAAATTCTTAATATTTTTTTTAATTTTTACAAGATGGTAACAGGAGAAAAATTAGGGATAAAAAGCTTTAAGTTGTCACCGTTTTGGATAGCAATTTTGTCAATAAGTTTTTTAATTCAGTTTATCTTTGATGGCTCTGTACTATTTTTTTTAACAAGACAAGCTGTAGATTTAAGCTGGAATTTGTATCCTGTATTTATAGGAATTTTTGCAAGCTCTTGGATCCTTGGATATATTACAATGATTGCTCCGGCTGGTTTAGGTGTTCAGGAAATTTCTATTGCTACAATGCTTTCTCTATATATGCCATTTCCCGTTGCCGGTATGGTTGCGATTTTATTTAGGTTAGTACTTTTACTATCTGAAATTTTGACGATATTATTCCTTAGTGTAATTTCTAAGCGTTTATTTAAATTAAAGTTGATTTAGTTCTCTTCTCCTAAGATAATTAAAGAGTTCAGTAAAAGTTGCAAGATCTCCTTTTTCCTGATATATGAGAATTCTTCTGTATTCCTCCCGAATATGTCCTTTGTTAATTTCTGTAAACCTTGGGAACCAAAAATGTTAAGCCCTATTGACTAGGGTTTTAATTATAGATATAATCGATCTTAATGAGAATTATATCTAGAGGCATTTTGGTATTTATATGCGCCATTATATTATCCCTTACAACCCTTAATGCTGTTTTAGCCCAAGAAAATGAGGCTACAGGTGGGGCTATCTATACTTTTGAAACATTTTGGCCCCTTACAGCAGGGAAAACAATGGATGAACAATTTTATTTCTTAAAGACTTTTAAAGAGAGTTTAAGGGGAATGCTAATTTTTGGAGTATCGCAAAAAGCAGATTATGCGGTTTTGCTAGGTACAAAAAGAGTATTGGAAGCAGATAAATTAATTAAGGCTGGAAAGAAAGATCTGGCCAGTCAAACTCTAAAAAGAGCTTCTGAACAGTTCCGGATTGCGCTGGAAAATGTAGAAAAAGCTTTAAGGGAAAAGAATCTTGGTAAAAATAATATAGATACAATGAAGCCAAGACTTAATAACTTGACAGACTTTCTTCCTACTTTGAATTCTGATGAGGCAAATGGAGTTTTACAAAAGGTTCGTGATCTGAACGGTAAAATCTAATAAAACTGCTATAATACTCAAATTGTGAAAAGTCAATATCAATATAATTACGCTTCCAGCAGGCCTTTAATGTATGATTATTCTTCAAGAGAAAAAAGAGCGTATCGAATGATTAAAACTTTAGAAGAATATTTCGGAAAAGATAGACTTTCATCATTAACTGTTTTAGATATCGGTTCATCTACGGGTATAATTGATAATATCCTTTCAACAAGGTTCAAAAAGGTTATTGGGTCGGATATAGATGAGGAAGCTATTAATTATGCTAAGGAAAACTTCAAAAATAAAAATCTGCAATTTCGTCTGGCTAACGGGATAAATCTTAACTTTAAAAGTAATATTTTTGATGTGGTTATATGCGCTCAGGTATACGAACATGTGCCGAATCAAAAAAAATTATTTTCTGAAATTTATCGTGTATTAAAACCAAGAGGAGTTTGTTACCTGGCTGCTCTTAATAAACTGAGGATTTTGGAACCACATTACGGCCTTCCTTTTTTATCATGGTTGCCAAAGAATCTTGCTAATTTATACCTTAAACTAACAGGTAAAGGAAAGTTTTATTTTGAAACATTACGTACTTATTGGGAACTTAAAGAGATGAATAAAAGGTTTAGAATTACAGATTGGACTCGTGAAATCATTTTAAATCCTAAAAAATACGGATACGATGATAAAATTCCCTCAAATCCAGTTTTGTCTAAACCCTTACAATTAGTTTCTGTTTTTTATAAATTTTTTTCTCCTACGTTTTTCTGGATAATGACAAAACCATTAGTTACTTCAAATGCAAAAAAATTTAGTTTAGATTTAACTCCAACTCCAACTTTTTTGTATAGAAATTATTTATACAAAAGAATAACCTCTAAATTTCTTAAAAATTCATTTTTTTTGGATATTGGTACGGGTAATGGAATCCTTTTAAGGGATTTATTGAAATTGGGCTTTAAAGGAGAAGCAATAGATATTTCAGAAGAGGCTATCGAATTTGCCAAGATGCAGCTGGGAGAAAGGAATCAGAAAATAATAAAGTACGCAGACTTATTTAAATATAGTCCTAAAAGATTATATGATGCTGTTTTGTGTTTTGAAACTTTAGAACACATAATGGATGATGAATTAGCTATGAAAAAAATATACACATTGTTGAGACTAGGAGGGGTTTTTATTCTGTCTGTTCCTGCGCATATATCTAGATGGTCAACATTAGATGAGCTTAAGGGTCATTTTAGAAGATATGAAAGAGGTGAATTAATAAATAAACTTCTGACATCAGGATTTCAAATACAAAATATTTATTCCTATGGTTTCCCATTTCTTGTCTTCATAAGAAAAATCAGCAGCAGGGGTAAACTGTTAAGATCTAAGAGCAAAAAAAGGGGGATAAAATTAAGAACCAAAGAAAGCAGTATAGAGCAAGAATATAATCCTAAATTACGATTTTTGATTAATGAATTGATTCTTCGTCCTTTATTTAAATTTATGGATTTATTTCTGAAAAGCGATCTTGGTATAGGTTACATTGTGATTGCAAGAAAAAATAGATCGATAAATAAATAATGAAAGTTTTTGTTACAGGAGCTACTGGTTTTATAGGGTCAAATCTTGTTAAAAAATTGATTGCTGAAGATTATGAGGTTAGTGCATTAGTTAGATTAGTACAACGAAGGAAGCTTCCCTCTAAGGTGAAATTAATAAAAGGTGATTTAATAATCCCCAGTAGTTTAAAAAATATATCTGCAGATATAATTTTTCATCTAGCCGCCGGTTTACCTTATCATCATTTAAGTGATGTAGAGTATAAGAGCATAAATGTTAAAGGTGTAGAAAATCTTTTAAAAAATTGTAATACTAAAAAAATTAAAAGGTTTATTCTTGTTTCAACTGTTGGTATATATGACCTAACTTCTCGAAAAATTATAAATGAATCATCCAAGATAAAGTTAACCAGTGCTTATGAAACCACTAAATATAATGCTGAAAGAAAAGTAAAAACTTTTTGTAAAGAAAAAGGCATACCTTTTAGTATTATTAGACCGACTATTTGTTATGGACCAGGTGATACCAGACCTGGTTTTCTTAATCTCTTTAGGTTGATAAAAAAGAAAATATTCATTCCCATAGGGAATGGTAGAAACTTTTTTCACACCATTTATATTGATAATTTAGTAGATGCGCTAATTCTAGCAGCTACAAAAAAAGAGGCTATTGATGAAGATTTTATTATAGGAGATGAACCTTGTCCGACAATGGATCAAATTTTAAACAAAATAACCTTTGTACAAAAAAGTTTTTTAATACCAGTTTACATACCGAAAGAAATAGCCGTTTTTATAGGAGAAGTTTTTAATATTTTAGGGAAGTTGGGTTTGCCTGCTCCGCTTAATAGTCAAAGGGTAAAATTTATGACTGAGGATAAACAATTTTCAATTGATAAAGCTAAAAAAGTGTTAGGTTATAATCCGAAGATAAACCTAACAGTAGGAATAGATCGTACTTATAAATGGTATAAAAACAATGGATATCTATAATTCTTTTTGTTAGAATTACCAAAATAATGAAAATTATTGTTCTAACCCATACTTTCCCCAGAGATAATTTGGATTCTACGGCAGCTTTTATGAAAGAATTTTGTGATGGGTTATCTTTTTATGAAAAAGTTTTGGTACTAACGCCTTATGATAAACAATTTAACCGCACAAATGACCCTTTTAAATTAATAACATATAAATATATATGGCCTGATAGGTTGAATTTACTTGGTTATTCAAGAACCATGGAAGCAGATCAGTTTTTAAGAAAAAGGGCCTACTTTTTAATACCTTTCTTGAGTTTATTTGGCACTATTGCTCTAATTAAAGTTATCAGGAAATATAAGATAGATATAATTAATGCACATTGGATTTTTCCGAACGGATTTATAGCTATGATGGCTTCTATATTCACTGGTACTCCATATACAATAACTATTCCTGGAACGGATGCGTATTTGGCATATCGTTATAGATTGTTAGGTTTTATTGCAAAGATTATTTCAATAAATGCAAAAGCCATTTTTTCTAACAGTTCATTTAACCTAAAAAGAATATTAGATTTAGGGGTTAATTCTAAATATTTAGGAGTTATTAGTTACCCGGTTGATACTTCAAAATTTAGACCATTTAAATTTGACTTAACTGAAATACGCGATAGGCACGGTATTAAAAAAGATGAAATTGTAATACTTGCTGTTGGTAGAATGGTCTATAAAAAAGGTTATGATTATCTTATTAAGGCAATGAAAAATTTTAAAAAAAATAATGTTAAGCTTTTACTTGCAGGGGAAGGAGATTTAAAAACGCGTTGGATAAATTTAACCAAGGAATTTAAACTGGAAAATAAAATTCTCTTTATTGGGAATATTAAAAGAGACGAAATCCTTAGATACTATAATTTAGCAGATATAATGGTGGCTCCATCTATAATAGATAAACTGGGAAATGTTGATGGAGGACCAGTGACAAATTTTGAGTCTATGGCGTGTGGTAAACCTCAGATAGTGACAAATATTTTAGGCATAGCAGATATAATTAAAAATGGAGTAAATGGTTTTATTGTTCCACAAAAAGATATTAAGTCTTTACAAGTTGCATTAAATAAGTTGATAAACTCAAGAATATTAAGGAATAAGATGGGAATGCTGAACAGGGAATTAATTAAAAAAGAAGTCACTACTAAAAGTATTGGGAAAAAATATACTCAAGTTTTCCATAAAGTACTTTCTGCTTAAAAGATGGATAAGAGAAAAATCATTACAATAGTTTTTTTTGGTGTATTTTTAATTGTTGGAATTTTTACTCTCCCACATTATGGCATTAATTGGGATACTATTAATCATCTTCCTCGTGGACAAGCATTCCTGCATTTTTTCTTAACTGGTAATAAGGATTATTCTGATCTTCCGGCGTTTATTCCTTATTGGCAAAATCCCAAAAGTCTTTCAATAAATACTAATATTCCTGAACATAAGATCTTGAACAGAAGTTTTTATCAGTCTGATGCAACAACTACACAATGGTTTATAGAACATGAAACAGGTGGCCATCCGCCATTAAGTGATATTTTCTCATCAATTTTTAATAGGATATTCTTTGGCCAGTTAAAGCTTATAAATGATATCGATTCATATAGAGTTTACGGAATCTTTCTTGCAGCAAGTTTAGTAAGCTTAGTTTTTTGGTGGGTTTCCGGGAGGTTTGGAATATTTGCAGGTTTAATTGCCGCTCTAAGTTTAAGTTCATACCCTTTATTTTTTTCTGAGGCACATTTTAATACAGAAAAAGATATTCCGGAGACAGTATTTTGGTCTTTTCTAATTTTTAGTTTTTGGAAAGCTCTTACCACAAAGATGAATAAATGGATTGTTTTAACAGGACTATTCTTTGGTTTTGCCCTTGGAACTAAGTTCAATATTCTTTTTATACCTTTTGTTTTAATCCCATGGACCTTTTTTTATTTAGGGTTTAAGGGATTACAAAAAAATATTAGGTTAATAGCAAAATTTTTTTTAAGCTTTTTATTAGGTTTTTTAATATTTTTTGCTAGTTGGCCATATCTTTGGGCAGATCCAATAGAGAGGATAGGAAAAGTTGTAGGCTACTATAGAAATATTGGGATTACCCAAAAACAAGATTTTAATTTTATCATACTTGGTATTAATAGTTATCCATTGCAATGGATAACTTATACCACACCTTTAATTATATTATTTCTTTCAATTTTCGGTATTTTAGTTAGCTTAAGGCGTTTGCGGAACGATCAAGACAAATTGTCTTTGTTATTCTTGATTTGGCTCCTGATTCCTATAGTAAGAGTTACGATTCCTCAATCAACGATTTATGGTGGTGTGCGCCAAATTATGGAATATATACCGGCTCTTTGTATTTTTGCAGGTATTGGTGCAGGATTTTTATTTGGAATGTTTAAAGAAAAAGGTAAGCTAGTTGTAGCCTCATTTTTAATTCTATTATTTATATTCCATCTTGGGAAAATTGTTAGTATCCATCCAAATGAAAATGTATATTTTAATGAGTTAATTAATGGGTTATTGGGAGCTAAGGAAAGACAGTTTCCATCTTGGGGAAACAATTTTGGTGCTGCATATAGACAGGGGGTAATATGGATTAATGATAATGCTCCAAAGCAAAGTTCTGTAGCATTGGTCAGAGAACTCATGCCTAATATTCCTACTCTTTGGTTTCGTCCCGATCTTGATGTTTCAAACAGATTTAGGAGTGGTTTTACTAGACGCGGAGAGTATATAATAGGTCTAACTTATCAGGGAACAAAAGATTATTCATATTTTGATGCTTATTTGGAAAAGTTTATAAAACCAGTCTATGAAGTAAAAGTAGATGATGTTGCTATCTTACAGATTTGGAAAAATAGTAACGAGAACCTGAAAATAAGTGCTGACGAAGAAGTTATAGATAATGTAGCTTTAACAAAAAATGAGTTAGGGGTTACTTTCGATGTAGGAGCAATAAAAAAAATCTCAAGGTTGGAGATAGATTATAACGAAAAAAATTGTAGCCCTTTGAATTCTGGATTAGTGGAAATTTCTACTGATGGGAAAATTTACCATCAACAATGGGGGTTCTTACCTGGTCAATGGAGAATTGCAGCTTTAAAAGAACAGCCCAGAGAAGGTCATTTTATTGAGCCATTCTTAGGTCAGGAGGTCAAGTTTATTAGATTGATTCTGCTACCACAGGATACGTGTTTAAAAAATATTTTAGAGTACAAAGTTTTTAATTTTAGATGATCGATATTAAACGTTACTCCTTTTAATTTACTTAGAAAATTCATATACTTAAAATATATGTTTTGGATATTTGCAACTTTAAGTGAAATAATTTATTTAGGCCTGCTATTTAAAAAAACACAAATTCCTATTTTAGACCTACATCAGAATTCAAGTTTAGCTTTAGTTTTGGTTTGTCTGACCATATTATTTATCATATATTTTTATTTTTATTTTACTACCAATTGGAAGAGCAACAGTTTTAAAAAAATATTTTTTGTATCGGTTATATTTCATATAACTTTTCTTCCTGTGCCATTTTTAACTTCCGATGATCTTTATTCGTATATTTTCTCGAGCAGACTTTTACCTATATGGGGAGCAAATCCATATATAATACCATTTGATAATTTCTTTTACGATCCAATATACCAGCAAATAAAAACGATATGGTCTTCACAGGCAGTTCTTTATGGACCCCTTTTTTTGCTAATTGGATCATTATTAAATTTAATCGGCCAAAATAATATTAATCTTTTAATAAGCTTATTTAAAATTACTTTACTTGGGGTAAATATTATTAATTCCCTGCTTATCTTCAAATTAACAAACTCAAAAAGAGCTTTATTCTTATATAGTTGTAATCCACTCATTATATTCGAATTAGCAGGAAATACCCACCTAGATTCATTGTTAATTTTATTTTTATTAATCTCTTTATTAATTCTTAATAAGCAACCTATCATGGGATATTTATCAATAGTAGCCTCTATTTTAATCAAGTATTTTACCTTAAGTTTAATTCCATTTTTCACTATATTTATTTTTCGAAAAAGCATAAAAAGCTTTATTATTGCTTTATTTTTATCTGTAATTTTAATAATTATTGTTTTTGTACCATTTTGGAGTGGTCCGGATATTTTTAACTATTTAACAAGTTATTATGATGAATCCTCTCCTTTTCCATCACTAGGAATATTATTAGGATCTGTGATCCTTGGAAGCTACGAACTTTCTTTTAATATTAATACTATAATATTTTTAAGTATATTCTTATTATTTGCAATAAAACTTATTCGTATAGAGAATAATCTGGCAAAACTAATAAGCTTATCTATGTTACTGTACTGGATATTTTTACTGACGAAACTAAATTTAGTTTTGACTTGGTACCTAACTCCAATTGTAGCCTTATCAAGTCTATGTCTAATTTCAAAAAAATACTCGAGTCTTGGAGTAAAAAGTATAAGTTTAGCAAGTATTTATGCTTTAATTCTTTATTGGTGGGTAAAGTAAAATATTTAAGCGCTTAAGATTTTTTGGCAACCGCAACAAGTCCTATTCCGAATGGGATATTTATCTTCATAAACATAATGGATTCTAATTTTAAGGCTTTGATTAAAAGATTGTTAATAATAGGATTTAGCTCATTGATTGCAGATTTTGTACCAATTGGTTTGGTAATTTTCTCCCAAAAATATCTTAAAACCATGGGTAGAAATAATATTGAATCTATAAAAGAAAGTTTATTGATAGAGAATTTTGCAATTTTTAGTTTTCTAAATAATTCACCTCTTTCATATCTATGATTCATGTGTACATGTTTACCATGAATAAGTTGTAACCAATTATAAGCTGAGACGCGTAAAATGAAAATTCCTTCCGGCTTTAAAATACGGTAAAATTCATTCAAAGGAATTAAATCATTTTTAATAGATTCGTGGGTTAAGACGTCTATAGATACTACAACGTCGAAACTATTGCCTAAAAAGGGCAATTTTTCAATTGATGATTTCTTAACTTTAATACCTCTTTTTCTGGCAAAATGTAATGCTTCTGAACTGATATCTATCCCATATACAGTTCCAAACTCTTGCAGCTTTTTTGCCAGAAGTCCAGTACCACATCCGGCATCTAATATTTTTAATTTTTTTCGGGGCCGGAATTTATTAATAAGAGAGATGACCAACTGGTGGGTAGAAACATAGAAAAAATGCCTTTTTTCATTTTTATAAATATTTTCATATTCAGCTATTTCCATAAGCCTCTTTTCTTAAAGATATTATCCAACACCATAAGTTTTAGCCAAAGCCTTAAAAGCTCTAAAATAGTGGAACTAATATGTTTCGGAACAAAAAACTGAGATCTGCCCCAATGTCTTTTATAATGGTGGATCGAAACTTCACGGAATTTGGCTCCCGTTACTTGTGATTTCTTAACTAATTCTACACAGATACAACCGCTTGAACTGATAAGCTTTATTTTTTCAATTGTTTTTTTCCTTATTAATCTGAAATCGCAATCAATATCATAAATCGGTAATAAAAATAGCCAACGTGCCAGGAAACTATAAAGCTTACCGACTATAATTCTATTGGCAGAGTAACTTCTGGTCATTTTAATACCATTAACAAAATCCACATCCGGACTCATAATCTGCCAAAGGATGGGTAGTTCCCGAACGTCATATTGGCCGTCACCGTCAGTATAAAAAATAAGATCTTTGGTGCTAGTTTTAAATCCGGTACGTAGCGCACCTCCGTAACCCTGATTTTTCGGATGAAAAACAAGCTTAAGTTTCCGGTATTTTTTAGTCAGGCTTTTTAAAAGTTTACGGCTTGAATCGGTAGAACCATCATCTATTACGATAACTTCATAATCATTAGTTAGTTTTTTGACGATTAAGAAAGTATCCGAAACAAGCTTACCGATTGTTTTTGAATCATTATAACAAGGGAAAAAAACAGAAATTGAATTTTGTTTAATTTTTGGCATATTTATTAAGGCAGAGATTTTTTGATTGCATAAGTGTAATCAAATTTATTCTTTGAATGAATAATCATTTCGGCCAGTAGTCCCGTTGAGATTAATTGTATGCCTATTATCATAAGAAGCATTCCCAAAAAAAGTAGCGGATGGCGGAATTGAATACTGCCTGTAGCAATCCTTAGGTAGGCAATATAAAGCCCAATCAGGAATCCAAAAAAAAATGCACCAATTCCCAAAGAACCAAAAAAATGTCCCGGTCGCCGGGTGTAACCTGTTAAAAAGATTATTGTCAGTAGGTCCAAAATACCTTTTATCCCTCTGGTCCAACCAAAGTTGGTCTTGCCAAATTTTCTTGATCTGTGAGTAACCGCTACTTCCCCTACTTTGTAGTTTTGTTTTGCGACGATGATAGGGATAAAACGGTATAATTCTCCATATAGGTTTAAACTTTGAGTAACTTCTTTCCTGTAAGCCTTATAACCACAGTTGATATCGTGTATTTTTACACCAGTTAAAATTCTTACTAAAGTGTTGATGATTCTTGATGGAATAACTTTACTGAAACTGGGGTCAACCCTTTTTTGTTTCCAGCCGGAGACTAAATCATAACCCTCATCCAATTTTTTTAAAAAGGCCGGTATATCTTTGGGATTATCCTGGAGGTCGCCGTCAAGGGTAAAAATCGTATTGCCGGCTGCAAGATCAAAACCGATTTGAAGAGCAACCGACTTACCCCAATTTCCCCGTAAGCTAACTACCCTAACTCGTTTATCTTTTTTATGTAAATTTTTAATTTTAAAAAATGTATTATCTTCCGATCCGTCATCAATAAAAATAATTTCATAAGTTTTTTTAATTTTTTTTACAGCCTCAATAATTTCAGCATAAAGTATTTCCAAAGATTTCTCTTCGTTTTTAGCAGGGATAATAAATGATAAATCAAGTTTTCTCATATATTGTAAACTTGTGGCTGATATCATATCATATCAAAAGTATAAATTCATGGAATCACTTGTTTCGGTAATTATTACAACTAAGAATTCTGCCCCAACCATAGGTCGGCTTTTAAAAAGTATTAAGGCCCAAGTTTATAAACCAATTGAAATTATTGTTGTAGATAATAACTCAAAAGATAAAACCCCCCAAATTGCCAAAGAGTTTAAAACAAGACTTTTTAATGTTGGACCTGAGCGGTCTGCCCAAAGAAACTTTGGCGTTAAAATTTCTAAAGGGAGATATGTCTTAATTCTGGATTCGGATATGATTTTATCAAAAGATGTTATTGGACAATGTATTGATAAATTTAAAAATCAGAAACTTGGTAAAAAACTTGGAGGGTTGGTTATATTGGAGGTATCATTCGGTAAAGGAATTTGGGCTAAGGCAAAGGCTTTGGAAAGAGAAATAAATAAGGGAGAAGAATTTTTTGAATCGGCCAGGTTTTTCCCCAAAAAAATATTCCTTGAATTTGGCGGTTATGATCAAAGCTTAACCGGCCCCGAGGATTGGGATTTACCCCAACGTATCCGGAAAAAATATAGAATTGACAGGATAGAAAGTGTTATCCGCCACAACGAAGGTTTTCTTAGCTTAAAAACTCTTTTTCGAAAGAAATATTATTATGGATTGTCAGCTCACAAATATTTATCAAAACAGCGGATCAGTACCATAAGTTCAAGAACAGTCTATTTCTTAAGGCCGGCTTTTTATAGGAATTGGAGGATTTTTTTTAAAACCCCTGGGATTTTTTGGGCGATGATTTTTATGTTAGTTGTAGAAACAATAGGTGGAGGGTTAGGTTATTTGGTCGGGAGGTTTAGAATTGAAAAATAAATTACCACGGGTGTCTATTATCATAGTCAATTGGAATGGTGGAAAAATTTTGGAAGATTGCATAAAATCTCTTTTAAAAATTGACTACCATAATTGGGAATTAATAATAGTTGATAACGGTTCCACTGATGGAAGTGAAAATATTGCCGCAAATTTTAAATTGATAAAAAATTCTAAAAATCTTGGTTTTGTGAAGGCGAATAATCAAGGATTAAAAAAAGCAAAAGGCAAATATATACTCCTTCTTAATAATGATACAAAAGTGGAAAAAAATTTCCTTTCTAAATTAGTTAAAAGAGTAGAGCAGGATCCTACTATTGCAGTTATACAACCAAAAATCTATTTAATGGATAAACTGGGTTTTTTAGATAATTGCGGTTCTTTTTTAACTAAGATCGGCTTTTTACATCATTGGGGTTTTAATGAAAAAGAAAGAAAAGAATTTGGTAAGGAACGGGAAATTTTTTCGGCGAAAGGAGCCTGTATGTTAATCAGACGACAGGTGGTTAATAAAATAGGACTCTTTGATAAAGACTTTTTTTCTTATTTTGAGGAAAGTGATTTTTGCTGGCGGGTTTGGCTTACCGGCAATAAAGTTTTATTCTATCCTGGTTCGATAATCTATCATAAATTAGGATTTACAATTAGACGCTTGGGAGCAAAAGAGCTTAATTATCACTATTACAAAAATAGAATTTGTTCATTAATTAAAAATCTTGAAACTAAAAATTTATTGGTCATACTTTTCCTTCATATTTTTATTTCAATCGGGATCGCTTTAGCCTTTTTGTTAAAGTTTTTACCTCAAAACAGCCTTTTAATTATCCGGGCGATATTTTGGAATATTTTTAACTTACCCCGGACTCTTAAAAAACGTGCCTTCATTCAAAGAAAACGGACGGTTTCCGATAAAGAACTTTTTAGAAATCTGATGTACTCGGTTGATTTTAAGAAATTCTTTTCCGATTTTAAAAGGGTCGAACAAGACATAAAAAGGCTTTCAGCTGAATCCGGAAGTTAATTTATGGTAAAATAGAAGGAAGGAAAGCTGCGGCCAATTAGAAATACGGTCGACCAGGTTGATTCTATCA
>ERZ1292623.797-Hain-H51-01um-R1-797-length-32092-cov-14_pt1 | contig 32092 bp, 43 predicted proteins | sample MGYA00564398_ERZ1292623 | MGnify/ENA primary metagenome ERZ1292623 (study PRJEB36523, sample SAMEA6512633) | groundwater metagenome | collected 2019-01-07 | study: AquaDiva: Metagenomics assemblies of 32 groundwater samples
ATTTGCCGAGGGGCGAAGCCCCGAGGCAACTTCTTCGGCAAATCTGAAATGGTGGACCCGACCGGATTCGAACCGGTGACCTCCTCGTTGCAAACGAGGCGCTCTACCAACTAAGCTACGGGCCCTCGAGGCTGTGGGTGTGGAAGGAATCGAACCTTCGACCTCTGTCTTATCAGGACAGCGTTCTACCACTGAACTACACACCCGAGTTAAATTACCAAGCCGACGCTCCGGTCGGCTCTCCGACCTCGCTCCGCGAGCGTCGGAGCTGAACTATGTGCCCGACTGACTATTTTTACACTTTCTCCGGGAATTTTTCAACAAGGGCCGGTTATTTTATAAGCTTGAGATTCTCAAATCCCTGCGTGTCGAATTTCACGGCGGCGGCCGACGGTGCCGGCACTTCAAGCGCATTCTCCAGCGTTCCGCCGATTGAGACGATGCTCCAGACCGCAAAGCCGCCGATCAGGAGACACATCAGGATGGCCAAGAGCAGGAAAATGGATTGTTTCTTTTTAAACATGGATTACCTGTAAAAAACCCGGGCACTCACCGACATCGTGAACTTTCCACCGTCGCTGTTGATGGAAATCTTGTCAATTGAATTCAGGTATTGAAAATCTTGGATGGATTTTATGAAAGACATCAGCGAACTGAAATTTTCAGAACCCGCGGTCAAATTGAAAGAAATGGAACCGAGACCTTGGTCGGATTTAGGCGTTTCACCGGCGAAAGAGAAACCATATTCCACGTTGCTTCGCGCCGCGAGCGTCTGAATGTCCCGATTGAGATTTATGAGCTGGTCATAGGACGGAATGATGTTATAAAGGACGTTCAAATAATTCTTGGCCTTCGAATTGTATTGGGAACGCAAATTAGCCAGTTCTCCAGCCGAAGCCGTCCGGCTCGCGAGAGAGGCCCGGGCCGTCTCGATTCTGCCCATATAATCGACCATATTGCCCTTGAAGAAAAGGATGCCTCCGAAAAGCGCGATCACGATAAGAAGCGCGACGCTCATCTCGACTATGAATTTCTTTTTGAAATGATTATCCATCTCTTCATTTCATTATAACTCATTTAATCTATAATGGTTAGAACTGCGATGGAAACTATTCGCCCGGACGAAGAAAATTATCCGAAACTTTTGAAGGAGCTCAATGACGCTCCTTCCCCTCTTTATTTCACCGGTTCCCTGCCGAAGGCGAGCGACGTTCTTGTGGCCATTGTGGGCACGAGAAAAGCCGGCCGAGAAGGCCTTTTGGCGGCTAAGCAGATCGGACGTGATCTCGCCAAAGCCGGCGCGGTCGTGGTAAGCGGACTCGCTTTAGGCATTGACGGGGCGGCGCACGAGGGCGCGGTCGCGGCACACGGCCGAACAATCGCCGTTCTTGGCACCGGCGCGGATACCATCTATCCTGCCGCGCATGAAAATCTCGCCCGCGAAATACTGGAGAACAATGGTGCGATATTATCCGAATATCCGCCGGGAACGCCTTCTCTCCCTTATCAATTTTTAGAACGGAATAGGATTATCAGCGGACTTTCGATAGCAACCGTGGTTATCGAAGCGCCGGCTCGTTCGGGCGCGCTCGCGACGGCCCGCTTCGCCCTGGAACAAGGCCGGGAACTTTTCGTCGTGCCCGGTCCGGCCGTGAGCCAAAATTACCGGGGCTCCCATATGCTTCTCCGAAACGGCGCCAGAATCGCGACCTCCGCCGAAGAGATATTGGAAGATTTGGAAATCATTATGGAAAATCTCCAAATGACCCTGCCTCTCGCGGAGAAAAAAGGAAATAATTCTGTGATTATCGAGGCACTCAATAATTCGCCGGAACCACTCACGGTTGACAAGCTGGCAGAAAACACTAATCTTGAAATTCATATACTCAATCAGCGCCTGACCCTCCTGACCATGGAGGGGTTAATCGAAGAAAAAGGCGGCCGATTCAGGTTAACCAGACAGTAAAATAATAATGAACTTAGTAATCGTAGAAAGTCCAACCAAAGCCAAAACGATTTCGAAATACCTCGACTCATCTTTTGAAATCCGGGCCAGTGTCGGCCATATCCGAGACCTTCCTAAAAATAACAAGAAGGCTATCGATATTCCGGCCGGTTTCGTGCCCCACTACGAGATAGTGAAAGGCAAGGAAGCGGTCGTGGAGGAGCTCTCCAAACTCGCCAAGAAGGCCAAGATAGTCTATCTCGCAACCGACCCCGACAGGGAGGGCGAGGCCATCGCCTGGCACATTCAAGCCGCCTGCGGTCTTAAAAATCCCAAACGCGTTGTTTTCCATGAAATTACGGAAAATGCCGTTAAGGAGGCAATGGAGCATCCGCGCGAAATCGATTTGAATTTATTGAAAGCCCAGGAAGCTCGGCGAATATTGGATCGGCTCTTCGGCTATGACCTTTCGGGGCTCATTTGGAAGAAAGTGCGCTACGGGCTCTCGGCCGGCCGGGTCCAATCTCCCGCTCTCCGTATTCTTGTGGAGCGCGAGCGCGAGATAAAAGCCTTTATACCCGAAACATTCTGGGCTATCGCCGGAAATTTCCTCACGGAAAAAAATGAAGAAATAACTCTCGTGTGCGTCAAAGAACCCCGCGACCGGAAAGAGATGGGGTATATTCTTGAAACGGCTCGAACCAGCAAATGGGCCGTGACTGGCGTGAAACAAACGGAGATAAAACGCTCGCCCCGCCCGCCTTTCACGACTTCGACCCTTCAGCAGGCGGCAAGCTCCCGGCTCGGCTATTCCCCTTCGCGCACGATGTCTATCGCCCAGAAACTTTACGAACAAGGCCTCATCACTTATATGAGAACGGACAGCGTAAATATCAGCAAAGAAATCCTGCCCGCTATCCTGGCGGAAGTGGAAAGTAAATTCGGCAAAGAATACGTTGAGTCTCGCGTCTTCGTCACGAAGAGCAAAAACGCGCAGGAAGCGCATGAAGCCGTCCGGCCCACGCAGATAAAAAAGAAAACGGCCGGCAATACTGAAGAACAGAAACGGCTCTATACGCTTATTTGGGAACGCACCATCGCGACGCAGATGGCGGACGCAAAGCTCCTCCGCACGACCGTAACGGCGAACGTTGGGATCAAGGATATCCTGCCGGATTTCACGGCAAGCGGCAGTATCGTGCTCTCCCCCGGCTGGCTCGCCGGCGACCCGCGCTCGCGCGGCGAAGAAAGAGAAATGCTTCGGGTTTCCAGTGGCGAACCGCTTACTTTGAAAAAAATTGATGAGGAAGAAAAACAAACGGAACCGCCGCCCCGCTACACGGAGGCCGGTTTGGTAAAAGAATTGGAGAAACGGGAAATCGGCCGGCCCTCCACCTATGCCGCCATCATCTTTACTCTTCTCAAAAGAAATTACGTGGAAAAAGAGGGTCGGGCGCTTAGGCCCACCGACACCGGCGAGGTAGTGTCCGGATTTGTAGAGAAGAATTTTGAGAATTATATCAGCGACTCTTTTACGGCCGAAATGGAAAATGATTTGGACGAAATCGCGGACGGCAAGCGGGATTACGAAAAAACCCTTAAGGATTTTTACGGCCCTTTCTCGAAAGACGTGAAAGCAAAAGATAAGCTGGAAAAAGCCACGACTTTGGGCGAAGATGCCCGCTTCAAATGCCCCTTGAACGAAAACCACGGCATTATGGACATAAAACTTTCCCGTACCGGCCGATTTTTGAGTTGCAAGCGCTTTCCCGAATGCATGGGTGCGAGAAAAATAGATGGCTCCGTAATGGAACCGCCCAAAGAGACGGGCGAAGCCTGCCCTAAATGCGGCAAAGGTAAATTGGTGGAAAAAGAAGGCCGCTTCGGAAAATTCATCGCCTGTTCCACCTACCCGAAATGCAAATTTATCAAACAGAGCGAAAACAACATCAAAGGTACGGGCGTAAAATGTCCGCTCGATAATGGGGAGATTGCGGAGCGCCGAGGACGCTTCGGGCCATTCTTCAGCTGTGCCAACTATCCGGACTGCAAGTTCATAATGAAATCAAAGCCCACGGGAAATAAATGCGAACTTTGCAGCTCACTCATGATGGAAGGCACGAAAACCATTCCCGAGCGCTGTTCAAACAGAGCCTGTCCGAACCACAATCCGCACAAATTAAATAAAAAATCTGGTTAAAACGGTGTCAGAATCTCCGGTCCGTTGTTTGTGATAACTATCGTCTTTTCAAAATGGGCGCTCATACTCCCGTCTTTCGTGGAATAGCTCTCATCATCCTTGTTCTGGCGGATTTGGGAGGTACCTAGAGAGACCATCGGCTCGATAGCCAAGACCATTCCCTCTTTCAGTTTCATTCCCTCGCCTTTCCGGCCGTAATTATAAACCGAGGGTTCTTCATGGAGCTTTAAACCCACTCCATGGCCCGTAAGCCCCGCTATAATGCTCAATCCATTTGTCTCCACGTGATTTTCTATCGCCCAGCCGATATCGCCAAGTGTATTGCCCTTCCTGGCTTCGGCAATGGCCAATCTTAACGATTCCTCGGTCGCGCCAAGGAGTTTTTTCACTTCGGGCGATGCCTCCCCCAATGCCACGGTGAGTGCCGCGTCCGTAATATAGCCTTTATAAACCACTCCGAAATCCAACTTCAGAACATCACCACTCTGGAGGGTGTAGCTCGTGGGCTCGCCGTGCACCACTTGGTCGTTCAACGACGTGCAGATATTGAAAGGATAGGACTTGGAAGAACCTTCCGGATGATAGTTCAAAAAAGCCGAACCGGCGCCGGCATCTTTAAGCATCGCTTTCGCGAGCTCCTCGAATTCTATGAGAACGACTCCGACTTTTGCCTTATTCCTAAGTGCGAGGAGAATGTCCACCAGAATCCTTCCGGAGGCGCGCAAACCACCCAAATCTTTTTCGTTTCTGATAATCATATCGGGTTATTTAAGTTTCAGCGCTTTTTTAACGCTCCCAAAAACCTTGAAAGGCAGGGGTTCGCCGTTTATCGGAAAAACTTTGAAATTTCTTTTCTTCATTCCGGCGATTATGGGGTAAGTGCGGTTGTGGTACTCTTTCAGGCGGACCTTTATCACTTCCGGCTTGTCCAGAGAGCGCGTCCGCATCTTTCCGGCGCAGAAGGTGCAGATTTTTATCTTGGCATTTCCTAAGAGCGGCAGTCCGCAGACCGAGCACACGAGCCGGTGGCTGTTCCGATTGAGCGACGCCTTTTCGCTCACCTGAAGCTGAATGACGGCGACATTACCTTTACCATAAAGCCTTTCAAGTACCTTTGCCAAGCCGTTATCTTTTTTTCCGAACGCTTCGGGCAATGTTCTCGGAGAACCGCTGAAAACTATACTATAGCCCAGCTTTGCCATCCGTCCGGCAAATTGAGCGGTAATATTAAAAACCCACGAAGGGGTACAAAGCACGCCCGAATCGAAAATGCGCCGCTCCCGTCGAAGGACTGCATTCTTCTCCCATCCGGGAGCTCGGACCAGGCTTTCGATATACCGTCCCGTATCGAAATGAATGAAATTGTATCTCCGCGCCAAAAGCTCCGCCTGCGTTCCCTTCCCGCTTCCCGGCGGCCCGTAGATGATAACCGCTTGTTTTTGCATGATTCAATCATATCCCAAAATCCCAAAAATAAAAAACCGATCTGATTCCGAAGAATCAGATACGGGTAAGACTTGTCCGCCGGCTGGGGCGGATTGATAGCGTGTTTTCGAGACGGTAAGGTTAGGGCTCTAGAATATCCCCTCGTATTCGCGAACAGTAAGTTGGCTCTCAATCTGCTTCATTATCTCAAGCGCCACCGCCACCACGATAAGGAGCGCCGTGCCGCCGATGGTAAGAGCCTGGATGCCAGTCACAATCTGCGTTATGTTCGGAAGAACGGCAACAACGCCCAGAAAGAGCGCGCCAAAGAGCGTGATGCGCCGAACAATCCGGCCCACCATCTCCGCCGTCGCCTCGCCCGGCCGGATGCCCGGGATGAATCCCCCGCTCCGCTGGAGGTTCTTGGCAATTTCCTGCGGATCGAAAGTGATAGCCGTATAAAAATAAGTGAAGAGCACGACGAGCGCGAAGTAGGCCAAGCTGTAGAGCGGGATGTTCGCGAAGAAGCCGCTCACGAGTTCATTCAGCTTTAGGGAAAGCGCCGGAGAAAATATGGAAGCCGCCTGGGCGATGAATTGCGGAAAGAGCAAAAGCGAAATGGCGAAGATAATAGGAATGACGCCCGCCTGGTTCACGCGGAGAGGCAGATAAGTGTTCACACCGCCGTACATCTTGTTCCCCCGCACCTGCTTGGCATAGGAGACCGGAATTTTCCGCTCACCCTCATTCACGAAAACTACGCCCGCGATGACGATAATACTTAGAACCACGAAAGCGATGTAGGTCGGAAGCATAGCCGGATTGTAATTGAAGAAAGCCGAGCTCACCTCCTGGGGCAACTGGCTCACAATGCCGGCGAAAATAATCAGGGATACCCCATTCCCGATCTTGTATTCGGAGATGAGTTCGCCAATCCACATCAAAAAGATGCTGCCGGCCGTGACTACGATGACATTCCCGAAGAAATTGACGAAGGACAGTCTATCCAAAATTCCCTGGGAAGTCAGAAGATTCAAAAAGCCGTAGGCCTGAAGAATCGCCAAAGGTACGGTGAGATAGCGTGAGATACGATTGAACTTCGCCTGGCCCGCCGCTCCCTCTTCGTAATAGGCCTTCTTGAGATTCGGAAAGACGATAGTCAAAAGCTGCATTATAATGGTGGCCGTGATATAGGGACCGACGCCCAACATCATCACCGACAGATTGGAAAGGCCGCCGCCCGAAAATATATTCAGGAAGCTGAAAAGCTGGTTCGAGCCCAGGAATTGCTGGAGCTTCAAAACATCAATGCCCGGAATCGGAATGGTGGCCAGAAGCCGGAAAACGAAAAGCCAGAAAAGGACCATCAGGACCTTCTTTCTCAAATCCGGAATTTTGAATATCTGGAGAAAACGATTCATAGATTCATATCCTTATTTTACACTACCGCCGGCTTTTTCTATCTTGGCCTTCGCCGAAGCGGAAACTTTGATGCCTTCGAGAACCAGAGCTTCCTTCAATTCGCCGTTTCCCAGGACTTTCACGCGCTCCGAAAGCCTGCCAATGACTTTTTTCTGCACCAGAATATTTTTGTCTAATTTTCCGCCCACGGCGTACTTTCCGAGATCGCCGACATTCAGCTCTATAGCCGGCTCCCTTCTGGATTTGTTCTTCACGCCCCGGAGCTTCGGTAACTTCGATATGATATCCCGCTCGGCCGGGCGCATACGACGTCCGGAGCGCGCCTTTTGTCCCTTCTGACCCTTGCCGGAAGTGGTGCCGCGCTTGCCGCCGCGGCCGACCCGCTTCTTCCTCTTCTTCGCGTTCTTCGATTTTAATTCGTGGGTTTGCATATTATTTTGATAAAGTCAGTTCACTTAATTTTTTGAGTGCTTCGATGGTCGCCATAGCGTTCGCCAACTTGTTGGTCGTCCGGCCCAAAATCTTCGCCGAAATATCCTTGATGCCCACCATCTCCAAAACGACGCGAGCCGAACCGCCGGCGATAAGGCCGTGATTCAAACGGGCGGGTTTTATGCGCACCCGAGCAGCGCCGTACTTCGCGTCCACATCATAGGGAATAGTGCGATTGTCTTTCAAAGCCACTTTGATGAGATTTTTCTGCGCCTGGCGTTTGGCCTTCTCGACGGAAGCGGCCACATCGAGCCCTTTCGCGATGCCGACGCCCACCCGGCCCTTGCCGTCGCCGATCACGACCGTCGTGCGGAAACTGAAGCGCTTGCCGCCGGCCATCACGCGGGTTACGCGGCGCACTTCGAGCACCTTGTCACGGAACTCGCTCTTGGGCTTCATCGGCCCCCTGTTATTCGAACGATTGTTGTTTCTCTGGTATGCCATAATTTTGTATTTTAGTATATCCCTTATCCTTGTTAGGTGTGGGGGGTTAGAGTTTCAAGCCTCCTTCCCGCGCCGCTTCGGCGAGCGCTTTCACCCGACCGTGGTAGCGGTAATTGCCCCGGTCGAAGGCCGCTTCCTTCACTCCCGCTTTCGCGGCTTTCTCCGCGAGCGTTTTACCGACCGCTTTGGCGATATCCGCTTTTTTGATTTTACCTTTATTCTTGATTTCGAGCGAAGAAGCGGAGGCGAGCGTCTTACCTGTCGCATCATCGATAATCTGCGCGTAGATATGGATATTGCTCCGAAAAACCGAAAGACGCGGCTTCGGCGAGACGCTCTTGATGCGATTCCGGACCCGCTTTGCCCGGCGCATCTTGACCTGATTGTGTTTTTTTACGGAATTCATGTTTTTATTTTAGGAACTGGCCGCGGCAGTCGCCTTCTTACCGGCCTTGCGACGGATGACTTCGCCCAAGTAATGGAAACCCTTGCCTTTGTAGGGCTCCGGTTTCTTGAGCGCCCGAATATCCGAAGCTACTTGGCCCACGAGCGCCCTGTCCGTTCCTTTGATTTTCAGAATAGTGTTCTTTTCGACTTCGAAAATGATGCCCTTGGGCGCCTCATATTTCACCGGATGCGAGAAACCCAGGTTCAGGGAAAGATTCTCCCCTTCTTTCATCATACGATAACCCACGCCGTCGAGAATAAGAGTCTTCTCAAATTCTTTCACGAGACCATTCACAGCATTCTGGACGAGCGCTCTCTGGGTGCCCCAATTGCTCCGATGCTGTTTTGTGGAATCCTTTATCGTGAACTTCAACTCGTCGGCTTCAAGATTCGAATCCACGCCCGAAAGCACCGGAACGACGAGTTCGCCTTTCTGGCTTTTTATCCTTATCTCTTTCCCCTCGATTGAGACCGTAATGCCGGCCGGTATTTTGATTGGTTGTTTTCCTATTTTAGACATGTGCCGATTATGTACGAATTTTCGAGTCTACGGACGAAGAAAATTCGTCCACAGAAGCGAGCATCCCGCACCTATGCGTAAAATCGCGACTTTTGATTTGAGTTGATGATGTCATATTCGTTCCCTTGTTTTTGTTTTTTATATTTATCATACGCATTAGGTGCGGGATAAGGTTTGATGCTGAAGAATTCTACGCCTTTGGCTTGAATTCTTCAATCAAGCCCTTACCAGATTTCGAATAAAAGCTGTCCGCCGACCTTCTCCCTTCTGGCCCGCTCGTCCGTCAGAATACCCTTGGGAGTCGTTAAAACCAGCATACCATAGCCGCCTTTCACTTTTTTGAGCTCGCGATAGCCGGCGTAGTTCCTCAAAGAGGGCTTGCTCCGGAATTTCAGGCCGCTGATTTTCTTCGCGCCGTCCAATTCTATCTCGAGATATTTCTTGTATGACTTGCCTTTGAGCTCGACGCTTTTCACGAAGCCGCGCTCGGAGAGCACGTCCGCCACCGCTTTGTCGGCTTTGGTGGCCGTAACTTTAAGAATCGGCTTGCCGGCCGCCTGGGCATTTTTTATTTTTATGAGTAAATCTATGTACATATTGTTTTTACCAGCTGGCTTTTTTCACTCCCGGAATATGGCCTTTCGAAGCCATTTCGCGGAAACATATTCGACAAAGATTGAAATCGCGGATATAGCCCCTCTTGCGTCCACACCGGAAACAGCGCAAAACCTTCCGGGTGCTGAATTTCGGTTTCTTTTCGCTTCTTGCAATGACGGATTTTTTAGCCATAAATTTATTTTTTCAATGGTAACCTGAGCCGGCGATACAAAGCAATCGCGGCTTCGCGGTTTTTCTTCCGGGGAACGATCGTAGCCTGGAGCCCGAAGCTGGTTTTGGATTTTTCCTGGTCGATCTCCGGGAAAACGTCGTGTTCCTTGAAGCCGATATTGAGATTGCCACTTTCGTCGATGTTGCTCAATTCCAATCCGCGGAAGTCCTTCACGCGGGGCAAAGCCAAATTCACGAGCCGCTCGAAAAAATCTTCCATCCGCTTTTGGCGAAGAGTGACTTTGAGCCCGATAATCTGATTTTCCCTGATTTTGAAGCCGGCAATGGATTTCTTGGCCGCGCGGGTCGAAGCCTTCTGGCCGGTGATGGCGGCGAATTCCTTTGCCACTTCCGGCAGGATTTTCTCTTCGAACTGCCCCTGCTGGCTCAACCGGCCGAGGCCCGCGTTTACCACGATTTTTTCGATTTCTTGCCTTAAAAGTTTTTCTTTTTCCATGTTTTTATATTATCGCTTGGCACTTCCGGCAGAAGCGGACTTTGGTTTTATTATCCAAGCGATGGCCGACTCGCGTCGCTTTGTGACAGGAAGAGCAGACCAGCATCAGATTGGAAACATTCATCGGGCGCGAAAGCTCAATCGTCTGGCCCTTTTCGCCCTGGCGCTTCGGTCGAACGTGCTTTTTGTATAAATTCAAGCCCTCCACGCTTACCCGGCCGGTTTTTTGGTCAGCCATAGTCACTTTACCGGATTTACCCCGATTCTTTCCGGCCAATATTTTCACCATGTCGCCTTTCTTGATATCCATATTTTTAAACGAGTTCTTCGGCTAAGGACGCTATCGTGTCGTAGCCTCTTTCTTTTATCTCTCTCGGAATAGGGCCGAAGATGCGGGTCGCCTTCGGGTCTTTTTTGTCCTTGTCGATGATGACAACCGCGTTTTCGTCGAAGCGGACGTAGGTGCCATCCGCACGATGAATAGCTTTCCGCTGGCGCACCACGAGCGCGTGAATAATATCCTTTTTCTTTATCGGTTTCCGGGGCTCGGCCACCTGGACCGAAGCGATAATAATATCCCCCACTTCGGCGTAGCGCCGGCGGCTTCCGCCGAGCACGCGAAAACACCGGACGATTTTGGCACCGCTGTTGTCTGCTACTTTTAGAATAGACCTTTCTTGTATCATTTTATTTTATCTTTTCGATGATTTCCCATCGCTTGTCCTTCGACATCGGTCGGATTTCTTTGATGATTACTTCGTCGCCCAGCTTGTATTCGTTCTTTTCGTCGTGAGCTTTGAAACGCGTGGTCACGCTGTAGCGCTTGCCGTAGCGCGGATGAACGACCAGGCGGGTCACGGCCACGACCCTGGTTTTCTGCATCTTATCGGAAACGATTTTACCCTTGAGTTTACGCATGTTGTTTCAATAAAGTTAATATTTGAGCGATGTTTTTCTTCAAATGCCGAATCTCGCGAATATTCTTCACCTTACCTGCGGCCAGGTCAAAACTCAAGCCTTCCAGCTTTTCGCGCTGTTCCTGAATCTCTTTCCGGAGTTCCGCTTCCGGCTTTGTTTTGAAATTTTGAAGTTCTTTCTTTTTCATATGTTTACGATTTTTCGATTACTTTGGTTTTAATCGGCAATTTGAAACCGGCACTCCGCAGAGCCTTCATCGCTTCGTCTCTCGGAATTCCGTCCACTTCGAAAAGAATTCTCCCGGGCTTGACCGGCACGACGTATCCCTCGATATTGCCTTTTCCGCCTCCCAAGGTCACCTCGGGCGGAAGCTTCGTAACCGGCTTATCGGGGAAAATCCTGATCCAAATCTTGCCGCCGCGCTTCAGGGCGTGCGTAATCGTCTTTCTCGCGGCTTCAATCTGTTTGCCGTTCACCCAAGCCGCCGAGCGGGCCTGAAGGCCGAAACGGCCGAAACTCAAATAAAGCCCGCGGGTTTCGACCATTCTCTTCCGAGAACGGCCCTTCTGCTGTTTGCGATGTTTTTGTTTTTTGGGTTGAAGAAACATACCAATTTTATTTATGAGCGAAGCGAGTAATCATAAAATTGAGTACCCCGCACATAAAATCAAACGAACGCCCTTTAACCATAAAACATAGGTATTCTAAATTCATTTCATTTTTATATATAATTGATTTCATAAATTTATGTGCGGGGTTTTCGAAAAACGAACACTCACTTTTGTTCGTGTGGTTTTTCAGAAAAAATTTCGCCCTTATAGAGCCAAACCTTGATACCGATGGTGCCGTAAGTGTTGAAAGCCGTCGCTTCGCCGTAATCGATAAGTGAGCGGAGCGTTTGAAGAGGCATCTTGCCCTTCGCCAGCCAGTCCGTCCTCGCAATTTCGTTTCCGTCCAGGCGGCCGCTCATCCTGATCTTTCCGCCCTTCACTTCGTGGTTCTGCATCAATCCCTCGAGCGTCCGCTTCATTAAGCGGCGATAAGGCAAACGTTTTTCAAGATCGGTCGCGATTTGCTGGGCGATAATTGGAGCGGAAACTTCAAAGCGCTTCAGCTCTTCAATATTCAAGCTCAAATTGAAATTGGCCGGGAAGGCGTTCTTCGCCCGAAGCACCTGGATTTTTTTCACTATCAGATTCTTGAGGTCTTCGATTCCCTTTCCGCCGCGGCCGATTACGAGACCCGGCCGGCCGGCGCGCACGAGCACCCTGACGTTCGCTCCCGTCCGCTCGATTTCAACCGCGGCAATGCCGGCAGCGAGAATTTTGTCGCGGATAATCTTCCGGATGGTCTCGTCTTCCTCGAGAAGGAATTTGATACTTTTCTTGAAGAACCAGCGGCTGGACCAGGCCAGATTGATGCCTAAGCGATATGAATTCGGATTTATTTTTTGTGCCATATGTTTATTAGATTGATTTTCTCTGGAACATTTTCTTGAATACTCCGGACTTGGCCGACGCCTTTACTTCCGATTTCACGGCAGGTTTTTCGGATGCGGGCTTATTCTCGGGATCCTCCGCTTTCTCGTGTTTGTGTTTCTTAGTTGCTTCGTCTTTCTTTTCTTTCTTTTTGATTTCAATCGTGAAACGCGGTGCCTTGCCGTTGGGCAAAATTCCCAGAATCAAAGTGACATGTGAAGTCTTTTTTTCGATTAAGCTCGCCGAACCGCGCGAGCGGGGCGTCCAGCGCTTGGACTTCGGCCCCTGGTCAACCCGGATTTCCTTGATGAAAAGTTTCGAAACATCAAGCTTGAAGTTGTTCTTGGCGTCGGCCGCGGCGGAACGCAGAAGTTTAATGAGCGCTTCTTTGGGGCGGCGGGGGCTCATCATTAATTTCGCCTCCGCTTCCTGGAGCGCCAAGCCCCGGATGACATCGGCCAAAATCCGCACCTTCCGCGGCGGTATCTTCAAATGATTCAGTTTGACTTTGACCTGTTCCATATCTTTATTTCGCCGGAGCCGGCTTGGCCGTTTCCTCGGCTTTCTTTTCGGTTTCTTTTTGGATTTTGCCGCCGTGTTTCACGAACTTCCTGGTCGGCGAAAATTCCCCGAGCCGGTGGCCCACCATATCCTCGCCCACCCTGACTTCGATGAAATTTTTGCCATTGTGGACGCCGAAAATGAACCCGACCATTTCAGGTGAAATCTCGGAACTGCGCGACCAGGTTTTAATGACCGTGCCATCGCCGGACTTGAGGCGCGCTATCTTTTTGACGAGCTTAGGATCCACCCAAGGCCCTTTTTTGGTTGAACGACTCATATTATTTTTTGGCGCGTCGCTTGATTATCATTTTGTTTGACCATTTTTTCTTACTACGAGTCCTATGACCGCCTGTAATCTTACCCCATTTCGTCTTGGGTTTCCTAGTACCTCTCGGCTGTTTGCCTTCGCCGCCACCATAAGGATGGTCGCGCGGATTCATAACGGAACCGCGAACGGTCGGACGGATATTCAACCAGCGGGAACGTCCCGCTTTGCCGATTGAAACCAAATTGTGTTCCGGATTCGAAACCTGGCCGATTGAGGCAAAGCTGTCCCAGGACACCCGGCGAGTTTCGCCCGAAGGCATCTTGAGGTCGGTGTAGCCGTCTTCGTGGGCCAATATCTGGATGGAAGCGCCGGCGGAACGGCCGAGCTGGCCGCCTTTGCCCGGCATAATTTCTATATTATGGACGAAAACGCCGACCGGAATTCTTTTCAAAATGGTGCGATTGCCGAGCTCAAGCGGAGCGTCAAGCGAAGTGATGATTTTCGCTCCGACTTCCAACTTGTGCGGCGCGATGAGATAGCGGCGATCGCCGTCGGCATAGATAACTTTCACGATGAACGCCGTGCGGTAAGGATCGTATTCGATGGTTTCCACCTTGCCCGGTACGCCTTTCTTTTCCTGGAGGAAGTCTACGTGGCGATAGATTATTTTATTACCGCCGCCCTGGTGACGCATCGAAATGCGGCCCTGGTTATTCCGGCCGGCGTTTTTCTTCAACCGCTTCGTGAGCGCTTTTTCGCGCGGAATTTTCGTCAGCGTCGAATAATCGGCGACGGTCATCGAACGACGGGAATGGGTATATGGATTGAACTTCTTTATCATGGCTTTATTATTGGATTTCTATCTTATCCCCCGCCTTGAGGGTAATAATCGCCTTTTTGATGCCCGTCTGAGTGCTCGATTTACGGCCGAAATGCTTGGTCTTTCCCTTGATAGTTACCGTATTCACACTCATTACCTTCACGCCGTAACGGCGTTCTATTTCTTCTCGCACGGCGGGCTTGGTTGCCGTCGGTTCCACGAGAAATACGTACTGGCCCCGGGTCGCGAGAACGGTCGCCCGTTCGCTGAACCACGGCTGTTTCAAAACGGATTTGACGCCCATACCCGTTCCGATTTTCATCGGCACAACTTTCACCAGCTCGGCTTTGGGAGCCGATTGCACGATTTTCTTTTCTTCGATTCTGGTTTTTTTGGAAAAAAGATTCATAGGTTTGAAATTATTTTTCGTACTGGCCGATGAATTCCAGAATGGCTTCCTTTTCGAAAAGGATTTTTTTGTGATTCAGGGAATCGGCAACATTCATCGAATTGGAAGAGAGGACTTTGAATTTGGGAATGTTCCGGGCGGCCAGCTTCATATTCCGGTTATTCTTGGCCGGGATGATGATGACGCTCGGAGAAGCCTTGAAAAGTTTTTTGAAAATCGCCGCGGCGGTCTTAGTCTTGGGATTTTCGAGCTTCAAAGAATCGATTATTTTGAAATCGTCTTCTTTCAGTTTCCGCGAAAGCAGGGAAAAAAGGGCGGCTTGCTTCATTTTTTTGCTGATTTTTTTGGTATAATCCCTGTCTTTCCGGGGGCCGAAAGTGACGCCGCCGCCGGACCACAAAGGCGAACGAATCGAGCTGTGCCGCGAGCGGCCGGTGTGTTTCTGGGCCCAAGGCTTCTTGCCTCCGCCGCGCACTTCGTTGCGGTTCTTAGTGTGCGCCCAGGGATGATGCTTATTCGAAGTCTGGATGTCGAAAGCCTGCTTCACGAGCTCGGCGTTCCATTTCGCGCCGAAAATCCGCTCGGGCAGAGTGAGCGTATCCACTTTTTTATTATCTTTGTCGAAAATATCGGCTTTCATTTTCTTATTTTCTCAATTCAACCGTGCCGCCGGCGAAGCCGGGCACGGCGCCTTTTAAAAATACCACCATCCCTTCTTTTTCGATTCCCGCCACCGTAAGATTTCTGACGGTCATCTTCACGTTTCCCATATGGCCTCCCATCCGGCGGCCCTTAATGGTCCGCTGGGGAGCCGTCGGACCGTTGGAACCCGGAGCCCGAAGGCGGTCTTTTTGGCCATGGCTCTTCGGACCGCCGTGAAAACGGTAGCGCTTGACCACGCCCTGAAAACCCCGGCCTCTCGTCTTGCCAGTCACTTTGACCTTATCCCCTTCCTTCAATTCGTCGATTGGAGCGCCCGCGTTCAGGCGAACGGCCGTAACCGGAACCGATATTTCGGATTTCCAGAGCTGGGTCATTTTCATTTTTTTTCCGGTCAATTTCGTCATATTTTTGCTTGATTTACTTTGGGCTCAAAAAAACGACCGAGACTTCGCCGGTCGTTTTTTTTGGCTACTTGTCTCGCAGGGAATATCCAAGTCGGATTCTCCTGTCTTTTTGTATTTGAGCCTATACTACATCATCTTTATTTCAACGTCAACGCCCGAAGGCAGATTCAAATCGGTCAGAGATTCGATGATTTTCTGCTGGGGATTTAGTATATCCACCAGCCGCTTGTGCACCCGGAGCTCGAACTGCTCGCGGGATTTTTTATGCACGAAAGTGGAACGGTTCACCGTGTAGCGCTTGAATTCCGTGGGAAGCGGAATCGGACCCATCACTTCGCCGCCCTGGCGCTTGATGGCCTCGATAATCTGCTTCACGGAATTATCAATCAACTTGGTGTCGTACGCTTTCACCTTTATCCGTAATTTTTCTTTTTGAATTTGCTCTTCCTTTTTAGCCATTATAATGACTGACTATTTAATTATTTTCGTAACAACGCCAGCTCCGACTGTTTTACCTCCCTCTCGGATGGCGAAACGTTGCTTTTCTTCCAAAGCAACCGGAGCAATGAGCTTTACCGTAAAGGTAACCGTGTCGCCCGGCATAACCATTTCAACGCCTTCTGCGAGCGTTACTTCGCCGGTCACATCCGTAGTCCTGATATAGAATTGTGGTTTGTAGCCGGTAAAGAACGGGGTATGCCGTCCGCCTTCCTCTTTGCTCAAAATGAGCACTTCGGCGGTGAATTCGGTGTGCGGCGTGACGCTACCCGGCTTTGCAATAATCTGACCGCGCTCCACATCCTCCTTCTTGAGGCTCCGGAGCAAAATACCCACATTGTCGCCCGCCTGGACTTCGTCAAGCAATTTCTGGAACATTTCGATTCCGGTCACGACCGTTTTCACGGTCGGGCGGAGACCAATAATTTCCACTTCATCATTCACTTTAAGGACTCCCCGCTCGGCGCGGCCCGTCACGACGGTTCCGCGGCCTTCAATGGAGAAAATGTCTTCAATCGGCATTAGGAACGGCTTATCGGTCTCGCGAACCGGAGTCGGGATATAATCATCGAGCGCCTTCACGAGTTCCATAATCGGCTTCGCATCTTCGCTGTCGGCCGAAGTGGAATTCAAAGCCTTCAAAGCGGAACCGCGGATAATCGGGGTTTCGTCGCCCGGGAAGTTGTACTTCTTGAGCAATTCACGGATTTCAGATTCAACCAAGTTCACGAGTTCCGGATCGTCCACCATATCCGTCTTGTTCAAAAAGACAATAATGGAAGGCACGCCGACTTGGCGGGCTAAAAGAATGTGCTCGCGGGTTTGAGGCATCGGGCCGTCCGCGGCGGAAACCACGAGAATGGCTCCGTCCATCTGGGCGGCGCCGGTAATCATGTTCTTGATGTAATCCGCGTGGCCGGGCGCGTCGATGTGCGCGTAGTGGCGCTTTTCGGATTCATATTCCGAGTGATGTAAAGCAATCGTAATGCCGCGGGCCTTTTCTTCCGGAGCATTATCGATCTGATCGACCTTCTCTTCCTTCTTGGCCCAGCCCTTCATATAAAGGACATGCGTGATGGCCGCGGTCAAGGTGGTCTTGCCGTGGTCGACGTGGCCGATGGTCCCCACATTCACGTGAGGCTTATTCCGCTGAAATTTCTCTTTTTCTGCCATGTTTTTATTTTATTTTTTATTAGTTTCGACCTAACAATATTTAAAAAGCGATTTTCTCGCCAGTAGGTATATTTTTGCGGATTGAGCTTAAAATGTCAAGTAATGCCGGCTTAGGGATAAAAGTGCCGGTTTTATTTATAATCGTTACTTTTTCTTACCTTCTATTATCAACTGAGCAATATTATTAGGAACTTCTTCATAATGCGAAAATTCCATCGTGAAACTGCCGCGGCCCTGGGTCATTGAGCGGAGATTGGTTGAATAGCCGAACATCTCGGAAAGCGGCACATCAGCGTCAATCACGCGCACCGTGCCCCGTTCGCCCATTGCTTTGATCTTACCGCGCTTTGAGCTCAAATCGCCCGTCACATCGCCCAGGAAATCCGGCGGGGCGATGACCTGCACCTTCATAATCGGCTCAAGCATAATGAGTTTCGCCTGGCGGCACGCTTCTTGAAGAGCCATCGAACCCGCAATCTTAAAGGCAAATTCCGAAGAGTCCACGTCGTGGTAAGAACCATCAAAGACCGTGACCTGCAAGTCGACGAGCGGGTAGCCGGCCAAAATGCCTTTTTGAGCCGCCTCGGTCACGCCCTTCTCAACGGGCGCGATAAACTCCTGCGGGATGGCGCCACCCTTAATCTCCTCGACGAATTCGAAGCCCTTGCCGCGCTCAAGCGGCTCAACTCGGAGCCATACATGGCCGTATTGGCCGCGACCGCCGGACTGGCGGATATATTTGCCCTCGGCTTCGGCTTTGCCTTTAATAGTTTCCTTATAGGCCACTTGGGGCCGGCCGGTATTCGCGTCCACGGTGAATTCCCGCTTCATCCGTTCCACGAGAATTTCCAAATGCAATTCACCCATGCCCGAGATGATGGTTTCGCCGGAATCCGGATCGCCGGAAACGCGGAAAGTCGGATCCTCCTCAGCTAAGCGGTGCAAAGCAATACCCATTTTTTCCTGGTCGGCTTTCGTCTTCGGCTCAATGCGCATAGAAATAACTGGCTCGGGGAAAACAATCCTTTCGAGGAGAATCGGATGTTCCGGGTCGGTCAGCGTGTCGCCCGTCGTCGTGTTCTTCAATCCGACGATGGCACCCAAATCGCCCGCGTAAATCTCGTCCACTTCCTCGCGGTGATTGGCATGCATCCGCACGATGCGGCCGATGCGCTCCTGGTTGTTCTTGGCCGCGTTCAAAACGTAGCTGCCGCGTTTCATTATTCCCGAATAAACGCGGAAATAAGTTAGACTGCCGACGAACGGGTCCGCCGCGATTTTGAAAGCGAGGGCCGCAAGAGGCTCGTCGTCCTTCGGATGGCGCTCCCTTTCTTCGTGAGTCTCAAAATCCAATCCCTTGGTCGCAGGCATATCGGCGGGAGATGGCAGATAATCTACAACGCCGTCCAATACCAGCTGAACGCCTTTGTTCTTCAAAGCCGAACCGCAGAAAACCGGCACGAGCGTATTATCAATGGTGGCTTTCCTCAAAACTCTTTTTATGTCGGCTATTTCCGGCTCTTTGCCTTCGAGATACGCCGCCATTAAAACATCGTCTTTTTCCACCACTTTTTCTAATAGGGTATGGCGCGCTTTCTTGGCATCGTCCAGAAGGTTCGCTGGTATCTCGCCTTCGATGATATTTTCGCCGTGCTCCCCTTCGAAGCGGAATGATTTCATCCGCAAAAGATCTATCACTCCTTCAAACTTATCTTCCAAGCCTATGGGAAGTTGGACGGGAACGGCATTCGGCGTCAGCCGCTCAATAATGGAACCGAAACTTTTGTCAAAATCCGCGCCTGTCCGGTCAAGCTTATTAATGAAGCAGATGCGGGGTACGTTGTATTCGTCGGCATAGTGCCAATTGGTTTCGGATTGAGGTTCCACACCCGCCACGCCGTCGAAGACGACAACCGCACCATCCAAAACGCGCATCGAGCGCTTCACCTCAACTGTGAAATCGATATGGCCCGGCGTATCAATGATATTCAGCCGGTATTCCATATTCTTATCCCCTTTCGCGTAGGTCGGTGTCCAGAAACAAGTGGTGGCGGCCGAAGTGATGGTGATGCCGCGCTCGCGCTCCTGTTCCATCCAATCCATCACGGTGTCGCCCTCGTGCACCTCGCCGATCTTGTGGGCGACGCCGGTGTAGAAAAGAATGCGCTCGGAAGTCGTGGTTTTCCCCGCATCAATGTGCGCAACCACGCCGATATCCCTTGTCTTCTCAATTGGGTATTGTCTTGGCATGCCTTAGAATTTTTAATTATTAATTTTTGAATTTTTAAACAATATTTAAATTCAAACTTTAAAAATTAAGATTTATTTATAAAATTAAAAATTATAAAATTCGACTAATTTCTTATGTAGCTCGCGAAAGCGCGGTTTGCCTCGGCCATTCTGTGCGTATCCAATTTCTTCTTGATAGCCGAGCCTTCATTCTTCGAAGCCAGCATTAATTCTTCCGCGAGCTTCTGGGACATCGGCTTGCCCTTCTTGGCGCGGGCCGCGGCGATTATCCAATGGGTCGCGAGAAAGAATTTCCGCTCCGGACGCACCTCGCGCGGAATCTGATAATTGGCGCCGCCGATGCGACGGGAAGCCACCTCCAAGAGAGGCGTCGCGTTCTCAAGTGCTTTGTCGAAAACTTTGATTGGATCCTCTTTGGTTTCTTTTTCAATCTTCGCCATCGCGTCGTGGAAGACTTTTTCGGCGACGCTCTTCTTGCCGCCAGTCATCAGATAATTGACGAAGCGTTCAATATCAACGCGGCCGTACTTACTGTCGGCTTTGTGTTCGTTTTTTTTGAATCCTTTGCGTCGCATAGTGTTTAAATTTTAAGTTCTAAATTTTAATTTTTAGTCTTTTTCTTTTTAGCTCCGTACTTTGATCTTTGCTGATTCCGATCCACGCCCGAAGTATCGAGTATCCCGCGCACAATGTGATAGCGAACGCCCGGCAAGTCCTTCACGCGGCCGCCCCGAATCATTACGACGGAGTGCTCCTGGAGGTTGTGCCCTTCGCCCGGGATATAAGCCGTGACTTCCATGCCATTCGTGAGCCGGACCCTGGCCACTTTCCGGAGAGCCGAGTTCGGCTTCTTCGGCGTGGTAGTAAAGACCTTAAGGCAGACGCCCCGCTTGAAGGGCGAGGAAGAATTCACCGGGCGGTTTTTTAGGTAATTAAAATAAAAATCCAGGGCAGGCGCTTTGGATTTTCTCGGGGTTCTCACCCGTCCGCGCTTAATTAGTTGATGTATCGTAGGCATTTTTTAAATGCGTAGTTAAATTTAATCAATGAGCGGTGATATGTCAAGGATAGGTTTAGGAACATGAGCGGAATTCCTTGATTTTTACTAAGAGGGGATTTATTTGGACACAACGAATTATTGAATTTTAAGTGCTTGCTTAATGTTTTTTATTTCTCTCGTGTGTTCTCCCACCTCTTTTTCGATCCGCCCTACCCACGCAGCAGTAAAAATCCTCTCTTGACCAAGGCGGCGTAAAATAGTCATCATCTCATCTTGCGCCGTCAAAAACCGTTGGGTAAAATTATCAACTTTATTTTCAAGCTGAACAAATTTTCCATCGTGCTCTATCAATTTTTGGATTATTTTATCTTCATTCATACTCTTTAATAATTATACAAAATCATCATACTTCCCTACCTCTAAATCTTACGAAGTCGGACTTCGTAAGATTACTTTAAATTCCCAGAAGAAATCTAGCGATGGCGGAAACGATTGGGCCGAGGAACGGCAGGCCGGTAAAGATAAGGATAATGAGAATTATCCAGCCGTAGGGATTCCGCTCGTCGAAAAATCTCTTGAATCCCCCGGCGGAATCCGGTATCAGGAATGCCGCCACTTTCGCGCCGTCCAGGGGCGGGATGGGAATGAGATTGAAAACGGCGAGCACTATATTGATTATGACTATGAGGCCAATTAACTCCTTGAAAACAAACATCGTGTCGCCCGCCACGAATCCCAAAATTCGGTAAACGACGCTCAAAACCACGGCAATGCCGAAATTGCTCAAAGGTCCGGCGACGGCGATGAGCGCCGCTCCTCTTTCTGGATTCTTCAGATTATACGGATTATAGGGCACGGGCTTGGCCCAGCCGAAAACAATTCCGCCGGGCACGAGCGAAAGCATAAGCGGCAAAAAGACTGAACCGACAGGGTCCAGATGTTTTAAAGGATTCAAAGTGAGTCGGCCGGCGAGGCGCGCCGTCGGGTCCCCCAATTTTTCTGCCATAAAGCCGTGGGAAATTTCGTGGATTACCGCCGAGAAGATAAGAACGATGATTTGAAAAACGATTAGTTCCATTGCCTTAATGTTATAATGATAAGGAATGAAAAGCGACAAGACAATTTATTTTTTCGTGCTGGTCTTCGCCTTCCTGGTGCTGGGCGGCTTTTATCTCATCTTCGACAAAATAAGCGGGCTTGAGACGGAAGTGAAGAATGTTGAGCTCAATTACCAGCTGGCTTCAAAGAACAGTACAGCGGAAACGCCAACCATATCGGTAACCTCGACTCCGGAGACCGCCGGCAATCCCCCGGTCCAAAATCCTTCGGCGGAGAGCGCAAGCACCGACATAACCATCCCGACCGGAATAATTTTCACGGCGAGCTCCAGCCCGACCCTCCAGCCGCAAACCCCGGTCACCATTACGATAGAAAGCGTGATAAAAAAATCCGATGGCTCGATTGTCGTCCAAATGAAGACGTTCACGAGCCAAGCGACGAGTTACAGCGCCATTGACCCCAAGACTTTCATCCAATATGTGAGTCTTGATTCCGAAAACCAGGACCCGGCGAACGCGAGCCCCATCTTCGCCTCGATGCCGCCCAAAAGCGTGAATACCGGCACCGTCATCTTCTATGCGAACCCCGATAAAACGGTGATAATCCTCCAAATGGGGCGGGGCGATAATCCGACATTCTACGAGTTCAACTTCACGAAAAAGACCTACAGAGAAACCGTCGTCGGATAAGAAATTGATTGACAATTTGGGCGAAAGTAAATAGACTTCAATCTGTTATGCGAATGTGCGAAAAATGCGGAAAATCTTCGATTGGCGGCGGAACGCGCAAGCTTTTGCGCGGCCACTATAACCCGACTGCCTGGACCAAAAAACGGGCGAATTTGCAGTGGACCACTTTGCTCGTGAAAGGCAAGCGCTCCTACGTTTGCACGAAATGCCTGAGGACACTCACTAAAAAAGCGAAGTAGCGCGGGCTGTAGTATAGCGGCAGTATGCACCCTCGGGGTGGGTGTGACCCGGGTTCGATTCCCGGCAGCCCGACCAATAACAAATTAAACTAAAAACAAGAACTCGGTAAAGCGAGTTCTTGTTTTTAATACCCCTCCAGTTTCTTGGCCTTGTCGTGCCCCCTTATCTTATCCAAAGCCTTGGCCTCGATCTGCCGGATGCGTTCGCGGGTGACGCCGAAAACCTTCCCCACTTCTTCCAAAGTATGCGGAATATTATCTTCCAAACCGAAGCGCATCGAGAGTATTTTCCGTTCCCGTTCGGTGAGATCGTCCAATATTTCCTTGATTTGGTCTTTCAAAAGCGCGTGGCTCGCGAGCTGGTCGGGGCTCAAGCTCTGCTCGTCTTTGATGAAATCGGAAAGCGAAAGGTCATCCTCGCTGTCGCCGATCGGCGCTTCGAGCGAAATGACTTCCTGGGAAATTTTCTGGATGTAGTGCACTTTCTTCACATCCATTCCCATTTCGGTCGCGATTTCTTCAGGCAGAGGTTCGCGGCCCAGCTCCTGCATCAGCTGGCGCTTCGTCTGGGTGTATTTCGTAATGGTTTCCACCATATGCACCGGAATGCGGATAGTGCGCGAATAATCCGCCAAAGCGCGGGTAACGGCCTGGCGAATCCACCAGGTCGCGTAAGTGGAAAATTTGAAACCCTTCCGATAGTCGAATTTGTCGACGGCCCGCGAAAGGCCGATATTCCCCTCCTGAATCAGATCCAAAATGCTCAAACGCGGACTGCGGTTCACATAGCGCTTGGCGATCGAAACCACTAGTCTCAAATTTGCCTGAATCAATCTCTTTCGAGCGAGTTCATCGGACTGTTCGGCGCGCTTCGCCAAATCTTTTTCTTCCTGCGAAGTCAGAAGCGGCGTCTTGCCGATTTCCTTGAGATACATTTGGACGGCATCGGGCAGAATCTGGTCGAAGCGGGTCGCTTCCTTCAATTCCTGAAGGGAGATTTCTTCCAATTTCGTGTCTTTGATAAAAAGGCTCGTCTCTTTTATCTTTACTCCATGCTCTTCGAGCTTGTTGTAAGCCCGCTCCAAAAAAGCGAGATTTTTTTCGATGTCCGGGAAATAATTCAGAACCTCGGCATCAGTGATAAATCCTCGGCTCCGGCCGCGCCGGACAAGCTCCCTAAGCCCTTCATCGTATCCTTCCGGCACTTTCAGCTTCTTCTCTTTCGGTTTGGCTTTTGAAACCTTCTTTTTGGCCTTGGGGGATTTTTTTACTTTACGAACCTTCGGCTTTTTGGATTTATTGGCTTTTTTTCCTTTCTTCGCTTTTTTTATTTTTTTTGCCATATAAGTGTTCCCTTATTTATTTAAATTATCGATGCGCTTCGTCGTTTCCGAAAAATCTTTCAAAATATCGTTCACCGAATCATCGTCTCCGACGCTCTGGGCCCTTTTAAGCGCATGCTTGAGGGACAACTGGCGTTCCTTGAGGCTGGTATTCTCGAGCCTCCTCATCAAATCCTTGAATTCCTTTTCCGTTTTTTCCGGCTCCGCGTCCGCAAACTCGTAGGAAGATTGGAGTTCCAGGAATCCCCGAGCCTCTTCCGCAGGATTGGCGAGAATCTTCTGGTAGTCGGGCGGCAGAAGCTGGCTATTGGCTTTCAATATATTCAAAAAATCCTCTTTTGTCAAAGCGATGGAGACCAAGCGTTTCGCGACCTGATCGATATAATCCGGCAAAGGCACGCTGGCATCTTCTTCTTCCGCTCCATAAGAAGGAAGTTCTCCGGCATTGCCCAATTCTTCCGTAAGCGCGGCCTCCGATATACCCGACCTCTTCGAAAGTTCTTTGACCCAGATATTTTCTTCCATCGCGCTCTTCAGGGATTTCACCATTCCGAGAAGATGGCGGATTATTCTTTTTCGCTTGGGAATGTCGCCTTCGGTCCAAACGCCCGGCCGGAAATAAATGCCGAAGATATATTCAAAGGCAGGTACGGCCCGGCCAATGGCTCCTTTTAAAAAAATCGGGTTGGATTGGGCGGCGTCGGCCGGATCTTTGAACTTTCCGAGATTCAGCACTTTTACGTGAAAGTCGAATCTATTGAAGAAATCAAGCGCGCGTTCCAGAGCTTTAAGCCCAGCCGCGTCGTTGTCGAAGCTCACGACCACAGTATCCGCGAAGCGCCGGAGCTTCTCGAGGTGGTAGGGTGTAAGGGCCGTGCCCGAAACCGCCGCGACGTTCTTTATCCCCGCCTGCCAAGCACCCAGAAAATCCATCTGCCCTTCCACCAGAACAGCCGTTCGGCTGTCGGCAATGGATTTCTTGGACCGGTCGAAGCCGTAGAGTGTCCGCGACTTGTTGAAGATGGGGGTTTCTGGCGAATTGAGATATTTCGGAGGTGATCCGCCGCCTGGCGGAGGAGAATTCTTATATCTCGCTTCCACTTCCGGCAATATCCGGCCCGTGAAAGCAACCGTCTTGCCCACCTGATTCGCAATCGGAAAAATTATCCGCTCGAAGAATTTATCGCGGTAAAGACCGTTCGTGTTCTTATGGCTTAAGCCCGCCCGCACCACATCTCCGACCGCGTACCCTTTCTTGATGAGAAAAACAGTGAGCGAATCGCCTCCCGGACTGTAGCCCAAATCGAACTCATCGATTGTCTCGGGTGTTATCCCCCGATCCTTGAGATATTTTTGCGCCGATTGGTTCTTGGCCAATTCGGCTTTGTAGAAATTCTTCGCCTCCTCGTGAAGGTCGTAAAGTATGCCGAATTCCCTTTGCTGGGTCGGGCTCATCGTCTGAATCGGAATGCCGGCCTTCTCGGCAAGAAATCTCAAAGCTTCCGGAAATTCCAAATGTTCGTAGAGCATCGCGAATTTGATGACGTCACCGCCCAAGCCACAGCCAAAGCAATGCCACATCTTCCGTTCGGGCGAAACCATAAAAGACGGGGTCTTTTCGCCGTGGAATGGACAAAGGCCTTTAAGATTCTTCCCCGCCGGCGCGAGCGTCATATATGACCGGAGGAAATCGGTCAGTTCCAATTTTTCCTTGATTAAATCGACTTCTTTAGCCATTGTTTCTTTTCAGTTTACCCCCACACTTACAAAAAAGTAAGTATGGGGTTTAAGCCAATAAAAGGTTAGAATGAGGCAATGCTTATCGATGACATAACTATCCGGATTTCCGGCGGGCACGGCGGGCGGGGCGCAGTGGCTTTCAATAAGAATATGAAGTCTCTGGGCCCGACGGGCGCGCGGGGAGGAAACGGCGGAAACGTCTTTTTTCTGGGTGTCTCGGATTTGAACGCGCTGAACCGCTTTCGAAACGAAAAAGAGTTTTCCGCCCAGAACGGCGAAAACGGCAAAGGCCAGAATAACGACGGTAAGACCGGCACGGACGTGGTTTTGAATGTTCCCGTGGGAACCATAGTTCATAATCTGACGAACGGCTCGGAAACCGAGATAGTGAAAATCGGCGACAAAGTGATGATTGCGAAAGGCGGCCACGGCGGCAAAGGCAATTACCATTTCCGCTCCGCCGTAAACACGAGCCCCACCCAATTCAAAGAAGGGACGCCGGGCGAAGAATTTGAACTCCGTTTGGAACTCAAAATGATAGCAGACGTGGGATTCATCGGTTTGCCGAATGCGGGAAAATCCAGTCTTCTGAACGAACTTACCAAAGCCAAAAGCAAAGTGGCGAATTATCCCTTCACAACGCTCGAGCCGAATCTCGGCGCGTATTACGAGCTTATCCTCGCCGATATCCCGGGACTCATCGAGGGCGCGGCGGCCGGAAAGGGCCTGGGCATAAAATTCCTGCGCCACGTCGAAAGAACCAAAACACTTTTCCATTTCGTCTCCGCCGAATCCGAATCGCCGGTCAAGGATTACCGCGTTATTCGGAAAGAACTCAAAAAATACAGTCCCGCGCTCATAAAAAAGTTTGAATATGTATTTCTTACAAAAAGCGATTTGGCAGGCCCTAATGACCTGAAGAAAAAAATCGCGATGCTGAAAAAAACTCTGGTCAAAGTCATCCCAATATCCGTCTACGACTGGGATTCTTTAGAAAAAGTTAAAGAGATTCTGAATAAAATCCAAGCGAAAAAATAAGCGCGGTTAAACGAAATCCTGCCTAGCTTCTCGCGAAGCGGACGTAGATTCCGGCGGGAACCAGCCGCTTCGAGCCGGCCTCCTCTATTTGAAGTTCGCCGAATTCCATATTCTCTTCGTCGAAGAAGCTTTGAACTGCCTGAAAGAAAGCTCTGGGCGAATATCCCGCCGCGTAGCCATTCAAAATCAGGAAAGCTCCTTTCTTCGAAGAAAGGAGTTTCTTCACCGGCTCCAAGAGCCGAAGTAAGTCCTCCTCTATTTTCCAGACTTCCCCTTTGGGTCCCCGGCCGAAAGCCGGCGGATCGAGAATGATTCCGTCATAAATCTTTCCCCGGCGGACTTCTCGTTCCGCGAATTTAAGCCCGTCGTCGAGCATATATCTTATCTTGTCTTCCGGAATTCCCGAAAGCTTCGCGTTCCCCTTAGTCCAATCGTTCGCCTGTTTTGAGGCATCCACGTGAGTGACATATGCGCCCGCTTTGGCCGCCGCGATGGTCGCGATACCCGTATAACCGAAAAGATTTAGAACCTGCGGAGACTCGAGCGCGAGCGTTTTTTTCCTGAGCCATTCCCAATTCGGAACCTGTTCCGGAAAAACGCCGGTATGTTTGAAAGACGTGAGCATCGCCGAAAAACGGACGTCTTCCCAGGAAAGCTCCCATTTCTCCGGCATATCTTTTTTGCTCCAGGCACCCTTGCCTTCGGACCAGCGGAATTCCGCTTTGGCCTTTTTCCACTCGTCGGGTTTTCCCGGCTTCCAAATGGCCTGGGTCTCCGGCCGGATTATGGTAAATTCGCCGTAGCGCTCCAGTTTCCGGTTGTCACCGGAATCAATGAGTTCATAGTCTTTCCACGGATGGGCAACGAGATTCAAATTATCCATTTTTTTTCAAAGCACCCGAATGGCCGAGGCTCCAGTAAAAAAGTACGACGGCGGCCGAAACGGATGCATTCAGCGATTCGCATTTCGGATTCATCGGGATGCGGAGCTGGACGTCGCACCGCTCGAAAGTCTTTTCGCGGATTCCCCTGCCCTCGTTCCCGACGATGAAGAGCGACGGCGCGCCGAACTTCTCGTCCGAGATTTTCTTCTCTCCGTTCATATCCAAGCCGTACACGCGAAAACCTTTTTCCTTCAGAATATCCACGGCACGGTTCACATTGCCCAATTCCACTATCGGGACGCGGAAAACCATTCCGGCCGATGCCTTAACGACGGCGCCAGTAATGGGAGCCTGATTTTTCGCCGGCAAAAGGATGCCGGAAGCGCCGAAAGCGGCGGCGGAGCGGATTATCGCTCCGACATTCTGAGGGTCCGTCAATTCATCCAAAAGAACGAGAATGGTATTTTCGTCCGGCTTAAGATTCGAAACGAAATCGTCGAAATCCACGAGAATTTCCGCCGGGTCAACCGCCGCAATCACTCCCTGGTGCGAAGCATCCCTGGAAACCATCTTGCCCGCGTCGCCGCCTTTCATCGCCGAAAAAGGAATTTTATTCTTCTCCAAAGTACCGCGGAGCTCGCTCGTATTAGCTTCGGGCGACAAAAAAACCTTTTTCACTGCCCGAGGCGCGTTTCCGATCGCTTCCATAAGAGCGTGCTTTCCGTAAATATACACCCCCACACCTTTTTTATGGAGGCGTTCCCCAGAATTAAACTTTTTGTGGTATATATGCTCCATTTCAGAATTTATACTTATCGTATTCTAGGTGTGGGGGTAAATTTTTTCCAGTCCAATCAGTATATGAAAAAATCCCCGTTTTTCCAAGAACGGGGATTAAAACAATTTCAGTTTTAGCTTACAAACTGTTCAATTGGTCGTCGATATTCTTCATTTCCGCATCCAAACTGCCGGTATCTATCGAATTCAAATCGCTCTGAATAGCAGCTGTGGTATCGCTCCCCGGCTGAACCTGGAGAGAATCCGAAGTTTCGTTTGTCGGAGTTGGAGACTGAATCTTCTGGGTAAGCGCGAAGTAAACAGCCACGATTACGATTATCGCGACAATGATGTAAATAATTGTTTTCACGGATGATTTTGTCTGGTCCATATTATTGGGTTACTTCTAATTCATCGACTTTGGGTATCTGGGCGAGCGTAGTGGCGGCATTATGTACCGCATCACGCGCCGTCTTTATCTTGGTTTTTACCGATTCCAAATCCTGCCTCAATTGATTCCTCATACCGGTCAAATCGGTCCGAAGCGTATTTTCATCAGAAGCGGGGGTTGAGGAAGAAACAACCGAGTAGGTTTTGCCGGCTTGAAATTGAATTGCCGCGCGAGCATCTTCTATGGCTTTCTTGGCCAAATCGCTCGCCACATTCACCGCATCCACATTCGCGCCGTTCGCGGCGGCTTTCTGGGAACGGGACAAAATACGATTCAAGACCGCTTCAATCTGATCGACGGATTTTTTAAAATTATCCATCGCTTTTGTATTCAACGAATTAATGCCGTCAAAAAGTTTTTCGGCAACCTGTTTTTTTCTCTCGTCTTTCACCGTTTCGAGTCTTTTCTTAAATTCCTCGCGCTTAGTCTCGATTTCTTTCTTCATTTCTTCGCGCTTTGATTCAAAATCTTTTTTGAATTCTTCCCGTTTCATTTCGAATTCGTTCTTAACCTCTTCCCGTTTATCCTGGAAGGCTTTCAACTGTTCGGGCATGAGCCGTTTCGCTTCAATCGCGGATTTCACTTCCCCTCGAACGGCATCAAATTTCTCTTTCGTTTCTGTTCGCGTTTCCTTCACCTGCTCGCGAATATTTTCGGCTTTATCTTTCGTCCGCTCGCGAATGTCTTTAACATCTTGCTTTAATTCTTCCCGCACATTTTTCGCTTTTTCCACCGCATCCTTGCGAATATTCTGAATCGCTTTTATAGGCGCAAGTTCTTTCGCTGAATTAATATCGGTCTGGGCGAACGCCAAAACCGGCGCGATTACCGCCAAACCCAACACAACACTCAAAATTTTTCCTTTTTTCATATGTTATTTTTATTTTTGACCTTTTTTATATTATAGCATATCCGGTAGTTTTTATCTTTTTAAGTTATATTCGAGAGTGTAAATCCAATCCTCATCCTGGCCGCCGTCGTTCGTCTTCTGACCCAGGAGCCATTCCAAATAATTCCGGTCGGTTTTCGCCACTTCTTCTACCTTCTTATCTTTGTATTTGCCGAAATTGAATAATTTGAAAAGAACCGGCCGAGCCGAAACTTCGAGCATTTCCGCAATCGCCTGTTCCTCCGTCCGACCTTCCTTAACCATCCTCGCGAGGAGCCGACTGAAAAGGCCGTGGAGCACATTCACATCCGCTTCGGCATCATGAACGTTGGCTCCCTCCACGTCGAGCTCGAGATAATAGCGCAGGAATTGCAATCCGTATTCCGGAATGACGTTATTCGGGTCCAGATGGCGCGCGATGCGGAAGGTACAAATGCGCCGGGGAACACTCATCCCCTCGGTCTCCAACATCGCTGCATCGAATTTGGCATTGTGAGCCACCATAATCCCCTCGTCTAAAAGCACTTGGAGTTCACTCATCATCACACTCCCTTTGAAAGATTTCTTGTCCTCCAATATTTTGTTCGTTATGTGCGTGATGCTCATCGCCTTCACCGAGACCGGAATGGGCGGCTTGAAATATTCCGTGAACGTTCCCATGGAGGTTTGGTAGCAAACCTGACATAATCTGTCCTTCAGAATATCATTTCCTGTCGTCTCGGTGTCTAAAAAAATAAGCTGATTCATTCTTCCATGATAATACTAAAATACCCAACCACAAGGGCTGGGTATTTTAATATTGGCGGTGTTTGTTATATAAAGTTCGAATGTATTTTGAAAACAACCCTGATGCCGACTAATCGCACGCTCATTTTTTTGTCTTGGCGGAATTCGAGGTGGACAGAAATTCCTTAGCTTAAATCCCTCTTCTTGTCTTCAAATTCTTTTTTATCAATATAAAATTATTCGATTAATTTAGTAATAACTATTCTTCAACCGTGAATGGAAAGACCATGCCGGCTTCAATGTGCTCAAGAATATGGCAGTGTGCTACCCATGTACCAGGGTTTGATATATCGACCAAAATATCCAGATATTCGCCTGCCGGTACATTGACCGTATCTTTCCACACCAGATTGGTCTGGGGTACGCCGTTTTTATTCAGTACCAAGAATCGCTGGCCGTGGAAGTGAATGGGATGTTGCATAGGGTGCGCGGAATTACCATCGTTGGTGATCCGGATTTTCACTTTGTCTCCCGCCTTAAACTTCCAGCTAATATCCATATTTGCTTTGCCGGAGTCCTGATCGATTATCTTCCACGTCACCATATCCGTGTTGGACATCGCGTTCATTCCTGCGTTGTCCGAATCATCCCATTCAATACCGCCCTCTGGTACACTACCCATCATCCGGCCTCCGCCCATACTAGACGGCATCCCATGTGTACCATTGCCCATCATTCCCGTGTTACCGCCCATCATGTCGAGCGAGAGTTTTATGCGCTTGTCAGTCGCTTTGGCGAAAAAGGGACGAAAAGGATCAATGATCTTTATGGCCTCGATATTATCACGGAGTGTTTGAAATACGTTCGCGTTCGGGGAGACAAGCGATTCATCTAAAACGATAATTTTCCCGAGGCGCGTCATTGCGTCGGGAGTCTTGTTCTGAATGTCGTATTCGCCGGGGACATCAAAACGTGTTTCAATGACCGCGCGTTCGGAAGGAGTAATGAGAACCGTATCTTTCCATTCCTCGCGTTCATATGCGCCGTTATCTCCGCCGACAAGCTTCAACTTCGCTCCCTTGATGGCAAGATTAAACGGCCGGACGCTCGCGCTGTTAGTGAAGTAGAAACGAATCACCTCACCTTTCTTGACCGAGAGCATATAATCGGTCTCGCCATTTACAAGCATGGTATTCCCAAAGCGTCCCATGAGGGCGCGATCTGATCCGTCTTTGTAAAAGGGCGCGATTTTGCCGTTCTCAATTAAAATGTCATCGAGAAAAACAGCAACTTCGCGATCGACCGTGTTCCAATACGTTGGACTTTCCGGCGTTACGATAAAGTTTCCATAGAGGCCGAGTTCGATGGCGTAGTCATCGCGCATATGTGGGTGATACCAATACACACCGGCGTCAGGGAATGTGAGGGTATAGGTGAATGACTCGCCGAGTTGAACCGCCTTTTGCGTTACATCGGGTACGCCGTCAAAGGCATTGGCCATACGCACTCCGTGGGAGTGGATGGTATTGGCTACATCCGTATCGTTTTTGAAATTAACGGTCACCGTTGCTCCTTGAGCGATCTTCAAAGTCGGTCCCGGAATAGAACCATTGTAGGCGAGCATTCGCACTT
>ERZ1292623.799-Hain-H51-01um-R1-799-length-32071-cov-6_pt1 | contig 32071 bp, 46 predicted proteins | sample MGYA00564398_ERZ1292623 | MGnify/ENA primary metagenome ERZ1292623 (study PRJEB36523, sample SAMEA6512633) | groundwater metagenome | collected 2019-01-07 | study: AquaDiva: Metagenomics assemblies of 32 groundwater samples
TTCATGGGCGTTTGAAATTCAAATTTTCCCTCTGAGGGGTGTCGAAATCCGCGATTTGACATTGAATACTTCGGATTTTACCAACATCCTAGACTAACTCTTTGTCTTTATGTTCAAGAGAGTCCAGTAGATTTTCTTATAAGTTCAGTTACTCTAGTGATTTGTTTCATTCCCTTGACAAATCTTTTCAGCGAATAATACACTATCCAAAGATCATTCTAAATTCTATGGAATCGTGGCGTAAATCCAGTTATGTTAGGGAATTGCTAAAATCCCTTGACAAATCTTTTTTCTGTGGTAGAGTCTTCTGGGCCACTCTAAATAACGGGGAAGATTCAGGAGGATAGAATTTGACAATCTATGTCATCACCAAGGAAACAGATGGAAAACTTCTGGTCTGTGGGTATGGGACCACTAAGACAGCGGCAGTTAAAGCGGCCTCCCAGTTTACGCGAGTAACAGAGGACGAAATTTTTGATGATCTAAAGTGTGATGGGGAAGACCTCTTCGCCTGTTGGCAATACCCAAGAGAAGTGTTGGAATTCTTTTCGAGGAATCCCCTCGCCATTTCTTCCCAGGCACTCCCCACAGATTACAAACCGTCTTCTTGATTACAAGAGGAAAATGAACTACTCTTAGTTCCACCAATCCCTTATATAGGCTTTCTGTTCTTCTGTATCCGGTATGGATTCCTTGACGTGACCGTGCGCGGTTCTATGTGGGCTTGGGAACACCCTCAAGATCTCTTCGTAGGTTTTGCGGTGCCTCTTAAGATAGCATCCCCCTACTAGGGGAGCTCGACCTATAGCTGATCCACAATGAAGGTAGATTCGAAAACCTAGGTCTAGTCTTATGTCTATTCCATCTAGGAGGACCTTCATCTCTTCCAGAGGAGGCACACTGCCGTCCAAGATTGGAGATCTCAACAATTCTGCCTTCATCCCAATGCCAAATGCGATGCTGGTTAACATCTGTTCATCGTAATCTGGGTAAAAATAACCCATATTTCCGTAGACCTCGTGTTCTAGCCTAGTCGTTAAGTCTACGAGGCAGGAGAATCCGCATCTAAGAATCTCGGAAATTCCATCTCGAAGCGCAGGTCGAATCCTAGGATCAAAGATTCTGGAAGGATGAGAACCACAGTAGAGCCGTTGTTCTTCGATCCAGTAACCGTCCAGATTGCCCAACATCATAAGTTTCCTCAAATCTTAAATAGATTGGAATTTTTCTCCACTAAGTCCTTGATCTTTTTCTCTAAGGCCCCAATACTATTCTATTGTCCTTCCTACGGTTGCATCCCAGGTATACTTTTCAAGAGCAATGTCTTGTCCTAACTTCGCTCCTGCCCGTCGTTTCTCTTCGTGATCTAACCACCAGTTGACCATGTCTTCCTGTGAGACGCTAACCATAAACTTCCTGAGATAGGATAAAACTCTTTCGGTTCTGCCTTTCTTGTGTACAAGAATTATTCACTTACCTGTAAATAATATGTTAATACGATTAGGAACTAAGTTCAAGCCAACTTTAAGCCTCTCAGGAATGATCTTGACCAGGCTACGTTAGGAGCGAATATGGGAAATGATGAAGATACAAGAGAAGCACTGGGGATATATATCCATCACGCCAATGACAAAAGTAACTTCCGTGATGAGCTTGAGCATATGCTCAATCGCTACAGTCTGGAGAGTGGGTCCGATACGCCAGATTTCATTCTGGCGGATTATCTACTTGGGTGCTTGGAGAATTTTGATCGAACCCTTCAAAGAAGAGAACAGTGGTACGGGAGACCTGTTGAAATGTTTCCTGTCCCTACGCCAAAAGAGAAAACCGTCCCATAACATCGATGGGGGAGATCTTAGGTAGTGGGATGTCCACTTCCTGGAGTTTCTCTGGTGGGGCATACTCTGAGAAGTACTCCCACACGAGGAGGTTTTATGGTTGTTACGAAACGCAATCGGAATGTTAGAGAGGTCTCCTGGCACGAGGAGAACTTAAGAAACATGAAGAGGTATGCAGAGAAATTGAGAGAAGCTGTAGTCTTCGCACAAGAATCTCTAGATAGATCGTTAACGAGGATCTGCCTCTTAGAGACGCAGATTACAGAGGCGAAGAGACGTGGAAATGACTCATTTGATTGTGAGAAGTTTCTTGTGAAGAGAAAAAAGTAGACAAGACAGCTAGTTTGTTCAGCAGCAAGTATAAGTAATTACAAGTAATAAGGACTAACCCATGGCTTGTCCAGCTAGACATACAAAACCTAAGATTCCGGACGATGAATTTATTTGCCCAAAGTGTGGCCTTGGACCAATAGGTGGGGGCCTACTCATTCTGGAAGATGCAGAAGATGCCGACTCAGACTGTCCTGATTTGCATAACGATGCCTTTGTCAACTGTGAGAACTGTGGCTACGGGGCGACAGGAAAGGCATATGCTAAGTGGTATGCAAAACAGAGGAACCTGATCGCCTGCCCAACTTGTAGTGGGACAGGTTTCATTAGGAAGGAGGAACATGGTGGTTCTTAAAAACGAAAAACGAAGGTCTGATGAGCATCAGGATGACTTCCTTAGTTACTTTGAATACTCAGAGGATTTTCCGCAAGATGTTCTTGTAAACTTGTTGCCGCTCAACATATTGTGGTGTTATTAGATGGATGGCTTAGCTTCTGACACGTTGATAACCTACTGGAGAGAACTAGCATGGTTGTACTAACGAAATCTGGCTACAGTCCAAGGAAGAATACGTGCCAGAAAACTCCGTCCCAAGTAGGAAGTGGGGTTCCACACAAACAAATAGAGCTGGTAGATCCCAACCAGACGTCACCTGATACGTTACGTCTTCGTAACCTGCTAGGGGAACTAAACTAGTGAGAACTCCGGATGGGGTTTGTATTCTACTTTGTAATGATACTCAGTTTAACGGTTTATGCTTCGAGGATGGAAGGACCAAATGGATTGTCTGGTATGGTACTTCGAACGCTCAAAATGGTTGGGTGTCCAGGGATTACTATGGAAATGAAATCAGTAAAGAGGTATCTCAAGAGTACATACGGTAGTTAGGAGGCAAACATGCACTTTGATTATGATGGAAACGCTTACCGCTGGAGGCAACTATGGAATCTTTAATAGTCGTAATTACAGAGATTGTCAACGAAAAACTCGTCGTTCTTGGGTCAGGCGAAACCCTACAAGAAGCGATTAAGAAGACTGCTTCAATGTTAGGTGTACCTGCTGAAAGTGTTGAAGAGAAACTCGGTCCTGCCGGCCCCTTCTTTCCTGCTAAATTTCCCAGAGCTCTCTTAGAAAAGTGTTCGCCTGCGCCCAGGCAGTTTGAACCACAACTTCCCTACGGATACATACCGATTGTACTTCGAAAAGAAAAAGTCTTTAGGCAGACCGCCTATGCCATTCGCGTTGGAGATAAGGACACTGGTTTCATTCATGGTCCAGTTCTTTCTCCTCAGGAGATGCTGGAAATTGTTGGGCAGCCAGGAAACACAATCGTGCGCTTTAATTCTGATGACACAGAAACTGTCTTGTATAAGTGGAGTAGAAACAAATGGGTGACAACGAGGTGACCTAGAATGAACATTAAGAAATGTCGATCCGGACAGATTGCTTTCCTTGTCTGCAACCCGAAAACTAAGAAAGGATATGAAGTCACAATCGTTGAAGTTGACGAACTCCATAACCTAGTTCGTATTTCCTGTGATGTTAGAAGACTAGAGGAAACCGAGTGGGTTGATCCAGTCAGACTCAGGTTCGATTCTATGACTACAACAGATGAAAAACCGGCGAGAAAAGAGAAACGTGATACGCGACACTGTAATCTTTGTGGGCGTGAGTTCAGGGCACGCAGTCGTTTCATGAGATTCTGTGACGTTTGTAAAGGCAGATCTGAAGTATACAGGTTTGCCGGAACGTGAGTGTTCTGATAGAGGGGCCCGGCAACGTGAGAAAAATGGCATTATATTTCGCAAAGGAAAAATAGAAAGGTAGACTAATGTGGGAGCTAATCAATACGACAAATACGCTACTGAGGGAAATTGAATTGTCAAAGACAGACAGGAAAATCACCAGGAAGGACGTAGCCAAGACTTATGCCCTGGCCAGGAGGTCTTCTTGTGATACCGAATGGGGAAATGTAAACAGAGACATCTTAGAACGTGGGTCTTCTACTAGCCTCAAATTCATCAAAAAGCTTGCTTGTTCTGGGAAGTGCTTCTCATGACTCTCTTACCCGTTTTATCAGTCGCAAGCCTAAAACCTGGGGATAAAGTAAGGTTTGAGCAGCCATTCCCGGCAACAGATGAGTTTCGTCTGGCATCTTCTCCAGAACATATTATCTCTCCTGGAACAGAAGGAGAGGTTTTGGCGGTCCATGCTGAGTACGAACATGCCGTCGTCCTAGTTTGTCACCCCACAGAGGGGCCTCTAACCACCCTCGTTCACGATATAGCTAGTAAGAGAACGCGGGATCTTAGGAATAGGACAGACGCGATTGTGAAGATAAGCCAGGAAACCACATAGAGGCAGATAACCAGTCCAAAGCCTCCTAGCGTTTCAAGGCGTCTTGCGTTTTGTGGATTTTATCCAAGGCATCCTCGGAGCCGCTTTCTCTCGATAGGATATCCACTACCTCCGGCTTCATACAGGTTTCCTGCGTCGCCATCTTTGTGAAGACATTCCTGCGCGGGCTTGCAGATTACCTCGACGTGTTCCTTAATCACTTCCAAGTCAATTTCTGGAAGAGCAATCGTGAGCGTCATCGTAGGAAATGGGTCTTTCACATCGGCAACATATTCTACTCGTTGGACCCTGCCAAGGACTTGGCTCTCACCTGCTTCGTTAATTGTCTCTAGTAGACAAGTGTGCACTGGACCGTTGCTTGAGAGTCTGACAGATCCGTAGCCACGAATGGGCTCTAGTTTCTTCTTAAATTCTTCGAATTTGTCAGCAGGGTAGATTTCCTCAGCGATTGCAAGCAAGGATTCTTCGAGCTTCCTGGGTAATCTGGGTCCTCCACTACGTGGCAATAACTTCTCGATGACGCTAAAACGCTCTTGAAGTTGCGCTTTTGTTAACATATTTTGCTCCTATTATCTCCATTTGAACTCACAAACTGCTTTGGTACTATTCACAGTCATGGTTTTGTAGCCTGACCAAAAAATAAGCTAAGGACAAATCCAAGGCCACTAAGAACGGCAGTAGCAATGATAATGATGAGCTTCCAGCGTCCCCTCACTTTTTCTACTTGTGCCGATGAATCTCCTGGAGATGCCGTTGTTTTCACTAACAATGCTTTGTTGGTCTGTTCTAGAAGTGATACACGGGTAGAAAGAGATTCCCCATTTCCCTGATGGATGAACTTGTCTAGGGAATCTACTGTTTGTTTTATAGTAACAAGCTGATCCTTCATGACTATAAGTTGTTCCTTCATCAAACGTACCTCTATGTTTAAATCCGAAGCACGTTTATCTACGTCTCCTACTTCCTGAATAGCCCTGTTCATAATAACTAGGGAAGCCCTTAAACCATCTACGAGATCTACAACCGATACCTTCTCCGTTTTGTCACTTGCCATGTAAGGTTCGCCTGTCTGTCACGTCGTTGAGTTTGAGCTGGAGATTGAGAATTTTACAGTTGATTTCATCTAGGACAGACGCCTCAATCTCCTCCTCGTCCCACTGAAGTAAGCCATCATTGAGATACTGTTGTAATTCTTCCAGATTTCGAATCGCCTTGGAAGTTTCAGCGAGAAGTCTTTCGATCCTTTGGTTTGATTCTGGCATTTTTCAACCTTTTCCAAGGTTCGTAAGAATTCCATCCATCTTTTCTGCTGTTTTCTTAAGCTGCTCGACGAGGGAGACTACTTTCTCCTTGTTCGGCTTCAATTTGTTTAAAGGAGAAGCAAGTTTCTCAAGACATTCTTGCACGGTAGGCACAGCTTCGATATGGAAGATGAAACTTAATAGCTCCTGGATTGCGTAAGCAAAGGTCTGATTATCCTCTAGGAGGAGAACACGTAATTTCTGCTGATCACGGTCAGGATCTGGGATTACCATGAAGTTCACGCTTGTTTGCTAAGATCTTGGAGATCTCTTATCGTAAGTTGTTGAGGATTGTTGTCACTTCTGTAACTAAATCCTTCAGGGACAAGCCGCGCATTTTCTTCTTCTACTTCTTGAAAGCCTACTTTGGGACTTGGTCGGCTGCTAGGTAAAATGACGTAATAAGTATCATATTCTACAGTATTTCTTGCCTCATCCTGGGAGATTAGTGACTCATGTATTTTCTCCCCAGGACGGATACCTATGATCTCATATTGACAACCTGGTACAAGGGCTTCTGCCAGATCTACGATTCTCATACTTGGGAGTTTGGGTACGAAGATCTCTCCTCCTAACATCCGATCAAAGGCAGACAAGACGAATTCCGCCCCTTGTTCAAGTGTGATCCAAAACCTCGTCATCCTCTCATCTGTAATGGGAAGAACTCCAGCCTTTCCCTTTTCTCTAAAAAACGGTACGACAGATCCTCGGCTATTAAAGACGTTTCCGTACCTGACAACGGAAAACTGAGTCTTTGTCTGATCCCCGTTGGCAGCGGCGAAGAGCCTATCCGAACATAGCTTCGTAGCCCCATATAAATTAGCGGGCTGACAAGCTTTATCCGTTGAGAGGGCAACAACCTTTGATGCTCCTCTTGCCCCTGCAGCTGTAATCACGTTGATCGCTCCCAAGATATTTGTTTTGATCGCCTCGTTCGGTTCGCTCTCGCACCTTGGGACCTGTTTTAGAGCGGCCGCGTGAATAACGAGGTCTACGTTGGTGAATGCTTCTAGTAGCCTGTTTTGGTCTCGGACGTCTCCTAATACGAACTGTACAGAAGGATGCCTAAATCGCTCCATCATTTCGTATTGCTTTAATTCGTCTCTACTTAGGATAATAATCTTTTTGGGGAAATACTTGGCGAGTAGAATTTCTACCAATTTATTTCCAAATGATCCCGTTCCGCCTGTGATTAGGAGAGTCAACTCTTTCCATTGCATGAACGTCCCTTTATTTAAATACCTCGTTGAACGTCTGGTTGAAGCTAATCTCCTGCCTGTAGAAATCCACGCGAAATTCGTTGTTCTTGAGGATTATTGAAGTCACTTGACAAATCTTTGAGCCTTAAGCCTTCTAAATGATCTCGCAAGATAGAAGATAGAGAGTTTTTGCCTGACTGGTAGGATGAGCCTCGGATGATGAATTCCTGAAACACAGATTCTACCGTCTGGCCATCCTCTAAGAGCTACGCTTAGAAGAGAAGTAGTCTTCCTTAAAATCACAGTGTTCTAGGAGTTTGTCAAGATCACTTGACAAATCTCATAGGAGATTTTCATGCAAGAGATCTATGTTTCTACGGATATCGAAAGTGACGGACCTATCCCTGGACAGAACTCCATGTTAAGCCTTGGATCGGCAGTATTTCTACCAGATAGTACCATGGTTTCAACTTTCTCGGCAAATCTTCTCCCATTAGAGGGGGCCGTCCAGGATCCCTTGACTATGAAATGGTGGATGGAGCACAGAGAGGCTTTAGAAGCAGCGACGACTAGAGCCAGATCTCCAGAAAGAGTGATGAAGAAGTATCTAACGTGGCTCAAAGACCTACCAGGAAATCCAGTCTTTGTAGGTTATCCAACTGGGTTTGATTTTATGTTCGTCTACTGGTACTTGATTCGATTTTGTAAGGAGAGCCCATTTGGCTTCTCGGCCATCGATATGAAAACGATGGCGATGACTATTTTGGGATTGCCCTACAGAGAGTCTACAAAGAAGAGGTTCCCAAAACCGTGGTTGGAGAACAAATCGGCCCATACCCACGTTGCTGTGGAGGATGCCATAGAACAGGGAGTCATTTTTTGTCGTATATTAGATGCCGCTAGAAGGCTTCGAGCTGATTGGCGATGATGAGAGGAAGAGATCGAAGCTCACGATTGGATCTTAGGATATAAGAAAACTTAGAACTCAAGTGAGTAGCTTGCATACTCCGTCTTCTCCAAAGGCTTCCGCCTTAGGATGTATAGTTTTGTGGATGTCACACTGTTTCCACTCAAAGTGAGGAGAGTCCTTTAATCTCGTGAACCGCCCTCCCCAGCCAAATCCTAAGGATTCTCCTAATTTGCCAATCTCCTCCCATCTCCCTGAATCCCAGACGGCTTTGCCTAAAACTATTGGGACGACATCAAAGGCTCGGCGGACGTTGTGGAAAGATTCCCCAGGTTTGGCGTTGGTGACCCTTTTCCCAGGTTTTGTCCTCCCTAGGCTGTAAAGTTCTGCCTGTTCTTGGAATGTCCGGAACGTGGACGTGATGAGAATGTCAATCCCAGCCCTCTTGGCTAATTCGATGAGTTCTTTGGCCTTAGGCTGGATCTCTGGAATCAAATCTTCGACTTTTCTAGAAGGCATTTTTTCTCCTGGAATGGATTTGTTAGAGGCTTGTCAAGATCCCTTGACAAATCTTTTCACGGCCTCTCTGGGAAGAAATAGGCCATGTTGGAGTAGTGGAAGTAATCCTGGTAGGTCAATTTCTTATCCAATTCCTCCAATCTTTCAACGACTTTTTGTGGATAGTAAACGTCTTCTGCTGGGATCGTTACAACCACGCTGTTCTTGCTCATGGCATCACGGAAGACCTCGTACTCTTGTTTGAGTTTAGAGAGATAATCAACCGTAATCCCTCCTTCACAACCTCTGCCCCTCCTCCTTACGTTTTCTAGGGCCTGTCCAGGTTCAATGTCAATGTAGATGAAGATTGGGAGTTTGAGTTGATGTTTCAGTGCATTATAAGCCATGAGATAGGAGTTATAATCCACGTTTGTGATATGTCCAGATTCGTGTAAAATTTTAGCGAATATCGTGTCTTCAAAGATAGACCTATCCCCAATCACTCCCTTGTCTGTGCACATAGCAATCGCCTTGGTATGATCTCGAAACCGTCTAACCAACAAGAACATCTGCATCATAGCAGCAGATCTCGTCTTGGAAGATGTCCCACTTTGCAGATCCACGTAGAATTCGTCTAGGTACGGATTGGAGTTGACCGGCTCGTTAATTGGGTATAGGTTCATGAGATTGGCTAACGTAAGGGCAAGATTCGTCTTTCCTGCCCCTATAATTCCAGAAGTGCAATAATAACGTGGGGTCATTGAAAAGCCTTTCGTTTCTGGACCATTTTGCATATATTGTCCCAACAAGAATAAGACACTTCTTGGATGGTCCTGTTGGAATCCACGATGGTGAAAATGTCCTTAAATTCTACGGACAGGTCATCGTAGATCTTGCTTACTTTTCTCAGGAAATTAGTGTCCTTCTCATAGGTATCCTTCTGCCGCTCAGACTTCCTAGAAACAGATAGGTCTGCGTCAACTCTTAAGAGGAGGACAAGATCTGGCCGGCTCAATTTCGAGTCCAAGGAGAATAGCCAACTCTTGTCTAATCCCCTGGCCATACCATAAGCTACCCCAGAGAAAATGTATCTGTCGATGAGGATGATGTTCTCTGCCTTCTCGGCCACTGCTCTTATCCGTGGGTCTACTTCGTACCGGTTTGCTGAGAATAAAGCATACAATGCCTCAGCGGGGAGGTAAATGTCTCCAGCCAATGCCTTAGAAAGAAGGCCCCCTGTTTCCGTATGGTAGGCAGGGAATTTGTATAAGTAGACATCGAATCCCTTGGCACGAAACTGCCTCTCCAAGTATTGGCATTGGGTACTCTTGCCAGCTTGGTCGATTCCTTCAATCTCGATGATCATGTTATCTCCCTGGAAGGTGAAAACCTGCATGTAACGGAGGATCTTCTAGAAACGGATTGCCGTTTTTCAAAGCTAGAGCTCAGCAATCGATCTAGATCCTAGTGCAAAATGCTTGCTAGTTAGAATGATTCGCATTATCGGCTTCACGCAATTTTTAGAGCCACTTAAATATCCCCTGCTTCTAAATAGAAAGCAGTAAAACAATCGGAGAAATAAAATGCTGAATATCAATAAGCTTGATCTTAAAATGGAAGAGTGGGTGGAAACCAGGCCTGATCATATTCGAGAGCTAATCTCAAAATATCCACCTGGACACTATCTTGTAAAATCCTTCGCTCCTTATGCCATTACGGCCCCTGGATGTGAGGTAGAATTGATCGGATATAAAGACGACGAAGTGATTGTCATCGTCCTAAAATCTACCCCAGCTTCAGATCTTCATTGCTTAGAACTCTCTAAGAAATTCGGCCGTGGTCCTACCTCGGCAATTGGACTAGAAGCCAAAATGTCTCCAGAATGGCTAGAACTCCTAGAAGTCTCTGACACTTTCCGAGAGGCGTTTTCGTTAGAATCTGAGAAGCCGTCTGATTAAAATCGGTTAAGAGCTAGAATTAAATAGAATCCAATAGTTTCACGGCTAGATCATGGCGGTTAGCACAGTTGAGAACTTTTGCAATCCTCTTAGCACGTTTAATCATCGAGGCCTTGCGTCTGGTGGGTGGGTAAATTGATCCATAATTCTGATGGTTCTCCACGGGTGACAAGTCACCCACGGCGAACGATTTGTCCTTCAAGAAAGCGTGAGTTCTTTTCAATTCTCTGGCCCTAGACATATGATCTGTATATAGGCCCTTATATCTGTTTTTATCCTCCTGTAATAACCCAGGTTGACGTGAGGCCCTATGCGCCATTTTGGCTATGTTAACAAATGATTTTACCTTCTTTACTATGTTCTGGACATGAGGATGATTGTTAAATAAGTGCTCAAGTATCCCTGGTTTTCCTGATTCTTCCGCAGCAATTTTTCTCACGGCTTCTCCTTTTGTATGAGAAATAATGCAATGAATTCTAAACTTGTACCGGAACTTTCTGGATAGCCGGTTAGAGAGTTTGATGGCTCTTTAGTTTTGATAAACTAGCCATGACCATTTCTCGCACGATTTCTGTGAAACCCTTCTTGGGTTCCCACCCTGTAAGTCTCCTAAACGCGGAACTATCCCCTTGCAGATAATTGACCTCGGCAGGGCGGATGAACTCAGGAGATACTTCTACGTAATCTTCTGCTCGAAGGCCAACGCAGCTGAAGGCTTCCTCGCAGAATTCCCTTACAAAGTGAGATTCTCCAGAAGAGATGATTAAATCAAGGGGATCCTCCAACTTAGCTAGAAGATAAACCGCCTCCATATAATCTTCACAATATCCCCAATCCCTCCTGGCGTCCAAGTTTCCGAGATATAATTTCTTCTCTAGTCCAAGTTTTATCTTAGCAACACCGATTGCGATCTTCTGGGTGATGAACTCTTCCCCCCTGCGCGGCCCTTCGTTGTTAAACAAGATTGCATTCGCAGCCCACATATTGTAGGATTCTCGATAATTCTTCACGAACCAGAAAGCCGTCATCTTGGAAATTCCGTAGGGGGACCTCGGATAGAAAGTGGTGTTTTCGTGTTGTGGGGGGGGAGAAGCCCCGAACATCTCGCTAGAGGAAAACTGAATAAACCGAGCGTCCCCCACAGAGGATCGGATGGCCTCTAAGAGTCTTAAGACTCCCATGGCATTTACATCCATCGTATATTCAGGCTGGCTCAAAGATGTTGGCACGAAAGATTGGGCCGCGGCGTTGAAGACGAAATTAGGGGAAACCAGTTTTACCGCTCCTCGTATGGAGACTTCGTCTGATAAATCTCCTACGATAAGTCGTATATGATCAAGGATACCAGAGATTCTGACGTAATTTGGAGAAGCAGAACGCCTGACCAGTCCGAAGACTTCATGGCCTTCCTTTAAGAGTAACTCAGCCAAATAGCTTCCTGCCTGTCCAGTAATCCCGGTGATCAAACTTCTAGGCATCTCTTCCCCTTAACAAAAAACTCGGAGAACGTCCAGGAGAGGTTTTAATGTCTGCTCATTTGTCCAGTAGTCTGTTATGATCTTCCTGTTCAGTCTCCCCATCTCGACGAAATGTGATCTTCTCTTTAAGAGAGAGGCAAGTCCGACTGAAAAGATGGGCAGATCTATCGTAGGAACCACCACACCCCCTCTTCCTTCGGAGAGAGAGTGGAATTCAGGGATGATCCCAACAGAACTGGCTAAATAAGTAGCTCCTGTTGACAAACACTCCAAAAACGGATTTGGAGTCCCCTCTGAAAGTGAAGTGCACAAAAAGATATCTATCCCTTGGTACCATGCCGGCATCTCTCCAAATGGTATACTCCCATCTGCCATTTTTAAAGAAACACTACTCTCAAAGTTCTTTTCCAGAGCAGAGGCGAGTTCAAAGTTCTTAACCCTGCCAGAGGGTATATTCAAATTTCCAACCCAGCCCAGAGTTACTTTGTGATCTTCCCGAGATCTTCTCCGGAAGAACTTAAACGCGCTCACATCTACACCATCTTCTAGGAGGTGCATCGAGAACTTCGTGTAGGTCTCCAGGGCTCCTTTTAAGATTACGTTGGAGGAAAACGCTGCCGCAGACCGGCTAAGGACTGACATGAGCCTCCTCATCCGGCGGGGTGTATTCCAGGAGAAATGATCGCAGATCCACGGGAAGATGTGGACGTATTTTGGGACGGATCGTATCCTAGAAGTAATCCCGTCCCACCAAACTAGGATGAGAAAATCAAAAGAGCCTAAATCTACGGAAGTGTCTGAGCCTGGGAATGTATGGCATGAGAAGCCTTCTTTGGATAGATAATTGAATATCCTGAGTGCGTTTCTGTAGAGGACATGATGGGGGACGTCGTAGAGGATCCCCACTTTCCTAGTTTGAAATGGACCTTGCATCTTCTCTTAGATCATATAGTAGACTTGGGTCTCCTCAGTCGCTTCCAGAACTTTGAAGAAAGACACTGTCCTCCCTAAGATGCTAAATTCGTGGGTTAGCGTAGGAGTCGTCATCTTCTTCTGGATCCCCTCATTTCGAAATACCATGACGAAATTGTCCCTAGGAGTCGTAGCTAGTTCAAAGTCCTTTTTCTGCCCATTCCCAGTAAACGTCTCGTGGGTCCAGGTTACATGGGATTTGATTGTCGGGACTACACTTTTAGTTGGGTATTGTCTCCCGACTTCGGATAGCGAGAACATGTGTGGATGTTTATCCAGAGAGAACGTCTTCCCTCGGAACGATTTTGTCGTAGAAAGCGCCTCGGCATCTGTAAGATCAAAGGCCGTTTGTCCAGGTAGTGGCCCCCCTGATGGAAGAGATGTACCGATGAATCTTCCAGAGGTGAGGAATATGTACCGAAGGGTTGCCATCTAGACCTCCTATACCTCTACGAGCGGCCTTCCATCTGGCCAGAAAGCGTCAAAGACAAAAGTAACCTCCTCAGATAACGACGAGGATCTAGAGACCCCAGTTGCTGTACATAGGATAAGTTTCCCTGAGAACTCTGTAGGAGAATTACCTTGCACCGCTGGTGAGATCAAGTAGGGAAAGATCACGAACATACTCATGAAATCTCCTTGTTGTGGAAGAGCCGTAGAGTCTATGAAAGATAATGGTCCCTGTGGGAATGCGCCTTCAAACCTTACTCCGTTAAAGAACATGATTTCCGAGAACTGTCCCTTATCTGCTGGGGGTAAGTACACGGAAGACGGGGTCGGCGTGTACTTTCCAGAGGTCGTATAAGTAACGAGCATCACCCCTCTGGGGTTTGTCTGAAAGGGATAAGTAGTTGCCGGTTTGGATATCGTGGCCTCTAATCTAGAGCTATAGGGGACGTCTAATTTTATCAAAGTCCCTGGAGTTAGGACGGGTGAAGAGAAACCATCTTTTCCTCCAGAGACGAATACGAGATCGGCTGTTCTCTCTGCTCCATACAATAAACGATCGTTTCCTATTTGGTATTCGAAGACGGCAAGATTTACATCTCCTCCGGAAATCAGACTCTTAACTTCTGGATAGGGGAATCTTCTGGTTAACGCACCGAGCCACCTTCCTGTGGCGTTGAGTGCAGACATGGAGTTCCTAGATCCGTGAATCAAGGCATTTGGTATGACCTTGCCCACTTTAAAGTCTACCGCAGGCCTAAAGATAAGGAGTGTCTCCCCCATCCCTTTGGTAGTTGCAATGATGCTAGATACTGCTTGGACGGTGCCTCGCAAATATAATCTGGCTGTATCTACAGTAGCAAACCCTTGATAGGCAGAGGTTTCGAATGTGAAGGACAAGATGTCTCCAGATTTAAACGGAACTTGAACAGGGGCTAGGATCTTGATCTGTGTATTATCTGGGATGCCAAGTGTAGTTAGAGGGGCGTCAATTGCTAAGAATGAGTTAAAAGGCTGTGGCAATTTAAAGGAATCTACCTGCAAGAGGTCTATCCACTCCCAATCACCGCCATCTGTCCTCTTGTAGATGTAAGTGGGAGGGGAACCTATAGCCGGGGGAATGGAGAAGGCGAGCATAGCACTTGGAGTTGCCCCGTCGATGTTGGTAATCGAACTGAGTGGAATTTTTAGGTCTGTATTGCCTTGGACAGTTGTAGTATGTTCTTCGTAAGTAAACCTCCCGCTGACACTATGGGCGACTCTGCCAATCTCTACCCAGGAGTCTAGATTGTTTTCTGGTGCGTCCTCGTATGTAGCCTGAAAGACGATCTCAGCGAGGGCTTCTTGTCCTAGACCTCCATTATTGAAATCTATTTCATCTGAGGCTAAGTAGAAAGTGATTGAACCTCCATTAGAACTTACAACGATACTGGTAATGCTAAATTGTGTAGCATCGTAGCCGGTGATTCCGAATTTTGGGATTCCAGGTGTGATAACATCAGTAAGCGCGGGACCAATGATCTTAAGGCCTGCCGAGTCTTCCCTTCCAATGACAGTGGCTATATTCCCTCTTCGAAAGGTCACGTGATCTTGGCTGAAGAAGGTTGTAAGTTGAACCACAGTAAGTCCTACGTTGATATCGCGTTCTAGAGTTCCAGCTGGTTTGTATCTGGCCTTAAAGATCGTCTCAGGTGTTGAACTAAATCCTCGGTTTGCTAGATATCTTCCAGATTCGCTCCTATGCCAGACAAAGTAAAACGTTAGATAGATCCGATCGTATCCATCCGCGATGAAATTTGCGAATCCCTGCCGCATTTCCGTAAAATGCAACTCATCATCTTGATTATTTTCTGTCCACTGGTCACCAAAGGATCCTGACCCATCGAAGTTGATTAAACTCAAGGAAGTGCGGTCGGCGGAATGGTACAGAATCGTGGCGTTTACGTCAAATACTGGGCGTTGACCACTCGGAAAATCAGTCTCTGCATCTTCTGTTAAAATGTATGCTCCATCTGGGGCTGTAATAGTAATCGTAGAAAGTGCCTCATTGTCACCAATACCTTTGTGATACCGGATGACCCCGTCCGAGGAAACTGCATCTTCCTGGTCCAATAAGAAGGTCGTTGCATAGGCCAAGACTTCTGGAGCCTCAGACCAGATAGGCCTATTAGGATCCATCGAAATGAGGAAGGCATTGTTTTGTACCTCTCCAATCGTATTCACAATCGTATGCCTGGTTCCAGAGACAGAGTTACCGGCAAGTGGGTGGGGGGAAAACCTCGTCTTTAGGTCCCCAGACATGACCTTCTTCACCGAAGCGTCCAAGATATCTGGAATGGAACTACCGGACTCTGATTTCTTCAAGATCAGCCGTCTTAGGTCCAAGATATTTCTATCTTTATACATCATGTCATGAGCAAGACCATCTGGCCGTCCTGTTCCTCCATTCTGGTTATCCAGTGTCCAGGCTTGCGTATTCATCCGGTGAACGAGGCAAAGGGGGATGGCGTATTCTCTCGCATCATTTGGCACGTAGATCATTGCATCTTGGGTTTGGGGAAGTTGATTATTGGCGTATCTCGACCAAAGACCAGGTTTTGTAGGACTCGTCTTCGTCCAGCCGGCCTCCGTCATCGCGTCATCTTCATCTAGGGCCTGACTATTTGTTCCAACATCGTAGGTGCGAACTTCGAACTGCGCGTAGACTGGATATCTGCCGGAGATCCGAACGCCACTTGATCTTGGCCATCTAAGTTGTGGGGGTAGAAATCCTCCGACACTGTGAGGTGAAACTTGGCTGTTTGGGTGAACCGCGTAGACGCCAACTAAGACGACGAGTTGCCTCTTGAAACTGTTCCCTGGGGCTGGACCCAAGTCTACTTCCACTGAGCTCTTAAAGTCAAGTTTAAGCCCGTTGATCACATAAGAAGAGTTCACAGGGATGTAGACCTTATTTGGATGTTCTTCTGGACTCGTATGCGCTCTGATTTCACCAGCCTTTCTCAAACACCCACTCAAATTAGTCTCGGCATCTGGCCCGTCGAAGTACCCCCGAGATAAAATCTCAGCCACGGCCTTCGTGAAAGAGGCGTCTACCCTGGGGTAAACGTGGAAGATCTGGCGCTTCTTATCTGGGCCATATTCCCCTATATTCTCTGTCCCTTGTTCTTCTTGAGAAAGTCTCCTAATGATGAGAAGTGGGATCGCGAAGCTATACCCATCGTACTTCCCCGTTGCGATTGCATACCAGAGATTCGGATCTATATCCAGCTTTCTAGAAAAGGCATTTCCGGAGATGTTCCGAGCAAGTTCCGCAGCAGAACCAGGATCTACTAATTTCGTATAGGGAACATCCAGAGTCGTAGAGAGACGGTACTTAGTCATGAGCGTATAATTTGGTTCTGGGATTTCCAGTGGATTATAATCCGAAGAAGCTGTATTCTCATCCGTCCGGATGCTTAACATCTCCATACGATCTCGAAGTGTCACGAACTTTATAGTATTTGCAGAAGGTAGTCCATCATAGATCCCGTCGTAGGATTCATAATCTAGGTTCATAATGACGCCAGTTACTCGCTCCCTCCAGACTTCTAGGAATAGGAGATCATACCTCGTAGCGTTTGGCCTAGGGGTAGGAAGTTGGAAATCAATATGCCTTGTTCTTACAAAGTGCCCATTTAGAATTGCGAAGATCTCTCCAATTGGGACAACCCCAGCTCCTACATTATGGGTGCCCGTTGTAGGAAGGAGAGTAGAGTACTTATCTCTAGCCCCTACGATGATTCCAGAGCCCTGCGTAATTCGAAGAAGTTCGTGCCTACTTTCCATCCAGTTGGACAACGTCCCTTCGTCGTTGACGGTCCCTGCAGCCGGAATCCACTCTTCGGTATCCCCATTCCAAACGTAAATAGTACTCTCGTCCTTTACGATAGCTGCATCCCCAGCGATGTTCTGTTTGCTAGGGGAATTCGATGGGAGGAAATCTTTGGAGGCAAACTTGCCACGAAAGATATCCCTCCCTACTGGATCTATACGGTCCTGTTCACAGTAACTCACCCAAACTGTGTCTATCACAGGACTGATATTACTTTGAGGAACAGAAATCCTGGCAAACGTGATCAAGTAATCTTTGTTTGGGTGATTGTTAAAGTCTGCTTCTAGAATGGCTTTGAGTTCAAGTGTAGGAGCAGATGTGGCGTTGTACTTGGCATTTAATACAACAACGTAAACTATGGGCTCGTTTTCTGGTGGAACTACAAGATCAAGAGCTATACTTAGTGCCTCATCCCTTACGATCATCCCGTCTAACGTATGAGTAGCAAATGGCTTTATTTTTAGAGATAGGCTAGTCTCGGAGAGTTCCAAGACCTTGGTAGGATCTTCTGGTTTGAAGACACCTTTCCTGATGAGATCTTGGGACCTTATATTGATAAACTTCGTCGAATCTTTCGAGCCAAACTTAAGATACGCTTCTAAGGCCACGGTATGTCCTTACTACTGTTTCATTTTGGAAGAGACTACAATCATGAAGAGAAGGGGAGACCAAAGGTAGGAGACACGGATCTTGTTTTCCAGCCAGACCTCCCTCTGAAGGCTAAGAACTTTTTGATGGATTTTTTGATGGATTTTTCCGTAGGTCTGGCAGACTCCTTACTGGAGAAGGTCTAACTGAAATGTCCTGCCAATTGTCATCTTCTTCCAAAGTCGTTTGAGTCTACGCTGTAGAGTCCAAACGCATATTTCAAAGGGTATCGCAGCCAAAATGCGAAGTTGAAGTGATAAAGTGTCTTCCGCGTGGCATCCCGAAAGACCAGAACATCTTTGTCTGGATTGAGCGGACGTTCATTTCCTTGGTCATCTTGGTAGGCCCCTACGATCCCCCGGGAGAGAAGACCCAAGAGACTCGAGACTACAACTCCCTGGACTTGGGCAATTCCGGCTTGTTCTGAGGAGGGAACAACTGAGATCAAAGCAGCATCGGTTTCTTCTCGGACGACTCGTTGCACGTGGTGCTTTTGAACCATAGCAGAGATGATAGAGAACTCCTCCCCCGTAATATCCACCGTCATGTCCTCTTCAATCCGGTAGATCCCAGGTCCAAGCTTCTTAAAGTAGATGATGTTGGAACCTCCCAGGAAAAGGTCCTGGGCTTCTTCGTATACTTGAATCTCGTCAAATGAAGCTAGGCGCTTGCGCAGGAGTGTATCCCCAGGATCTTGGAAGGAAGCAGTATAGGCAGCCATGGCTGCTGCCACGAAGGACCCATCCTTCTCGACCTGAGCGATGGTTCCATCAGGCATGACAATTGAGCGTTTGCAGGTTGTCGCAGCGTGCAAGATCCTCGTCCCTCGAGCTGGAGAGTTCCCGTAGACTTGTAGGGTTCTCTTAGAAAGATAAATCAAAGACCCAGCCTCATCCACTGACCCGATTGGAGTATCCCTAGGTGCTCCAAACCAACCCATTGTCTCTTTGGCCTCGAATGGGTCGTTTCTCTTATCCAGGGCCCGAAGAGCGTCTCCCCACGCCTCAAAGCCATCCAAGAGGATCAGATCTGTAGCTCCTGAGACTTTGGCGGCTTCTTCAATGGCAGCCTTAAAGTCTGTAGGATGATATTGGCCGTCTTGGTCAGAATCGTAGACTTGTGTCACGTAGATTCCAGGGGGGGAATACTCAAACATGATTTCTGCTGCGATCAAGGCGTCATTTCGCTTCTCCATAGGCCGAAGCGCATTTCTCGCCTCGTCTACGCTTAGGAACCTTCTGGGTGTGTTGTAGAGAGATCTTGGGCGCAGGTACTCACTCGTAAAGTAGTAGTAGGCTCCAGGATCTGGCTCTGCTCCTCGATGTCTGTACTTCACGATGGTTGATTTCGTAGTAGAAATATCCCCGCTTTCCCACCAAAGGTAATTCGTGTTCTCCCCAGAAGAGGTCTTCACGATGTTGGTCTTGGTGATGTCGGTTGGTTCCCCGCCGTTTTGTTTTACGGACAGGATGGACACCGGGATTTTGTTTAAGATCACGTAGTAGGTATCTGCCGTTCCAGTCACCAACCCCAAGAGATCATACAAGAGATTGGAGGCAAGAATCGTCTCCTCTACTTCTGCCTCTAGATTCCAGTCGATCACATTGTCCGAAGTGACTGCCCAGGTGAAGAGATCACCTTTGTTATTGTGGCTGGTCGTCGTATAACGAATCGCCCCATCGAGGGCGCCTGTTGCGTTCCTAAAGTAGAGGATCATGTTTCCAGGAAGAAGAGCCTGCATCTCGGCACTCGTCGCTTCAGCTACGTTGAGGACACCAAAACTCCCCTCTGGAGTTGTTGTCGTGTAGCTCGCCTTGACGAGGGCCGTTTTCGTGCCTGCATTCTCTCCTGTTTCTCCAGTGCCTGAGTTGATCCTAAGCTTATACGTCCTAGCATCTTTAAATACTGGGTGGATCTTGGGGGCGTTGAGAAGAAAAGTATAAGTATCTCCAACACTGTATGTTCCGTCGACCAACGTTACGATTACCCCATCTTCCAAGGTGACTGTACCGGCAGAAAGGGAGGCAGTTTCTATAGCTGAGGAAGTTCTGTCTTCTCCGTAACGCTGCCAGGCGAGTCTCTTGGAAGAGGCTGCTGAAGATACCGGATTGGGGTGAATTTGGAACTCTGCCGCAGCTACGACGACGCCCGTCTCGTCTCCTGCTCCTCCTTCTGGTATGACCAAAGTTTGGGCATCGGCATTTACCGCAGCAATTACAGCAGATGCCTCATTTTCACCAGCAGGCCGGTTAGCTCCTGCACGAGTCACCGTGACTTTGCGTAATGCAATTGCGACGGCTAGTAATCCATCAGCATTTGCATTGTTCAGAATCTCGACGGTGATTGGTGTCTGAGAAGTCTCCCCAATAATCGCTAGTATTCCAGGAGATGGAACAGGGACCCAAACGATCTCATTATTATCCCCCCCACTCCCTGTCTTTACATAAGACTCCTGCGTCGTGAGCATCGTACCGCTACCGTCTCCTACTCCACCCGGATCAGAGATAGTAGGGAAAGCCACAGAAACAAAACTGCTTACAGCAGAACCTTGGCCTTCAGCAGTAGTCTTGACTGCTCCGGCTGTAGATCCTCCAGAGGCGAGTTTCACGTCTATGATTCTTTTATCTGTGGAGATGTAAGTGGAAATAGAGATTTCATTGGCAACATTCGTGGTGACAACAACTTGAATCGGTAGTTGGGGTGCGTCACTTGACATAAGCAAACTACCAACGTTCTTGGCTGTCCAGACTAAGCCAGCATTTCCCACTCCTGTTTGAACTTTCGCCTTCGCATTCTCTATGACTCTTGCCTTATACTTCCTATTCTCAACGACAGAGGTAGCTTCGTCTGAATCCACAGCGACGGTGATCGTCGGGGAGTCTGCCCTTGATTTGGCAATAGAAGAGATCTCGTGGAACTGATTGGTGTTGGAATATCTTCCTGGCACTTCTACAAGAGAAGGCCCGTAGATCTCGAAGGTAAACGTATCTCCAACGGCAAAGTTTTGGGCGACGTCTCCTCCAAAGGAGAATGTCGCGGTTAGCTCATCAACTACGGTCGTAGCTTGACCAGCTGCTGCTTGAATCAAAACTTGAGTCTTGGGGAAATTCGAACCTGTTTTCGTCACAAACGGAGAAAACGGCTTGGCTTCTAACCCGTTACTCCGATCCGTGGCACTCCACTCAAAAAGAGCGTATCTGTCATTTCCCTCTGCTGCTCCTGGCGTAATCGAGAGGCAGGTAAGGATGTAGGTCCGATTATACTTATGAGCATAATCATCTGTAGGCACAACAGATGCAATTGTTCCGTCGCCAGTCTTAACCGTATTTTCTACAGTGGATACTATCTCTCCAAGTATGTAGGTATTATTACCATCTGCATCTACTACTGCTGTAGGTTCCCCTACTGCCATTGGGATAACAAAATCTGTTCCTTCTTCAAACTGTTGAGAGTCTGTCTGCAAGCCAACTGCTCCTACCCTCCTTATATCTGTCACAGGAAGCGGGTCTTTCACAGACCGAGATACAGACTGATAGGATAGCTGGTAGCTCGCCGTAAAGTCGAACTGCTCTGCCACGATTAGGATTTGGTTATAGCCAAGGAAAGCTTGATCTGACTTTTGGAAAGACCACTTATTGTTGGGGACTTCTGTTCCCGTTCTCACGTTTATCAGAACGGCTTTGCTTTGATCTCCGTCGGCTAGGAAGTCGATAGTTGCTAGATAAGGGGCGTTGTTGGGGAATGTAAGCTCCTCATCTGCAACGTAACTCCGTAGTATCTGGGCATTTCTGGACTCTGCTAACCTACTTCCTATCGCTACAATCTGGGGCAATCTGGGTACCCCAGAGAGCGACCCAGCCTTCGTCCTAGCGATAGGGCCAACGTAGGAAGCCGGTTTTACATAACGTGAAGTCTTAAGTGTAGGCATTTTCCCACTCCTATCTAAGCTTATCAAGAGAACATTTATTCTTTTGTGAAGTGAGACTAAGTGCCTACGTAGAAGCTTAGTCCAAGACTTGAAATGGGGGTTAGGTTCTAAGATAGACTTCTGCACGGACTGGCAATTCGTAAGTGCCGTCTCTTAACATATGTAGAGGTCTATTTTGTTTTCGACGTAGTCTTAAAATCGAACAAGTTCGTGGTTTTGAAGAGTGAAAAAGGCAAAATTTTTCACGTCTACCCCTAGAATGACAACTTTCTTGAAATGAGTACAAGAAGAAGTAGTCTGCGCCTGGCTTCAGTCCTCAGTACCTCTCGACCAGATCTAGCCACTAAGCTCCTAATCATTGCTGGTATTATAGTCAAAGTGCAAGAGCAGAAAACTGGGAACTTTTGTATAACAGTAGCTGGGATCAAAGTCAAATGCTTCCAGGACTCCTCGGCTGCTGAAGATTACAGGAGGACACTCTCCAAACTTGGCAAGATTTCCGTAGTTGTCTTCCTTGCTGCTATTGCTGGGGGTATAGGACTCTTCCTCTTAAAGAGGAAGAAGAAATCACTGGATGCTACGGATAGAAACAAAGAATTAAAGCTCGTTTCTGATGAGGATCTACACAAATTTGCCAAACGATTTTATCAATATAAGGATAAATACGATCCCCCTCAAGGTTCTATCTTCCTTTTATCCTATAAAGAACGAGAACAATTCAATGCTCTTTATCGAGAAATCACGAGTATTTTAGAGAGTGTAAAGGGAGGGAAGATTGTAGAAGGTGTGAATAGAGACGCCTTTGACCTCCTCGTAGAAGCAGGGAGGAATGCGTCGACAAAATTACTCAAAGCAATGAATTTGTCGACTAGTAGATTAAGTTTAGGCACTCTATTACAAACCAAAGCAGAGGAAACTATCTCTACTTTAGACTCTATCGCTAAAGAATACGAAAGAAAAGGAATGGTAGATAAAGCTGAAGTTGTTGACAGGGCAAGACGAAAAGTAGTGGGTATAGAGAGATATTTGAGGATGCATGTAATGTCAGAGGAAGTGCTTGTTCTTGAAGAAGTTAAGAAATATTCTACTACGCCAGAGATTAACAACGCCCTCGTCAGATTATATACTATTCTAGATGAAAGTCCAACGATTCGAGAGGAAATAGCCTGGGAACTGATTCTTAAGGAACTCGGAGTTGATATGACTGCCATCAAGTCCAGGTAATAGTTACCAAGTTGGTGGCGGGTAAAACGTCGTGGCCAAAACCATATTGGGTGAAGTTAGGGTTGGCATCCCAGTATCCTCAGTCTCTCCTCCCTCATCATCTGTCCAAGAAGGTGTCTCTCCTGGAGAAAGTCCATGCAACCCTGGTTGTAGGAACGTGATCAAGTAGGTATGTGCGTAGACACGACACCCGAAGAACTCAGACACTTTTGCCCCGAAGAATTTCCCATCTTGTCCGTGGAAAACTGCACAATTCCTAAACCATAGCGCAGACCTGTCCTGGGATAGATAACTCTTGAGTTCCTCAAATTTCCCATAGAATGGACTATCCTGCTCAAAAGATTCTGCCCGGAGAATCTGCCCTCCAATATAAGACCTTCCAGATCTTCCATGTCCCCAGAACTGAATCTGGCCAATTGTCTGCCCACGTAAAGTAGCCGCGGCACAAACTGGATTTAGCATGTCCAAGGCATCGTGCCAACTTGCAACGGGGATTACGATATCTGCATTATTCCTGGCAGCTTGTAAGACAGATCCAACCTTCCACCAAAACGTCAGAGAATTAGGCTCAGCCCCTGTGGATTTTACTACCCAGTTTACCAGGTTCTTGGGCCACTTAATCTTTCCTTCTGGGGCTTCCGTATCTGTCTTGTCATAGACGATGATGTTGTATAAATCTTTGGGATTGTTCAAGATTCCACCTATTATTTGTCAGCCTTCCAGGTCTTAGAAAAATTGGGCCTGTTATTGCCAGGCCCCAAGCCAGACCTGAAGAGTGTCTTGTTCTACAGAACTCTAACTTCTACTATGATCACTTTGGACAAGAAAAGATTTGTCAAGAGACCTGTGCAATCCACTATAGTATTGTTAAAACACGATTTTGGAAAGTCTGAAAATTCCCAAATTGGATGACTTGAGATGAGAAAAAAGGCAAAAAAGGGGGGGCTCCCTTGATATAAGGGAGCCTCAAATAACACTCGATTTAGACTAGAAAGTCTTGGCCTCGCAGTTCTTCCGGATCTTGTATCTTGAATGGATAGAACAGGTATTGCTGCAGAAAGTCTGCCGCCTGGATCTCGGCTTAAATTCTTTCTGGCAAAATGCGCAGATTTTTAGAGGGATCAGTCTCCTAGAAGAGAAGAAACCTGGTTTTGTACTAACTTGGTTCAAGAAGCATTCTTTGGAACAGAACCGCCTCACCATGGCAGTAGGGAAGTCTTTTACTTGAAAAGGCGAGGAACATCCCTCACAAATCAGCGTGATAGATCCCTTGGTTCTGTTTTCAGCATGGCATCTAGTAGAACAGAATTTAAATGCACTAGTCCAAGAGAGCCTCCTTTTGAAGGTGGCTCCACACTGCAAGCACTTGAAAATTCCATAATTTGAAGACCTGCACATACGTGAGCAGGTTATATACCGACTGGCCTGTGACTTCCAGACCAAGAATTCTTTCTTACAAGTAGGACAGATCTTCTGCACGACCCCATGAGACATCTTGTCAGGGAACCTCCCACCATGCCCTGTCCGCATCCTTGTACAGATTTTGCAGTAGACTCTTGGCCTACCACGGTGGTTTAGCTCTACGTGCTCTCCACAGTGCTTGCATTTTATTTCTAATGAGGCAATTGTGATCACCGCAATCCGTTCTCCAAGCTGTCAAGCTCTGATTGTCCAGAACATAGCTCAACCAAGATTTTCCCTCTTGTGTCCCCCAGGAATATACTTCTCTTAGTTACGTGTAGGGAAAGTTCCTTCACGTGGAAAGCGGCTTTGTGGAGATTATGAATTGTCACAGAACCACAGTCCGGGCGAAGAGAGATATGGAGGAGAGTTCCTAGGAAGGCCATAACTTTAATATCTAGGACGGATTTGTCGCTCTTATTGTCTAGTAGTGCAATAGAATAATCCACTGCAGGAAGAACTTCAGAAAGTCTTCTGTAGAGTTTTACGAAGGTATTTATAGAGACTAGTTGGTTATTTGAATCAAATCTAAATGTCTCTGTTGCCTCCTCAACTTGGACTTCGTCTGGTTCAATGTAGTTCCAAAGGCTCGTATTCTCGTTTAATCCTGGGATTTTCTCTTCCATTTGTAAGCTCCTTCATGACTCTTTCAAAGAGTTTAGAACTGTTTCCTTGACCCCGTCCTTCGTGAGGTCAAGCCGGATATAAACTTGTCTGTCCACAGAGAAAAGTTCAAAGAAAGATTCATCACAGAATCTAGAGATTGCTTGTAAGACTCTATATTTGTCTGGCTTCTGCCCTCTTCCAGAAGGAGGGAAGCAAGAATGCGGAGTGTGGTAAACATTCACTTCAACGAAGTCTAGGCCCGTGACGTCTCCCGAAGTGGAAAGGTCATATCTGAAGAACCTGCTTAAGACCATCAAAAAGCCAGAATCATCTGTATCGTGTCTACTATGCCTTAAAGCCTCTTCAGCTATCTCTACCCTGAACTCCTCGTGGATACCCAAGATGGCAGAATCGAATCTGGATTTTGGTAGGAAGAAGTTTGACCTAAGAGGAACATATGGTCGTGATAGGCTCCCCATTACACCAGCGGAGATTAGATCTGGCATCTCATCTAAGTTATCTTCGCACCCCTTTCCGTAGGAGACATCCAATGCTCCACAGGATCTCCAAGCCGTTTCCAGGGGGGACCACGAGGCAATGCCACTAATCGACGTGACAAAAATTAAGTAATCCCCAACCCTTTGGAGGTATTCTCCTGGGAGCTCCCCTTCGTACTCGGAGACGTTTACGTACTCTAGGAGTAGGTCTCTAATAGCTCCAGGAGTTTCTGGTTCACGATTCTCCGATTCCCCGTAAACACCACGGCACAAATTCTCAATCGTTTGCACGACGTCGAACTTGAATATCATGGCCATTTCAGGTACTTCCATCGAGGTAAACAAGGAGGAAAACTCCTGTAGGATTTCCGCTAATGGCTGCCGGATCTTCTCATCCGCTCCTTCGAGTTCTTCGAGACGACTCTTTGCCATTTGGCAAGAGGATAATATATTCTCCACGTTTGATATGACCTCTGAGTCATCTGACAAGGACCCTTCTGGCCATCTTCCAGCCAAGACGTAGGTTTCACTCATCTCTGCCCCCTTCTAGGATCTTCTCAAGATTTGTTCTCATGCCTTGACAAATCTTACCTTCCATATAATGCCTTCTCCGCCAGGATAAATCTGAACGCCGAATGGATAGCCCTGTGGGATTTTGTGACTCTCTCCCAACCGGTTTCTGTTTTCAGGAAGAAGAAGACCGTGGAGGCTGGAAAGTGTTTCGTGAACCACCTAACTCTGATAGCTACGATCTTCGGGAAGGAGACTTTGAGGTAATAGGCTTCTGATTCAAGTCTTGGAGTTCCCCAAGATCTATAAATCCCCTTGCCACTCACTAGGATAAGTTTCTCCCCCGAAAACATTGGGGATATATCATCTCTCCGGTAATAATTGGCATGTCCAGGAAAAGTCTCCTCGATCTCACCGTCGAATTTCTCTAGGGGGAAGAATTTATCTAGTTCCGCCCAGTGCAACGGTCAGCCTCCAGGATATGGGGTAGGATTTTCTTGCCAGACGAGAGAGAGAGATGTCTTTAGATACGACGGTAAGTTCTGTAGCTCCGTCATACTGGCTGGGAAAATATAAGAATTTCCCGTCGTCAGCGATGAATCTTGAACACTGTGGTGCCCCATAACCAAAGTCGAATTTCTTATCTAGGATCTCATGATTGGGAGGAACTTCTACAGAGGAGATTGGCCTACTCCAGCCTGGGAGATTCTTCTCCTCTACCTCTTGGTAGATAATCCGACCACTTTCCCAATTGAAATCTGCTTGAGTTAGCCATTCACGAGTTGTCGAGTATTTTTTACTCATGATTACCTCTTGATCTTGCGGTGTTCAAAAGCCTTCTTGTCCTCCGAAATTTTCTGTTTGCTCTCTGCTAGAATTTCTTGGATAAAATCGGCATGAACCTTTTCCTCTACATCTATAGGTAGTGGATCTGGAAAATCTGTTTCCGAGAACTCTCCGTCCTCTGCGGAGAGCAAGATCTGGGACAACTCTTCTACACTTGGCACATGCAACATATTCTCTCCTCCTTCTTCTCCATTCTTAAGTTCATTGATCAGTTCGTGAATTTCACATAACACCCGTTCTCTTCTCACCTCGAAAGCTGCTTCTATTCCCATGGCAGCCTCCTTTATCGCATCAAGTTATGATTCAGAATGGCCCTATTAGGGCCCGCGCAAAAATAACTTGCACGGGACTGTTCTAGTTGTTCGGTTTGATTTTGCGCAGGCCCCAACAAGAAGCCATAATCTCTATTTAATTGATAACTTTGTCCTTCGACGTTTTCCCAGAGTCTTCGTTCTCTTGAAACTCTGGAGCTAAGCACTTTGCAATGACTTCGAAGTTCTTGTTGTTCTGAATAGACATTTGTTCCACATGTGAGGTAAGTTCACGCAACCAGTCAGTTAAGAGTTCTGTCGTTTCTTCCTGGACCTTGACCTTTTCATGGATCATTATGGAATGCCCGACAAGACCAAGGAGTAAGATAATCCAGACGAATTCCACAATTCACCCCCGCTCATTAAGGAGATTCTCTCCATTCAAGCTCCGTCTCATTTGGTTTTGTAGAGAGGAGGATCAAATTCCCACTACACTCTTCAGACCGCCAGGAAATGTTTATATCTACCAAAGACTCATCCGTAGCGGTATATGGAATTGCCTCGAATTCCAACCAAGAAGTAGGAATAGAGACATACATGGCCCCTGATCTTATTATGGCCCTTCCGTTTTTTGTGAGAGAAATAAATATCTTCTCTAGTTTATCCGAGATGACAAATGAGTCAATCTCAGACCCACCAGTAAACTCTTCCAAGGTTCCAGATTTCTGTATGGAATGTTCTACGAGAATCATGTTTTTGTCTCCTATTCGAAAGACAAAGACCATGGAGTTTCCTCCCTTACCAACCTATCCCATCTCTTTTCCCATTTATAGAGGATATTCGGGTTGATACTTAAGAGAGACAGTTCAAGTAGATTAGACAATGGTGAGAGCACTTTTAGGAACAATTCTGTATGATCTAGACGAATTGTCCCGTACTTATGGTTTCCTCTTCTCCCTTTCATTGGAGTTAGACCGATGATGTTCACAGGATGATCTCCTCCTTCTGGGAGATTGATGTGAGATGTTCCCTCGATCTTTAGTCCGGAATATAAGAGTAAGTCATTTAAACTCATGATCCCTTTTGATCTATTCACAGTATGAGGAATGAGTCTTAGAGACTGATCAATATGAGGTCCTTTGAGACGGTTGTCTACCTCTTTCATGATAGAGTCGACGATCACTCTAGCTGTCGCCAGTTGATTCCTGGCTATCTCCCCAGACAAGAGGATGCACCTTTGTGACTCTTCCAAAGGAACCGGATTAAATTCCGTGTCGTAGATCTTTGGTTCTAAGAATAATAATTTCCCGGCCTCTTCTACAAATTCCCCACTCTTGGAAGAGAACTTAATGGGAACAAGAGTTTCCAAGCCTTTCTTATGCTTAGATAAGGATGACACAAGAAGCGTAAAGTAGGCCCCTGCGTCTGCTATAGTAAAGAGGCCCTTGAGTAATCTCACAAGTGAGTCGTATACAACTTCTCCTGCCTGTGGCAGAGAGTTATCCCACGTCCCCCGACTAAAGTTATTGAATGACTGCGGAAACCGGAAACGAAGCACGTAGTCAGGAGAGTTGTGGATTGTAGGGGCACCTACTTGTTTCAGACCCTTGTTTATTCTCCATAGAGACTCTTCATAGGAAGGATCAAATAGTAATTCCTCCCCTAAAAGAATCCTTTCTGCCTCTAAGGGACGGAAACTATCCAGGACGACTTTTATAACGGCATCCTCTACTCTCCTCATCGTGAGCTGGTTAATACGAAGGGAGTGAGAGATTAGGAATCCGTAGATCTTCTTCCTAATCTTCTTGTTCATGGGCAAGCAACTACGACGAATTCGTCTTCCACAAGATGCCTTTCCAGGATCAATTTGACAGAATCCCAGTCAAGCTTCCCTAGCCCACAGCCTACTCTAGGAAGAAAGACCGTAGGAATACTTTGGTACCCAGCTAATTTTCTCATTGTAGAAGTCCCCTTATTGTCTAACCACTTTGTATATAGCTCTCTACAAGACTGGTCAATTAGTCTAGGAGAAGATTTTTCTCTCCAGTGGTCTTTCGTTGGGAAGGAGAAAACGTTGACTTCGTGATAGACTCCGAGGGAATGGACGTGATTGCCAGATTTTGCCAGAAGAGCACCCAAGACCTTATCGATTCCTGGAAATCTCTTCCTAGCCTCAAAGGCCATTCCCCTTCCCATGACGGCACAGCCAGATCTTGGCATTACATTTCCGTTCGTTGGGATGCAAATCCAATCCCATTTGGAGGAGATAGAGAATAAGTCACCAACAATTTCTCTCATAAGCGTCTCCTTATTCTTTAAAAACTCGTCACGCTGGCAAACCGATAGACCTCACTTCGGCTTCTGCAAACGTCACAGAATTTTATGAACCGATTCCTGGCTATGAACTTCTTCCCACATAGATTACATCTGACTCTAGCTCTTTCCTGTTTGACTGAGATGTCTATCTTTTCCACGAAAGCTCCTCACAGGATTTGTCAAGGAATTTTAGTAAACCCCTTTTCTTTCTATTCCATACCAAGAAATAAGTCCAATCTAGTATTCCCATTCTTCGACGCCGAGCGCAGCTTTTAGAAAAAGCTGCGCCGGTTGGTTAGATCAATCCACGTTCTGCGAAGGAAACATATGAATCAAATCCGAAGATGACGTGGTCGAGGAGGTTGATTTGGAGGAGATCACAAGCCTGTCTTAGCCGAAGGGTAAGATCAACATCCTCTGGACTAGGCTCTGGATCCCCAGAGGAGGGGTGGTTGTGGCAGGCAATTGCCCCAACGGCTTGGGCCTTTACCAGGACCTTTAATACCTACCTAGGGTGGACGATGGTTGCGATCAAAGAGCCTCGAGAGATTTCTACTGGAGGAGATAGGAGTCTATGCTTGGCATCGAGGGGGAGAATAAGGAACACCTCCTGATTTTCCCCAGAGAACAGTGGGAGGATAGCCGCGAATACCTCTTGTGCACTAGATAATTTATTTCCACGATTGATTCCTTGATTGATACCTTCGATCGAGGCTCGCTTCGTTAGGATCTCTGCCGCCTTGAGTTTAGCGATTTGGCTATTACAGATCCCCAAAGTCCTTAACTCTGGGACAGAGGCTTCTTTGATCCTCGATAGGGTGCCATAGGAAGATACCAATTGTTCCGCAACACTGGTAGATCCAAGTAGAACGGAGATGAGATCTTGGTTGGAGAGGGAATCATCCCCATACAAAAGACGAGAGGAGAGTCTAGAGGTTTTGATCATTTTCGGTCATGAAACCTGCGCGTGAGTTAGACTCTCTCTTTCCTTAGATTGGCAGTTCTTTTCCATAGATCCTCACTTCCATCTCTTTTCTCCTGGAGATGGCAAGATCAAGAGCCCTCTCCTCTCCATGTCTTTTCACAGAGAAAGAGGTTCTGTTTGTATGGTTGGGTCTATAATTCCAGTAGCACTCGAATTTGACGAGTTTTCCATCCAGAGAGAATTTGGCTCTGACACCTAAAGGAAGAGACTTTCTCAGTTTGGTCTGGTAGCATCTCTTCGTATGAGGAAGCCCAAGCTTCTTCTCCTGAGAGAGGAGCCACTTAAAAGCCTTCCTTTTAGCCTCCTCGTAGCCACCATGAACAGAATCTGAGAAATACTTCCTGTATTCCGTACCTTGCAAGGTGACTCTGGTGAGCCATCCGACAAGGCCATGTTTAGGATAGTTTACTCGGATCAGTCTTTTTGCGTTTTTCAAGAAAGTTCCTACAGAGAAGTCCAGCTTAAGGCATTATTCAAGCTGGACTTCTTGTTCTTATCAGGCCGGGTTTATATCAAGCCTGTAGAATAACAATTGTGCGCCAGAGGGCAATTCCGTTGCCCCAATTTCTAGTCGAGGCCCTATGTATTGGGCCACATAAAGAATGTCCTGTCCAGGAACTAGGATGACCCTCTTACGGTTCTCTACTATTTCACGGCCTAATATCTTGCCGACGATCCTGGCCGTATCTGCATGTCCAATCACAGAGACAGCTTCAACTGGAACCATCTGGGGAGGTACGAAGGTGACCAGAATCTTGATTGGGGACACTGGAACAGGAAGCATGCCCAAACTGAATGCATTGGACAAATAAATCATTTCAGACTCCTTTCTTTTTCTTCAGAGTACACAGGAATTATGATTTCTTCGATAGGATCTTCCATCTCTTGGTTTAAGGGATAGACTTCTACCGCTACAGAACCCTTTCTTTTGACAATATAAATAGACAGATTTGAAACTGTGATCCAACAGGAATCCCAGACCAAGACGAAGTCTTCTGGACTTTTGTTCTCAGGAACCAGATTCAAATCTCCTGGCAGAGGCCGTTCTATTATCTGTCCTTGTCCTTGGTCAAGTTTAAGAGTTCTTGTGCAATCTTCGCAGTAATTCTCCAGGTCTTCTCTTCCCTCATTACCAGGATCGTTCATGACGACACCTCTAGTCATCAAAACGTAGTAACGGTCGTCACTCTCAAAGAACTTGGAGCAATGTGAATACAACATTTTAATTCTCCGACTCCTCATCTTCCTCTACCATAAAGAAACTGGCTGAATAAGTATCCAAAGCCAGTTCTCCGTCAGGAGAGACATCCGCTAGGAAGAGGAATTCGTCTTCATCTTGGCCTTGGTGGATACGGATAGCTTCTTTGTCTCTTTCTTCCTGACTTTTGTAAGGTCCAAAGACTGAAGGTTCAACGCCTGAGACTCCAATTAAGTAAAGTGTCATTTTTCCTCCTAATTCAAGATCATTCTGAGCTTTGTATTATCTCCTTGACAAATCTCACCAACTATTAGCTTCTTTGATTCTGCCAACGTCAGCGGCCTTACGAGGAGTCCAAGAAATGTCCCGGTCAATTTCGATTCCTCTGACATTTATTTCTTCAAGTTCACTCAAACTAAAGTACCCCCATTCTGCCATCT
>ERZ1292623.731-Hain-H51-01um-R1-731-length-33813-cov-7_pt2 | contig 32056 bp, 44 predicted proteins | sample MGYA00564398_ERZ1292623 | MGnify/ENA primary metagenome ERZ1292623 (study PRJEB36523, sample SAMEA6512633) | groundwater metagenome | collected 2019-01-07 | study: AquaDiva: Metagenomics assemblies of 32 groundwater samples
TTGTGCGCCGCTCAATGGCATGCAGCGGGGCGATCGGCCGGGCGGGGGAGCCCACTTCAACAACGAAAAGGTGAACGACAATGGCTGACGTGAACAAGGTTACGCTCATCGGGCGGCTCGGCAAAGATCCCGAACTCAAAGAGGGCAAGGTCACGCTGTGCAAGTTCAGCGTCGCGACCACGGACAAGCGCAGCGCCGAGAAGACGACCGAATGGCACAACGTCGTGTGCTTCGGCAAGACGGCGGAGTTCTGCGCCAAGTACCTGACCAAGGGCCGCGAGGTCTATGTCGAGGGGCGTATTTCGTCCCGCGAGTACGAGAAGGACGGCCACAAGCAGCGGTGGTTCGAGATCGTCGCGAATGACGTGCAGGCGATTGGGGGGAAGAAGGACGAGGGAGGCGGTCGCGGGCCGGTTAACGAGATCGGCGACAACGAGCGGCGCGCGGCGGGCGGCGGGGGCAAGGCCGCGCGTCTTCCCGACGACGACATTCCGTTCGCGCACGAGTCGTTTGCCGATATCACCGCCGAGGCGTGGATCGCGAGGCGCATGTGATCGGCCTCGTTCCCGGCCTCGCGTTCGACGAGTACAGGCGAGCGCCGGGGACGAACGTCTCCGCGCTGAAGGAGCTGTCTCGCTCGCCGCGCCACTATCAGTTTCGGCTCAACAACCCGAAGGAGTCGGCGGCGCTGAAAATGGGGTCGGTGTGTCACACGGCGGTACTCGAGCCCCACCGCTTTCTCGCCGAGTACGTCCTCTGGGACAAGCGCGATGACGAGGACGGCCTCAAGCGGCGACGGGGCAAAGACTGGAAGGCGTTCGAGGCCGAGGCCCGCGACGCTGGCAAGCGCGTTGTCACTGACGCGGAATACAAGCTGGCCTTGTCCATGCGCGATGCCGTGCGCACCCACTCGGCGGCCATGCGCTACCTGCACTCGGGGCAAGCTGAAGTCTCTATGTTCTGGCAGGACGCGGAGACGGGCCGCAACTGCAAGGGGCGCATTGACTGGCTCACGACCAGTGAGGGCGACGTCCTCGCTGGCCTCAAGACGGCGCGCACAGCGCACCCGATCGGCTTCGGAAACGCCGCCGCTCGCCTCGGCTATCACCTTCAGTGGGCGTACTACCGCGACGGCTACCAGGCCATCACCGGCAAGTCGGCCCGCATGGTCGAGATCGTCGTTGAGAACACGCCGCCCTATGACGTCGTTGTTTTCGTCATTCCCGACGAGGTGATCGACGCGGGGCAAGAAGAGTACCGCGAGCACTTCAAGAAGCTGGCCGAATGCGAGGCGTCGGGTTCGTGGCCCGGCCTCGCCGCAGAAGAACAGGTGTTGTCGCTGCCCTCATGGGTCTACGGGGCGGATGACGATCTCAGTGACCTTGATCTCGACATGGAGGCTACCGATGGCGCTCAAGAAGCCGGTTGATTTTGACGAGCTGTACCCGGGTCGGTTCCTGAAGGCCGGGGAACTTCGCGGCGCCCAGGTGACGCTCACGATCGAAGACGTGAACGTGGACGAACTCGAAAGCGATGACGGCGGCAAGAAGGTCAAGGGCGTCGTCTCGTTTCAGGAGACGTCGAAGCAACTGTGCCTGAACAAGACGAACGGGCTGTGCCTGCGCGGGATGTTTGGCCGCACCGTGGCCGGCTGGGTCGGCAAGCGCGTCACCCTGTTCACGGGCGTTCACAAGGGCGAGCCGTGCGTGCGGATCTGGGGCTCGCCCGACATCGACCGCGAGTTGAACGTCACGATCCAGCTTCCGCGCAAGAAGCCGGTGCAGATGACGATGCACAAAACGGTCAAGGGGGCGAAGAACGCGCCGGCCACCGAAGACGCGCCGCCGCCGGTGGAGGCGTAGTCGCCCATGCGCCTCCTCGTCATCGACACCGAAACAGGCGGCCTCGACCCCAACGAATGCAGTTTGCTTACCTACGCGGGCGTTCTCTGGGAGGACGGCGCGGTCCTCGACACCGTTGGCCCGGTGTACGTCAAGGAGCCGGTGCTTCACCTGACGATCGAGGCGATGCGGGTCAATCGCATCGACCTACTCGACCCTGCGCACGAGTGGTTGCCGCTGGAGTCAGCGACGATCCCGTTGCGCAAGTTCGCGATGAAGCACTTCCGGGGGCGCGAGACGTTCTTGCCCATCGCCGCCCACAACGCCGATTTCGACGTGCGGTTCTTCTCGCGGCTGTGGGGGATGGCGCACAACGCGAAGCCGCCGTTCGACCGGCGAGCGATCTGCACGATGCAACTGCTCAAGGCGTGTGTCGCGGCGGGACTCGTGGACGAGGAGCGGCTTGGGGCTAAGTACACGCTTCAGTCCGCGATCAACTACTTCGGCATCAAACTCGAGGACGGCACCACGGAGCAGCGCCACGATTGCCTAGGAGACGCGATGCTCGCGGCGCGACTCATGACTCGGCTGCTGAAGCTGATGCGCGCTGGCGCCCCCGCAGAGGCGCAGGACGAGCACCCGGACACGCCTGCGGGGCTGGATGCCGCAGTGCAACAGAGGCTTGGGGAGTGGAAGGATTTAGGCAGGGTTGGGATGCCAGCGCGGCTGTTGCCGGAACGCGTATCATGATCTCGGATCTGACCGGGCGCAAATTTGGACACCTTCTGGTTCTCTCGTTTTACGCGCGCCGCCAGGCCGCGCGCGTTGAAGTGCAGTTCGACGATTTCGGCGGCGTGCTCGTGGTGGGCGCGGCGCAGGAGGAGCAGGCAGCGTGACCGCATCGGCGATCCGCGTCCGCGCCATTCCCCCCGACACGACAACTATTTTCGGACACGTCGGCGAATATCCGACGCGCAAGGCGACATGAGCACGAAACGCACGTTTTGGCTTGACCCGCAGTTGGAGGAATCTGTGAAGGAACACCTCGCCGAAATGAACAAGGAAGACCCGCAGGCCAAGTGGTCCGATGCCGTCCGCGCCCTCGTGCGCCTCGGCTCCAAGGCCGCTCGCAAAATGCGCGCGCGGCGCAGTGTCGGCGCCACGCACGACAACGATAGCCAGTGAGCCTACGGCGCGACGGCGGAGGCCCTACTACGTCGCTTGGGGGACTCTGCGTGGCCGTGCGGATCGCGGGCGAGTGGCTGTGTTTTGTTTGCGTCGCCGGCCCTGACGGAATCGTGGTGCAGTACGTCGCGAGCCACGAGACAGCGGATGATTGCTAGACGCTTCCCCCCGTCAAACCGAGCACGCAACGCATTGCGTGGCAAAGCTAGGACATGGAGCCGATGAAGCAGAACCGCACGATTCGCTTTTCTGACATCGAGGACGCCCACGTGGCAGAGCACCTTGCGCGCCTTCGCGCTGAAAACCCGGACATCACGTGGGCCGATGCAGCTCGCTCGCTGATTCGGCTGGGGGCGCGGGCAGCCGGGGCCGATGGCGCCCGCCGCCCCAACAGCGATGACAAGGCGGGGGCGTAGGGGGGTGGGAGCAGAAGCGGGTAGGCAGGCAATGCAACGTCACAACTTGCGACACGACCGTTGTCGCGAGTCTGTAACGCCTCGAACAGTGGCACGAATTGGCACGCTGGCTCGTTTTGCTTCTTGCGACATGACGACTGCTAGCCTTCCTGCTCCCACCTACGCAACGGGCGGCGCGTGTGATTGTGAAGCTCTCAATTCACGGAGGCTGTGAGCAGTGAGCAGCAAGGGCAATCCGCAGGCTACGTGCCGTCTACCGCAGACGGTGCTTAACGACATTGACGAGGCGGCCCGCCAGGACGGCATTGACCGCGCCGAGTGGATGCGCCGAGCCATCGTGTCGTGCCTGGAGAAGGCCAACGCGAAGGGTGGGAGCACCCACCACGACCAGGGTGAATTCACCCCTGGCGACAAGGGTGGAGTCACCCAACGAGCCGAGGGTGAAATCACCCAGCAACTTGCGGAAATTGCTACTGCTCCCACCCTTTGCGAAGGGGTGCCTTCGCATTCTCTCTCTGATCCGGATCCTCTTTCTTCTCTTGGTTCTTTCTCTAGTTCGTTCCTACCCTCAAAGCCTCTTGATCCGGATCACACGCAGGCGCGCGCGAAGGCAGACAGCGTGCCAGCCGAAGGCACCCCCGTTCCGGTCGCAAAGGCCGACACCATCGCGACTCTCAAGACCGGGACGCTCTCGATCTTCGGCGAGCTGGAGCCGGTCGAAGAACTCGCCGAGTCACTCCCCGCCAAACGTCGCAGGAAGGCCCGTAGCGCGACGGCGAACGACATCGAGGTCCCGAATACGTCCGCTGCCCACGCCGCGCTCCTGGCGGCCAAGGAGACGGCCGGAAGCGCCTTGCCCATCGAAGGCTGTATGTCCTGGTCCAGAAACATCAAGCGGAACGTTTTCGGCCTCGCCGGCAAGCGCCTGAATGACCACCCGTCGCTTGACGACTGGCGCGGCCTCGGGCTTGTCCTTGCGGCAGACAGGACGCCCCGCCCAATTCTTCCGCTGCTGCGAAACAAGGGCACGTTCGACGACCTCATGCTGCGCGGGGCGAGTCTGCGCGCGCGACTCATCGGCATCGGCGGTGACGCGCTGGCCGGCCCGCGCATGCTCGCCGCGGACATGGAACGGCTCAAGGGTCCGCGGCGACTGCACGTCCCTGCGACGACGCAGGGCATCGGCCTCGACGTGTTGAGCGCGCTAATTGACCTCCACGAAGCCCACGACGGGGCCACGTGGAAGATGGTCGGCGAGTGGTTGGCCGCCTCGTCGTCGGACGTGTACCCGAAGGCCTCCGGATTCAGCCTCGGCGACCTGTCCCGCTACGGAGGCGAGTGGTTCTCAAAGGCCATCGCCTCGGCGGGGCGCAGAGGCCCGGCCACGCGCGCCTCGTCCGCGCCCATAGGCCCCTCTCTCGGGCACGAATACGGCGCGTCCACGCTTTCGCCTAACGAATCAGCAATGCAACGCCTACGCGACAGGGGGCACATTTGAAGCGCATCAGCGACATACTCGAGGACGACTTCGTAGACGCCGAGATCATCGCGATCGACAAGCGGGTGCGCGAGCGCATCGCCGCCAGGGACGCGGAGGAGAACACGCCCGAGCGCAGGGCTGCGCGAGAGCGCGAGGCGGCCGTGGCGCGGTTCCGGCTGCTCTCGCAGCGAGCGGACGACGCCGAGGTGCCCAAGACCGACGACGTGCGGCGCCACGTGCTCAACGACAACGCCGAGCAGACGGAGGCCGTGGTCAGTTGCCACGAGGCGCTCGGGCGGTACGAGGAGGGCCGAAAGCGTAGGCGGTGGCAGCCGTTCACGCTATTCCTCGGGGCCTCGTTCGGCCGCGGAAAGACGATCGGGATCTGCCACGCATGCGTGCGGTCAGAGCGCACGTTCTTGTACGTCTCCTGTGCGGCATGGCCGGGGCGTCTCTACGACGACGACGACGCGGCCAAGCGCGAACGCATGGGGACCGTGGAGATCCTCGCCATCGACGATCTCGAGCTGCTCCCCGCCAATGACCGATTCCTCCAGTCACTCCTGCGCCGCCGCGAAGCAGCCGGGTTGCCCGTCTTCGGTGGGGGCAATATCGCGCAGTCGGTCGCAGAGGATCTCGTGGGCGACGCGATGCTCTCGCGCCTCCTCGCCGCCAGCGCACAGCACGGGCACTCGTGGTTCAAACCCGCCCCGAAGACGTCGCCGACCATCAAGGGCGACCTCCTCGGGCCGACGATGCGCCCCCTTCCCACCCGCTAACGGATGCTCATGACCGCCGCCGCCTCGTCCGTCCCCGTGCTCGCGTTCGACCTTCATGCCGAACTCAGCGTCATCGGAGCCGCGCTCCTCGACAACGAGGCGGCGAGCGACATCATCGCGAGCGGCCTTGTCGCCGAAGAGTTTGGCAATTCGACGGTGGGCGTCGTCTGGAAGGCGGTAGCGGCCATCCACGAAGCAGGGCGGCCCGTCGACCTCGTTACGCTCGCCGACGAACTCAGGGCGCGCGGCGAACTTGATGCGGTCGGCGGCATGGAGGCGCTCTCTAACATGATGTCCGCGGTGCCATCGGCCGCGAACGCGATTCACTACGCCCGCATCGTTCGCGAGCAAGCAGCGCGTCGCGCGACGCAGGCGACCGCCGACGCCGTTGTGTCCGCAGGCGCCGTGATGCCGATGGCCGATCTCACCGGCGCGCTCGAGGAGCGTCTCGCCGGCCTCTACGCGCTGTCCGAAGAACGCGGCGCGGGCAGGGTTACGGCCAAGGCAGCGATTCGCGAGCTTTATGACCACCTCGACGCGGTTTACCGCTCGGGGCCTGCGGACGGCATCGACACTGGGATCGAGGCGCTGGACAAGATGATCCAGTTCTTCCCGGTGGGTCGAATGACGCTCCTCGCCGCCCGCCCCGGCCAGGGGAAGACGTCCATTGGGCTGCAAATCGCGCGGCGTGCCGTCGCCCGCTCATTCCCCACTGCGGTCTTCTCCCTGGAAATGACGACCCAAGAGGCTACCGCCCGCCTCCTCTCGCAGGAAACGGGCATCGCCGAGAAGCGAATCATCAACGGCGACCTGAGCGACGGCGACCATGTGAGATTGCGCGAGGCAGCCAAGGTGCTGACGAAGGCGCCCCTGTGGATCGACGACCGCGAACACACGATCGGCAGCCTGTGCGCCGAGATTCGCCGCGGGTGCCGCCAGGATGGGATTCGCTTCGTCGTCGTCGACTACCTGCAAAACATCGGCAACGTGAACGCGCGCAGTCGCGAGGCCGAGGTAGCGGAGGTGTCCAAGCGGCTGACGTCGCTACTCAAGGAACTGCAAATCCCAGCGCTCATCCTCGCGCAGCTCAACCGCGGCAACGAAAAGGGTGCGGACATGCGCGCGCCGCGCCTCGGTGACATCCGAGAGAGCGGCCAAATCGAACAGGACGCCGCGCTGGTGATCTTCCTTCACGGTGACATCGCCGCTCAAGAGGCAGATAGACGCCGCGAGCGGGTCGCCATCATCGCCAAGTACCGCAACGGGGCAACGGGTCAGGTTGACCTTCGCGTCAGCGACATCGGGACCAAGTTTGAAGACGCGCATACAGCGCAGGAGGCGTGTCCGTTTTGAGCAGCGCGAACAGAGGGCGGTGGTCGCAAGGCGAAGTGTTCTTGCTGCTGAAGCTGCTGGAGAAGTACCACATTGCCACCGCCGCTGAGCGCAGCGGGCGCAGCGTCGGCGCCGGGCTCGCGCAGTTGGTGTGTCAGCAGATCGCATTGACTCGCTTCTACGTTACGCCGCAGCAGCTTTCTCGTGAAACTGGATACAGCGCCCGCACGTTGCAGTCTGTCGCCGATCGTCTCGGCGTCGGCTCGCGCGATGGCGGCAAGCGGTCCCGGCTTCGCTTGCTGCGCCACGAGGCCGAGGCGGTTGTTGCGTGGCTTCGCGAAAACGCGCTGACCTCCTGGGACAACCCGGAGGCCGCTGTCGCGCGGGCAAAGTCTAGGCGCCGCACATGGGCCGCGCACGAGTCGCGCACCAAGTACCTGCCCGGCCACCGGCACGGGGCGCGTACGCTGGTGAGGCAGGAAATGCGCGCCAGGGGACGTAGTCGCGGACTGGCGTGGTTCACGCGCTGTGACGCCGGGCATGAGCGGTGGGTGTGGCAGTACAGCATCGATCGCGGGCAGTGCTCGCGCTGCCAAGAATGCGGGTGGTCGCTGTCGCGCGCCCCCCGCATCGAGGATGCCGGCGCGGAAGGGGAAGGGTGCGGGGCGTGACTCCCATCCGCATCACCATCCCCGGCGCCCCCGTTGCGCAAGGCCGTCCGCGCTTCTCCACGCAAGGCGGCTTCCCCCGCGCGTACGACCCGGCGAAGTCGCGCAAGTGGAAGAAGGCGGCCGCGGTTTACATGCTCGCGGCAAGACAGGCAGCGGGCGCGGGAGTGCTAACCGGCGCGGTGCGCGTGGAGATCGTCGCCGTGTTTGCGTGCCCGACCAGCGACCACCGCAAGCGGGCGCCGGTTGCGAGGCGGCGGCACACGAAGCGTCCCGACGCTGAGAACTGCGCGAAGGCCGCGCTCGACGCCGCCTCGGGCGTGATCTTCGAGGACGACGCCCAGGTGTGCGAACTCCAAGTCGTCAAATGGGTAGGCGCGCAGGGGGAAGAACCGCGCGTCGAAATGACAGTGACCGCAATCGACCAGGACGACGCCGCCTAACCCGCGCGCGTCGACACAACCGCTCACGACGAAAGAGGAGGCACCGCCCCGATGACCACCCCCACGAACACCGATCTCCACTTCCACCCACCGTCAGCCGGCCTCCGCCGTTGCCGCTTCTGCCCGCCGGGGCCGAACCGCAACGTCATGACGAAGGCGGGCGGCATGACGCCGGGGATCGAGCGGCACATGAAGTCCAAGGCACACTTGCGGGCGTGGAAGATGGCGCAGGAGGTGGGGCGATGAGGTACGCAGAGACGCCCTTCGGCTTCACGTTCGGCGCGATGGATGTTCAGCGCGCCATTACCCAGCCGAAGCTAGGAACCGAGGGCTGGGTCGCGCTCGACGTCAAGACTCCACGCGACGGCGTGACGGTTTACGCCTCGCGCACCGGCAAACTGCGCGTGTTCGACATCAACGGCGCCGAGTGGACTCGCAAGGCGAAGAAGGGCGGCGCAAAGTGAACGCCCCCGCCGACGCACCCATCACCGGCCGCCCACTCATCACCATCGTCCCATGCATGCACCCCTGGCACCCGCAGCACACCCGCCAGTACGCGGTGCACCCGCCGCAGTGGTCGCTTGTTCGCGCGGCTGTGGAGATCGGCGGCTACGACGCCGTCGACTTCACGACCGACCACACCGCGATCTTCCCCTACTTCAAGTGGAAGCACGGGGCCGGCGACCTCATCGCCAACCGCCACGAGCCGATCGCCGTCGTCTACCTCGCGCTGATCGATTGGGTGGAAGACGCGCGATTCGAGCCGTATGAGCGGATCAAGCAGCAACGCGGGTTCGCTCGCATCGTCGTGCGCCTCAACGGTGAGTCGGTGCTCGACGTCGGCCTTACCACCAGAGGCGGCACCTACTACGAAGACACTTCGCTCAAAGAAGCCGTGCGGATCTGCCGCGCGCACGCTGACAACCTCGGCGAGTGGGCGCGGAATGGCGGTGCGGCGTGAGTGCGATCCAGTGCGGTAAGTGCGGCGTGGCGTGCGAGAGTCGTACCTACGAGACGAGCTTTTGCGACGTCTGTTCGTTTGCTGGCCTGCGCGCAATAGCCGACGAAGCCATGTTTCCTAGGCCGCACACAAGATGCCCCTGTGGCGACTGCCGCGCCACCATTGACGGGCTGTACCGCAACCTCGAGCAAGCGGAGCAAGCCAAGCGCGACATTCTTGCGGCGGCCAGCGCCCGCGAAGACGAGTTGCTAGAGCGCATCGCTGACGCAGAGAAGGAGCGCGACGAGAACGATGGCGCGTTCAAGTGCTGGCGGCGGCGATGCGAGCAGGCAGAAAAACAATTGGACAACGTGGTCGCCTGCTTCGCCGATGCGGAGGCGAAGGTCGCGCGGCTAGAAAATGTGATCGCCAGCGCCAGTGACCACGCAACGACAAAATAGCGCAAATGACCATCTCAAACCCGGCGCGCGGAACAGCGCCGAGGGAGGCTCCCTGTGAACGAGCGTATTTGTGAAGCCGGTTGGGTGATGGCGCCGATGTACCGCGATGGTGCTAACGTCCTATGGGCGGCCGAGCGCGAGAACGGCAGTGGCGAGATGCACTTTCACGCAGGCGTCACCGCCACCCGCGCCGAAGTCCTGCGAGCCTTCGCGTGGGCCTGTGCGCCGCGCGACCGTCGCCTGTTGCCTACCGCGTGGTTGCTAGCCGAGGAGGACACGACGCCGCGCATGGTCGCAGCTCGCGACACGCTTGCGACACCGCTCGGCAAGCTGTACCTGAAGGACGGGCGGCAGATGGACGACGTGAGCAGCGCGCGGGTGATCGCGTGAGCCTGCGAATCATCGACCTCGCCGACCCAGGCTCCGACGACCTCCGCTTGCTGATGGCGGATGTCGAGCGGCTGACCCAGGACGTCGAGCGGCTTACGCGGGAACGCAACGAGGCGCAGGAGCGAGCCCGCGTTGCCGAAGCGGAGCGGGACGCGCTGGCGCAGATCGCGGCCGACGCGAAGGCGCGGCAGATCCTAGCGTCGTTCGGCTTTAACTGAGCCGCCGATCAAACGGCAGCCAGCGCAAGCTTTCGCCACTCCTTGTTTCCTGACACGGGCGAACCGGAAACAAGAGAGAAGAAGTAGGTGTTTGCCACCGCGGGGTACTCACAAAAGACAAGCCGACACGCGCCAACCCGCTGCGCCGGTCCGTATGCCGACCAGCCGTTAGCGTCCACCACGAAAACCCCCGTGTCCGCGTCTGTGCCGTCCTTGACGTCAAGGACGAGATCCCCCTCTTCCAAAAATGGAGACGGGAGGATCTGGGCGGTCGTGTTCCACAGTGGGTGCACGTTGTACGCGAAGGTCCCTGTAACCACAGGGGATATTAGCGTTGCCGCTTGTAGCTTCATGCCGGTGCCGGCGGTCACGAAACTCAGGACGGCGCCGCCCTGAATGATGGTGGCGCCGTCGACAATCAGCGGCACATTCCCGACCGCCCAGCCGCCGCCCGCGACAGAGTTCCAGGTCTTGCCGTCATTCCTGGTTACAACCTGGTTGCCAGAGCCGTCGTTGGCAAGGACAAGCGTAAGTCCCTTAACGGGAGCGCCGCCGCGCACGATGCTGTTAACCGCCGTTTCGTTGTGGAACTTGACCGAGATCAGGTTCGCGGTCGCCGGATCGGCATTCTTCCACCCCATCGCTAGTACCCCGCGACGAGCGCGTAAGTCGTGGACCCGGCCGCCGTCTTTACCGAAATGGCGTACACCTCACGGTCCCAATCGAACGACTGCCCAGGCGCCAGCGGGAGCCACGTAATGCTGTCGTCAAGGCTGAACAGCATGGCGGTTCCGCCCGAGTTAAAGAGCGTGATCGTTCGCGCGGGAGCGAGCGAGCCAGTACCGCGCGCGGTGACGACTTCGCCCGCCGCCGTGGTTGCGGTGCCGATCCACGTTGCGGTGAGTCCGCTATTCTTTCCAGCCGCCAGGGATCCCATGTTGCGTGCGCCTTCCTTAGTATTTGACCGCGCCGGTCAGATCGCGGCGGTAGCTTTTGAGGTGGCCGCGGTACTTCTCGACGACAGCGCCGATCGGCATGTGGACGACGGGGGCGAGCCCGGTGCCGATGCGGGCAATGGTGAGCGGGGAACCGCACAGGCAGCACTTGCGCTCGACCACTTCGCCGCCACGCTTCACGGTGACGGGAGCGGGCGTCTTGCAGTTGCAGCCGACGTGCTTTGTTTCGGTGACGGAGCCTTCGACGGTGCGCATTGAGTAGGTTCCTCCTCCTACGGGTCTTCGGACGAAGCGGTGCGATCGAATCCAGGCTCCGACTTGCGCAGTCTGGCGATCTTGTCGCGCAACAGGCTAAGGTCGCCCTCGAGCCTGACAACACGGCCCTCTAGGCGCTCAAGGTCGAGGTCTACGCGCTCTCCGTTCTTGCGGATCTCGGCGAGCTGGATGGCTGCTGACTGCGCCGAAACGAGAAGCATCTTCACGTTGTCGATGACGTCGCCGAGTTTGGAGCGCATCACGTAGACGAGCGCGACGAACCCAGCGATCGTCACGAACAGGCCAAGCAGGAACTTCGCGTCACCGTCCATCGCCACTACCACCTCACGAGAGGCGCGAGACGTAGCCCCGCGCTAGAAGATGCGGATTGCCGCGCGGGGAGCAGGGCATAGACCACCCCGACGAAAAGTACAGTAGTAGCAAGCGCGCCGACGATCACCCCGGTCCCGAATCGGCGATACCAAGGCAGTTCTACCGGCGCCTTCACGTCGGCCGCTTGCTGGGTAAGCACGGTCGCGGCGGCGCGGTCCTTCGAGGCGGCGGCGTACAAGTCGCGCTGCGCTTCGGCGGCTGCGGTCAGCTTCTTTTGCACGGCGACGAGATCGGTAACGGCGGCGAGCTGCTCACGGCACGACGGCAGGCGGATAACGGCGGCGTTCTTCAGCGGCACGAGTTCGGCGCGGGTAAAGCAGGCGCCGTAGGCACCGGAGAGCGCACAGGCGCATTCTGTCTCCTGTTTGCGGGCGTCGTTCACTACCTGCCCCGGCGCTAGCCCCGGCGACGCGGGGGGCCGAGCAGCCGCAGGAGGAGGATTCCCCGGGCTCGGCTCCCCCGCGTGCGCGCGAGACGTGAGCACGTGGAGGACGAGCAGCGCCGCCAGCAACAGTGCGGCGGCCAACGCCTGCATGGCGTCCTGCATCGGGTTGCGGCGGCGCATCAGTTCCACACGCCCCCCGTGCGCAGCTCGTCGAGGATGTCGTCGACCGTCTCGTCGCGGCCGGCGTCAAGGCGTTCGGCCTCGCGACGCTTGGCGTCCTCCGCGCGTCGCTCTAGCGCGGCCTCAGCGTCGACCAGGGCGGGGGTGACGAGGCCGATGGACTCGGCTAGCTCCTCGCGCGCCTCGGCCTTGCCTTGCGCCTTGGAGGCGGCTTCGCGAAGACGCGCGACCTCGGCATCGGCTTCCTGCGCGGCCTTGCGCTGGACGCAGGAGCGGACCGCCCAGCCGCCACCGCCGAGGAGCAGCACGCCGGCCACAACCGCGACGGGCAGTCGATATCGGGTCAACCACCCGCCGACGGTCGTGAAAAACGCGAGCATTACGCGCGGCCCTTGGGCGGCTTCGTAGCGCCGGGCTTGCCGCTGCGCCGGGGGCGTCGAGGGTCAAGCTGGATCACGGGCGTGTCGCCGCCCTTGTCCATCAGCTTGCCGAAGCCGAAGCGCGCTTTGAGGAACCGGAAGATGGCGCGGGGGCCGAGCTTCCACCCGAAGAAGAACAGGAATGCCGCCGCGCTCGCCGACAGGCCACGACGGAGCCCGGTAACGATCGCGTCTTCGCCTGCCACGGACACGCCGCGAAAGAAGATGACGCCAGCGACCATACCCAGCGCGAGGATAGCGAGGAGTACGTGTTTCTCGCGCTCGGGGGTCGCTACGATCTTGGGCCAGATAGCCTTAGCGATGCCGATGAGGACGAAGATCGCCCCGCCTACCGCGAACGTTTGCGAGTCAACGCTGTCGAAAAACTCCACGCGGCGCCCTCCGTCCGCGTTGGTGCGCGGCTGCGGGGGCTAGCGAACCACGCGGGGGCGGCGCGGGGTGGCGTGCCGGGGAGGAGAGCGGTGTAGGCGGGGGCCTACACCGGCCACGCTTACAGGCCGGCGTTCTCCAGCAGACGGATCGCTTTCAGCTTGGGGTCGGTGACGTTCGCCTTCTTCAGCACGTTCGCCAGCGTGTCCCGCGCGACGGCCGATACCCCGTTCGACCACTTGACCCCGTGCTCGCGGAAAAGCTGGCGGGCGTAACCCCACGCGGATAGCTCGTCGGCCGGCGTCGTGTTGCCGAGGTCGTGCCCGAGCAAGTGGTGCGCGAGTTCGTGGGCAAAGTACGCGAACGAGACGTAGCCCCGGATGCGCGGCCCAGCGACGATGCGCTTGCCGCCGTCGATGTACGCCCAGCCGCGATACTCGACGAGATGCCGGTGCTCAACTTCGTGGGCGGTGCAGAGCTGGCGCACGAGGCGTTGCAGACGTGCTTGCGTCTCGCGCTGCCAGCTCACCCCTTGTACCAACGCCCGTTGATGCGGGCCGCGCCGTTTTGAAACACAGGCGCTTCAAAGTCGTAAACGATCTCGCCGTTCACCGTGTCCCAGTGCAGGAGCCCAAGCGACTCCGTCCAGTTGGGATGATTGCAGTATTTCAACTGGGAGTAATCGGCCATTGAGCCGACGCCCCACACACGCCGCACTTTTCCGCCGTGCTTGACCGCAAACAGGTCGTTGCGGTGATGGTGCCCAAACGCCATGTCCAGCCCGTACTTTCGCCACTTTGCCGCCGCGAGGTACTGAGGTGCGCCGAACGCTTTCCCGCCGTCGGCACCGTGGTGAACATGGAAAGGACCGATGCGCAGCATCGAGAGGTACGGAAACACCTCGGTCTTAATTGGAAGTTCGGCGCAGGCTTCTAGCTGTAGCGCGCGCAACCCCCAGAGGCCGGGGTTTTTGAACAGCGTGCGCGCCATCCGATCTTCGTGATTTCCTTGGAGTTTTACAATGCGACCGGCGAATCGATCGGCCGCCTGGAAAATGTAGCGCCCATCGTCAAACTCGCCTTGAAGGCTGCGCGCGAAGACAGAGGGATCCTTCTCGAAGTCGGACAATTCGTAGAAGTCGAACATATCCCCAGCGTCGATGAAAAACTCGGGGCGTACGTCCTCCATAAGTCGCAAGCCGACCTCGACGTGACGCTTGTTCTGATACGGAACGTGCGTGTCGAAGAAGAGAACCGCGCACCCGGACGGCGACGGCTTCAGGTCGTGGACCTCTGAGTAACCGCGCGACCAGTACATTTCGCGCATTCGCGGTAGTCCACTCGGCGCCGCGAGCCCATCCGGCAACGGCGCCTGGTCGCTCTTGCTCACCCCCGGCGGGTTCTCAAACCTCGGCATCGCAGGGTGCGGGGCGCCGGGTCGCGAGTCGCTGAGCACGGGCGACTCGTCTTCGTCCTCGCCGCCGAAGTCGAAGCACCGCGCGGGGCTGGCGGGCTCGGCGCGCGGCGCCGGCTTCGGGGGCGGCACGTACTCCAACCGCACGCCCCCATGCGTCACGCTGGCGGGCTCGGGCGGCGTGACGTCCACCGGAATGTCCACGGTCGGCGTGCGCGGCTGCGCAGTGAAACGGCTGCTTTCGTCACTTCGCGGCGCGGCTGGGGCCGGCGAAATGTCCCGCGCGATGACCGGCGCGGTTGCCGCCGCTTGCTCCCGTCGCCGCCGCAAGAAGTTGTCGATCGACGTGCGGTTTACGGCGCCGCCGATCTCAGCGTTGAAGCGCCGGGCGGCCTCGGTGAGCTGCTGGCCCGACGTCCACGGGAACGTTTGCGCCGCCGCTTCGGCTGCTACTTCCGCGACGATTTCCAGCATGCGAGGCCCGTGAACGATCCAGTCGACGCCGTGCGATCTACCCACTCGTCACCCCGCTTGGCGAGCAAGGATGCGGAGATACGAGGGGAATCAGCGCCGTGACGGGGAGGAGGGAGGCGGGAAACAGGCCCGGTGCGAATTATCTTGATATAGTTATTGACGACGGTTGGAGGAGGTGTCACTATCGGCTTGCGATGCCGGCCGCGAAAGGAAAGGAGCCAAAAAATGGGGAGGCACGTGGCAATGCTGATGTCGCCCGGTATGAAGTTTGGGGCGCTGGCGATCCTGGAGACCGACGCGACACGGTTTTCATTGAAGCGTTCGGGGAACGGCGTAGCCGCGCCGAGTGGGCTACCGTGGTCGGCCTGCCGCTGCAAACAATAATCAGTCGAATGAATCGAGGGTGGTCCGCCGAGAGTACCCTTTCTGCAAAGCGGCGAAGAAGTTACCGTTGGGACGGGCACACAAAGAAAGGCGCAAAATGAACCCGATGAACATGCTTGTTAGCGGCCTCGACGTGTACGGCGCGCGCAACGTTTTGGAGCCAGGCACCGGCTGGATCTGGTTGATTTTGTTCTTGCTTTTCGTGTGGTTGGGCAAGATCGCGATGGACGCGCTTATCGGCAACAACAAGCGGCGCAAGTAGGTGCCGGCGAAGAAGCGCGGTCGAGGACGGCCCCCGGTGCCCGAGTCGCTGAAGTGGGTCCAGTTTTGGGCGGCGCTACGGGGCAGCGACTACGCCGCGTTCCTTCGCCTGGTCGGCCGCCGCAAGCGAACGCGGGTGGCCGGCGCGCTGATGCTCGAGGCGATGGCGGCGCGAGCGGCGAAGAAGTAGGCTTCAGCAACCCCACGACGAAGGAGTACCGCGATGCCGCCCATGTATCATGATACGATGGCCGACGTGAACACCCCGCGATACCTACGGCTTGGGCAAACACATATCGCCGGGTCGGGGCGCCTGGAAGCCGCGACTCGCTGCCTCATGCCTCAGCCCCTCGCCGCCATGTTTGACTTTGGCGGGCTGTTTGCACCCACCGTATACCTGCCATCGCTGGGTGGCCCTGGTGCCTCGCGCCATGTGTCCGCGGCGCTTCATGCACTTGTCCGCGCGCGCGTGGCGCAGGACATCCGTCGCTTGGCAGCAAAGAACCCTGCGGCGAACAAGTAGCCCGCCATGACCCCCGAAACGACGAGCGCAACCCCGCAGGCGCACGAGGCGCAGTTTGCCGCGTGGCTGGCGTCGCAAGGCGACTCCGTGACCATGCAGCACTCCCTTGAGATTGCGATCGGCTCCAATGCCGAGCCCGGACGTCCTTGCGGCGTACAAGAGTCTCGACCCTGAGCTGATGACCGCTGCCGTCGACATCGCCAGGGAGCAAGCGCGCGCGCTCATCCGCGAAGGCGAGCGGCGTATGGAGCTAGAGGCGTCGGCGCTTCATCGTGCGTACCGGGATCGTTGGTGGTCGCTAACGTTTGGATTCCTCGTTGCGATGGGCGTGCTGGGGCTGGCCGCGTACATGGCTCACCTCGGGCAGGCTGTGGTTGCCGGTAGCATCGCGAGCATCGACATCGTTGCGCTCGCCTCGTTATTCATCGCGGGTTCTCGCCAGAAAGCCAAAAGCGAACAACTTGAAGCCGCGCAGGAACCCCAAGAGAAAGGTCGCCACCAAAGCGGCGCAGGGGCTGGGTGCCAGTATCCGTAAGCCGCGCAGCCGGGCAGCAAGCGGCCCACGTCGACGGAGTGACGCTTACATACCGTCGAACGGCGGCGCCTGGAACGTGGACGCGCCCGTGTCGGCGGGTCCAAAGGCCCTGTACTCGCCGACGATTTGTGCTCCGTGAAAGTAAAGCACTTGCGTGCCGGCGGCAGGAGTCGGAGCTGCTTGAACCTGAAGACCTAGGTAGAGAAGCTTTCGTGGGTTTACCAACGGAAAAATACTGGGATCGTTGGTGGAGTTGAACACAACGGACTGGTCATCCGGGTTGCTCGAGTTAAACGTCTTGCTGCGCGGGACCGGCGCGTCAACGATCAGCACTGGGTTTAGTGTGGTCGGATTGCCGCCCGTCATGGCGTCTCTGTAATACAGTGAAACCAGAACGACGATTTCGCCCGCAGTCATGACGTTTCGGAAGCGAGCCGTGATGCTCGTGATCTTGACGCCACGAGGGATGTCCAGCGGCATGTAGAAATGCGGCGCTCCGCTGCCATACGGAAACGCAGCGATGCCGCTGTCGATATTGAAGGTCAGCGCGTCGTGGCCCATATAAAAGTTTTTGAACTGCGCAACGGCCGAGATGTAGCCGTAAGAAATCGCGCCGTTGACCGCAGAAACCATGCGGTCTAGCGCAATCGGCGCCGCCGCCAAGCTCGAATTACCGAACTCAAGCCCCGGCGCGCGCAAGCCCGTTGCGCGCACCTTCTTCATCTTCCAAAGCTTTGGCGACGACGCCTCGCTCGCGCGCACCGAGCCACGCGACGTGAACAGCAGGCCGCCCGTGTTTCCTCCTCCCACATCCGCGTCCGCGCTATCGTCGATTGTAGGGTCAAACGTGATCTTGCTGGGGTCTGCTCCCAGCGCGCCGACGTCGAGCGGCATGGTCGCGCCGAGCGCCACGAGCCGCGGGGTCGTGAGAAGGCTGTCGAGGCTGCCGATCTCGGTGTCCGCCGCATTGCGCAGCGAATGGTTGCCAGTCGGCCCCATCTTGAGCGGCGTCGTGATCGTGCCGAGCGAGTTGAACTTGAACAGGTCGACCAACCCGCCCATGTGCCGGCGCTCGTCAACCACGACTCCGATGTCACTGATAGACGCCGTGATGAATTTGCAAATCCTACGGGCGCCCGCGTCGAGCGTCGTTTTCACCACGATGCGCCTGCGCGCGTCCACGAAACAGTAGTACTGCGTCGCCGACACCCACGCAGTCCCCCCCGTGGGCGCGGTGAACGTCTTGCTCGTGAACTTGACGGTGTTGCCCTCGATGATCATCCCGCTTGTGGCGGCGGCGATGTCGAGCTGCGTCGCGGCGCCCCCGTTCTTGCTCGGCGCGAAGTCCCCCACGGCCAAGATCGCCCCATCGAACATGAGGTCAAGCGCGCTGACGATCTGCGTCTTGACCGCTCGCCCGGCGTAGGTGCGGTAGTCCTCGACCTGATCGATCGCGATGGTGGCAACGCCGTCCTTGCGGTTGACGACGGCGAGGGCGACGACGTAATGCGTGTTGTCGTCGGTGTCGACGTAGGAGTACGTCCCGTCGCCGTCGCTGAGCGCGGTCAGCGCGAGATCGCTGGTCCCGCCTTGGGAGTACCAAAGCGACTGTCGAATCGCCCAGCGACGGGTCGTCTCCATGACCGTGCCGGCGACGTTGACGTTGAGGTCGGCGTCGACATCGGGATCGCCCGTGGTCGCGGTGGCCGCGATCTCATCGGCGTAGATGTCGAGGTAGACCGTATCCGTGCGATCGGCACCGCTCGGGGTCGACGGCGCGATCCAGTACCTCGAGCCGGCTACGTGCCCGCCCGTGGTGAGGTTCGAGCCACCGGCAACCTGAATCCAGTGCGTCCCGTTGGCGGTGATCGTCGTCGGCCCGCTGATCGTCGCGCCCGTGTAGCAGTAGACCGCGCGGCCCACGAGGGCGCCGACCTTCCACTTTTTCGACGTGTCGGTGAGCTTGGTAGCGGTGATCGCCGTGCACTTCGCGTGGAGCCAGTCCTTCGCGGTGTCAGCCGTCGCGGTGAAGGCGCCCGCGGTGAACGGGGCGATGGCAGGCAGCCCCGCAACCGTGTAGTACGGCGAGGCGTCCAGCGACGTACCGCCGCCGTCGACCGTGAAGTCGTTCGTCGCCCCGGTGCCGCGCACCTTGAGAACGTCGTCGCCGCACGCACCCGACCGCGCCGCCCACTGCGCATGCCGCCGAAACAGCGTGAACAGGATCATTTGCGCCGCGTTCCAGTCGACATCGGTCAACGGACGCGCGCGATCCCCCGCCGCCGCTCCCTGTGCGACGACGGAAACCTCGCGCTTGAGCTCGTCGAATTCGGCGATCGGGTCGTTGCTGGTGAGGGCGGTACGAGCGGACATGCAGTCTCCCGGTAGGGCGGGAGGCCTGGCGCAAGGCGTGGCACGGCCTGCCCGTTGGCTACGCGGGAGGGTGGGCTATGCGGAGGTATGCGGGCAGAATGACGGGGGGATCGGGCCGCGAGAGGAACGCGCGAGTAGCCTCGGCGTCGATTTCCGCAAAAGGCGGATTGACGGCGCACGGATCAACGGGTATTTTTGGCTGAAGTTGCGGCAAGCGAGGTCAGATCTCGTGTTGTCGCCGGGGTCTGAGGGGTTGCAACCTCATTCACCAGCGGAGGCCCGGTCGGTTAATTCCGGTCGGGCCTCTGTCTTTGTCTATCTAGGCACAGTCCACCGTGGATTGCAAGCCAAACTGCCAATAACGGGCGTATTTGTTTGCCTGTTTCGCCACTACAAACTCTCCGGCTGCACTTCCGGCTCCCGGCACGTCACCGCACCCCCGCGCAGGTGCCCGCGTACGCCCTTCACCTCGTGGTGAATCGCCGCCGCCCACTGCTCTAGCGCGTTGAAGTAGCGGAGCGCGACGGCTGGCGGGTCGTCGTCGGTCGCCTCGGCCGGCGCGCCGCACGGCGACAGCGTGAAGTGCTGATAGTGCGACTGTGCAACCGCACCGGCGTTCTTCGCAGCGGCGACAGCATCCGCCCCAACCGCTTTCACCAGCGCCGGCAACGTCTCCAGCACGGCCACCGACGCCCGCACAGCAGCAATCGCCGCCCCGTGCTTGCGCGCGGCCTCTCCCTGCCTCTCCACGCGCTCCGAGAGCTGCACCAGGACATAAGCCGACCACGCGGTGACAGCGAGCGCGCACAGGGCAAACAGGGCCTTCGCAAACCGCCCAAGCCGCCGTCCCGCCATTCGCCGCCCCCTTTGGCTATCCGACCGCCAACAACTCCGCGTCTACGGAGCCATCCCCGCCGCCGTCTGCCATCACCCGAAGCGTCGTAGTCGCCGGCACCTGTTCGGTCGCCCGCGCGTCGAGTTCCAACGCAAGGGCGTCGCTGATGTCGTTGTCGACGAACAGCATGACGCCGCGATCGTTGAAGCAGCTCGTCGCCTTGGGCGTGTAGATGGACGGGCGCGGGTCCAGGCGCCCACCGCGCGGCGGTTGGATCGTGTATTTTGGGGCGATGCGAAAGGTGTTTCCAGGCGAGGCCACACCAAGCATGTTTGCGCCGCTGGTCGCGATGCGCGTTACGTCTGTGAAGGTTGCGATCAGGAACGAACGCGGCGAGCCGTTAGGCCCTGCGGTGTCCGCCGTGTTCGGGGCGATGTACGAGCCGACCATGCCGGCGCTGAAAGACTGGTCGGCGTCGGTGGCGTTCTGTTGCAGCACGCCGCCTTGCACAACGGCGATCGTGCTCGTCTCGTTAACGATCCCAGCCGTACCCAACACGATCTTGGTCGTCGTGATCGAAACGACCTCGAACCACCCATTATTGGAAGCGTTAGTCGCCCCAGAAATGTTGATCCAGGTGTTGACGACGTAACCTTTAGTGGACCAGTTTACGGCGTCGCCACGGACGATGCTCTGGTCTGCCGCCGCAAACACGAGGTTAGCCCCCGACACGGCCGCGTACATTTCCGTCGCATCGGACGTGCCGGTTGCAACCGCCCCGGCGCCCGTCATGCTGCCGTCAACAGGATCGGTCGTGATGGTGGTCGCGGTGTTAGAGAGAATCGTGAACAGGCTGCTAGCGATCTTGACCTTCCACCCAACGAGCCCGTTCACCGGGAACTTCGCGAAAGCGTCGGTTAGCAGTTGCGCCGCAAGCGCCGTCGGCAGCCCGGTCCAAAACGAGCACAGCCCGTTGTTCAGCTCGTTGAACCGCAGCACGCGGTCGGCGCCGAGAACAACGTCGACCTCTTGCGCGGTGACGGCTCGCACGATCTTCCCCAGCCGCTCGCCGACGCCCTTCTTGCGCACCACGTGCGGCTGCATCGCCACCAGCGACCGGACCCGATAGTCGGGCGCATCGGCTGGCGGCACGTAGCCGTGCATCGACGTGTAGCCGCGCAGGAACGCAGCCGGCGACTCGGTGAGGTCGATCAGCGTGCCGTACGCTTCCGCCGCCGCCGCCGCGCGACCGATGAGCGCCCCCAGCGGCCTCAACACGCGCTGCAAGGCGTACTGCTCGCCCGGCTCGCCGAGGTTGGCGTAAGAGCCGTCTGCGAGCTGCGCAGGGTTCAGGACGAGCCCTTGCCCCGCTTCCTTGTCGCGGTTGCGCCAGTGCGGCGGGAAACAGTCGTAGAGCTTGCGCTGCATCCGCGTGGCGCGCTGGACCATCCGCAAAACCGGCTCGCCGCTGACGATGCCCGGCTCCTCGGCGAAGTTGGCAACCCACGTCGTTTCGTTCGCCGTGAAGGTCGTATCCAGGCGCAACTCGTGGTCAGCGACCGCCGTCACGCCCCACGCGCCGTTGGCCCCGGTCGCCGTTGCCGCCCCGCGCACCCGCCACCGGGACAGCGCCTTGAATCCGTCGTCCTTCCACGAGCCAGCGGTGCGCCGCACGATGCCCGTGCCCGTGACGAAGGAGACGCGCACGCCCCGCAGCGTTCGCACGGTCGGGTCGCCAAGCGCACCGATGCGCTCGAAACGGATCGTCGCGCCGTCGACTTCCAGCACGCGGGCAATGAGCCTGCGCGCCTTGCCGATCAGCGCCCAATCGCCAACCGCCCACCCGCTCGCGCTCGTAAGCGTCGCCGTCGTCGCGCACGGCCCCACGCCGGATCCCGTGGCGATCGTCGTCTCGACGCCCGACTCCTCGAGATACGGCGGTTCGCCCGAGTACGCCCAATCCGTGCCGACCTGAATCCACTGCCCGGCCATGCGCGCAAACGCGGCGTAGTGGTAGAACCGCAGTGGCATAACCGTCAGGTCGGCGTGCCATTGCACCTCAGGCAGATTAGTTCGCGAAAAGACGACATCGCCGTCCGCTTCGTGCTCGGGCGGCTGGCGCAACTTGCGAAGCACGCGGAAGGCGTCGCACGCAAACGCCAGGGCGTCCCACTCCAAAAGAATCTGAGGTCCCTCGAGCGGCGTAGACGCGCGCAGATTCGCATACAGCTCCGCCCCGGGGCCGCGAATTATCCGTCTGCCCGATGCCTCGTAGGTCGCCACTGACTTACGTCATCGCGGCGGCTTCGCCGAGCGGCCACGGGATCGCCACTCCATCGCGCGCCATGTAGAAAGTGTCTAGTCTTTGCCCGTTCGGTTCGACGATCGAGTCCTTGAGCAGTTGCTTCATCATTGACCAATGCGTGACGGAAACACCATCAAGCGCGCCCGGGTACTCGATGCGCTCGATTGCGCTGACCGTTTCCGCAAAGCAAAGATCGACGGCCCACGTACGACGCTCTCCGTTCCAGTCCGCGTTCTTTGAATAGGGCAGATCGTAGTTGGCGCCGCCGAACGGGATAACCGGCGATCCGGCGGTCAAGTTCAGGTAGCCGCTTGATACGTCGGCGTGGACGCGCCGCACATTCAAGGCGCCAAGGGAGTAATCCGCAAACCCAGCAACGGGTCCGACCGGACCAATCTCTGCTCCAAGCCCAAAACTGCCAGTCCACAAGACCGCCGGTCGTGCGTCCACGCTTGACGCAGCGGCCGGCAAGATGCGGCCCGCGTAAGTGAGCTTAGCAACCTGCATGGGCGTAAGGGTTGCGTTGCCAGGGCCTTCGTTTGTGGCGTCCGGGCTGCCGTCGATGACCATATCCGTTGCGCTGTTGAACGAAATGGCCGTAAACGTACGGTTATTGGATGCGGTGCCGGTGACAGGGATCAGCGTGCCAGGCACCAACCCGTCCGCGATCCAACTACCTGCGGCGCGGGTAACGTGCGCGCTCGCGTTGATGAATTGGATGTTCGCAAGCGCCCCGCACACTGCCGTCCACCACGTAAGCGGCATGATGACGCTATCGCTCGCGATCACGGTGCCGCGAAAGCTGGCCGCGCTGTGAACGTAGTGTTTGACGCTGCCGTTTTTCGGGGCATCAAACGCCAGCGTCCCGGCGTTGTACCCGCCGGCTACGCCGCTCCACGGCGCATGCTCGATCAGCACATGCGCTGCATCGGTCGCCGTGGCAACCTTGTTCGTGAACTTCCATTGCTGCTCGAACGGGGCGCCGGCCGGGCTTTTGGCAACAAAATAGTTGCCATCCACCAGCGCGTCGCCTGGATCCGTGTACGTGCCGGTCTTCGCGACTTCGATCATGCCAACGGTGTTGACGAGGAAGTCCCACAAGGCCCAGAAGTACCGAGCCGGGGTGGTATAAATGGCGGGTGCAAGCTGCTGGTAGTCAGCCATTTGTGGTCGTCCTCACCGTAGCCAGGCGAACGGACTTCACCTTTGCTGGCGCTAGTTTTCGGATGGTTGGCGTGGGCGGTCTGGACACGATTGTGTACGTCGGCATTGGCTACACGACCTCCACGCTTAGTGTTCCGGCCACGTAAACCTCGTGATCGACGCGGACGTTGCTCGCGAGCGGTGAAATCGTAAACTTTGCCAGATCGCCGTATTGAGGCGTGCCGCTAGACAGGAACGACACGCGCTCGTTCTCGTCAGTAAAGACGGTGCCGATCTCGCCGAAGCCCATGAGTCCCGACACGCTGCCGTTGACGCGGTACTCGGTGGCGCTGGTGTAGCGGACGCCGATCTCTTCGGCGACGGTCGACGCGGAGATCGCGATCGCGGAGATCGTCTCGGTGCCGCGCAAAAGCGAGAACACCGCTTCCGGCACCCGCGTAAAGCGAGTCACGTCGGAATTGGCGAGCCCGACCGTGTCCTCGATGATGGCGACGAAATCGCCGTAATAGGCGTGCCCGTCGACCGAATCAGGATCGCCAAACAGCGGCGTCCCCAAGACAGCGCGAGCACGGATATCGAAGAAGTAGCGGGCAAGCTCGCGCAGCGCCGAGGACTTCCCGGCGCGGGCGTCCACGAGCAAGGTCGCATCGGCCGCGCCGAGCACCTTGTCGATCGCCGACTTCACCGCCGTGGGCGTCGTGCCACGGCGCGCGCGACCTAGCACCGCGGCGTCGATCTCGGTGAGCGTTGCGACCTTGACCGTGAGATCGTCGGTGTAGCTTTTGCGGTCGCCCACGTACTCGTCGACAGCGGACAGAACCGCGCTGGACACGCCGCCCGATGCCGAGTCGCCGACGATGTAGAGGTCGACGACAGACAGCGACGTGGAGTCGGTCGCTCTGCGCGCCTTCGCGTCCAGCACACCGGGGACCATCTTCGCCAGCGCCGCATAGTCCTCGGCGGTGACGGCGCGGTCCTGCGTTCGCCACCAGATCGGCGCCTGTCGCCGCGCCTGCTCTAGCGACTGCTCGTCGCTGCCGCCCTCGGCCTCGAGCGAATTGCTGACCGTGACGGAGAGCTGGTCGCCGAGGGAGTCGAGGATCGGCGTAACGAGGGTGTCGATGTCGCCGACGCCCACGTTGCCCGCGAGGTTGCCGCCGCTAATGAACGTGGCGCGCGCGCGGTAATCGATCGTGGGAATCGCGCCGCTTTGCCCGTCGCCGTGGACGAACCGCATGCGCCCATCGGACAGGCGCTCGGTGCGATAGTGCTTGTCGAACGGCCCCGACTCGGCGAACGAATCAACCCACGTCCAAAGCTCCTCGGGGCCGCCCAAAGGCCCCCAATAGAGCGAGATCGTGCGCTGCGTGTCGTTCTGAAGAACGTCGGTCGCGATGCTCTCTATGATGAAGTTTGAGGAGCCGTCGGACGCCTCGTCGAAACGCTCCTCCAAAAACTCGCCCTGCATGACGTGAACGAGCGCCATCGGATTCGTACCGGCGGGGAACCGCGCGTAGTCGTCGGTGACAACGAAGTCGACGCCCTGCTTGGAAGCCCGCATCGTCGTGTACTTGGGGATGTCGCGGTTCGCGGCAAGAGAGCCGCTGATACGCAAGGTGACGTCGCTGACCGCTGCCGTGGGCGGGCGGATGTCGGTCCCGAGAGCGCGGAGAATCGAGCGAATCTGCGACGGGCGCTTGACCCCGGAAAGCTGCGTCTGCTTGGCCTCGGCGTCGAGCCGCCCGTGCAAGAACCCGACGGTGCCGCCCGTGATCGCGATCTTCGCGTAGGTAGGATCGGCAAGCGTGCGCGCCGTGTGCTCGGGGCACGCCTTCGTCAGAATCTCCGCCTCGGCGGCGGCGATCTCACTCGGCTCGCGGGCATCCTTGAGCGTCGAGAAGTCGAGATCGGCCACGGTCAGGGTGGTTGCCATTACCGCGACCCCGCCGCGCCCCAGGGGCGCACGCGCACGCCGCGAGCCTTCGTCACGTCGACCGGAGCGGCCTCGGCGCGGAGGCGGAAGCCGATCCCGAGGTCGATCTCGCCCTTCGCGTGGTCAAGTGCAGGCTCAACCGCGACGATCGGGTACTCGGGCGCCATTTCGGCCGCCGCCTGCAAGAAGCTCTTGATCGCCTCGTTCGCTTGGGCGTCGTTGCCCGGCGTGAAGATGTTGCGCTTCAGCCCGCCGTCGAGGTCGCGGGCGAAGGCAAAGTCGCCTTCGCCGACGCCACCGATCGCGTCAAAGCGCATCGACGCAGCCTCGGCTACGTCGCCATCGTTGGGGACGGCGGGCAGGTTCCAGGCGGTACCGCCGCCGGAAAAGCTGAACGGGAACGCGGCGCCGCGCCCTTGTCGAACTACCGTTGCCGAAGCCGTGGGCATGCGGGCACCCCTGCCGCGCACGGTAGGGGGCCGCCATAGGCTCGGGCAGGGTGCCGGGGGGAACGGTTACGCGGGGATAGCGCCTCTCAGCGTGTCGTAGACGCTGCGCGCAGTGCCGATTGCCGTGGTTACAGCCGTGCCGTTGGCGACTTCGGCGGTCATGTTCGTGACATCGAGGCCGACAGGCGCACCGACGAGCATCGCGACCCCGGCCACCCACGTATTCGACGGGGCAGAGGAGGCGGCGCGAACGGCGGCCATGAAGCCGTCCACGCCGGCCGTGAGGTTGGGGATGGTGACGCCCGCGACCACCCGCTCGCCGTCCACGGGCGGCACGAGGAGCACGCTCGCGCGGGCGGCTGCCAGTTCGGCAACGGCAGTGATGCCGGCGAGGAGCGTTTGCTGGACGGTGGCCGCTTCGTCCAGCGCCGCGATGGTGTCGGCGACGTACCCGCGCACGGCATCGGCCGCTGCTGACCCACTGACTATGTTGGAGGCCCCCAGCGCGCCCGCAGCGTCACGTAGCGCCTTCACCTGGGCGTCGAGCCCCAGCGCCTTCGCCACGCTCAGCCGCATCCAATCAGGCGGCGACTGCGACAGGCCGACGCGGTTGCGCCACGCGGTGACGTTGGCGAGCCGGTCCAGCATCGCGGCCTCGCGAGCCATGCCCCGGTGTCCCAGCCACTTCGCCATGAAGTCGATCACGCGCTTCAGTTCGACCAGCGTGTCAGCACCGACCGTAACGACCGCGCCGGCACAGATCGAGGTCGTGGAAAACTGCGGGCGCTGGAGGTCGCCGAGGTCTTGCGTCGAGGTGGTCAGCGTTTGCATGAACGTCTCGAACGGGTGATCGACCCGCAGATCGCACGCGGCGAAGCGGTCCTGTCGCTCGAGGTCGGCCAACTCCGTCCGCTGCGCCTCTAGCTGTTGGCGAACGGCGCGGAGGGACTCGGGGACGGCTTCGCGGGCGCCCTTCGCGCGAAACGCCGCCGTTCCCTTCTCGTCCTTCGCGGCGAGCGTGGCGACGGTCGTACGCGCCGTGACAAGCAGTTCGCGGATCAGCGCGCGGGAGTAGTCGACCCTTTGCGGGTAGATCACGATCGTGTAGATGCCCGTGTCGAGCGCATCGGCGATGAGTCCCACGAGAGACGACGCCAGCGCGCCCGAGGCGAGATCCGCGGCGAGCGCCGTTGCGTCCACGATCGCCGGCACCGCCGTTACCGCCGCGCGCACCGCCGACAGCGCCGTTTGCATGGTCGCCGAGACAGTCGAGATCGCCTCCAGCGCCGGTTGCAAGTCATCGAACGGGAGGATCGCCGATTCTTTCCACGAGAGGGCCATCAAGGCACCGCTTTCAGCTTCGAGGATGCGGACGCCGAGGCGACGGCGGCCAGTTCCACGGATGGCCCCGTAGGAACGCCAGAAGTGGTCGTCGGGTGCGTGTGGCTCAACAGCGCAGTCAGGTCGGCCGCCGAGATCAGGAACACGCTCTCGGGGGTGTCCAGCGGGTTGATGCCGATGACCGTCACCGCGTCGTCGTCGATCGTGACCTTCGTCGTCGGCGGCACGACGCCCGCAAGCCCCGTCGGCCTCGTCGACAGCACAACCGTCTTGCCCTGCACCGTCGCCTTGCCCGTGCCCGGTGCGATGCCAGCCGCCGCGAGCGCGATTGCGATCAGCCCCGAGTCGAGCGCGCCGACGGCGTCAACGGTCACGTCCCCCGCCGCCGTGACCATCGCGCTCTCTACCCCCGCCAGCATCGCCCGCTTGCCGCGCATGAGCAGATCGCCGATGGAAAGCAGCCGCAGTGCCCCGCGCGCGAACAACTCCGCCCCGCGCACCTGGACCGGCTCGCCGCCCGACGTGTCGCTTGAAGCCGTGGGGCCGTCGACCGTGACGCTAAGGGTGCCGATGCGCGCCCGCAGCGATTGCGCCTTCGCGATCAGCGCGCCGAGGATGGAGATTTGCTGCTCGCCCTCGACCGTGTGCTGCGCGTCGCCGGCCACGACTTGAGCCAGCGGCCCGCCGATGAACCGGAACGCGCCACGGGTGAAGAACTCGACGAGCTGCGCACCGCCACGGGCAACCAACCCGTCCTCGCGCCACTCCTCCCACACCTCGGCAAGCCGCGTGTGAATCCTGCGCGCGCCCAGCGTATCGGCCCACTCCTCGGTGATGCCGTTCGGCGTTTGCCGCGTGTAGACATTGGGGTACTCGTCGCCCGTTGCGGCTGGCGGCTCCTCGAAGGAAATCGGCTCCTGCCCGCCGAGGGCGGTCAGGTCGTCCGTTGTCGCGCTGCGAAGGCCACGGTTGAACGGAGCGGGGCCGGGCGCCGGTTGCTGCCCCAGCGACGGAAGCTCGGAGAAGCCGCTGGGGATGCTGAGATAGCGGCCCAAGACGACCGCGTTGTCAGGTCCGTTCGCTGGGTACTCGAAGCCGACCCATACCCCGTCACCCTTGGCGTAGCCGCCCGCGTTGATGCCGTTGAGACACGCCTCGGCCCATCCCGTTACGAAGTCGCGCCCTAGGCCAGGGATGCGGACGCGCACCATGTTCGTACGGCCGGCGTCGCCGACTTCGTGAACGATGCCTTTGTGAATGCCGCTGCCGTAGCTCATCGCTGAAGCACTATGGGTCGCGTAAGCCCCGTCGTGGGGTCGCCCGCCGTGTAGTCTGGGCCGTTCTTTTTCTGCTGCTTCTTCGACGCCTTGCCGCCGCCGATCACGGCCCGCAATTCGCTCTTGTAACCGTTCTTGCTGATGTCGTCGGTGATGTCCACCAGACGAAACACGCCGCCAAGATCCCAGGGCACCAGCTGGTTGAGGTTCCACCACGGCACGCCAGGGTTGATCTTCACAGAGAGAACACGCTTCGTCGTCACGGCGTCTGCGAGGCGAGCGTTTCGCTGCGCCTGGCCCGCCTGTCCCATCGTAGACGCTGGGGCAGAGGCCAAGCTCTCAGATGCAACGACATCGCGAAGGAGGCCAGTAGTGGGGTCCCCGACTTTCGTTACCTGGCCTGCCTTATTGCGCTGCGTCGTGGAAACCGATGCAGACGCGATGTTCATTTCGTCGGAATATTCCTCGACCAACACCGACGCGATTGAATCGCTCCCGTACCCAAGTGTGATCTTCTTGCCGCCGATCTGGATTGCGTCGCGGGCCTCGGGTGGCTCGAAGTGCAAAACGGCCGGCTCTTCAAGATCATCAACCCAGAAGTCATAACCAACGTCGAACGCAATGCGCTCCATGAACGACAACAGGCTCTCGTCGTCGGCCTTCACGATCGTTATCGGCTCGCGCAGTGGCGTAATGCTAGTCGCCAGCCCGAAATGCCTTGCGACCTCCTCGGCCAGATCTGACGCCGTGCCGTGCGAGAATGGCATCACCGGGTAATAGCGCGCCATCTTGGACGCGATGCCAAGTGCGCTCAACACGATGTGCTGACCAGCGGTGGCGTTGCCCTTTCGCGAGAACTTTTCAATGCGATATGTGCCGCCGCGCTGGAGCGGGTAGTCCGCGTAGCCAAGCCACAGCTTCAGCTTGTAGCCGAGCCGCAGGATGTCGTTCAGTTCGCCATCTTTGTTATCCAGCGTCACCGACAGAGTGTTGATGCGCGCGAGACGCCGCCCTCGTCCCGTCTTGGGGCCGCCAGTGCCAACGCCGCCCTTCTTTTTCGACTCCGTGCCGCTTGGGTGAGACTGCCTGTCGTTGTTGCGGTTTCGACGAATCGAGACAATGCGGTCCCACAACCCGACCTCTGAAAACCGGGTGTTGCCAAGCTGCAAATCGAAGATTGGCCTCGTGGTGCGCACGGCTACAGGTCCGACATGGCGCCACCGTCGAGCACTGCCCCGGCGCGAGCGGCGCCCGGAACGACCAGGGACACGCCCTCTGGGATCTCAAGCGGATCGGGCGCAACGTCTTCGTTGAGGGAGTACACGATCCACCACGCATCCATCGTGCCGAGCTTGCGGTACGCGAAGAGATCGAACGACTCTCCCTCGGGCGGGTGCTCGTCGATCACGAACCGAGACTTCAAGGATTCGAGATCGGGGCGCTCGGGCAGTTCCGGGATCGACACAGCCCGCCCGTTGATCTCGTCCTCGTACGTGGCGAGCCCATAGTATCTAGACCGGCTCACATGCCACCGCCGCGCGGGCCACGGGCGCTAATGATCCTTCTCAGCACAGACCGGCTCTTGTACTCTTCCATGTCTGCCGAATCGGTATCGCTGCCGCGGGTAGGCCATCCTTGCGTCGGCCCATCGAAGTTCACGATCGGGCCGGCGAACACCGAGTTATTCGCGCCAGGGTTCGCGGACTCCCACGGAGTAGGCGACCCGCGCCCGGATCGCCGTCGCTTCGGCTTATTGAAAAGCCCTGGGTCAACAGACGCATCAGTGAAGAATCGGCCGGAAAACTCGCACTTGAATCTCAGCATCCGCCCGTCTTCGCTGGCCTGGATCGAATCGGCGACAGGGGCAACGTCATCGAAGATGACTTCGCGCGCGCGGTCGATGATCTTGAGCACGAAGACGTTTTCAACGTCTGGGCCGTCGTCGCCAAACCATTCGTGGATGAACAACCACGCCGCGTGTGCGCCGCTCGGAAATTGCCCAGCCATCACGGGCGCGAACGGGCTCAGTACCGCTGCTAGCTGCCTAGACACGGCCCACTCGTCGAACATCGCCGTGAATTTGAACGTCGGCGCCTTCTTGCCGATCGACTGCGTGATCTCGGTGAAGCGGCCAGGCGTCAGTGAGTTCGCCGTAACAGGCGAAAACTTCGGCGCGTAATTTTGCCAAAGGTCGAAATTGATGGCGCGCGAAGGCAGACCGCGCGGGTGGATGTAGGCCAGCGGCAAGAGCGCACCTCGCGCGTCAGTGTGCGAGGCGGATCCAGGCGTTGCGGTCGTGCCGGGGGGGAGTGGCTAGCCGCCCCAATTCCAGTCAAGCTTGATCGGTCCGAACGGCCCGGTCTGCTCCTGCCGCGACGAGATCGGCACCTCGCCTGCGATCTGGCCCTCGATGTTGATAACGACGGTGCCGCGAAGGTCGGCCTCTTGGAGCTTCTTGACCACCTCTTCGCCGAACCCTTTCATGACACGATCGATGCCGGACCCAACGGCGCCGCTCAGGTATTTCTCGCCGGAAAGCAACAGATTATTATCCTCCTTCGCCACCTGAAGCGACGGGAGCGACCGCAGATACATGGGGTTGTTCATGTTTTCCAGCATCTTTTGCTGAAGGATCGCGTCCGTTGCTGGGTCGCCAGTCTTTACCATTTGGCTAGTTTCGCCACGGGCGTAAAGGCCGGCAGCCGTGCCCATCTTGGCGAGCTGCTCCAGTCGATCGGCGCGCTGATCCTTTGTCATGTCTTCGCTCATGATCTGGTGGCGCATGGCAGCGAACAGCGGGACCATTGCCTTTGACGCGAGATCTTTGGTCGGCATCCCCATAGACTTCAACACGTCCACCAGGCCGGCGCCGCGCACAAACATCTGCTCGCTCATGCCGTTGCTTTTCAGTGCCTCGATGATGTTGCCGGGCAGCGCAAGCTTGCCGCCCGGCCCGGCGGTCGACTCGGCGGCAATGCGCAGCGCCTGCGCGATCATCGGCATGTTCGAAATCGTGCTTGAGAGGTCCGAACTTCGCTGCGCCTTGCGGGCCTCCTGCTCGCGCATGTAGTCGAAGATTTCGGAGAGGCCCCACGCCGCCCCGGTGAGAATTCCCAATGGTCCGATGAGCCCGGTTATCCCCGTGGCAAGACCGCCAAGCCCACCAAGTAGCCCGCCGGCAACGCCGCCGACCTTGCCAAGCACCGAGGATCCAGCCGCGTATCCGGCCGGGATGGCACCCATCCTGCCCTCGCGCCATCCACCGCCGAGCCAATTGCCGGCGCGCTGCATCATGCTTGGTGGCTGACCAGGCGCCGTCATCCTGTCTTGAATGCCCACCGGCAGCGCGTTGAATGCACTGTAGCCGCCAACCGACGTCGCCATGCGTGCCCACAGCGGCACCCCGGCGGCCCCAGCGCCAGCCGCGCCGCCCGCCATGCCCGGCGCCGCCCCTGCGCCGCCTCCCATCACGCCCCAGGTCGTCAACGCACGTTGCGCCAGCGACATCGCGCCGCCGACAGCCATCGCCGCCGCCCCGAACGCGAGCACCTTGCCGATCCCGGTCCCCGACAGCCACTCGACGGCGCCCATGACCTTTTTCGCCATGTCCATGAACGACGTGGCGAACGGCTTGAGCGCGGCGCCCACCTCGATCAAC
>ERZ1292623.801-Hain-H51-01um-R1-801-length-32012-cov-15_pt1 | contig 32012 bp, 42 predicted proteins | sample MGYA00564398_ERZ1292623 | MGnify/ENA primary metagenome ERZ1292623 (study PRJEB36523, sample SAMEA6512633) | groundwater metagenome | collected 2019-01-07 | study: AquaDiva: Metagenomics assemblies of 32 groundwater samples
TCCGCCGCGTCGCCTATAGATTTCATGTAGTGCTCTAGATATCTCATCGAAGTTCGTTAAACTGTACTCTATTATATAATACATTTTCATGTTCATATTTTACGGCGTATCTACACCGTACATTACTCTACAATGATTGGACCCAACGTAGTTGCTGCTGTCAGCATTTGAACCTATAGATATGTTTCCTGTATAGTCTTTTCCGGGATCGTACAGAGAAGCGCCAGGTTTCCACCAATGAACTAAATTAGGGCTACTATTGTACGCCCCGAAACCACGATTCCAGTCAACAGAGCCAGAGAGGCTGCAAGCTTGTATTTGTGTTATTTCGTTACTGCTCAGCACTTTGTTCCAAATCATTATCTCACCTAGAAAAGCACTTAAAAAGTTAGTTCTAGGGGAGGTGTATGCTGCTCCTACTACGATACCTCGTTGACTGTCCTCCATCGTACCGGCGGCATTGACAGTTGCTGAAGGGGTTATTTCGGTGTTTGATATGAACAGTTTAAGATCTGTACCATTCCAAGAAATAAAAACAGGAGCCCACTCATCGACCTCTAACGCTGAATCATATTTGTAGTGTTTAAATAGAGTGTTCGTATTGTCATATAGCAATATCTCGACTCTATCTGTGGTGTCATTTATAAATCTGAAATTAATTCTATTTGCGCCGTTTCCTATAGCGAAGATATCTTGATTTGCGCTAACACTATTTAGTCTTAACCAAATATGAATGGACCAACTATTTCCTATTCCTATATTTTGTTCTGTAGTATTCGCTAAATAGTTAGAACTACCGTTCAATCTGTAAGAAACTCCTCCACCAACGCCCTGAGAGTCCAAACCCGATACGATTTCTACATCGTCGCTGGTAATATTTGCAGCATTGGCTTCAATATTGATGCCGCCGGTTTTGACATAATCAGTCGTCACGGTACCGCCAGTCCCAAATGTGCCCGGCCGACGATTTAAACGCCACCAGTGTTTGAGATGGGAAGCAGAATAATACCCTAATTGATTTTTAGTTAAATCTAAAATAGGATATCCTTCATTAAATATAGTGCTTATCTCCCCGCCCGTCAGAATCTTATCCCAACAAGCTACAAAGTGATAACCTCCAGGCTGACGAACGATCCCGCCGATGGCACAACCTATATTAATCTCGGTATCTGCGTCTGTGCGCTCCGAAGAGTTTATGTCTGAAGTGACGGTGTCAGGAGATAAAAATTGACCGTTACGATATATTTTTAAAGAATTATTAGGGCCATCCCAAGTAAAAACACCAAACACTGTTACTAGACTTGCTGTATTTTCTGTGTGGTTGAAGAATCTATTATAACTGTAATCCTTTATAACCGATCCGCTACTATCGTTTATCCTCACCCTCAATGGGTCATTGGTTACGTTACCTTCGTAAGCCAACCAAATTCTGTTAGCAGTAGTGGCGCCAGGGCGCATATCTAAAAATGTCCTAGTAGCTGAGATGAACGGAGTTGGCCTTAATATCCAAGCCCAAGACATTACATTGCTGACTCCTAGTGGCCGGTCTGTAGTATTTCTAAAATGTTCCGTAGCGCCGTCTAGCCCGGTGGAAGCTAGCATTAGTCCTTTAATTATATCCGAAGTAGGCGCAGCAAAATCACTCAATGTAAATGTAGTATCGGCAAAACAGTTTAAAGGGACGGCTGCGGCACCGGAAGCAAAATCATGTCCGCAATCTTGGATGGAATTACAGTATAATCCTGGCCGATACCAGTGAACTAGGCTGTCTTTAGACGTATAATCCCCATAGTTCACATTAAGGTTGCTTTGAGCTGCGAAGCCAGCAGCGAATAGTTCGGCAATCTCATCCTGGGCTGTCACAGAATTCCAGACGCCTACAGATTTAGCTGTCCAAACCTGAGGGTTAGTCCCTCCTATATCATTCATTATAGACAATGCACGAGAAGTGTCGGTCATACCAACTCCTGCATCATCTACTGTCGTCACAGATGCGGTTTCGACATACCCTTGTCTATATACTATCAAGTTTGTGCCGTTGTAACTAAGAGTAAAAGCGAGCGTAACAGAATAGTTACCACCAGCTATTAGATTCCAATAAGTATAATCTTTAAATAAGGTTCCTGTGCTATCGTAGAGTTTTACACGTACACCGTTTGGAAAATTTACTCCGTCTATTAAAATTCTAATTCTATTGACATTAGAGCCTGGCGCAGCCAAATCAAAAATAGTATACTCTTGCAAACCAGGTGAGTTAGTTTTGTCATATATTAGACAATATCTCACACTAAAAGTATCGGATATACCGTGCAATATACTTACTGAACTTTCCGCCGTATCGGTTCCGTTGCCTTTTAAATTCCCCACGTTATAATGCCACCCCGGCGCAAACTCTCCTGGTACAAGATGGGTTAAGCCGTTTATAGTAGGTAGTCTAGGTAGTTGATGCAGTTTAACAGTATTAGGCATTAAGTTACTTTCCGTAATTTAACCTTATAGACTAGATGCTGACAACTGGTGGTGTCTATAATACTTAGCACTAGTCTATCTCCTTCACTCATAGTCGTAGTACTAGACGGTATAACGGTAAGTCTAACACTACTTACAGTGATAGGATCCATACCTTCTATTCTTGCCCCTCTTCGCGCGCCCAAATCCGAGCTATTTACAAGATAGAAGCCAACAATAGCAGACCCGTTTTTACAGTCAAGAGTAGCACTAACAACTTCAAAATTATGGTCCGCATCTGGTTCTACGAAGATATTATCCGAAACCACTCCAGGCATATGACCTTTGTAAGTATTGAAATCGTCTCGTAAATTGAGAACAGGTTTTCCGCCTGTGCCTCTACTAAGGTAGAAGTGTTCTTTTGCAAAACCTAAGGCTGTAGAAGACCGGTATTCAGACACTCCATCATCGAAGGTTATTCCTCTGTCCCCGCCTCGGAAGTTTACAATTGGCTTGCCTATTGAATCGGAGGTTAGATAGAACGATTCACTATTGAAATAGACGGTATCGTTGCGGAAATTCGGAGGGTTGCCGTCTGTTTCTTGGAAGATAACACCGTAGAATAAACCGGTATTCGCTGTAAGATACGCTTTCGTAACAACATCTTGAGCATCAATCGGATCTGAAACGTCAACGATTCTTTTAGTTGTTGACATTGATAGATTGCCGCTACTTATCGTGACGTGGCCGGCCGAGGCGAAGCGCACTTTCTCGCTATCGTTTGCTAAGAATCGCATATCTCCATTACTGCTGTCAATCTGCCAGTCTGCATTGGCTCCATTTCCCAGGATTTGAAGTATGCCTCCGCCATCGCTTCGCGCGCCAACAATAAGTCTAACGGCGCTGCCGTCAGGGCCTACGGTGAAATCATTAGATCCTATTGTCAAACTCGGAGTGCCCGCGAGACTGCCGCTATTGTTGAACTGAATTTGAGTGTCGCTGCCCCCCGGAGCAGCGCCACGAAGGGATATTATAGGTTTACCTACAGAATTGCTGTTTACATAGAATCCATCACTGTCAAAAATAATGGTGTCATTACGATAGGTTGGTGGGTTTCCATCTGACTCACGAACGAAAATGCCATAGAATCCAGGGCCAACGTCATCAATACGAACTTGCGCCTTCCATACGCCGGAATCCCGAATAACAGCAGCGCCTGATCCGCCTGCTACTACGGGATTCGAGCCAGGAACAGCATTTGCACACCATGCGGTCGAGCCGTTACGGCAAGTAGGTAGTTCTGCTACGGTGAGATTGGAACCAAAATCTCGGAAATTACACTCTGTTGTGAGTGAGTATTTCGCGTTGAACGTTCCGGTGATAATGTTGTCAAGAACATCTACTTGAGTAGCTTCTGAGCCGACAACGATACCTTTTACGGTATTATTTGCATCAAGTCCTTCAAGAACGTTGCGACAGATCTGCATACTGGTGCCGCTATTAGCGTTGATAAACGAATTTCCAGAGCCGCCAGAAGCGGTGGTGCGCATGATATTATCATTTATCTGGACATCAGTTAGCCAGGCACCGGCTGATCCAGCATTGATGGCGATGTGTGATTGGAAATTTGTTCTAACTGCACCACTTTGTGTAGCTACTGAGAACTCATTATTGTTGATGCGTAGCATGGACATTGCCGTGCCACCAGTATTGAGCACCTGGATGCCGATAATATCGTTTTCTTCAATCCAGTTATTGATTACCTCAAAGGCTCCAACGGGGCTGCCAGTATTTGCGATGATGCGACAAGCAACCTGAGCGCCTAATAAAAGATTATCGGAAATTCTAGTATAGCCGTTTCTAGTATCAATAATGTAGGATTGTGTAGTGCTTGCAACGGTGTCGCCAAAGAAATAGTTCTTAGTCCAAGCACCACCGGCCCCTTCATGAACACCATCGTTTGTGGCGACGATGGCGGCATTCTTCCATGCTTGGTGATAGGTATTCTCAATAGTTCCTATGTGAAGTTGTTCAAGAACTATGTCATCGTATTGATTATTAAAGGCAAGATTATTTAAACGATAATTAGTTCCTGTGCTGCTTAATCCTGTAGCACTAATCTTGATTCCTGCCCCCGCCGTACGTTGCCCAACACCAGAATTAATTTGAAAATTCTCAAGTCGTGTACCATATAAGCTAGGGCCAAAATAGAGAAGATCTCCAGATGCAAAATTAGCATATATCTGTGAACAGTGCGTATTAAGGACCGCGCCTGGACCTGCGCCACACCCTTCGCCGACAATATTTGCAGGCCCAACAACCGATTTAGTTTCATCGAAACGATACTGTCCGATAGCTAAACGGTTTTCTCGACCTAGTGGAGCAGTTGCTAATTCTAGAGCATAAGCAGCTCCGCCATCTTCGGCGGTAACGCCCGTTGCTCCATAATCCGCTATTGTAAGGGTGTCTCGTTCTTTTGCGAGAGAAGTGCGAACAACCGCACCTGCTCCTGATTGAATAAAATCATCATTAAAGTTCCTAAGACTGACCATCGGTTTACCGATAGATGTGCTATTTAGATAGAAATAAGAACTATCAAAGATGAGGGTATCATTCTTGTAAGTAGGAGGATTACCGTCACTTTCTCTGATATATACACCATAGAAACCTGGAGGGGTTTCAGCTCTTAGTAAATACTGAGTATGATCGTCATCCGATAGGCCCGTTAAAGCTCCGTGGTCCACTGCGTGGGTGTGCAGCGTGGTTGCACCGTTGTCGGTTAGGTCGGTCCAATTCGTTGTGAAAGTAGCGCGATCGGTGGCTTGGGAAGCTAGAAGATATTGGCTGTGGTCGTCATCAGATAAACCGGCCAGAGTTCCGTGGTCTGTAGCACCCCCGCCAGATATGAGATTAACAGTAGGATAACCTTCAAGGCCGTGTGAAAGATAGAAATCATTATTACTAAAACTTAGAATGGTACTCTGAATAAAATTGTTTGTGCCATCGGTAATACGTATACCACCACCACGAGCAGCTTCAGCTACCGCAATGGCTCGACCAGCGTAAGCCTCGGAGAAGTAGAAATAAGCCACGTTTGGATCGCTAACGTCAACAGACTGAGGGACAATGCTCTTGTCTTCTAGGTTGAACGTGTTCCAAAGAATCGGTTTAGTGTTAAGGGCGTGCTCCCATATCCATTCTGCACTTGCGGGAGTGAAAGTGCCAGAAACAGCGAGATTGCGAGCTAGTGGTGTATAGAAACCGCCTGTACTAGAATCAAGGCCGCCATAACCGTGAACGGTTACTCGGCCGTCTACCTGTCGGATGCTAAGATAGTCGTTCCAGATTTCAACGTCTTCCGTGCCGCTGTTATACTGGATACTAAAACGGTCAGCTTCTTTATCGTAGTAGATGCGGAACTTGTTACGGAAGTCCCGTTCACCTATCGCCCAACCCGCAAGGTCGTTCTCCCCTGCATTATGAGCAGAAGAAGGTTGCAGATCTACATAGGCGGCGCGAACAAGAGGAGCCAGATTGTCAAAGTTTTCACGAACGTTCGGCCACTGCCGAGACATCTTGACGCCATAGGCAGGCCAGGGGTAGTAGAAGCGTAGAGTGTCGTTTCCGGCCATTAGTCTGTCTCAGTATTTACAAGGGACCAGGATGTAGAGTGCTCTTTTGCTACGGACACAGAGGTCCAAGACTCGTTATCTACCTGAATTTCTTCAGGGAAGATTTCAAAGTCTTCTGGATCTAAATGCAGGTTTTCAGGAGCTTCGGCCACAGCCTTAAAATCCGTAGTATTATCTTTACTCGTAATCTTCGATTTCCACAAGTCCTGTTGTGAAAATGAGTAGTCGGCGGTGGTGCTCCAATCTGTTGCCATTTATCTGTTCTCTCTGTTTTTTACTACCCGATCAACCCAATCATTAAACTCTTGAACTGTCATTGTTGATTTTGCGTTATTACAAATTTTACAACAAGATACACAATTACTCGGTAGATATCCTAATAAATTATTAACGCGATCTATGCCATTATAAACATATCCTCCATTACAGGCAGGTTGTTTATACTCTTGTTTTGGAGCAATACCACAATAATAACAAGATTGCTTTGTAAGTTCTCTAAATGTATCTTCAAATAGATCAAAAATTAAACCACGATATTTGGCTTCGCGCTGATATTTAGAGAATAACTGATTAAATGACGCCTCTCCAAAAGCGTATTTAGCTGCTCGTTTTGTCATCATTTCGCTCGCTCGTTCACTTCTAATACACCCACAACTTTGAGTATTTTGGGAAGCTAGGCCCCCTGAAGGCACAAGAATTCGGCCACCACAATCGCAGAGACAATCCCATATTTTATATCGGCGGCTGCTTCGGGTGCCAGTATCTTTCAAAACAGTTAATCGCCCAAAGCGTTGGCCGGTTTTATCATGCCCCTGCATTAGAATGAAAGACGGTACACGTTACGCCAGCAGGGGTTGTCACGTTTAATCCGCGAGTTGCCAAGAAAGGAGTCTCAAATCCGAAGCACGTACCCGCTGCCATATCAAAAGTCATAATAACGGTTGAGCCGTCCCCTTCTTCAATCGTTACGATGCCAGCCGATGTTGCTGCTATGTGAATTGCAAAAACGACAATCGAGCCTTCAGCGGCAATAGCTGAATCTGTCTGACCTGCTGCTACTCTGGTCCAATTTGGACATACGCCAATACCAATCATGTTCTATCCTTTACTGTGCCACTACTGTGGTAATGAAGTTCGTAAACTTTCTAAAGTTATCAATCTCTTGTTCCGTGCAGGCTGATGCTCGGCGGTATCGAGGGGGCCACTGTTTTTCAAAAGGCTCCGAGATCAGGCGCTCTTCGTTGTCCGTGTCTATAAAGTCGATCATGTCGGCCAGATCGTGCTTTCCAAACCCTACCAGGACCAGCGGCTCTGGCATCTGTTTGGTCGCCCTCTTCCATTTTTCATTTGACGTTTTCTTGCCCATAGTTCTCTCCCAAGATTGCGCATCTGCTGCTACTTTATTATAGCTCATTTGTCAGAATAGCGTATTTGAAAAACAGCCAGAAAAATGGCAGGAACCAAAAAAATAAGCTATACTTGGACATAGGAGGATCTGAACATGGGTAAGGCAGCCGAGTTTCAAAAAAGCTTGTACGGTAGACCGGCAACGGTCAAGACTAAGAACAGCCTGTTCATCAACCACGTAAAGCCGCACGTCACACAAGGAGGTGCGCCGGTCGAGATGGTTCACCAAGCATGCCGGTCCTGGCGAAACGATGACCTGTCGATCGGTACCATAAAGGGTTGTCTGGTTTTACTGGGAGAATACCTAAAGTTCACATATCAGTACGAGATCGACAAAAAGAGACTCTCGAACCAATATTTCAGCGATCGGATCAGCCCTCCAGAGAAACTGAAGGTCTGGACCAAGGAACAGGTCACTACCGCCCTCATCATGGCGGACAGGTGCGACAAGGAACTGCACGCCGTAATGGAGATAGCTTTGGGCACAGGTATGCGCCGGGGGGAGATTTTCGGCCTCAAGTGGGACGATGTTGACTTTATTGACGGGTACATCTCGGTATCCCGTAGCCTGGACATCTCCTCGGGGGAGAGCGGACCCACCAAGAACAAGAAGGCTCGGCGGATTCAGATGAGCGATCGAGTGGCAAAAGTCTTGGAAAAAAGCTATACTGTAGGAGATGAGGGGCCAGTATTCAAAAACTACTTCGACCCTACCCCTCGTCTCGCGTCTGTCGCGAAGGCATCAAGTGTTCCTGTCATTACCTTTCATGACCTCAGACACACGTTCGCGACTACCTGTTTTGAACGCGGATTGTCACCGAAATGGGTGTCCGCTATGCTCGGGCATGCTAAACTCTCGACAACGTTAGACATTTACTGGCAATGCTTCGATAAAAAAGAAGATATGGAGGGGCTATATGAGTAAGGACTATTTCACACCACTGGATCTGGATGCTTCGTTTCCGAAGGAAGCGGAGCCCGTACAAGTGCCATCAGGCGATCCTGCCAAGGAGCATGCCAAGGCAGAGGCAATCGTCTATGCCCGACAACTCATCAACGAGGAACTCATGCGCGTTCGGACAGGTACGAGCAGGCACGTTCCCACGGCACAGCAGTTCACCGAGAACAAGACGCCATTCTGCATCGCCCTCGGGCAGTTGCCTCCAAAGGCAACCGCCATCGAGGCGCTACAAGTCGTAGCACTGGCAAAGCAGGATTTCGGGGAAAAGTTCGCTACCTTCGTGCTTGAGGTATTCAAGCCCATCTTTGGAGACAAGTAATGGCCGCACCATTCGAGCAGGAACTATACAATCGCCTATCCACGATCTTCGAGCGCACCGTAGGCATCGCTCTGGACATTCGCCAGATCGACCGCCTCCAGGACGAGAGCCGCAAGCTCGCCGACCTACTGAACAAGCAGATCAATGCTGTGGCACAAGCCCGCGCACTTGAGGTCTGCAAGCTACTCAACGTAGCCGTAGCGGACAGTTTCAAGGTAGTTGCGCGTGATATCGCTGCCCTCAAAGCCGAGAAAGAGGTTGACGCAGAAGATCAGGCACGAGCAGATCAGCGGACACTGGAAGCCCAGGAAGAGTAATGCGCATCGCCATTGTGGGTAGCCTATACGGACATTTGTCCGATGTGTACCGGACTTTCGGGAAACTGGTACATGATACCGAGATCCCCATTGATTGGGTGCTCTCTACGGGTAACTTCGGCGTTTGGCCGGACCCCCTACGGGCGGACAGAGCCTCTCGCGAGAACCCAGGTGAGTTCTTGGACTACCTCGTAGGCAAGAAGCGCCTGCCGATACCGACCATTATGGTCGCAGGTAAGCACGAGGATCATCTCTGGATCGAGAAGATGGTGCGCCGTGGGGACGGGGAACTCATCGAGAACCTCCACTTCCTTGTCAACGGCAACCACACCCTCCTGGAGAATCTGGACACTTCCTTGAAGGTCGTAGGCATCGGAGGCACCTATAGTCCCGAGCCAACCCGTGGAAACTACACTCAATCAGACGTAGCCCAAGCTTGCACCGCTGGCCCTATGGACATTTTCTTGAGCCACGAGGCACCCGATGGGCAGCGATTCGAGGAACTAACCTCCCAGGCTAAGGGTCTCAACAAGGTCTGCTTTGCCACACGTCCTAGGCTGCTGATTCATGGTAAGTACTCGAAGACCCTATTTTACAAGACAACACAGACACTTACGAATGCTATTTGCGTAGGCAATCGCCAGCACGTCATCTTGGACATTGACAAGGATTCTATCAAAGTAGTCAAATGTTTATGATTATTTGCACTCGTTGATAGAAATGAGCTATAATAGGAGTATGAGGATACGAAAACTGGACGCTGTGAATGAGCAGGTTAGAGTCGCCTACCTAAACGGTGCGGGCCTGACTGCTATCGCCAAAGCGTGGGGTGTATCCACAGGGACCATTAGAAACATACTAATCCGACTGAATGTGCCCTTGCGAAAGCCGGGCAGACCACAGGAGAAACGCAATGCTATCTAACCGACTATTCAATCCAACGCCATTCCACGTAGACATTCCTTGGGACAAGGGTGTTCACATCAAGATCGCCCCAGACGGACACTACGACCTAACGAACGCGCAGCTCGTAGACTTCCAGCCCGGTCAGCCCGGTTCAGAGACCGTTCAGAACCTGATGAACGACTACGGCATCTTCCTACGGGATACCGACCTAACGTTCGAGGCACAGGCACTTTCAGCACTACGTGCATGCCGCCGCTCGAAGAACACGCACTACGAGGATTCAAGCAACCGCCTACGCAATACGCGCGCGGCTGCGGGTATTGTAGACAATCCAGATGCGCTTGAAGAGACATTTCGCCAGCTTGGACTCGTGAACATCCGCGAGCAGGTAAAGCGCCTGGACTTCCGCATCAAGACGCTTGAGGCAGAGGTTGCTTCTCAGAAGACCACGGTCCAAGCCGACAAGATGGACCCAGATCGCACGCTCATCTTCGTAGACCCGCCAAAGGTGTTCGAGACGCCATTCGCTCTCAAGATGTTCCTCGCGGAGCCTGAGAACGCGGCACTCAAGAAGCAGTACGACGCATGGCGTAAGGCGATGACGAAGGAAGCATAATGGCTAACGCATTCAAGGTAGGCCCGTTTACGGCTACCATCAATGAGGCAACAAGCACCATTCTCGTAACTCGTGGCACCGACGCGCTGCGTCTCGCCACGGCGGAAGGTGCTGCTGCCAAGAGCGCAGTAATGATGGCTTCCGGCATGTTCGATGTGCCCGTAATGCCAGAATACGTCGCGTACAGTCCCTTCAAGCTGCACTTCCTGCCTGATGGAACTACGCGCCTAGAGAAGCCCGAAGGAGGAGTCTTTTTCGGTAAGGCCGACTACGAAGACCTTATCAACATCATCGACATGGCTGTCGTGTCGTGTGCAGACTCTTTGCGAATTCGCGGAGGAGCCCGCGCTGGCGTTCGTATGCCAGGGGCTGGAGACCCAATAATCTAATGAAGTAACCACGTGGGGTAGTCGGAGACCGTGCGCAGGTTATGAAAAAGCCTACTGGATAGTGTCCAGTAGGCTTTTTCAATATTAATAGTGTTATGTTTGAAATCTATCTAATCACAAATTATGCAAATGGTAAGTATTACGTAGGACAAACCAGCACAGGTGCGTCTCAACGTTGGAAACGGCACATCATCACATCAAAAGAACTTAAGTATCCACTCCAAAGAGCAATACAAAAATACGGCGTTGCATCTTTTTCAATGGAGATTTTAGCGGTAGCCCTAACGCAAGCAGATGCCAACTGGTATGAGAGATACTTTATCTCCCAATACAACTCATTTGCTCCAAACAATAACGGCTACAACGCAACACTCGGAGGGTCAGGGGGCGATACGCTATCAGGTATGTCGCCTGAACAAAAGGCAACCTATGTCTCTAATATGTCTGCACTTTTATCTGGCGAGAATAACCCTATGTTCGGCAAGCCAGTCTGGACAGGTAAGAAGCATACCGCTGAAACACGAGCAAAAATGTCAGTTAGTTCTATGGGTAAGCCTGGAACGATGAAAGGCCGGAGACATTCAGCAGAAACAAAAGCAAAAATGTCGGAATCTCTACGAAAACGACACGCTATTCGTCGATCTCAAAATGAACAAGGTCATTAAACTTATTGTCTTTTAGTTGCGTGTCTCGATTCCAGTCTCCACCGAATCGCAACTTGATACCCATAGCCTTAGCCGTAGCCATCACGAAACCCGCGAAGTAGTAAAATCGTTTGGAATCGTTCCAATCTACAGGAAAGGGTGCAACGTCCACGGCCTTACTTGGCATAGAGTTGTGGTTTCCGTTTGGCCACTGCTTCTGTGATTTGCCGGACGCGAAGGCTTCGTTCTGGGCCTGTTCGCCACGATGCCCGATGATGATGGTGCAGTCGAAATGCTTGATTACCTCGTTCATTACACGCTGTAATCGAGCGTCGCAGGTAGCGAGGCGGTCTTTGGATGTTTGGCTGAATGATGGCATTATTCGCCTCCTCGTTGTACATAGTTCTGAATAAACTCTTCGGCGTTCTTCTCTAGAACATCGTCGATCATATCTATGATCTCGTCGGCCTTGGCTTTTAGCTCGGCCGCCGTAGGCTCCAAGTCCTTAGCCTTTGCCTCTACAGGGGCCTCCTTGGTTTTAGTCTCAGTAGGTTTATTGACTTGTTGCTTAGACATTACAATGTTCCTTACGATTCATCGCTGTAATAGCCTGCCTGCCCGGCAAGTATTTCTTGCGGGCTTCTGCGGCGCTCTCCATATACGGTCTCCCAAGCATCCTCTTCAGGCCGTTTTCCGGACAACTCGCGCTTCTCATCTGCGATTCGCAGATAGTCCTGAGCCATCTTGTGGCTCTCGAATACGCTGGAAGGGCTGAGTCCCGCGAGAGGGATGCTCAAGTGTCCTGACCAAATAGCATAGCAAGCCATGAGCCAAGCATCTACTACGTGGTCGCCGCGCCACATGTCGCGGATGATCCAACCCTTACCGTTCTGGTTGCCTGATCCCTTGGGGTCGATTAGGGCTTCTCGGATCTGATCGTGCAGAACGTCGCACTTGTTCATGTCGAAGAAGATACGGTCCTGTTTGGCCATGTCGTTGATCCATTCCATGGTCTCTTCACGCCAGTTCGTCAGCTCTTTGATATTCTTTGGACGATAGGTTTCATCGCTCTTCCATGGTCGGTGCTCTTCGATCATCTCCTGTAGTATGCCCTGGACTGGAGGATCTGCGTCAAAAATAGTCAGTTGCCAGCGTTCAGGATCTCCGCCTACAGATTGGATGATAGGAGGAACATCTAGGTTCAAAGAGATCAGATTGGCCTTGATAGTAAGGTCAGAGCCATCGAAGAAGTCCCAAGTGGTATAGAGCTTATGCCCATCATAGCCTACAAGGCAAGCGCCCATGTTCTTCGGGCCTTGGTCTACGCCTAGAACATACACACACCTACTTTGGATATCAGAGGTAATAGGCACAAGATGCTTAGGCTGAACGTATGGGAATCTCATACCTTCAGAGGCCATCATGAGTCCCTCGAACTCACTTGCATACTCTTCGGCGGTTAGCTCGCTCTTCGCAGCTTCAAGTTCGCTCTTGACGTAGGCAGGGTTCTCGGTAGGGTCGTAGTTGAATACGAGCAGACTCTTACCCCACGGGCAACCCTTGGAGATGAGTTTGTCCTCTACGGATTTGACTCTGCCCTTGTCGCGTGAGCCCTGCTTGACCATACGTCGAACGAAGCCGCCGAAGCCCTTGGGCGTGCCGAGCGCAATAATACGCCCGAGTCTTGATACTACACGGGCACGGACTTCCTCGTAAAGGCTGTCGTCTACCCACGCAGGCTCTGCTACTGCCACCATTTCAAGTTCACGGCCGGTGATCGAACCCTTGGCCTTGCCTGATTTGATGCTGATGGCGCTGCCCCAACGGCTTGTAATAGAGGCTTCACCCGACTTTTTGTCTAAGGACACGTTGATCATGTGCTTCGACATAGGATACAAGAGAGTCTGCAAGAAGCCTTCAAGATACTCGAACTCGTTGATAGCGTCATCGTAAATGCGCGCCAAGATCCACGTCTCTGCTCCTGGAATCATGAAGTACATAAGACAGAACATGGCCAAGGTAAAGGACTTGCCTGCACGCGCGGGGCCAGTACCTACGATATGGCGCTCTGGGGCCGATATAGCACGAATTTGCCCTGGGTGAGGATGTCGACGCTTCTCAGCCTCTTTGATCAGGGCGAGTCGGCGTTCGACATCTGTTTCCAGCGGCTCATCTGGTTCAAGCTCGTGATCTTCTCGGAACTTGTTCAATTTCGCGTTTTTTACCTTCCACAACGGGAAGTTCTGGTGACAAGCAGGGCAGTGGCCGGTATAGAAGCGCCACATAACGTCGATCCACCGGAATATAAGGTTGATGTCCTTACTTGGATCATTCAAACGCTCAAGTGCTTGGATGGCCATGAAGCGAGACTTGGCTGGAACGTCAAGATCGTCGCGCATGATGGTCAGGCGGTCATAAGCGAACTGTCGAAGGTTCGTAATGTCGAGCTTGTCGCTTGTTACGAGGATCTCATTGGCCTTGGCTTGAGTGCCTTCCTGCTCTTCGCAGCGTGCAATCTCTTCTTTTATGCGAGGAGACTGCGCTAAGTCCTTGGCTTTCTGGTATTGCGCCGTTCTCGGCTCACACCTCCATTTAAGGTGGATACGGGCAGCCTGAATAGAGCCCATTCCATCGTGTAGAGCCTTCGCGAATTTCTTTTCGCGGGGATTTAGAGGCTTCCGAGCGCCCTTGTGGGGGGCACTACTAAGAGAGACCTCATCATCGTCTTCAATTTCGTCGTCAGACCCATTCATCTAACTCATCCTTAGGCACTTCGTCCCACTTTTTGTGGTTTCTGAGATCGCCGGGCTGAGTCGGAGTGGTAACATCGAGAGTTTCTTGAAAAATCTGTTCAAGTGTCTTGGATTTCTTACGCAGTGTCATGTCATGCGAAAAAGCATTGTTCAGTTTGTCGTTTAGTTCTTTACTCATATCACAAAGACTGCTATTACTTGGGGCCGAAGTACGCGGAGATTACCGCAGCAACTATTGAGACTACACCCCCGGATACCGCTCCCCATGTACTACCTAAATTTCGCGAATGTCGAGCAGCTTCTTCGGAAATTCCTGCTTCTTTGGCCCTATCGAGTTTGATTAGTTGCAAGTCGTTGTCAATTTTGTTGAAATTTACAGAATCGTTATCTGTGTGATCATCTAAAAGCGTGTTGAAACCGTCCATTTTATCAGAAAGGGCACCAACTTGGGCCACAATTCGAGCGACATTCTCGCAGAGTTCAATTTCTTTCTCGGGGGTCATTACTTTTCGTCCTTGGCAGCAAAGTGTGCCCCATAAATCTCTGCTCTATGTAGTACGTCCTTAGAGTAATCGTTGCCTGTGGTGCCTTTGTCCAGGTTCTCGCGGGTCTTTACGTTGCCTGGACCCATGTTATAGGCCGCCACTGCACCGCGCCAACGTTCTCCATCTGACCAGTCAGCGTGCTTTCGATCCATAATGTTGCGATAATCACGAAGAATACCTGCTGCTTGGTCAATGTGAGCCTGGTCTGTAGGGCCTTTGCCAGCGCGCTTGTGATAACGCTCGTCTATCTGGAGTAGACCGAAGGCTTGTTTTTCCTCGTCATAGCCCTTCTTGTTCAGGTGCTTTCCCGCGCGAGACTCGCGCGAAGCCATACCAGCCAGAATCTCCATCGGAACGTTGAATTTCTCGGCTGCTTTCTTTAGTTTTGGGTGCAGCTTCTCGATTTGAGCGAGATCCTCTTTGGCACTATCTCTTGAACGAAGCATGTGAAGATCGGACCACGCCTGATCGCGGGCCTCTTCGTGGGCAGACTTCTGATTCTTACCCTTTACGAGCTTCGTCTTTGGTGGAATCGAAGGGCTCGAAACGGGTGCCCCACGAACAGGTCTTTCCCTGCCGTGGAACAGCATAGCATCGAACTCTTCTTCAGGAGTCAGCGTCTTGGGCATTACTTGAGTCGCTCTTCAATCTTGGCGAGTTCGTGCTCGCGGACGCGGGCGCGAATGGTTTCGAGCCACTCGCTTTTCTTTAGGTCTTCACAATCAGGTAGTCCGAGGATCTCATCGAGCTTACAGGCTGCGGCGCGGAGTTCTTCAAATGCTTCCAAAGCGGTTTTCTCTTGGGCCGGTATGAATGTGATGGTAGGGAAGTTGATAATTCCGGTCCAATCCCAAGGTACTACGGGGGCGATGTTGGAGGCTGGCCATGTTGTGTTGAACTGGTCATAGACCTTACCGATGACGCTCATTATTTTATCTTCTTATTCATTGCTTCTCTCATTTCTACTTTAGAAAGTTTCTTATGCTGTTCGTCTTTGGCCTTGAAACGCTGTGACGCATTTCCTAACCATCGGTGCTTAGTACACATTGTACATTTTGGCTGTCGGTGGGTTCGCATTATATTGTTACCCTCTTTTTACTGCATGCCTCTTGATAGTTTGGACAATCTTCAGCAACTGTCATGCGCTTTACTCGATCGTCCTTTTCATGGCTAACCCAACCCAGCCGATTCAAGTCCTCTTCCGGGACCAGCCAGTGGTTTTCGTGCCCACACTCCGGGCATTCCCCGAAACTCAACAGCTCGGCTGCCATTGTCTCAAAGAAGTTCTCGGCATCGGTTTGATCGAGCAGTTTGTTTAGAATCTGGACCCGTAGGGCGTCAGTGGTATTTGGGTCAACGATGAGTTCTGCCAGAATCTCCGCGTTATCTTTTTCAAGGCTATCAAACGCTCGTTTTGCCATATTAAATCCCTTACTTCTACTTTATTATAGCTCATTTTTGATCAATTCGGGATAATAAGCCCGGAGGGTCGTGATCCGGGATTTTCAAGGGCCTGGAGCCGTTTGTCAATGTCCCCAAGTATGGCAAAGATCTCCTGGAAGACCTGTGGCATACTCATTGGGCGGGCTTCCTTCTCGGTGCCTACCATCATCAGGACGCGACTGGCGTCGATCAGCATGTCCGGGGAAAGGCGCTTGGCGACTTCCTCGGGGATCTGGACCTCGGTGGGGTCGATTGCCTCAGGGGTGATCTTGGATTCTTCTTCGTCAGACATCGAATGCTTCCTTCTTTAGTCGGAGAATATGAATATGTAGGTATATAAAGGTCATTTTATTGCGATAATAATTTGATTATCTATCATTACGTGTTCTCTGTCTGGACTAGTAGGAGGTGCATCGTTAGATTTAATACAGACAGTATAAGTATCATAAAACCGGACAGTATAAAACTTGTCTATCGTTTTCCATGGTCCTGCTTGGTCTACAAGCCATGCGAACTCCTGGAAACCTAGTTCCCACACATGATGCCGTGAAACGTTAGCACTCTCTCTACGAAAGGGCGTATCAATTAAAAAGATCCCATTAGGCTTGAGTCGAGCGATCATGGCTTTGACGAGCGGCGTCTGTTGAGGTTGATGGACATGCTCAATCATATCGATAGAAGTAACAGCATTAAAAGTTTCAGTCAGGTCTTCTACTGCACCACAAATAAAATTAATGTCTTTTCGGTGTTGCGCCATCTTGAGCGTCCGCTGATTAAGATCAACGCCGGTAGGAAAATATCCGAAACTTTTCATCATACTTGCACCGTAACCACTTCCGCAGCCTACATCAAGAACCGTCGAGCCTACGGGGAGGTAATGTTGTATGAGACCGTATTTTATAGCCATGTCGCTAAGCAATCGAGCAGCCTTACTGTGTTTTAGGCTTATCATTCGTTCAGGAATGACAACGCCACTCTTCCAATCGCCTTGATTATTCCAATCCAATTTTATTAATTCATCTACTAAATACATTTAATTTCCCTCATTGTTATACATCTTCTCGTAATTAAATCTAAGAATATTGTAGTTATTTAATGATGAGTCACGTTGTCTATCTCTAAACATCTTTCTGTTTATTTTATGGTGGTCGTTGGTACGATAAACGCCAATTCCTAACGGGCCAACAGGCTTATTGACTTCCACAAATGATTCCATATATTCTCATTGTATCGTTCTTACGCGAGTCAAGATAACTCGGATATATGTCTTTCACGTAGATATGCGAGTATTGGTATTTGTTGCGCACTTTTATGGAATCATACTTTCTATGGAGTTCAAACAGTTCGTTCATTTTCGTATACTTTTTTATAAGTGAATCTTAAAATCTTGGGGTTATTCAATGCAATGTTTTTTACTTTGCGTTCGTAAATGCGACGATTGATATTTTCTTCCACAGATGTCCTGTGTACTCCGACTCCTAAAGGCCCTGTCTCTTGTCCCTCCGTATTCAAAGATTCCATATATTCAGTTACTATGATATTGCTTATAACGGCTCGACAGAATCCGGCCTCCCGGACCTTCCAGTCAAAATGATTGTCAAAGAATCCGTATCCTTTCGATCTGGCTCCTGTAAAATCCTCATCGAAACCTTTGACTGTTGTAAATATGTTCTTGTGTAGAATGTGCGCACAAGGTAAATACCGGGTATTACGCTTTCGCTGCGGGTTATCGGTAATCCTATTTCTACGGAATCTGTAAATATAGTTAGGTAGCGGATCTATTTGCATTACCTTGTCCATCATATCAGGTTCTAACGTGCAATCCGAATCTAAATGAAACATATAATCAGTTTTCGTCTCCACTGATCCGAGGTTCAACGCTCCTGGGGTATTATGTTTCAGGTCTTCGTTTATTCGCAATATTGTTAAGTTAAAATCACAAGTTTTGCCTTTCATCAGATCGTGTATACAAGGCGTACCATGATCATCTACTATTATTATTCGCAATTTGTCCTTGATCTTATCCGGATATTTAGACCAATAGTTGTCGTATAGCATATTGAAACGTTTAATTTCCCCGAAAAACGGGTGTACAATTGTTAAACCCAACTCGTAGAAATTCTTTTCACCGCCCAAGGGAAGCTTCTTAATTGATATACCATTTCTATCGCCCATTCATAACCTCATCAAAAAGCTTTAATGCTTCATTAATCTCTGGTTCTAAATCAGAACCTGTTAGCTTAGCTTTCAACATCATCAGACGACAATACAACGCGCACATCGTGCTGTCCATAAATAACAATTCCGGTTCCGGTATCATGTGCTATTTCTTTCGGTAAAAGGAGTTTAGGTAATTTAATATTTTCCCATGCCTGTTTCAGAGCTTTAAACTTTCTAGGGAAGTTAACATCATCCATTATAACAATACCATCAAAGCCTATTGTTTCTAACAATGTAAGAAACGAAGCTTCATCTGTCCCATTATGGCTTATATCTAGAGAAATTATAGACGCCTCATTTAAAGTAGTAGCAGGAATAGAAAGAGCATCTCCATGTATAAAGTTCACACCGACATGATCCAAAAATGGACGGATATCGATACTCTTGTAAGTGTAAGTAATATCACAAGTTATTACTCTATTGGCGGGGTTATCTGCAAGGCATATAGCACTAGTGCCCACGCGCGTCCCTAAATCTAATATGTTAATACCATTAAATTGCCAGCCAAGCCATGCCAACATACGATACTGACTCTCATGTTCTTCGTAGATTCTATCTGGTTCTCTATGGTCTCTAGGGCTCTTTACGAACAACCTAGGTACAATGGCATCAAGCCTTTGCTTTCTAATTTCAGCTACATTAAAAATCAGACTCATAGGTCCAATCTCCATTCCGAAATAGGTCTGTCTACTCTATACTTCTCCGGTAGCCAGCGCAGTACTTGAGGGTTTTCCTGTAGATACGGAGGCAGCCAACTAAGATCATCTTTAGGCATTATCGCTTTTTTAATGTTTATCTGTTGATTAACAAAAGGCATAATACCGCTTTCTAATAATCTTTCGCACTCTTCAGGGGATGGCACATTTTTCCACCCCAGATACCTAACGCTTTGGGCCAGCCCTACTCCTTTCATCCAAATACCGAAACCAGTAGGATGATTAGTGGTAAAATGCCACCCTACATCTATCTTCGTTGAGTCTCGTTTAGTACCTCGTTGTCGAACGTGAGTGTCCATCTTAGAATTAGTAATACGCCAAAAATCTTGTCTTTTTGCTATTGCATCAGCGAAGTAGAAAAATATGCGCACCATCGGAGATATATAACACATATCTTGTTCCATAAGCTCCTGAATGCGCCACCACTTATGGCTTGACCATATTTCATCTGTATCCGTATTGCACATGTAATCAAAACCAACTTTATACTTCTCAAAAATATGCCGCTGTTGCCGCTCTCTGTTGTTTCTACGCTCGTCAAACCACTTCTTCTGGTCTTCTTCGGGGTAATTGCCAGGAATAGCAGTAAACATGGAGTCAGGAAGAACTTCATGATAAACATCGTATTTATCAAATCTTTTCTTGTTCTCTTGGAAATACAAAGGTTTAGGCATTCCTGAATAGGTCAATGCCGATTCAACCACAACTATTTTATCCATAAACTTAGAATGCTCTGCTAGGTGTGCTTCTAAGAGATCGAGTTCATGCAAAAAATTAATAACTTCTATTTTTTTAGGATTTTTCATAATATTTAATCTGTGAGTTCCACTTGATCTCCGTACATTATTATACCTGTGCCCCTATTTGCTGATATACGTTCCGGTACTAATATTTTAGGTCGAGCTATATCGTTCCATAACTTATGTAGTTTAGGCCAACGTTTAGGACAAGACACGTCATCCATTACTAGTATCCCTTTAAAGTGAGCGTCTAATTTCTTTAGAAATTTTTCTTCATCGGTCCCATTGTGGGAAATATCTAAATAAATAATACTTACACCTTTAAATGCCTCATCATCAAGTTCATTACAGTCTTTAGTAAAAAATGTTACATTAGATCGTTGTTCTAGTTCTGACGTATGCCACTTAGCAATAATATCGTAACTATGTACTGTATTTGTAAGATTAGAACTTAATGCTAACGCCGATGCTCCGTTCCTAGTCCCTGCATCTATAATTAGTGTATTGTTATAGTGCGAGGCTAAGTACCGTAATATAACATACTCTCTTGGTTCTTTTCTCGGCTTCAGTGCTATCATTTCTTTTTGTGATAGTATTATTTTCATTTTTGAGCTATTCCCCAGCAATCAGCAAATCGACCGTTTTCACTTGAATGGTCTACCACATATGTAGTTACAAATGTTAGTTTAGCATATTTAATTAAAGCATTCCACCCATCCGGCAGTATTCGCCAACAATCAGGACGATGATGATCTGGCCAATGTCGGGGTGCTACGCCTATAAAATAACCTTTCGGTTTTAGGACTCGCTCAATTTCCTTTATTAAAGCAAAAGGATTCTCACAATGTTCAAAGCAATTACCGGAAATGACCGTATCGAAGGAGTTGTCTGTAAAAGGCAGAGTTTCTGTACATACCACATCTACATTAGCGCCAGAAACTATATCTGTACCTATATAATCACCCCACAACTCTCTAAAAGTATTATGTCTAGACTTAACTTGTAGCGAACCTACATCTAATACTTTCCCTTTTCCGTATTTTTTTAAATTGTCTTTCATCCCAGAAAATACTTGCTCATGCATATTAACTCCTTTATACTGGAAATCCATTTATAGTAGATATATTAACTTTTTGTTTATCAAAATCTTTGACTTTAGCCCTAGCATGGTTCTTGATATTATCGCCATGATCTACCTGCGCCCAGCCCACTTCAGGTATAACTTTGAAAGGTACAACCGATCTATTTGTTGCAATATGAGAAACGTGAAACACTGTTTTCAAAGGGTTCGCATACTCCACATAAGAAATAAAAGGGTTTACATCATACTCTCGCACAGCAGCAAAGCCGTCTTTAATGATATACCCATATTGAAAACTCAACCATTCTTCTTTTTCCGTGACAATGCTAGCCAAACGTTCAAAAAATCGATTATGTATCATATCATCAGAATCAAGTCTAGTTGTACATACCCACTGATTGGGATAGAAAGAGTGCAATAGCACACCAATTTCCGGTTGTTTCTCGTTCCAAAACTCAGTTATGAACTTAACTTTACCGAATTGATTAAGAGTTATCAGATGACGTTCTTCCAATCCGGGAAATGTTTGATCGACTAATAGCCACCAATCAAAGTCCTTAAAAGTCTGTCCTTGGACAGAAGGAGCACAGTAACGTTTAAAAAGATCTAGTCGATAATCCAACCAACCCTCCCTCTCATAACGGCGTCTAGGATTATCTTCTGCAAATCTCATAGCGAACTTAGTTAGGAGTATGTGCTTCATTTAACTTCTTTACAAAAAATTCTAATCTTTTGACATCTAATGCATTCCACCAGTGCATTATAATTTCTTTATTCTCAAAATAAGACAAAGAGCGTCCCTCGTTTAACAGTTGTGTAACTCCATAACGCCCCTTAAATTTAATGCATCCAGAACAATCAATAGCTTTTAAGCCTAGAGCCTGTGCTGCGTCATGAAGGTGAGATTGATTCGCTCCCCAAGGAGTATACCATTTTAGAGGTTTATACCCTAAAGTTGAAACAAACCAATCACAAGCAACCGATAATTGACCTATTACTTCTTGTTCAGAAAGTGCGCCATAGTCTATGTGCCTAAGTCCGTGAAGCTCCGGAAACATTCTACCCTCTTTAGTTTCCAATTGAATATAATCTATGGCCTCGGGGAATTCCTGAATCTCTTCGGTAACAATAGCAGGAATATGTTTAAGTTGCGGAGACAGACACACTGTTTCATGAACATACTTAAAACGTTTAAATGAATTATCGTACTGTGCGGTAGAACTTAGCAGTACATCATCATTTCTAATTATGATGCTATTAAGCAAGATGACTTCTATCCTGCCCACACTTAGGACAGTTATTACCCGGATCATCTCTCTTATATCCTACAGCTCTGAGTCCTCCGTGAGAAGTCTTTATTACCTTTACCTCTTTAAACCCAGCTCGTTTCATATATTGCGATAGAGTAATATCTGTATATACCACTTGTCGTTTAGGGTTCGATAACGGTCCCAATTCAAGATGCTTATTATTTTCAGGATATTCAGCGTCTCTACATACTAAGGCGAGAACGCCGCCACCGAACTTCAAAGCCCTATACCATTCATTTAACGCTTTAAGCGGATTGGGAAAACCTTCCAAGTAATTAGTTACAATAAAATCAACTTTCCCAGGCTCAGAGAAGGTTAGTTCATCACCTTCACTAAAATGATCCGTCCCTATTTGACGTTCATGCCCATCAACACCTTCAGCTTGCTCAAGATCTCCGCATAGGAAATCACCGCAAGCTATATCGTAGCCTTTGCCCTTGCAGAATTGATCTAGCCATTGTCGATCTTCTTCGCCTCCTCTAGAGAGAGGATCGTTAGGACTTAATTTTCTGATGTAGTTCGCTTTAACTGCTTCTACCCTGCTCTTAATTGATTCTACCCGTCTATCTAAACGCCATATCAAATAATCCTTGTAGTTATCAAATTTAGGACGTGTAGACATTAATCTCTCCCCCATTTTTCTTTAATAAATTTTGTCCAACCTTCTCTACTTAGAGGGAAGGTATCTTTTTTTACATTCCATATACCGTTAAAAAAAGGCACACTAGCTTTGCACTCTTCGACTGACCCTATCTTCCACTTATGCTTCTTGTGTAAGGAACCTGGACCTGTTGAGTATTTAGTAAACCAATGACTAGGACCACGGTATCCCCAATGAGCCAATAGAGGAGCATCTGAATATGTCCTCATATTGTCTTGGCCTTTAAGATGATCAGCTAATCCTCTGGGCCACGGCCTGCTGTCATTGACAAACCTTACTCCAGGCAAAGGTCTAAATGTATAATGGGACATTACTTCCATCCAATGTCCATAAGACATCTTCTGATCAATAGGCACTTCCCAATTAGGGTAACACCCTTTTTCAGTCTCCCACATCCCAGGATCGGTAGCATTAATCATGTGCCACGCCATCGAGGCGTTATTGTTGCTGTACTTAGCCCAACAAGCCCTAATATCTGTATCTAAAATAGTAACATCTGATTCTATGACTTGCACTAAAGTCTTGGATGGATCGAATTTAGATTTAATTACATCTAATAGTACTTGCTTTTTTTCTCTACCAGGTAAAGTCTGTTCAATGTGAAGAACCTTCGGATGACGCTTAAAGGATTGCATTATCGCAAAGGAATTGTCTGTAGAGCCGTCATCGGCTAGTACAAGGTGATCTACAGCCTCTAAAGCTTTAGAGATAGTAAAATTCAGGAGATCTCCCTCATTCTTATTCCACATCATCCCGACAATTTTATCCATGGGTATTTTCGTTCTCTTTTAGAGCGGTCACTTTTGTCATTTAAAGGCCCCTTAAAGTATTCTTCCTTATTAGTATAACTCAATAACCTTGCGTGTGTATGACACGGTGTTTGAACCTTAGAGTAGGCCCATAGTTTCTAATAGCGGCTTTATTCTTTTTACGTTTAAATAAGTCCTGATTTCTAACCATGTTATACCTATAATAAGTTATATCCTTTAAACTCCGGTCCCTGATGTGAAAAAAGAACCCTGGACTAGTCATTTCTACTTTACGAGCCCCGTTAACGTCACATAAGTGAAGGAAATACGAATCTTCCGATCCCCAAGCACCGGCAAAATCTTCGTCATAACCTCCTACTCGGTTAAATAGTTCTTTACTTATTACAAAACTATTACAATGACCTCTATTAACTTTACCGAATGGCCCATATTTTTGGTTCCTATTATACTGTCCTAGAGGAAATAACATGAGGTTAGGGTCGGATAGATCAACTCGATTCAATTCAACTATAAGTTCCGGGGTAATAGCAAAATCAAAATCTGCCATTATGAGGCGGGAATATCTAGCCATGGAAGCACCTAGATTTTTAGCTCCGGAAATATTCCATATTATATCGTTTTCTATTTTAACCACTGTTATAGGTAAGTCTATCTGCTTTAGTAGTTCTACGTTAGGCTCTTCACCAACAGAGGAATGGTCATCTACTATAATAATTTCTAAACTTTGTTTATTTATACTTAAACTATTACTCACAATCTTCCACAGCTTTAAATGAGTAGCCAGCATAGAAGAATCATTAAAGTAAGGGTGAATTATTGAAAATTTCATTTTGTTCTATTAATGTTCATTGTCTATACCGGTTAGCTTTCTGCTCGTATTTTTCTAGTGCTGTTACAATCTTTCGAACGATTTCACTGCGCTCTACTTCGCCAGCCGAGAACCGAACGGTGCCGATATCATCTACCCCGTCCAATGCTTCTAGTATAGCTTTTAGTCCAGAATTTTGCAAGTCGGTCTGCATTGGATCGCCGTTGACAATGCACTTGCTGTTCTTGCCGATACGGGTAACGGCCATCTTGAGCTGCTCATATGTGCAGTTCTGTGCCTCGTCTAGGATGATGATTGCGTCGTTGAAGGTACGCCCCCGCATGAAGGCGAGCGGCGCGATCTCGATGATGCCTTTGTCAAGAATCTTCTTGGTCTCGTCGAATCCGATAATGTCGTGGAGGCTGTCGTAAATTGGGCGAATGAAAGGGTCCATCTTCTGGGCAATGTCGCCTGGGAGATAACCCAACTTTTCTCCCGCTTCAATAACGGGGCGAGTAATGATAATCTTGCGGCAGCCAGTATCTTTCTTTGCCCATAAATAAACAAGGGCCTGATAGATAGCCAGGAAGGTCTTCCCCGTGCCAGCAGGCCCTACCCCGAAGGTAATTGTATTCTTATCTATTGATTCTAAATACTCTGTTTGCTTGGAATTACGTGCTTCAACTTGTCGAATTGACGAGTAGTTGTTTACTTTAGCACGAGGTGTTCTGGCCATTTATAGGGTTCCTTTAGGAGGAAGCCACCTTCTGCTTTATTATAGCTCACTTATCCCTACACTTACCAGTACAAGTAAGACAGGATAGCCCAAGTCGCAAGACCGAGCAAAGAATAGAATGAGATGATTGTAAACACCCACAACGCGGGCTCAAGATAGTATTTTCGGTTCGATAGTCGTTTCATATTCTCTCTCAAAATCAGGGTGGCAGGATTTGAACCTGCGACTTTCTGGTTCCAAACCAGACACGCTACCAACTGCGCTACACCCTGTGATATAATGTTTTGTGGTGAAAGTACGGTTCCACATACCGGTTGACTTCTCGACACTTTCTGTGAGTCAACAGACCTTCTGTTGATTTAGTCAACGATTATTCCACTATGCCAGTTTACCTAGGGCCTTGCATAGGGATAATTTAGTCCGTTCTGGGTTGTCTAACTTTCCCTTACGGTGCCTGAAGCCCACCCTCAGCCATATTGTCTATTTCAGTTAGTTTGGGTGTCATGATCGTGCCGATATTTTTTCGCCGCGTCGGCTTTACACGCTCCCGAAGGAGGTGAGCGCGGACTCTCTTACCCTGCGGTGATCATCACTGGCTTGCAGCCAAAGAGTCTTCGCAGGAACTCGACTAGCTTATGGAGCCAGTACGGTCGGGGCTTCTGGTGGTGTCCGATCAACAAGAAAGGAATCCACGCTGCGGTCACTCCGATTGCCGCTACGGTCGATGGAGAAGCAAACGACGCGCACGTCAGTCTGGCCTCCGATGGTGGTAGATAGACGGGCGATACCGCTTGTATCTACCTCTACGGTACCCAGCACAGCGCCCGCCTCAGTGGTAAACTCCATGTTGAAGGTATCGGTGTCCTTGCTAAAGGCTTCCCCACGGAATGCCTTCGTATCCTGGCAACCAAGGGTGAACACACCCGTCTGGTCTGGGAATACGGGACGATCCGCAGCACTAGCACCCATCGCTAGCCCGAGGACCATTGCTACTGTCATTAGAACTCGACGCATTACTTCTGCTCCTTCTTTGGTTTTTCGATCAAGGTCACTTCCCGAACACAATCGTTCAGGTAGTCATTGAAAGCAATGTTTACTTGCTCTTTCTTATCCTCTGAAGAGCATTGGCAGATAGCGTCTACCTCTTCAACGAGAACCGGGATGTTTTCCTCGTAGCAGGTTACTACGATATCGGTGAAAAGGCCACCCCCGTAGTTGGCTACCATCATGGTGCGAACGAAGTCTGACTTAGTTAGAAAATGCCCGAGATGGAACATCTTGCGTTGAGCCGAGGTCACAGCCTCTCCGCCATCCATGTCGCCCATGGTGTTCCACTCAAGGCAGAAGGGTAGGGGCTCACTCGACCGTGGGGCCGAAGGGGGAACGGCACACCCAAACAGGAATGCCACCAAAACTACCGATCGCAGCATTTTACGCATTGTCTTACCTCTCCCAGAGTATAGCTTATTTCACCAAGTTTTGCCAAGCACCCGAAGGGTGCCTCCGCCCCGGCAAAATGTTAAAAAATGAGCTATAATGATGACAAAAGGAGCCCCTCTCGTGAAACTGAATGTCGGCTCGGGATGCCCAGAGCCTTTCTATAGACAGAATAAAGAGCGGATCAACCTCGACCTTTTCCCGAACAAGCATCTGAGCGTCCGGGGCGATATGCTGTACATGCCCAGGGACAAGAGCTACCCCGTCCTATGCGAAATCAGAAGGGTGCTGAAACCAGGTGGAAAGGCTTATATTGAGGTGCCGAACATCCCTGAGACCGTGAAACAGATGCACACAGCGTACAATTCGGGGGACCGCAACGCGGTCCTCGACCTAACCATAAGCCTGTACGGAAAAAGCAACATCCCAGGCATGGCTCACCTGATTGGCTTCGATGAAGTGAGCCTGGCATGGCTTATGGGCGAGGGCAGGGGGCCAATCGGAAGCCATCCCTCCATCGTAGGGGCAGGATTCTCGAAGGTCGAGCGCAGTTATACGATGGTTTCTCAACATTACAAGAATACTCCAGTACTTTTGATGATTGGCACTAAATGAAAGACGTAACTAAAGACGAACTTGACAAATTGGTAACAAAATTGACAAACAACATCGCTAGTAGCCCTTCGGAGCGATATCCGGCCCCTTCGGGGCCTGCCCCTGCTTCGCAGGATCCTGTTCTCCTTCCAGGAGAACCGATTTTGCATGAAGTAGAAGGCTGGGGCATTTACAATGAGGCGGAAATTAGTCGCCAGGGAGACGTTCTTACCCACATCGGGTGCGATTGTGCCTTTGTTTTCTGGTCTATCGCTATAGAACACGCCCCCAGACCGACATTTCACTGCTCCGAGTGCGGCGAATCACTGTCAGATGAAGCGTATGAGCGTTTTTCGCGGGTGTACAAGTTCCTTAACAACCAGAACAACCAATGGTAAGCAAGAAAAGAGCCACAGAACTCGCCATGAAACACCTATTCAGGCAGCAAAGGATGTTTGAGTACGACATAGACCATGTATTCGTAGACCTGAACGATATCCAGGAGGTGCTTTTGGACTTCGGACCAGAGCTTCAAGCCTTCTTCCTCGTATACCCAGATGAACAGGTAGATCTTCTATTCTTCGGAGAACACGATGATATTACATAACTGCTACGAACAGAACAATCACGGAGACGCCCCATGAAAGCCTTTATAATTTGCACCAGTATTGCAGCCCTAATCTACGGCATCATCGCAGGAGCAGGCCCAGGGGCAGTCTTCATCCCTGGAGTCATCCTGGCGTATGCCTGCTTTTCGATGTCATGACTTCTGATAGAAATGAAAACCCTCGAAGAACTTGAAAAACAAATAGCCTCGAACTGGAGCATTGAATACCGGGACTGGACTATGCTCATAATTGAGGGCCGGAACAGAAAAACTTACCGTTACTACCATCAATGCAAAGGCGACATTGGTCAGTTCGTAGTCCCCGTGATACGAGTCTGTGAGACGTGCTTGGTATCTATGCCCGAAAAGGTATGGCAGCACTTTCTAAAGACCCAGATATTCATAAAACCACCATTGAGCGAGATTGAAAAGTTTCTTCAAGATTTCGCAGTCGCAGTGAGACTTCGCAAATGATCCTCCATGAGTACCAAGGCTGGGCTATCACGCAGACCAAGCGATGGATACACCTATGCCAACCCCTCGGGGCTACTTGCCACTCCCTCGGAGCTACTTGCTACCCCGCACCTCGCATAGTCGGCAATCTTCAGTGCAGCCATTGCAGGACCATTTGTCCCACCGAAGTTGACGCCCACCTATGCAAAGTACTCAAGTTTCTAAAGAGCACCGAATGACTGTCATCTACGAGTACGAAGGCTGGGTTCTCACAGACACAGGCATAGTCTTGCACGGCTGCCTAACCAGCTTACCACACAAGAGCCATTCTCGCTGCCGCCGATGTGACGTCTGGCTTACGGGAACGATATTCAAGCACTTGGACAAAGTATGGGCCTTTATAAAAGACCCACTCGAAGCTGACCTATTTGACCCCTGAAAGCTAGTATATGCACGCCCAAGAAAGTAGTCCTATAATCTACAAACACGGCGATTGGGGCATCGACGAGTGCTATAACCTCGTACACCTCGTATGCGATAATTCGCTTGCAAGAATAGGCTCGAACTTCGGACGGTCGGTGCATAATATCGTATGCCTGGGATGTGGAGTCTGGGTACCAGACGATACTTTCGTTCATTTGGAGAAAGTGGCTACCTTCATAGCACCAGAAGGCTACTAGCCCTCTCCCACAGGTTAGCGAGTAACCTCGGGGTTTACAAACCCCCCCGGATACCCTATAACGTAGATACGTTATTCGCGTTCCGAAACTGAGCTAAGTCCTCGTAATGTCTACCAATCTACCAAAACGCAAAACCGCGTAAATTGGGATGATATACATACACGCGATGACTCATCAAATGACCTACCCCCCTATGTGCAACTTTCGCGCATTTGAAGCGCAGCTCTACCATCTAACTCCTCGATTCCATTGCATTATCATACACTTACCGTTTTTCGGGGGAAAAACTTTCTGCCTCTTATAGCATTGAAATTGAGAATAATTCTCAATATGTACCATGCAATTACCATGCCATGCTCCCTATCTAATTCATACCCACGGGCTAACTCGCTGACTTGGCATGAACATTGCAAGGGCATGATATTTGCATCCTGCAATTTCCATGCCATGAGCAAGTACACGGGCTAACTTGCTGGCATGTTTCTTGCAGTAAGAAGATACACGCGCGCATACAGGGGGAAATTTCGACCTTAGTAAGTAACACGCGGGAACACTCATATCGAACAATTCGCAATCTAACTCGATTCCTCAATGAATTCAAAGACTTAGACCTTGAAATTGCCTATTAGTTGCCTATACTTGCATATCAATTGCCCATATTTGCGCATCTCTGAACCCTAACTAGGGTACAATCGGCTCATTTTCGTCACCTAGGCCGCAATTTGCGGACCAGTTGCCGGTTTGTGAGGGTCAATTGACCTTCGCTATCGCATATTGTACCCTCTTTATGGCTGGCACGGCCTTTGCTCTGCCCTCTGGTCGATGCGACACCCGATGCAAACTGGAATCAGCGGCCGATAGGCAGCGAGTTCAAGTTTAGTCGGGACGTGCCGATAAGAGACTCACAAGGCGACGAAACGCGGGGCCGACAGGCTGGATAGCCTAAAGCTCGCATAGTAGAAAAAGGAAACTAGTATCATGCAACTCCAAGGCTGGAGTTGCGCGGTAGGATGCACGCGACGCAACACGGACATTCCGATGTGTGTGAAGTGTCGCGAGAACTTCGGCTCCCCTTTCGGGATGAGCTTCGAGCGGTACGCTGAGCTTGCCCGAGCGGCGAAGCGGACTCTCAAGCCTGCGACGCCGAATGGCGAGCGGGGAAGCGTCCGAGCTGCGCACAAGAATCAAACTTTCAAGTACATGCGCGTCCGCGATCGCGTGGGCTTCAATGCCGCGACTCCGAGCGCGCTGATTGCGGTCTGCCAGTCCCACGCGACGGGGTATTCTGACCCTCTTCGGGCGGGATACACTCGCCTAGGCTGGGGAGGCTGGGAATAGCGCCAAATCTCTGAGTGACACGCCATAGGCTCGCTCTGGTAGGCTAAGGCCGCGTCACAGGAGAAGTGCGTCCGGGAATACCCTGAAGCCCGACCACAACAAGGGTACAATTTTGCCTCAAATACGGTGCGCTTCGCACTTGAGGTTACAGGTTTAGAAAGCGGTTGATTAGTTGTACCGCCATACCCTCGGGTAAAAGCTAACCATACGGTTCGGAATGGAGCGTTAGCGTACTAGTTCCCCGGTTTCACGGGCTGGGCACAAGTGTGTCCTGATCGTGGATCTCCTGCTCGGAGCTTTAGAGCGTCTGGGGAACTGTACATGAACACTCTGGAGTTCTTGGCGCAGGTTTCGGCCAGCATCAAGGCCAACGGCAAGTTTGTCGGTGGCAAGGATGCGAAGGCCAACGGCGGCAACACGACCGGCGACGATGCCGCGTACGCCATCATGGATGGCGAGACGAGCTTCGATGCGTCCGACGTGCTGGTGGCCGAGGAAGCTCTGGCCTGGATTCGTGGCTACGAAGGGGACAACAAGTTCCTGACCACGCTGCGAACGAAGGTCGCGCTCGACGACATGCTGTTCGGCAACGCTACCATCGCAGCGTGGGTGATTCCCGCGTTCAACGAGAAGGACAACACGAACGGAGACCTGTCCGCCTACAAGGATGCCGTGTTCTACGGCTCCGTGGACGGCGAGGCCGCGTTCCGTGGTGAGATCGTGTCCGTCGTCACCCTCAAGGGTGGCCGGTTCGGTCCGCAGTCCTACGTGAACATCGCCGACAAGGCGAATCACCTGTTCCTGTGGAAGACCAGCGGAGACCGTGCGAACGGTCTCAAGGCCGGTCAGCAGGTACGAGTCTTCGGGACCATCGCGGAGCACAAGGACTACAAGTCCTTGAAGCAAACCCGCATCGTGCGTCCGAAGATCACCCTGGTCTGAGCCTGTAGGCTTTAGCCTTTGAGCCATAATCAAAGGCACCTTTATAAACGCAGTCGGCTATTGTCGATAGCGTGACAATGTAGGGCTGGGTGCGTCCCCTAAAGTTCAACAAGTGAATAGAGAGGTCTATGCACCAATCCTTCGAGGATGAGTGCCTGGCCTGCAACAATGCGCCTTTCATGTGGTGCATTGCGTGTCAGGCTCGGGATCTGTTCGTTCAGAGTCTCCCTGTGACCAGTGTGTCCGACTTCTGGACACTGGCACGGGAGATCATGTTCGCAAAGAAGCCCTAAAGGGCACTCCTAAACATAGCCAACGGGCCAGCAATAGCATCCGTGTGCCTATTTATAGGTAATGGAGCGGAATTGCCCCGCCTTACAAATGCACCCTAATAGCGCCTGATATACAAGGTGTCTTGCGCGACAGGCTTATGCTGCATTCACTGTATACTCGAATGCACAACCTTTACAACAGGGAGACCTGTAATGCGAAGCAACTACGGCATCGTTTACTTTCTCATTGGCGTTTGTCTGGCCTTC
>ERZ1292623.804-Hain-H51-01um-R1-804-length-31968-cov-7_pt1 | contig 31968 bp, 41 predicted proteins | sample MGYA00564398_ERZ1292623 | MGnify/ENA primary metagenome ERZ1292623 (study PRJEB36523, sample SAMEA6512633) | groundwater metagenome | collected 2019-01-07 | study: AquaDiva: Metagenomics assemblies of 32 groundwater samples
ATAGGAGTGTAGTAAAGCTTATGGACACGTTGGAAATTACAAAAAAGTTAATTACGATCCCCTCTTTCGTGGACTCTTCCACTAACGAGAAGGAGGTTGCCCAATGGCTCTTTGATTATTTAAAGCAATTTTCCTGGCTGACTGTCAAAAAGCAGAAAGTGCAGAACGGCCGGTCTAACATAATTGCCAGGGACAAATATCCAACGCGCGTTTTGGTTTGTGATCACATTGATACCGTACAAGTTGTCAGTGGGTGGAAAACTGATCCTTTTCAACCAACTTTAGTTGGCAAGAAACTCTATGGTCTTGGCGCCTCAGATACTAAAGGCAATGTGGCATCTCTTTTGTCTGCCATAAAAAATGTTGGGCCTACACAAGGACTAATGCTTTTACTTTACATTGACGAGGAGTATGATTTTGCCGGAGCGAAAAGTTTTGTCGCAAAATATAAAGGCCACATGAGGCCGGAAATTATTGCCTCCGCTGATGGGGGTAGCTTGGAAATTGGCAACACCTGCCGCGGGTTGATAGAAACAATCTTTACAGTTTTGGGGCAAGCTGGTCATTCAAGCAATCCTGCCAATGGTAAAAATGCAATTCTGGGCAGTTTCCAGAGCCTGCAAAAGTTTCAAAAAGAGCTTTCAAAAGACAGTACTTTTAATTTGGCCTGGATCAACGGCGGACAATCCAAACCGGGCACGCCCGACTTGGGAAGAGAAGGAAATGTTATCTCCGATACTTGCCAGTTTGGCATCGAGATAAGAAATGCCGACCCGGATTTGTCTGCGAGAACTGTGGTCGCCAAACTCACAAGTCTCTTGAACAAAAAGTGGCTAAAGGTTAAAGACGTGAAGATCCGCCATGATTTGGGAGCCTGGATCACAAATAAAAAAGACTTAAAGGCGATAAGAAAAGTGCTGGGAAATCCGAAATTTACACCGGCAAAAGGCCGCGGTTATGTTGACTTGCAAATGTTTTGGGAAGCATTTGGAAAACCAACTTGCTTTACCTTTGGCGCTGGGGAAAATGGGGTTGCCCACAAAACAAATGAATATATAAATATTGACAAACTTGAGAAAGGAGAAAAATACTGGACGGCTTTTATAGCAAAGTTTGAAGAGGTCCGCTAGGATCTTTTATTCAAAAGTTTTGTTCAGTACAATAGTAACGATAACTATGGACAAACTACAAACATTAAAAGGCTTCAGGGATTTTCTCCCAGAAGTTGCAAGAAAAAGAGAGTATGTTATTGAGATTCTGAAAGGGGTCTTTAAACTATATGGTTTTGAACCTCTGGAAACTCCAGCTTTAGAATATGAAGAAATTTTGTTAGGCAAGTACGGCGAGGAAGGCAATAAGTTAATGTACCGGTTTACCGACAACGGGGAACGTCGTGTAGCGCTCCGCTATGATCAGACTGTGCCGCTTGCGCGTGTTGTTGCCCAATACAGCCAAGAATTGCCTTCCCCATTTAGGCGTTATCAAATACAACCTGTGTGGCGGGCAGAAAATACCCAGCGCGGAAGATACCGTGAATTTTTGCAATGCGATATAGACATCGCCGGAGCAGATTCGGCATTAGCCGATGTAGAAATTATTGCCTGTACTCTTGCTGCAGTTAAAAAACTGGGCTTCACAACTCTTGCGATGAACATAAACGACAGAACCCTGTTTGATGGCATTGACCAAAAATATTTAATCGTCGCAGATAAGCTTCCAAAGATTGGCGGGGATGCAGCAAAAAGCGAATTAGTAGAACGAGGGATGGATGAAGGAGAAGTTGATGGATTTATGGAAAAAATTAAAAACCTTAAACCATCCGAGAATATTAAGAAGGTCTTTTCCTATCTTGAAGAGATGGGGTTTGAAAAAGGGAAAGATTTTGTGTTTAACCCACTTATTGTCCGGGGTCTTGATTACTATACAAGCACAATTTTTGAACTAGCTGATCGCGACAATCCCTCCTTGTCTCTCGCCGGAGGAGGCAGATACGACAATTTAATAGGAATCTTTGCAGATCAAAGAATCCCTGCAACAGGCCTAGCCTTCGGCTTTGATAGGCTTTTGGAGACGATGGAATCCCAAAATCTATTTCCCGAGGGGGTAAATACTGCAACTCCCAAAGCACTTGTTACCATATTTGACTCTACGCTTGTACAGAAATCGGTGGAAATCAGCTCCAATCTGCGAGAATCTGGTATAAACACAGAGCTTTATCCAAACGAAATAGCAAAAATGGAAAAACAGCTAAAGTATGCAGACAAACGCGGGATTCCCTATGTCGTAATCCTCGGCCCAAAAGAAGCTGCTAACAACACAGTGGTTTTAAAGAATATGTCTGACGGCACCCAGCAAACCCTCCCCACATCTAATCTCCCAACCGCCCTAGCCTCGCAAGGATACACCTTGCAAGGCTAATTCGGGTGTGCTAGTCTGAAAAATGCCGCCCCGCCACAGGACTAAAGAATATTCCGAAGACAGCTACTACCACATTTACAATCGTGGGGTAGAAAAAAGACTTATTTTTCAGGATAACCAAGATCACGGTGTCTTCCTTTCATACCTGAAGGAGTATCTACTCCCAAAAGACGAAAAGTCTTTAATGGAGAGACTCGCAGACCCCACAACGGATTATCACGAAAAAGATCGCATCTTAAAGTCATTACGATTAAACAACTTTTTTGGGAAGATCACTCTTCTCGCATACTGTTTAATGCCAAACCACTTTCACTTTTTCCTTAAACAGAAAAACGCAAATTCAATGGACAGTTTTGTTCAATCGCTGTGTACTCGATATTCTATGTATGTTAATCGTAAGTACAAAAGGGTGGGTTCGCTATATCAGGATACATATAAAGCCGTCGCTGTTGTGACCGATCCACAGTTTATCTATCTATCAAAATACATTCATCACCAAGCCTTAGCCTCGCAAGGATACACCTTGCAAGGCTACTTGCAAGGCTACGAGGCGCAGCCGAGCTCTTACGAAGATTACCTTGGCAAAAGAAAAACCGATTGGGTTCATCCAGAAGAAGTTCTCGCCTTCTTTAGAAAGTCCAATCCTCAACAAGACTATACTGCCTTCGTTCAAGATTCAGAGCTTGGACCAATTGAAAATATACTTCTCGAAGACAGTTAGTCTCAGTTTAACCCTGTCTGCCTTGCAACATCCCCATATACCCCGTACACTCCCTACTAAACCAACCTGGCACATTCCAAGCACATTCCCAAAAAGGATCTGATCAATGAATGGCAAGCCGATCTACATCAAATGGGATCGTTTTGAAGATCTGCCTAAAAAAAGACTCGACGAACTCACACTTGGAATCATCCAAACCTACATGGACACGCGCTGGAATCCGAACGAGCGTGAATTCAGACGAAATCCCGACACGGTAGAAGGCCGCCTGTACAGTCAAGCCCTTTGTGATCTCGCTCGAAAAGCAGGTTTGAACCAGACTCAAATTGGAAGACGTGCAAACTTGCATCCTGTCTACGTTGGCCTTTTGCTGTCAGGCTGGATTTCAGCAAGCCGAATCCACCCGGGGACAACAGCAAAGCTTGCACGCGCTTTCGGCCTAGCCGAACATGACTGGCCAGCAAGCATCTGCCCCTAAATACCAAAGCCTGGCTCATAGGCAAAACCCTAAAACCTTTGAGCCAGGCCATTTTCCTGCTACAATACGCTTTATGAAATCAGCAATCCACCCAACATACTTCCCAGAAGCCCAAGTTATCTGCGCCTGCGGAAACAAATTTACAGTAGGCTCAACCATGCCTGAAATCCGTGTTGAAATTTGCTCAAAATGCCATCCCTTTTATACCGGCCAAATGAGATATGTTGATATCGCGGGAAGGGTTGATAAATTCAAAGCAAAAACCGATATTGTTGCAGCATCAAAATTAGACAGACTATCAAAAAAAGAAAGACGAGCTGCAAAACGCAAACAAAAAGTTGAAGAGGAACTTTCAAAGCCAACATCCCTGGAGGATCTCCGATCCAAGTAACCAGTAACCATTGAAACAATGATCAGTAAGTTAACCAATTGCTCAATTGACCAACTGATTCATTTACTGGTTACTGATAAACTGATTACTGATTAACTTACCCCATGGAACCTCAAACAATTTACCTCGAAATTCGCCCCGCGGCAGGCGGCGATGAAGCAAACATCTGGGCAACTGATTTAATGCGTATGTATATGCGCTATGCTGCCAAAAAAAACTGGAAAGTTTCCCCGATTGATGAACAGACCGTAAAGGTTTCCGGTGCTGGTGTGTGGCAAGCACTAAAAAACGAGGCTGGAGTCCACAGAGTTCAACGCGTACCAAACACAGAGAAACGTGGAAGAATCCACACATCTACCGCCACGGTAGCCGTTGTCCCTCAAATAGCACAAAACCAAATCACAATTAATCCAAGCGACTTGGAAATCCAATTTTTCCGTAGTGGAGGCTCTGGCGGTCAAAATGTAAACAAAGTCTCAACAGCAGTAAGGCTAATCCATAAACCAACAGGAACTGTTACATCTTCCCAGCAAGAAAGAACCCAAGAACAAAATCGCGAAATTGCCCTACAACTTCTAAAAGCAAAACTTTTTCAACGCCAAGAAGAGGAAAGAAAAGCCCAACTCCAAGGCTTTCGCGCCGCAGTTGGTACGGGAGACCGCTCAGAAAAAATAAGAACTTACAACTATCCCCAAGATCGCATAACAGATCACAGGATTAATAAGAATTTTGGAAATTTGGAAGGAATTGTGGACGGAAACCTAGATCGAGTGGTCGAAGCGACGCAAACACTTGCCCAATAAAACTACTCAAGAAGCCTCCGCGAGTGCAACCATAAGCTTTAAAGTTTCCCCGCCACGCCAAATCTCAACTTCCACACTCTCCCCAACCTTATGCTTATTAACCAACGAGGCCAATGTATTTTTCTCATCAATCCTTTCTCCCCCAAAGCGGACAATTATATCCTCAACCTGAATCCCCACACGCTGGGCAGAAGATCCCAAAACTACATCCCGAACATACGCCCCCTCAGGAACTTCATTTCTTAAAGCCGCTACTTTTGTTATCAACTGATACTGAACTCCCAAAAAAGGACGCGTAAAATCTCCGGTTTGATGAAATTGGTCAATTGAAGATTTCAGGATATTTACAGGAAGCGCAAACCCGATGTTGTCAGCCCCAACCGCAACCGCAACGTTTACCCCAACAACTTGCCCCGAAGAATTTAAAAGCGGGCCGCCCGAATTTCCCGGATTTATCGCTGCATCAGTTTGGATAACATTATCAAGCTGTTCAGCATAACCTTCAAAAGGATTCCCAGATCCCGCTTCAATACTTCTTCCAATCCCAGAAATAACTCCGGTTGTAACACTGTGGCGAAATTCTCCGAGTGCGGTTCCGATCGCAGCAACATACTGTCCCACCTGAAGGGAATCAGAATCCCCAAGCTCCACCGTAGTTAAACCAACCCCGTCTATTTTTACCAGAGCCAAATCATTAGCAGGATCCCGATAAACTCTTTTAACATCATACTCTTTCCCATCTTGGGTTATAACTTTGTATGAAACACCAGTGTTTGCAACAACATGTTTATTTGTGACAATTAGACCCCCCGAGTCAACAATAAACCCCGTTGCAATATCCTGCTGGCCTCCTTGGGTTTCCGAGCGAAAACCTTCGAAAGGGTCAAACTGCAAAATACGCCTTTGCGGCACAACTTCAGCAATTGTCACAACTGCCGGAGAAACTTTCTTTGCAATATCAATTGTCACCGATTCTTCTTGGAGAACCTGGCGAGTAGTTATTGTCGGCTCGAGTCTATTCCGAGGGAAAAACCTATCAAGTGGCCGCAATCCAAAAACTCTCTCCGCAACAGCGCCGCCCAAAAGGGCAATTACTCCAACAATAGCAATTGCTATACCTAAGATTATTCTGTTTATGCGGTTTGGTTGATCCATTTGGAAAATTACTTCAAAAGCTCTAAAGCTTTTGAAAGCTGTTCATCTTCCTCCGTATCCGCCTTGTCTTCCACCTCCAAATCAGGCTGCAAACCATTCTCATGAACCCAAGTCCCATTAGGTGTTAGCCATTTTGCAACAGTTATGTGCAAACCAGAATTTCCGTTAACTGGACGGGCTTCTTGAATCGTACCTTTTCCAAATGTCTTTTGTCCAACAATCTGGGCTCGGTTTCTGTCTTTTAATGCCCCTGCGACTATTTCTGAAGCTGAGGCTGACCCGGCGTTCACCAAAACAACCATTTTCGTATTTGGAATTCTTGGACGCCCAGAGACTGAAAGCTCCCGCTTTGTATCCCCAGACTGCTGGATAACTGCAACGCCAGAATCTAAGAAATCTGAGAGTATATCAACTGAAGTGGGCAAGTAGCCGCCAGGGTTATTTCTTAAATCCAATACTATCCCCTTTGGCTTCTTTGATTGAACTTGGGAAATTGCGCGATCCCACTCAGGCTTTGTATTTCCGCCAAATCTTTTCAGTTGCAGAACTGCAACTTCACCCACTGAAGTTGACTGAAAGGTCAAGACAACAGAGGGCACCTCAATCTTGGCGCGGGTAACCTCAAGCTCAAGAGGTTTTTCTTCTCCCTCCCGAGTCAAAATCAAGGTTACATTTGTCCCAGCTTTCCCTCGAATCGACTCAACCGCGTCAATCAAGCTCATCCCTACAGTTCCAGTCTCAACTTCCTTCTTCTCGTCCTTAATCCCAATAATATAATCCCCAGCTTTTATCCCCGCGCGATCAGCAGGACTCCCCTCCAAAGGCGCAATAACAGCCAATCGCGAACCACGAAACCCAATCTCAATTCCAACTCCCTCAAACTCTCCTGATAAATCTTCTTGTGTTCTCTTTTGTTCCTCAGGCGGCAAAAACGAAGTATAAGGATCTCCAATAGAGGAAACCATTCCTTTAATTGCCCCCAAAACCATCTCAGTCTCATTAATTTTTGATTTATCGTAATAATCAGCCTCCAATTTGTCCCAAACCAGCCAAAAAAGATCAAAATCAACATCTTTATGTTTTTGGGGAAGCACGCGGTCAATATTTAATTTCTGTGCAACTTTAAAAAGGGTTCCGCTGCTTGAATATCTCTCGCGAGCAAACCAGCCGAAGGAGAACGCAAGAAGTAAAACTGATAAATAAATCGCGGCTCGTCTTATCTGGGGCAATGTGAACTTCATTTAAACTGGCCTTACACTAAACGGCAATAACGCAAGGTGACGCGCTCTCTTCACAGCGCGTGCCAGATTTCGTTGGTGTTTTGCACAAATCCCAGTTCGCAAGCGAGGCAAAATTTTTCCGCGGTCTGAGACAGACTTTGCCAATTCCTCCCAATTTTTGTAAGTTGGAAGAGTTTTACTTTGGCAATAGGGGCAAACCGCGGGTTTCCGGGAAACGAACTCGCGCCTGGAGTCTCGTCTCTTGTCTTTTTCGTCTTTTTTAGATCTTCTAGGTGGCATAAAGTTTGAGTAAAAAGTAAAAGGTTAAACATTAAAACGGAATATCGTCTTCGTTTACTTCCTCTTTGCTTTCTCCTTTCACCTTTTTCGTTTCACTTTTTACCTTCTCCGCTTTTGCAGGTTCACTTGTCCCAAAGTCTGCAGGGATATCAATATCCTCCGAGCTATGCGATACAGTCCTCCCCGCTCCCCCGCCTGATAAAAAGATTATTTCGTTTGCAATAATTTCAGTTGTTCTTCTTTTTGTTCCGTCTTGAGCTTCCCAATCACGCGTTGAAAGCCTGCCTTCAACATAAACTTGGGAACCTTTCTTTAAATACTCAGCGCATATTTCTGCGAGTCTATTCCAAGCAATAATTGTATGAAACTCAGCTGTCTCTTTTTTCTCCCCGTCCTCTGTTGTCCAAGATCTATTTGTAGCTAATCCAACCGTGCACACAGCCGATCCAGAAGGTGTATAGCGAAGCTCGGGATCCCTCGTCAAATTTCCAATTAGTAATACTTTGTTTAATGATCTACTTGCCATCTTTCTTTGCCGCCTTTTTAGCTTTTGCTGTGTTCTTCGGCTTTTCTGCCTTTTCTACTTTTTCTACTTGCACTACCTGTTCTACCTTTTTGTCGTCTGCAACAACTAAAAGATGCCTCAAAACCTCGGAATCAAGCTGAACCTCGCGATTCACAATTGCAACACCCTCTGCAGGAATAGCAAGATTAAGAAAATAATATACTCCCTGGTTCTGTTTCGCAATTGGGTAAAAGAGATCTTTTTTGCCCCATGAGGCAGTCTCCAAAACTTTTCCAGAGACGTTTGAGACAAGTTTCTCAACCCTTTCTAAAACCTTTTTTTGTGTTACCTCTGTAGTATCTGGTAATACAATTGTTAATTCGTAGTTTCTCACTATAAAATGTAATAAGCGAAGCTTGTTGCTTCGCAATAGCGCACTTTAGTGCGCGCCTCAGCAAGTATATCAGGAGCCGATTTTGAATTCAATTACATCGCCATCTTTGACTATATAGTCCTTCCCCTCAAGCCTCGCTTTCCCTTTTTCCCGCGCACCCTTCCAGCCACCGCAACCAACAAAATCTTGAAAATCCACAACTTCAGCCTTGATGAACTTATCCATAAAGTCAGTGTGTATTACACCCGAGGCGAGAACGGCATTAGTTCCGCGCTTTATGGTCCAAGCTCTAACCTCCTTCACTCCAGCAGTAAGGAATGTGATAAGCCCCAGCGTGGCAAACGCCTTCTTTATTAGCCTCTCAAGCCCCGTCTCCTCTATTCCCATATCTTTCAAATACTGCTTTCTTTCATCCTCGCTCAACACCGCCAACTCTTCCTCAAGTTTAGCCGAAATACATAGAGCATTATCTTGGACATTTGTTGTACGATCGTTATATTTTTGTCCATACTCTTCCTCACTAACATTGTAGACAATAATCTCTGGCTTGTTCCTAAAAAGAAAAGTCTGATCTTCGATGCTTTTTTCTTTCTCACTCTGTCGTTTTTCATTTTTACTTTTTATTTTTTCTACCGTCTCCAGGTCTGCTAAGTCAAGCTCTGTCTTAACAATCTCCAAATCTTCTTTTGGGGAAACAGATCCTGCTCGAACAACATTTTCATCCTCAAAATCTCGCACAACATGAACTATTGCGTCAACTTCCCGAATATGTGCCAAAAATTTATTTCCCAACCCCTCTCCCTTATGTGCCCCCGCAACTAACCCTGCAATGTCCACGAATTCCACAGTCGCCGGCACAATCGGAGGCCGAGCGGACACCTCCGAGGTGAAAATAACATCAGCAAGTTTCTCCAGCCTCTCATCCGGCACTGGAACTATCCCGATATTCGGTTCAATCGTCGCAAAAGGAAAATTAGCTACATACGCAGCCTGCCTCTTAAGAAGCGCATTAAACAACGTGCTCTTCCCCACATTTGGTAGTCCGACTATCCCTACTCGTAGGCTCATATCCGAGTTCCCCTAAACTTGATATTTATATAAATATGTGGTATCATGCTCTTATCACGATGACTGGACTAGCCTAAGGTTTCGACCGACCGCGAATGCCAGTCTTTTTTTGTTCTAAAGAGCTTCTAAGTAAATCAATACGAACAATATAATTCTTCTGGTTAAATTTACGTAGTAAACTGGAATAATGTCTTGTTGGCGCTAATACCTTAAGCAACTTTCTTTTCTCATCTAGATATTCAATTAAACAAATGTACCCGCTCTCTTGTAAGGAAGTATACAAAGATTCATTTCCAGCTAGTTGACCAATAAATATATATGCTTTAGTAACGCTATACTTATTGCGCAGATACTGTCTAAACTTACACCAGTCTAGCCTCCATCCCTAAGATCTTACTCCTAGATTTAAATTCTGAGCGTCTATAAACGCAAAAACTTTCTTCTTAGTAGGCATTCGCAATTTTACCATTTTTTAATTTTGAGGTAAGATTGCTCCCGCTGTGTCAACTTTTAAACTCATATTTGGAGATTATATCAGAAGCTAATCTGAAGCAATCCTTTTTTCAATCTTGCCAACTCTTCTTTCCAAAGCATCATGTTCTTCTCTTGTTGGTGCATCATCCTCAAGAAATGCAACTTGTTTTCCAATCCTATCAGTTCTCGCACCCGTAGCATCAAAACGTTTGTTCATATTTTCCTCAAGCTTGTCAATCCTAGATGTAAGCTCTCTCTTTACATCGTTTATCTCTTTCAAGAGCTCACTTTTAAGAGCACTTTGGCCATTGATAATAGCCCGAATCATTTTCTTTACTTCTTCCATAGTTCACAGTATATACGCCCTTAACGAGTGTCTTCAACAGAAAAATTGCAACAAGGCTCTGATAAAATCCCCGGTACATACTACAAAAGGTTAAGAAAACCGTTGACAAACCTTCCAACAAAATCATATCCTGTACTTGTGATTAAAACAGAACAAAAGAAATGGACTCAAGAAGCTGGCTGGCAGGTAATTTCCAATAATGACTTAAAAGACAAGGCTCAACTCGTCTTGCTTTTCGGAGACACAGATCTCTTGAAAAACCCCACAACTTATCCCTATGTTAAAGCAATGTATCCAACAGCACACGTTTTGGCTGGTTCAACAGCAGGAGAAATCATTGGCACAGAAGTATTAGATCATTCTCTTGTCGTAACAGCAATTCAATTTGAAAAAACCAAAATCGAAACAGCAGCCGCTAAAATTCAAAAAATGGAAGATTCTCAACTAGTTGGCCAAGATCTAGTCTCAAGGCTCCCGCAAAATGGATTAACCCATGTCTTTGTGCTCTCAGACGGCTTACATGTAAACGGAACAACTTTAGTCCGCGGCTTAACTGAAAAACTACCAAAAACCGTTGCTGTCACAGGCGGCCTCTCAGGAGACCAAGACCGCTTCAAAGAAACAGTAGTCGGCTTAGATAGCCCCCCCGAAAGAGACACTATTGCACTAATCGGATTTTACGGTGACAATTTAAAAATTGGCTACGGCTCCATGGGCGGCTGGGACCCCTTTGGCCCAGAACGACTGGTTACAAAATCAAAAAACAATATTTTATACGAGCTTGACAACCAATCTGCCCTGGAGCTTTACAAAAAATATCTAGGCGACCAGGCAAAAGACCTCCCCGCCTCCGGTCTTCTCTTTCCATTAAGCTTAAGGCTTGAAGGTCGAGAAACGGGTCTTGTGCGTACAATTTTATCTGTGAGCGACCAAGAAGGCAGTATGACTTTCGCAGGAGATATCCCAGAAGGCTCATATGTAAGACTTATGAAAGCAAATTTTGAGCGCCTGGTTGACGGAGCCCAAGGCGCTGCCAACATGTCAAATCAAGCAATCGGATCGTTCACGCCCGAGCTTGCCATACTCATAAGCTGTGTTGGCAGAAAGCTAGTTCTCAAACAAAGAGTCGAAGAAGAAGTCGAAAGCGTCAAAGAAACCCTCGGGCCAAGCACAGTCTTAACAGGATTCTATTCCTACGGCGAAATCTGCCCCGTTGCGCCAACTGAAAAACAATGTGAACTCCACAACCAAACAATGACAATTACTACGTTTGCAGAAGAGTAATGAACAAGCTTCTTGCCCGTCAACTTCGCAAACTTTTCCCAACATTATCAACACCCCCCACCGAGTTTGAAAAAATTTTGCAAGTTGTGAACCTTACCTATGATAGCTTCGATGCCGACCGAGCGCTTGCCGAAAGATCTATTGAATTAAGTTCCGAAGAACTTCTAGAACTAAACCAAAAGATTAGAGATGAAGCAGAAAAAAACAAATCAATCCTTGCCGACCTGCGCCTTGCAACCGCCGCCTTAAAACCCAACACTGCGTCAAACCAAGAGTGGCTGACTACCAAAGATGAGGCACTAGATCTTGCCAATGCTCTGACAAAACTCATAAAAGAAGAAAAGCAATTAGAAAAGCAAAAAGACGAATTTATCTCTATTGCCGCCCACCAACTGCGCACACCCTTGGGCAGCATGCGTTGGACTATTGAAGCAATACTCAAAGAAAACAACCTCGAAGCCACCCTTCAAAACAAAATAAAAACAATCTACCAAAGTAATCTGCATATAATTGACCTTGTAAACAGTCTTCTAAACGTCTCAAGAATAGATCAAGGCAAAGTACCCAATGAGCCAGTACCAACAAACCTTTTAGATGTGGCAAGAGAAGTTGCAGCAGAGCTTGATGGTGAAGCCCAAAAGAAAAAAATCGCAGTAGACTTACAATTCCAAGAACACTCCATCCCGCAAGTTAACATAGACCCCAAGCGTTTCCGCGAGGTTATTGAGAACTTGCTCGCTAATGCAATCAAGTACAGCCGACCCGAAGGTAAAGTAACAGTTTCCGCAACATTAGTTGAAAAAAACATACGCCTAATGGTCGCCGATGAAGGAATAGGTATCCCGAAAGTTAGCCAAAACAGAGTGTTTACTAAGTTTTATCGCGCAGAAAATGCAGCGCGCTCCGATCAAACAGGCTCGGGCTTAGGACTTTTTCTAGTTAAATCCTATGTCGATGGCTGGGGCGGAAAAGTTTGGTTTGAAAGTGTAGAAAATCGCGGCACAACCTTTTGGGTTGAATTGCCTACTAATATTCAATATACTCCCAATAACCAAAAAGATATGCCAACACAAAGTCCCGCTGCCTCAGAAAGCAAAACAGTGCTAATAATCGAAGACGACCAAACATACCAACAAGCATATCTTTCTCGCCTGCCGCAAGAAGGGTACCAAGTCTTGCAGGCATACAACGGAAAGGAAGGGTTGGAAATCGCCCGCAAACAAAAACCCAACCTAATTCTTTTGGATATTATGCTGCCCGGAGGAATGAATGGCTTCGATGTCTTACAACAGCTAAAGACAGATCGGGAACTTTTCAACATACCAGTCATCATGCTTACAAACCTCGACTCCGAACGCGAAACAGCAATATCTATCGGAGCCAGAGACTACATCGTCAAAGCAAACACTTCAATTGACCAAGTTGTAGAAAAAATCAAACTTTATGCCTAAATCTGAAGCACCACTTTCCCTCTGGGGCGAACTTCTTCTTGATAAGTAAATGCTTCTTTTGCTTGGTCAAGAGTAAACTGCTTATCAACATTTACCTTGATTTTCTTCTCATCCACTAATTGGGCAAGACGTTTTAAATGTTCTGTATTGGTTTGGGTATTCTGTCCAATGCCCGCCACCCCATATTTTTTAGCCTCTTCTTCATTAGGTTGACCTAACATAGAAACCAACACTCCGCCTTTTTTTAGAACTTTAAAGGATTTATCGCTGACTTCCCCTCCCACAGTATCAAATACAGCATCAAAGTCTTTTAAAATTTCAGAGAAGTCTTGAGATTTATAATCTATCACCTCATCAGCTCCTATTTCTTTCACATAATCTATATCTTCTGCTGCCACAGTTGTTGCCACATATGCCCCTATTGCGCGAGCCAGCTGAATAGCTAAATGACCAATTCCTCCAGCTCCTCCGTGTATTAAAATTTTCTGACCTTTTTGCAGATTAATATGTTCTTCCAAAGCTTGGATTGCACTTGATCCAACCAAAGGTAAAGCCGAAGCTCCTACAAAATCAACAGATTTTGGTTTTGGGGAAATATTCTTAGTATTGGCTGCCGCTTTCTGAGCAAAAGCTCCAGAGCCTCCGTTTAAAACTATTGCTGACCCATAAACCTCTTCCCCAGTCTCAATAACCCTCCCAGCAAAATCTCCGCCCAAAGTTGCAGGAAACTCCAAAGGTACCATTTCGCGAAAAAAACCCGCCCGAATTTTGCAGTCTACAGGGTTTAGGCTTGCAACCTGAACTGCAACCAATACCTGTCCGCGCTGAGCAACAGGTTCCGCTGCCTCACGAACCTTCAAAACATCCACTCCTCCATACTCATCAATTTGTATTGCTTTCATATCTATCCCAAAACGGCATTATGTGGAAACAATCTTTCCCTCTATCTTTATAACTCGTTTTTCTAAAGCCTCGTGTTCTTCTCTTGTTGGAGCATCATCTTCAAGAAATACAACTTGTTTCCCAATTGTGTCAATTCGCTTATCAACTGCATCAAAACGGTTACCAACCTCTTCAAAACGCTTTTCGATCTTTCTTTCAAACTCGCTCATCTGTTGTTTCACATCGCCAATCTCCTTTAAAAGCCCACTTTTAAGTGCGCTCTGCCCGTTAATTATCGCTCTAAACATTTTCTTTGTGTCATCCATAAATCACAGTATATGCCCATTTGACAAATGTCTTCAACAACAAATTACGTAAGAACTTTCAAAATTTCTTCCGCGGCATTCTCAGGAGTAATGACTTTCCAACCGCGCGCGTTTGCAACTTCCAAAAGTTCAGGAGACGCATTTACACAGAATGGGTAATCTACAAGCTCCAACATCCCAACATCATTTTCTGAATCCCCAACAGCAATTGAACCTTCCTCGTGCTTTGCTAGCAAATCGGCAACCACATGCTTCCCTTCTGTGGCGTACCAGTTCATCCATTACTGCCTCATGGGCAACTTGGGAAACCAATCCCAAATTCGCAAACCATTTGAGCATTGGAAAAAATGTATGGGTGTTATAAATCGTCTTATCAAGATCAAATAAAGCAACAGAAGTTTTCATTTACCGAAGTATATCAAGGAACTTGTTTGTAAAATGTAAATGTGGTATAACATATCCTGTAGTTGGTTAACATCTGAGCTTCACTTTAGGTTCCCCAAATTATTGGCACCACACTTGAAGGCTCCACAAAGTGCCTTGTAAGTCTTTGTTTCTTCCCAATCTACAAAAAACATGTCAAACAAATTCGATAGATTCCGAGGGTTGCGTGGTCGAAATTCCTTTAAAAAAGGTGGATTTTCTCGTGGCTCAAAAACCCAAAGACACGCTCGTCCTCAACGAGGAAAATACATCGATCCTTCATTATTTGTAAACCAAGCAAAAGAGTTAAGCGTTGAAAACTACGTTACAAAAAATTCCTTCTCAGATTTTAGGTTCTCAGATCTTTTAGTAAAAAGCATCAACTTCAAAGGCTATACCTCCCCCACCCCAATCCAAGACCAAGCAATTGCTCCTATTGTGTCTGGACGAGATATTATTGGTATCGCAAATACTGGAACCGGAAAAACTGCAGCTTTTTTACTTCCTTTAATCGACAAAGTCTATAAAGACCGAACCCAGAAAGTATTTATAGTTGTTCCAACAAGAGAACTCGCACTTCAAATAAATGAAGAGATAAAAGCATTTACATATCATATGAACATTTATTCAGCAATTCTAATAGGAGGTGCAAAAATCAATAAACAAATAAACGATCTTAGAAGAAATCCAAACTTTGTTATCGGAACTCCAGGACGAATAAAAGACATCTTAAAAAGACGTGCAATCGATCTCTCTAACTTTAGAAATATTGTATTAGATGAAGTCGATATGATGGTTGATATTGGATTTATTAAAGATGTTCAATATTTTGTATCTTTGCTTTCTCAAAACAGGCAGTCTCTCTTTTTCTCTGCAACAATCTCCCCAAAAGTAAGAATAATTCTTGATTCATTTGTTAAAAATCCTGTTTCAATTTCTGTTAAAACCCGAGATACCGCAGAATCAATTAACCAAGATGTAATAAGAGTTCTTGATAAAGATAAAAAGGTAGATCAACTCCATCAACTCCTTATCCAAAAAGGATTTGATAAGGTTTTAGTCTTCGGAAGAACAAAATGGAATGTTGAAACATTGGCAAAAGAACTTAATTTTAGAGGATTCAAAGTCGCCTCAATCCATGGAAACAAAACCCAAGGCCAAAGACAACGAGCAATTCAAGAATTCAAATCCGACAAACTACAAGTTCTTCTTGCAACAGATGTCGCCTCGCGCGGTTTAGATATAAACGGCGTAACCCACGTCATAAATTACGACATCCCCGAGAGTTACGATGATTACGTACACAGAATTGGAAGAACAGGTCGTGCAGGCAAAACCGGCCAAGCCCTAACCTTCATTTAACAATGGGTTGTCATTGCGAGGGAGCCGAAAGGCGACCGCGGCAATCTCATCTAAACCATGGAAATTCCTAGTTTGTGTTGCCGCGTTCTTCAAAGTAAGGCTCTTGACAATAGAGTAAGGAAATGCAATAATAAGTAAGAATGAACTATACCGCAACCACAACCACCAAGGGTCAGGTAACAATTCCAAAGTCCGTTCGCGACAAATTGCGTCTCAGAACTGGCACTAAAATAGACATCTTTACCTTTGGTGACAGCTTTATAGCAAAACCCCAAAGGGAATCCCGACTCTTCGAAACAATAAAAAAATTAAAAATCAAAGATAAAGGCCAATCCTTCGAAGAAATACGCCAAAAAGCCCAGGGTGCCTCATCTGCTGAAGTTGCAGAAAAGTTCGAGCGCCTCTCCAAATGAAAACTATTGCAATTGATACAAATGTCCTTCTAACTCTTGCGCTTCAAAGACCCTATAAACAAAAAGAAATCCAAGCCCTTTTCAAAAAATGCAAAGAACAAAGACTATTTATCTTTGTGCCCACCCCAGCAATACTTGAGTTCGAATGGGTAATGCGATCTTTTTACAAACAAGAGAGATTGTTAATTGCAGAATTTTTTGAAGAAATGTTTTTAATGGAGAATATCAAAAACGACGCAAAAGAGATTTTACGGTTCGCAGTTAATATTTACAAAACCAACAAAAGTGTGAGTTTTACCGACTGCCTTATTGTCTCTCAAATACACGATTCCAGCTTCGATTTCTTTACCTTAGATGACAACTTAGAAAAGCTCCACAAAGGTCTCTCGTAGTCTCCATATTCACTTCTTTCCTACCCTTTGTGACGAATATTTTAAAACCAGAAGGAGGCCAGTTATTAAAAGGAATGCAGAGAGCGCCATCATTGGAATTGTTATATACCCAAAAGTCATTACAAATCTTTTCGAGCAAGAAGCAGAATACCCCACAGCCTCGCAAGCCAAACTTGGCACAACCCCAACCTGCAGTAAATAGTGGTATCCGGCAATAATTGCACCGATTACAGATAACAAAATTCCATAATCAACAATTCTTTTGTCTTTTTTCAAAAGCGCCAGGCCATATAAAAAGGGCTGGGGGTACATAAAAATTCTCTGGTACCAGCAAAGCTTGCACGGTTCAAATCCCGCAACATCTGAATAGTAAAGGCTTCCCAAAGTTGCGGCAAGAGAAACCAAAAATGCCAACTTTAACGAATATTTCAAGATCCGTGACAACCACTTTTTGCCCCTAAACAAAAACAAGATAAGAATTACACCGGCAAAAACCTGTGCGGCAACAGTCAGTAGAGATAAAAATTGTGTAACTTGTTGGGTACTCATTAAGGTAACAAACAGCCTGTTTTTTCGCTCAGAGTCGAAAGAGGCACCTCACCGCTAATTCGCTCCCCGCCGGAAAACTCCCACAAAGGATACCCTTCTATCCCTTTATCTCGACATTCTTGAGTTTGGGCTTTCCCGTCCGGAGTTGAACATTCAACGTATGGCAAATACATTGCCGATTTTCCAAAAAGTTTCTTTTGGTTTTGGCAATGAGGACACCAAAACGCTCCGTAAAATATTGCACCTTTGTCTTTTAAGCATTTTGCAAAATCATCATACTTTCCGGGAGTCCGCATCCAAAATACAAGCCAACCAATTCCTGCAACAACTAGCGCAATAACCAACAAAAACCAGACCTTCTTCATATCTTAAATATAACACCCTAAACTCTATACACAAACTCCTTAAAGAAAAACACTTTCGGAGAACTTTTTACAAGTTTGCAGATATCGTCAAACCAGAGTGCTTTTTCGGATTTTGAAACTTTCTCAGGATTCCCCCAAAATGCATCCCATGGGCCTGTTGTTTGCACCACTTTGCCAATCATCCCCCTGGGGCATCCCCTGGCCCTCATCTTGTCCTTAATCCTGGTCGCCGCCCTGGCGTTTCTTGTTTCGATCGTCTATATATCTCACCACCTCTCTGTGTGTGAAAACAGATTATCTAAACCATATCAAGACTACCTGCAGAAAAGTGTAAGAATTGAATCAGAGCCCAGGAGTTGCTTTAGGCAACATTAGGCAACATCTGGAAATATCAGGTAATATCTGGTAAAACTGTGATATGTTAGTACCACCAAAATATATATTAACCCCAAAAATTACAGAGCACCTTCAATCGATCGAGGCCTCTCGCCAAGTCATAAATTCGATTCCCCTACCCAAAGAAATTGAAGCTAATATTAGAAGGAAATCTACCTTAAGAAGCTCTCTATTTTCCGCAAGGATTGAAGGCAACCCCCTTACCCTGCAAGAAGTAACCCGCAATCCTTCGAAAGACCAAAAGAAAAAAGAAGTATATAACATTCTTAAAGGAGTTAACTGGGTCTATAAAAGAGGTGTCAATAAAGATTTAACCATAAGTGATATGCTAACTTTACATAAAACCACCATGGATGGATTAGCAGACTACGAAAACCTGGGCAAATTTAGAAAAGAAGTAAGCGCAATATTCAACTCTGCCGGAATAGCAGTCTATATGCCCCCTCCGCCAAAGCAAGTCAACCCTTCAGTAGTTAAATTACTAAAGTTTGCTAATTCAGCAAAAGAGCGATTTATCCCCATTAGGGCTTGTCTTACTCATTATTCATTCGAAAAAATCCATCCATTCTTAGATGGTAACGGAAGAGTCGGAAGACTTCTTACCCAAGCAATTCTAGCAAAAAACGATTACGGAATGAAAGGAATGCTCTCCCTCGAAGAGTATTTAGACAACCATAGAAGCGAATACTACTCAAGCCTAGAAACCACCGAAAAAGAAGTAAGCGATTATTTGGAATTTATGCTTGGAGCAATCGCAGAAACCGCACAACAGGCTAAAAACGAAGTCCTGGCAAAAAAGAACTTGGATGTAATTGATCTTTTGCTTCCCCGCCGTGCAGAAATACTGAATGTGATCCGTGACCATAAACTCGTGAATTTCGACACGATCAGAAGAAGATTTATTCGCGCAAGCGAACAAGGTTCTGGCGCGAAGCGCAAGGTTCTTATGGCGGTGAATGAAAGAACTCTGCGCTATGACCTAAAACGTCTTCAAGATGACAGACTAATCAGAAAACGCGGCACAACAAAAGGGGTCTGGTATGAGCCTACTTGAACTCGTCCGACTCGATTTCGTCTCTTAAGCTTTCCTTAAGCTTCTCTTTGGCCACCTTCTCAATTTGACGAACGCGCTCACGCGAAAGGCCAAGCACCCTCCCAATCTGATCAAGCGAATGCTCGTACGTACCATTACCAAGACCATGTCTCAATCTCAAAACCACTTTCTCCCTCTCCGTCAAACCTTCAAGTATCCGTTCTGCGCGCCTCTCCGATTCTCCTCTTAAAACAACCCCCTCAACATCCGCTGCTGCACTCCTGTCAACAATAAAATCAACAAATAGCTCCTCGCCCTCATCGGCATATACTGAGACATCCAAAGAAACTGGCTTCATGCTCATTCGCCTCAGATGCTCTATCTCTTCAACCGTCGCATCCATAACCTCAGAAAGCTCCTCATCCGTAGGTTCGCGTCCTATGACCTCCTCCAACCCCAAGCTTGTTTTGTTCAACTTAGCTAACTTTTCTAAAGAGTGAGTAGGAATACGAATCGTTCTTCCACTGTTTGCAAGACCTCTATGAATAGCTTGCCTAATCCACCAAGTTGCATACGTTGAGAACTTAAAACCCCGCGTATAATCAAACTTGCCAGCCGCAGTTATAAGCCCTATATTTCCCTCCTGTACCAGATCCTCCATCTCCAAACCGCGTCCTATATTACGCTTGGCAATAGACATAACAAGCCGCAAATTGTGCTCGACAAAAGTATTACGCGCCTCTTGAACAACATTGGGATCATCATCTCCCAGCATTTTCCCCAACCGCATCTCTACCTCACGGCTCAAAAGGCCAAACCCGCGAACCTCGGCCATATATTGTTGAAGACTGCCCTCGGCTGACCATTGTTCTTCCGGTAAAACCTGTTGGCGTGGTGATCGTTCGGCAATTGCCATAGGACTTAACTTTCTTTTGTTAAAATATGCCTGGTTTTATCGTTTAACGGAACAAGTGCATATTGGGGCTCCCCCATAACTGGTAAAAGTTTTTCCATATCAAAAATCATCGTTCCTTCCCTTGCCAGTATTACATTCAACTGTTCGATTATCATACGCACATATACCCTTTGCCTTGAACTTCCTGAGTTGCAGATCTCCCCTTCCCGGTCAAGTAAACCTTCCCAGGTCTCTCAGTAATCAGCATTTCTCCGTTGGGCAAAAACGCAAGCTCCCAGGGTATCTGGAGATTATCTGTTATCACTACAAAATCAAAAGAAAAATTGCAACACCTCTGTTCACTATCAAAGTATATCACTGAATCGTCAGCTGGAGTTTTGTATCAAGAGCACGAGCAACGCGCTGAAGAAGAGAAATCGAAGGCTTCGCGCTCATACCTTCAAGGCGTGATATAACAGCCTGACCTGTCCCAACTTTCTTGGCAAGTTCGCCCTGTGTCATCTTTTTCTTTAGCCTTGCTCCAATAACCTGGCGAGCAATTTGGTATTCTGGCTCAAGTTTTTTCCACTCACGGCGATATTTTGGATCTTTCATCCACTTTTTGTGCAATTCATCGTGTGTGTACCATTTTTTCTGTTTCATATTATTAAATCCCCTCTCTAATCCTTTTTCTAACAAGTTCTAGCTCCCGTCGTGGCGTCTTTTGTGTTTTCTTTTTAATACCATGAACAACATATCCAACATTCCCCTTAATAATTAAAAATAATCTTAATTTACCTGGCCTAAGTTCCCAAATATCCTTCTCTAGTTTCTTTAGATATTTGGTCGTCAATGTCGGCCCATACTCATCGAAAAGATAATAATATCTGTCAACCCTTGCTCTGTCTGCTTTATCCAAAGTTAAAATAAACTCTTGAGCCTTTCGATGTGTTATAGTTGAATACTTCATACTTTATGACAAATTTATCATATTGTCAATTGCTATTTTTGAGTCGTCCTATCAGTTTGCGTCACTTCGATTCATTGTAACGCGATAGTAATGTTGTTACCACGTTCTAGAACATAGAAACAGCCTAAATTTGATTAATTTTATATTCCCAACCAGGCTACAGCTTAAAAAGTGCAATAACAAAATATCCCGAAGACTTGTGCGCTTCAAAAATTATCGTAACCACAGCAAAAGTATATCACTTACAAATATATGTATAATTAACTACATATGCCAAAAATTATCGAGAAGAATCCAAAAGTTATGAGTGGTCAACCAGTTATTCGAGGAACCAGAATTCCTGTTGCCCGAATAATGGCACTTATCGCCATAGGGTACAAATTAAAAGACTTAAAAAAAGAACTACCTGACTTGGAAAGCTTGACCAAGAAAGACATAGCAAAAATTCTGGATTATTACAAAAAACCCTTCGCCTATTAAAATTCCAGTAAAACTTAAACCGAGGAAGTTCAAATTTTTGTTGGACACTGCGTTTCCCCACCCTTCAGTCTTTGTTAAACTAGTCAAAAAGGCTAATCTTGCACACTGTCGTCATACCTTCAATCTATCTCGACAGGCCGAAGACAAACACATTTACCAAATCGCTTTTGAAACTGACAGAATTGTGATAACCATGGATGAAGACTTCAATAGAATTGTTAGGAACCAAAGAGCCGGAGTTTTTCTACTTCCTTCTGGGTTAAGCAACACGAAAATTGATGCGTTAATAACAAAATTTATTCGAGGGAAAAATCCCACAGACTTTTCTGGAAAAGTAACTCGACTGAAGTATCCTTCTGAATAAGCCACTTTAAGCAAGGCTTTGCTTGTTATAATTACCCTATGAACATCATAATTTTCGGCGATTCCACAACCTGGGGAACATGGAATAAAGAAGGTGCATGGGCATTCCTGTCATCTGCGATCCCGATCTAGAAGACCGCCTCCCACCCCACCGACCTCCACCCCCGGCGAAGAACTGATTTTACACCACGACTTCAAAGGGGGCTTTTTCGTAGCCATTATTGCAACGGCCGCATCAATTCCTTTGAATTTTTCTTTAGCCAATTTGCAATATCTTCGGTTGATGTGTGTTTAACATCAACCCCGACCACAAACCCTAAAACGTCCTTGTCTTTTGGTTTAAGGTTAAACCCATTTTTATATAGAAACCGCTTCGTTGAATAATAGCCAGTCCTTTTGTTTCCATCCTCAAACGGATGATTCCTAACCATTGATTGAAGCAAAGCCCCAGCCATCATCCAAATAGTCATATAGAGATATTTACCTCCATACTGGGCCTTTGGACGCTCGATCGCAGAGTGAAACATTGCAAAATCATGTATTCCACTCCTTCCGCCCCCAATTTTGAGCATTCGTTCATGAAGCGCATGAACTTCCTGAAGATCTAAAAACTTCACCGCTTTGCAAGCTCGCAAATCAGCTTCTCCTCTTCACTGCTTAACGTATCCAACCACTCCTTAAATTCTGGAGTTAGTGAGGTCGTTTCTTTCTTTATTCTTTTAGCTTTCCCCTGTGGCTTGATGAGAATCCCAATACCAGCAGGTCCTGAGTCAACTATCACATCTGACCCATCACGAAGATTGTTTTTTCTTAAAAGCTGTTTAGGCACAGTTACAACAATCGAGCTGCCATTTTTGTACAGTTTTTGCTCAAACATATACTGATACAATACTGATAATATACTGACTTGTCAAGTTTTGACGTGCTTATTCAACAGCTCCACCACTTCCTCATCCGTTACCTGAGAAAAATCTTGGTAATGGTTCCCAATTGCCACCAGTCCTTCAGGGGCTTCCAAACAAACAACCTCCACTTTGCCGGATAAATTCTCAATCGAATCCTGCGCACAAACCGGAGCAGCAAAAATTACTTTCTTTGCCCCGCGATCCAAAATCGCTCCAACCACAACCTCTGCTGTTAACCCCGTTGCCAACCCATCATCAACCAAAATAACAGCTCTTTCGGCAAACTGTGGGGAAGCCTTCCCAGCTCGATACAGCTTTGCTCTTCTTTTAAGTTCTTTTTGTTCCCCCTCTAAAACCTCTTGGATCTCATAATCAGAAATCCCCAACCTCTCGATTGCATCCTCGTTAAATAGCGAATATCCACCCTCAACAATCGCCCCAATTGCATATTCCCGATTTCCCGGAGCACCGATTTTACGAACCACTAATGTCTCAAGAGGAACACCCAAAGCGCGAGCCACAGGTTTTGCAACCACTATGCCTCCACGAGGCAATCCAACCACAATTGGATTCTCGTCTTTATACTTTAGAAGCTCTTTTGCAAGTCTTTCGCCAGCTTGTTTGCGGTTTTCAAACACACCACAATTCTACTCCTGAACAATTAATGTGGAAACCATGTAAGAAGATCTACTCTGTCTTGCCTGTCAATAGCACGTCTATGGCGTCTTCGACATATACCGCTTTTAATCAGTTTTTCCGGTTAAAAGTGCGTCTATTACATCATGCGGAAGGGCTGCTGCATTAAGAAGTGCTTTTCTTGCCATCTCGCCCGCTTCCGACCCAATCTCGTCAGCCGCACGCAATGCTCCCAAGACCGCCCCCTTTGCCAACTCTCCCGTATCCTGCCCAACATCGCCAGCGGCACCAATTGCCCCCTGTACAGCAGAAACTGCAACTTCTCCAACATCCTCCCCGGCTCCTTGAGCATTTTTAACAACATCGTGAACCGCATTTCCGGTTGCATCCAAAATATCTCCGCCGGCGCCTAATGCGCTGACAACAGCATTTTTTGCTTCTTCAAATAAACTTGCCATCAACTAAACATAAAACTTATAAACCATTGTGTCAAGCCCCAAACTTTGTGTATATTTCAGGATATATATGGCAACCAAATATAAAAAGATGGTGGACGAAATGCTGACAACAGAAAAATCCCTTTTTGATGAATTCCGCGAGGTTCATAATCGATACTTTCTTAATCCCAAACAAACTCAGGACGAATTCAATGAAAAAGGAAGAAAAGTTCAAGAAGTTATTAGAAAATATGAGAACATTTTGTGCGGGAGAAGTGAGAACACAGGCTACGGAGCTTATTCCTCAAGCCTAGCCCAAAAATTCCAAGACGAAATTCGAAAAATCTTCCCAAAAATAGATTTTATTGGGGTAAAAATCTCAGACCCCTTCTCCGACAACCTCAAAAGAATTAAGGTGTAAAAAGAAAAGAGCACCCCATCAAGTTTTTCAACTTAATAAAATGCTCTTTAAACGAGACCTACGGGTCGAGCAGAGTCAGCGTGTCGCCGGCTTCGAGAACTTGGGGCGAATCGATGTGCAGAGCCGTCCGGTTGACGTACACCTTGCCCTTGAGATTCGGGAAGCCCTCCATGGTCCTGGCCTTAGTCACCGCCTCCGCGACCGTCAAGCCGACGAAGTCGAAGCGCCTTCCGCAGAACGGAGCGTTAGGCGTCTTCTCGTCGTACTCGGTGACGATCAAGGTGACGGGCTGGGGCATCGGGAGCTTGATGTCGCCGGAGCTGCTGCCGCCTGTGCCAATCTTGACCGCTGTGTCTGGGCGTGCGAGTACTGCAACAACCATTCAGTTCCTCCTTTATGGCCTGCGTGCCTGCAACTATGTGGAAAAGTGCAAATCCTCCTTTCTTTAAAGGCGAGAATATGGTATACTAACACACGCACAAACCTTGTGCAACCCCCACCCACCAATATGGTCGATCCCATAAAACAAGCCGAGCGCGAAGCTTGGCATAAAGTCATAGTCAAAGTTATCCAATGGAAATCTGAACTTACTCATCCTTCTGTTCTCAAAAGCACCCCGAAATTAACTCCAAAAGAGTGGAAAACCTACAAAACACATACGCTCAAAACCAATGCAAATGACCGTCCAAAATTCCTCCAAAAACTAAGAGCTACTGAAAAAAGAATTCGCTCCCTCGGCGGTTTTATCTAAACTGATTACTTTCAACACTGTATCCCCCTTGTTCAATTGAAGCAGCAACATCCTCTTCTGTTGTCTTCCCCTCATCAAACTCAACTTCTGTTTCACCTTTCGCGTAGCTTGTTTTTGAAGATAAAACTCCCGGAACCTCCTCTAAAACATCATCAATCATTACAGCACAGCTTACGCAGTCCATACCGTCGATCTTAAAAATTTTCTTAGCAACCACCATGAGTAGTCAATGGAACAATTTAACAATAATCAATAATTTAATCAATGACTCATTTATTCAATAACTGAAAACTGATCATTTAATAATTGATACATTCACGATTAAAGTACTTTAATCGTGCCAGTATACATTCCCATTCCGCATGTAAATGGAATTTCCCCAACCGCGTTTGGAGTAAATTCAATTGTTGCCTCAGGATTCGTCGCAAGATTCCTAACCTCCTTAAGCTTTGGAATTACAAATGTTGACGTACACCCCAAATTGCCCTTACCAGAAAGGCTCAAGCGTACTGGCACTCCAACCCTTACCTCCACAACTTTAGGGCTATAGCGGTTTGGGTAAACGTCAATTTTCGCAATTTGTATTCCGTCAACAATTTGAGCCTCCCCCACCCCAGCCCCCCTTACCCTACCTAAATCCCCGGCATGATTAATTGCAACTTGAGCCAAAGTTTTAACACCCCCGCCAATTTTTTCAAAAGTGACCGGAGATCCTAATAAAACCAAACTTCCGTTTACTGAAGACAAACCGAGGTAAACCAAGATTGCGGCTGGAACAAAAGCCCATTTTCTGCTTAAATTTCGTGCACCACCAACCGCTACTCCTAACGCCAAAAACAATGGAAATGTACCCAATGTAAACAATGCCATAGTAGCCGCTCCAGAAAAACCGTTTGTTGTGCTAACAGCTAAAGCCTCCATCGAAAGCGTTGTGCCGCAAGGAACAAAAACAGTCATCAAACCCAAAAATGCAGGAGCAAAAATTTTGTGGCTTTTGGATTGATCCCGAACCGCCTTCCTTAGAAACGCTGGAGGCTGAATCAGAAGTCTCCTAAAAATCGGGTGAACATTCAAAAGATTAAGCGCAATCCCAATCATGTACAAACCCGCAAGAAGCTGGATTGTAACAACAACAAAGATCGGCAACTGAAGCGCACTCCCAACGGATCCAAGCAAAAACCCAAAGCTTGTATATACAAAAAGTTTTGCAAGAAGAAACGAGAGCGTTGCCCAAAATGCCCCAAGTTTTGATCTCTCTTTTCTTGAAGCAACAACAGAAGCCAAAAGCCCGCCCTGAACAGCCATACAGGAAAGCCCTCCAACAGTCAAACCAGTCAAAAATACAGCCCAATAATTCATATTATTCTATTCCCCACCCACAAGCTCGCCGACAGTCTCGCTCAAAGCCAAAGCCCCCAATGCCAAAACTATAATTGCCGAAATCTTGTCAAACCGCGCTCCCCATTTTCCTCGTGCAAAATCTGCAAACGCCCCAAAAGCCATAAATACAGGCATTGTTCCAAGAGTGAATACCCCCATTACCAGCCCTCCTAAAATTGGCGTCCCATGATGAAGTGCCAATGCCTCGACTGCAACTGTTGTTCCACAGGGAATAAAAACGGTCATTGCCCCCAGGAAAGCCGGAGTTAAAAGGTCCCCTTTTTTAGAAGTTTGAGACACAAATCGTGTCAAAAATCGCGGGGGCTGAATTACAAAATAACGGAAAAATGGATGTATGTTCAAAACCGCAAGAGCCGCAAGTACAACATAAAACCCCGCAACTAGTTCAATTAGAGTCGAAGTTTCTTCAGATATTGACACAGACTCCCCAAACCACCCGAGCAAAACTCCAAGAAGAGTGTAGGCGATAAGTTTCGATACTAAAAATGCACCTGTTGCCCAAGCTGCATACAAACTATTTTTCCCATCATTTCGCGAAGCAATTACAGAAGCCAAAAGCCCCATTTGGAGAGCAACGCAATTAAATGCGCTCGTAAACCCAGCCGCTACAAGCGCCCACCAAACAATTGATGTGTCCATTTTCTACAATTTTACCCTTTTTAAAGTTAGAGAATTTGCAACAACCGAAATTGAGCTTGAAGCCATCGCAGCCGAAGCCAAAATCGGATTCAAAAGTATACCAAAGAATGGGTACAAAACCCCCATCGCGACAGGAATGAGCAACACGTTATATGCAAAAGCCCAAAAAAGGTTAAGTTTTATCGTCCGCATTGTTTTTCGAGAAAGCTCAATTGCTCGCGAGATCGAAGTTAAATCACGATTTACCAAAACTATTCCTGCAGATTCAATTGCAACATCAGTCCCCGACCCCATCGCAATCCCAATATCCGCTGCAGCCAATGCAGGAGCATCATTTATCCCATCCCCAACCATTGCAACCCTTTTGCCCTCAGCTTGAAGTTTTCTAACTTCAGACTCCTTTTGATCAGGCAAAACTTGCGATAGCACTCTTTTTATACCAACTTTTCGAGCCATTGCGCGCGCAGTCCTTTCGTTGTCGCCAGTTATCATCACAGTCTCCAAGCCCATTTTTTGTAAGGTTTTGACCCCCTCATAAGCCGAATCTTTGATAGTATCAGCAACTGCAATAAGCCCAAGGACGTTTCTGCCTTCTGCAAGAATCATCACTGTCTTTCCTTCCCCCTCCAGCCTCGCAAGGCCAGGCCTTGCGAGGCTAATATCAATTTTGTTTTCTTCCATCAATCTTGCATTCCCAAAAAGGTACCGCCTGCCACCAAGTTTTCCTTCAACACCACGCCCAGAATGTGCTTTAAAACCAGTAACCTTACCAAAAGGCACATTGCTTTCTTCCGCATGTTTAACTATTGCTTCCGCAAGCGAATGCTCCGACCCCTTCTCAAGCGAAGCAGCCAGGGACAACAAGCGGACGGAAGATGGGTGGCGGGAGCGGAGGGTGTCCCGTCGAGCCCCCGCAGGCTGACCCGCCGAGGAGGTCGGACGGGACGAGCTCCCGACAGGACCCGTCCATATAGCATCTGTAACCACAGGTTTCCCTTCCGTCAACGTTCCCGTTTTATCAAAAACAACCGTATCAATCTTGTGTGCGGTCTCAAGGCCCGCCGCATCCTTTATCAAAATTCCCATTCCAGCCCCCCTCCCCGTCCCTACCATAATTGCAGTCGGCGTCGCCAAGCCCATCGCACAAGGACAAGCAATAATCAAAACCGCAACTGTATTTAGAATTGCATAAAGAACCGCCGGAGCTGGGCCAAATACATACCAAACAGCAAAAGTGACAATTGCTAGAATTAAAACTGCCGGAACAAAATAAGAAGAAACAAGGTCAGCAATTTTTTGGATCGGGGCGCGCGAGGCTTGCGCCTCTTCTACAAGTTTTATAATTTGAGAAAGCATAGTATCCTGCCCAACCTTTGTTGCTTTATAAAGAAAAGTCCCGCTCTTGTTTATTGTCGCCCCAATAACTGTGTCTTTAATATGCTTATCAACCGGAATGCTCTCACCAGTAATCATCGATTCATCGACTGAAGATTCTCCAGATACAATCACACCATCAACAGGAATCTTCTCTCCTGGTCTAACCCGAATAATGTCACCCACCTTCACTTCCTCAATCGGAATATCCACTTCTACCCTTCCCGCCTTACCCTTCCCCCTTACCACCCTAGCAGTCCTTGCCTGAAGTCCAATAAGTTTTTTTATAGCCTCAGAAGTCCCCGCTTTTGCTCTTGCCTCTAAATATCTGCCCAAAAGTATAAGAGAAATTATGATAACTGAAACATCAAAATACGGTTCAGGATCAATCCCTGCCTTCTCTATAAACCCTGGAAACAAGGTTACGATTGCCGAATAAAGGTAGGCCACAGTCGTTCCCAGAACAACTAATACATCCATATTCGCTGTCCTGTTTTTTAAGGCCGGAATTGATGCCCTGTAAAACTCCCAGCCCACCCAAAACTGAACCGGTGTAGCAAAAATCAACTGTAAGTAAAAATTTCGCAAGATTGCGGGTGCTGTTTCCATCAAACCCGGGAAAGTTCCCCAAATAAGCAAAGCCCCGATGCCCAGTCCCACAAATACTTTTCGAAGCAGCGTTTTAAGCTCTTTTTGTTTCTCTTCTTTCTCGACAATATTCTCTTCCTTTTGCTCTTTAACTCTTGCCTGATATCCAACACTCGATACAGTCGATGTAATCTGCTCATCTGTTAACTTACTTGGATCATATTCAACCTTTGCCGTTTCAGAAGAAAAATTAACATTTACGCTCTTTACGCCCTCCAAATCCTCCAAAGCTCCCTCAATCGTCTGCACGCAAGTAGCACAATGCATTCCTTTTACTGAAAAAATCTTTGTTATCATCATTCCACTATTATTCGACCGTGATACATATTCATCCCGCAATGATAAGTAAATTGACCCTTCTTAGTTGGGGTGATCTCAACTGCAACTTTTTGGTTTAGAGGTAGTGTCCTCTTAATCTTAAAATCCGGCAAAACCAGCTCTTCTAAACAGTCCGTCGGGTCAACACGCGTGAAATTTAACTGCGTGGTTTTGCCCAAGGAAACAGAAATGACCTCCGGAGAATACCCTCCGTCCACTGTAATTTCCACAGAAGATCCCTCAAGCTTGAAGCTTTTACGTTTTTTCCCCAAGAAAAACCAAAAAACAAATAAAATGCTCAAAAACCCACCGATAATAACAACCATCTTGTCAGTGCTCATATCAAGACCCCTCTCTATCTTGCCAACTTATTGTAAATAGTTGCAAAACCCCCTTCTCTTCGCCCCTCTCTTTTTTAAGATTACAATTTTTTCTTAAGCGTGTACACAAAAATCACAACAAAAGCCAAAAACAATATGTTTGCCCAAACATTCCCTCCGACCAAATTATCAACCCAGGTGCCAACTTGCTTTATTTTATCCGAAAAACTATCCATTCCCACTCCTGACAACTTTCCGGTAAAGTTTAGGTAAAGTGCCATAACTCCCGTTACAAAAAACACCAAAGACGCAGCAAGATTTCCCAACAGAAGAGGATATTCTTTTCCCCCAAGCCGGATAACAGTTAAAGGCTTTCTAAAAAGTTCAACTTTGGGTATACGGTTATTTAAAAACAATGAAATCAAAAGAAGCGGAGTAATCATCCCCAAAACATAAACGCCCCCAATCCCCAATGCCCCGTAAAAGTTTGGCGCAAGAAGCGACATTGCCATAACTCCAACCAAAACCGGTGCACAGCAAGCGCTTGTTATGCCAGACACAATCCCAAGCCCAAAAATAGAAACCACATCAGCCTTAGGAGCCTTGCTGCTCCAAGGTAATTGCGGCATCGGCAGTTTCAACCCAAAAAACGAAATCACGGCAGCCCCAAGCATCACAACTCCCCCAATAAGATACACAAGCTCATGGTAGCGAAACAAAAGCCTTGAAACGATGGTAACCCCAATAACTGCGGGCAAAAGCGTTACGAAGATCCCTAAACCAAAAATCAGGGTCATAAAAAGAACTTTTTCCCGCTCGCGAAAGACATTTCCTAGATACGCAGGCAAAAGAAAAGTTATACAACAGGGAGCAAAAAGAGCAACCATCCCCGCAATAAACGCAGCAACCAAGGAAGTTTGGAAAAATACTTCCCCCATTAAACCCCGCAGCCTCCACCCTGGTTTTTGAAAGCTGGTATGTCCTGAATCGCTTGCCTTACTCGAGAAGCCCCCGACGAAGATGAATACTCAGAAGACAAAATAACCTTAGGATCAACCTTTTTCCACTCAACCCCCTGCTTCTTCCAATAAACTGCCTGCTCAATATACGTCTGGGGGAACCAAAAAGAGTTAAAAGCCAAAAGGTCTTTATAAATCTGCTCTTCTGAAATTCCATTGTAAACTGCAAGCTGGATATACCCCAAAGCCGCCATCCCATGGTTGCAATCGGGGAAAGCCGTGCTGTTGTTGCAACATGGCCTAAACACACCCTCAGCTACCTTCCTTACCAATTCCTGCTGCTCCTGGGTTAGCGGAATAATAGTGCGCGAAGAATACAATTTCATTGCATCCATTTTCCCCAAGCTCCAACCCCCGGTTGAAGCAAAGTTTCCAGTCTTAGACGGATCTTTTCTCATTGGCCCTTCATCCAAAACTTTACTTTTATTAACCAGGCCCAAAGCCCAAAGTGTATTTACCATGAAGCGCGAGTTAGTCTCATTTATAAAGATAGGTTCATCCCACTCGCCATCAAGATATTTCATATGGTCCGAACCGTTAACCCCCTCGGCAAAAATCTGTTTATATTTTTCAGGATCAATTGCACCTGCTTCCACAAGCTGTCCCCCCAAAGCCCTCCAGCGAAGCTGAGTTGTATGCCCGCTTGCCGGAAGCACCTCTTGCTTTAATATCTCAACAAGCTCATCGGAGTTTTCAGTTGTTTTTGCAAGTTGTATTAAGTTTTCCCTAATTTCTTTCCGTACAAAATATCCCTGAACTACCAAAGAAATCAAAGACGTGTTTAGAACCAAAAGCAAGACAAGCCACAACGGGACAGCTTTGACTGCAAAACCTTTCAGCCTTTTAACAAGTGTATTTTTTGATCTTCTTTTTGCCATCATTTAACAACAATGCCTCGGGTAACAAACTCAAGTTTTTTATTGTTCTTATCGCTTGTTTCCACCTCCACAAACCGGTTTATCGGCCCAATTCCCCCCGGCCCATGGTACGCAGGATCAAAAACAACCTCTAAATTTGCCTCACCCGCCGGCGCGACCTCCCCAACCCAAGAAGAAACCGAATTCATTCCAAAATAAGGACTCGCGCTCCCCTCTATCGTTACCCTTGCTTGTGTGCAATGGCATGAAGTCCTCACATTTCTCAGCTTAAGAGTCCCACCACCTTGATTTTTAATGGAAAAGTTAGCCTTAACCTTCCCACCGCTGTAATCTATTCTCCCCCAGTCAAAGTCCTTGCTTTCAA
>ERZ1292623.805-Hain-H51-01um-R1-805-length-31945-cov-10_pt1 | contig 31945 bp, 36 predicted proteins | sample MGYA00564398_ERZ1292623 | MGnify/ENA primary metagenome ERZ1292623 (study PRJEB36523, sample SAMEA6512633) | groundwater metagenome | collected 2019-01-07 | study: AquaDiva: Metagenomics assemblies of 32 groundwater samples
GTATGACCCCGGATGGGTCCGGGTCCGGGTACGGGGACGGGGACGGGGACGAGGACGGGTCCGGGTCCGGGTCCGGGTCCGGGGACGGGTACGGGTCCGGGGCCGGGTCCGGGTCCGGGGACGGGTACGGGTACGGGTCCGGGTACGGGGACGGCAATGGCAATGGCTAAAAACAAGGTCGTACGTGTATACCTGACCGTCGAGGAGCTGTCGGGCGTCGCAACTGCGGCACGTTAGCCTAAACTAGGGCGAACCAGGCAGGGCGAACGGGGTAAATCCGAGCCACGCCCCGAGCGTGAGCATCGCGCCGCCAACGAAGACGGCGACGCTCATCCCGATGCTCGCCTTGACGGCTGGCATCGTGTCGATCCACGCCGCGATGCGGCCGAGCGGCCCCAGGTGCTCGCGGTCGACCACCGCGCGGACGCCGCCTACCGCCTCCCGCACCAGGCGCAGCTCGCCGATGACGCTCGCCGTCCGCCGCTCTGCCGCCACCTCCACGGCAGCAGAGCATGCCGCCATCCTGCGCGTCGAGGACCGCTGCTCTGCGATGATCGACCGTGCGAACCATGCATGCATGTCGAATGTATGGCGTTCGACGGGCGTTATGTTCGGCGGAGGCGATGGCGGGTCGAAGTCGCCGGAATCCTCGATGTCGCCGGGTAGCGGGGTCGCCATGCCCTACCCTACCACGGCGCGAGCACCGCCACACTGGTGGCCCCAGTCGAGGCCGGCCGCAGCTACACTCCTGGCATCACGAAATTATCGTTGTCGGTCGTCAGCGACGACCCGAACGAGATCCACCGCTTCGCGCCGGCCGTCGTGACGTATGCTCGGCTCTTGCGACGCGGGCCCCAGAAGAACGACCGGTGCCGGCCGATCGTCATGTTGTCGCGCCCGCCGCCGCTCCCGACGACATCTTTCAGCGCGACCACCTCGGGCTCGGCGTCGCCCCCCGCGCCCAGGCAGAAATTAGCGGTGGAACTCGGCCAGCCGACGGGCGTTACCGCGCCGTTCGGGCACCACGAGCACGCGCGCATCGGCGACGCCGTGGCCGCGGGGATGCGGTAGGCGGAGTGCCACTGCCCGTCGTTGACGTAATGCTTCAGTAGGCCGGCGTTGTTGGCCGTGTGCCAGTTCGCGGCCATCGGGTTGGACGATCCCGAAGTGCAGAGCCCGAACATCCGGCCGAGCATGCCGGCCTCGCTCGACGCGGCGGCCGTCGAGACCCCCCGGATGCCCATGCCCAGCTCGCAGCCGTGGACTCCGAGGGCGGTAGTTTCGAGCTGGATTCCGACGGTATCAGGTGTCGGGAATACAATTGCCTTTTGGCTCGTGAGCCCGGTCCCGTACAACTTCATGTAGCCGCTGAACGTGCCATTTCCGGTGAACGGGGCAGCCGCAGTCCATGCCGCCGTCAGGTCTGCGCGCGACACGGATTGTAGCGCTCCGCCCGATGTATTTGCCATCCAGAGCCCGAAATACAGCATGGATGCCGTGGCAGTATCGTACACCATCGCCGCCGCGTTTGGGATCGCGGCCGCAGCGCCAGCGACGATCCCGACCCACTTGTTGGCGACCGGCGACGTCGCCGCCGGCTCGAAGACGACGTAGGCAGACGCGCCCTCCTTTGTAACCTGGTACTGGCAGGCCGCCGGTATTGCGACGCCCGCGTCGTCAGTGACCGCGGTTAGGGACGTGAAGAACGCGTCAATGTAGTGCGCCAAGCTGCCAGATGCCGTGTTGGTCGTGACGGCGCGGGCGGTTAGGTCGGGGCAGGTGGGCAGGGCCATATCAGGCACTCCATGTAATGGCTTCGATGCCGTCGGGTTGCTGCGCCATCAGGTCTGATACCGAGCCCATGTCAGACCTGTAGTCGAAGTCTATGGCTTTTTCGACGCCGGGCGGTTGTGAGGTCGTTACCACGACAGCGCTAGTGCTCCCGGGCTGAACCGACCTCCAAGCGGTCGCTGACGAGAGTAGCGCCCCCGCTGCGCCGTGCGCGGGAATGGTGATCGCGACGGTCGCGGCAGCGCCGTCGAGGGTATCGGCACCCTGCGGGTCCTCCGTGAGCACGATGTCGGCCGCGGTGCTATTCACCACCCGGAACAGCCAGCCCGGCGATTTACCGGTGCTGTCGAGATTGAGGGTGAGGCTGACATCCGAGACTATGGTCGCTACACCAGTAGCGGGCGTGCACGGCGACGCGGGATTCACGACCGGCGCGGCCTCGGACAGGTAGGCGAGGCCGAGCGCGCTCGAGGCCATCGCCGGTGGGACCTGCCATCCGCCATCCTCGCGCAAGAACCTCGTCGTGCCCGGCTGCGCGGAAGCGGCTGGCACCACGCCCGGCAAGGATGGCCCGAACACCGCGACCTTCGACCCTCGCGGGCCGCCGAGCACCTTGGCGGCGGCCATCAGGACGCCCCTGCCATGCTACAATGCGAGGGACCGGAGCGGCTTGCACCATATGGCGACATGTCCTTGAACATTAGAGTGCACCAGAGGGCGTCCGGTCGACACATTCCACCCTTACGCCCGTCGAGATCCGGCTGAGCGCCGTAACCGCCACCCTGGCCCCGGAGATCCCCCGGGCGTCGTCGGTCAGGCGGTGCACGCCGCCGGCCTCCAGCCAGTACGCGTCGGGCGCCGCCACGTAGTCGAGCACGCGCCGCGGGAGCGCCAGTCGGGACGCCCGACAGAGCAATGACCGGCGAGCGGTCGTCGCGTCCCAGAACAGGTCACACTCGATCGACTCGTCCGCACGGACGCCGTCGTCGCGGACCTCTGGGCGGGAGAGGAGCTGCTGCGAGAGGTAGCAGAGCGCGGAGTTGCCGTGGTCGACCAGTACCGTGCTCGCGTACGTTCCTGCCGACTCGTCCCGCTGGAACGCCATCACAAACCTGTTTCGGACCGCGTCCGTATCCGTGGCACGCATCCGGCCCGCCCGCCCGATCAGCTCCTGTCCGACGACGAGGTCTGGACCGACATCCTGCACGTGCGGATCGATGTACTCGAAGTAGATTCCTTCTCCCGAATCTACCTCGATTATCGGCAAAAATGGCACCATCCGGTCTCGGATGACGTCGATCGCGGGGGTCTCCTGATCGACCCACAGTCCGGCTGGCCAACTCGCCAATTTCAGCAGAGCGCGCTGCATCCGCCGCCAATCGACGCGCAGGCCGCTGTGCTGGAGGCACCACCCGAGGATGTCCGCGGCGGTCCGGGTGGCGGCGTTGCCCGCATCCGCCCGCGCGATGCCGCCACTCGTCGCCGACCAGGTGTAGGAGCCGTCGGCCGAGTGGAAGTGGGCGGCACTCTGGACGTAGGTGTAGGTCCCGTTTACCGTCGTCGCGACAGCGGGCGTGAACGATGCTACGAGCACGCCCTCCACGTATACCGGGACCGCCCCGAGGTCAGGGAGCGCGTGGCCACAGAGGACCAGCCGGTTCTGCCCGCCGACGTTGCCGACCTTGAACGCCGGGATACTCTCCGGCTTTCCGACCACCCACACGTGTTTTGCTCCCGTGACGTCGGTCATCACGTCGATACCGGTGTCGTCGAGCAAGGGCGGCGGCCAGTCGTCGCCGAGGTCGCGGTCGTCGTCGCCGATGGGTGCGCTCGTCGCCGCGGCTGCCGCCTCCAGCGTGAGCGTCGTCGCCTCCCCGTCCTGGCCGAGCGCGGCGCCCTGCACGAGCGCACCGCCGAGCACGGTGCGGCGGCGCTCCCAGGTCTGGCCCTGCCACACGAGTGCCAGCTCTGCGACCGCGTGCGGGATGTGCGCCCAGTCCGATTGCAGCGACGCCAGGTCGTCAGGCGTGGCGATCTCTACCGCCGACTGGGCGAGCGACAGCGACCCGTCGAGCGCGAACAAGTCCAGCTCCTCCGCGAAGTCCTCCACTGCGAGGAGGAGGGGCTCGTATGTGATCGGCTCGCCCGCGTCGGTGGCCAGCGTGAGCGCCCGCGACCCGTAGCGCAGCATCCGCCCGTCCGGCAGCGCGAGCGTCAAGATCCACACGGGCCGGTTGCCGCGCGCGACCTGGGTCTCGATCGCAGCCTCGCGCATATCAGGTGCACTCCACGAGCTGCAGCTCGTCCACCCGCGCAATCGCGTCGTCGCCCTCCCGCCTGACGTTTGGCGCCGCGTACGCGCCCTCGACGTACACGAGTTGCAGGGTCGCCACGTCCGCTGGGTCTCGCCAGAACACGATCGGTTTCAGGTTGCCCTCGATCGACGAGTAGAAGTCGCGGATTCGGCGCTCGACGTCGCCGAACGGGCCGCCCGAGTTGAGCGGCCCCCACGAGATGCCGACGCTGTACCGGCGAGGGCCGAGCCTGGCTCGGGCCACTGACCCGCTATCCGCCGCGAAGCTGACCACGTTTGGCTCCACCCGATCCGTGTAGGTCTCGTCGTATCGCTTTTCCGGCCTGAACGCCTCATCAAATATGACCGTGCCAAGCCGGTAGTGTCCGTCTGCGGTGTCGCGGACGGATACCGCGACCCGCATGAACCGGTACTTGCAGAACCCGACGACTGCTCCCATCCGGTCGCCGAACACGTACACGACGCCGGTGACCCCACCCAGGTCGATCCCATCGACGTAGACGCGTGACTCGTCGTTGTCGGCGAGCTCGTGCACGGTCGTCACCCCAGCCACGGTCACCTCCACGAACCAGCGGTGCGCGTCGCCATCGCTCGCCCACTGGCCGTGGCGCCAGCGCGGGGTCCCCGCCACGGCGAGCCAGCCAGGGCCGCTGTCCAGCCGCGTGCCGGAATAGACCGTCGCGTCGAGGGTGACCGACACCGCCGGAGCTCCCCACGCATCCGAAGAGTGTAGCTCGAACGCCGCCTGTCGCACGTTCGTCCCGAACAACCCGACGACATCGCCTCGGAACAAGTCGAGCGGCCCGCTGTCTGCGCGCCAGTCCCAGGTAGAGTTATCTTGTGACGATTCGACCCGCCGCGACGGCCGCAGCTCCCGCCAGACGTTGGCCCGGGAGAGCTGGTACCCGGTGCGCACCGCGTAGGTGTCGGCCGGGACTCCGCCGGCATTGCGCGCGCCGAGTCGCAGGCCGCTCGCGAGGTAGTAATCGGCCGCCGCGGTGAGCGGTCGGGGCGAGAGGGCGCTAGGATTCGCGAAGCCGCCCGCCATGTTGTCGTCGTGCTCGGCGGCGCCGATATAGGCGATGTCCCAATCTGCCGCCCCCCCCACGAGCCCACCGAACCGGAGTAGGTCGGTGACCACTCCTGCCTGCTCCGGCACGATCTCGTTGCTGAGCCACGTCGTCCACGCCGCGCTCGCATCCTGCCGGTACCACGCCGATACCCGCCCGTTCGCCGCGGCGACCGACGGGTTCGCGATGGCGATCAGGATGTCGGTCCAGCTCGTCATCGTCGCGGTCAGGTCTCCGAGGCCAACCTGCACCCCGGCGAAGTCCACGCACCGCACCCCCGCGGTGGAGAACCGGAACAGCACCGGCTGGCTATTGGCACCGTCGTCCGTGCTCATCTCGACGCACGACCGGTTGTCGGCGAGCGACCCGCCGGAGTTCACGCGCACGCGCAGTCGGACCTTGCGCGTCGCGTCGGTGCCAGCCGTGGTAGACCACCACGACGGCGCCGACGCCCAACTCGAGTTGGCCACGGCCGTACTTGCGATGTTGAGCCAGTTTGCGAACGTCGCGACGGCGCCGCCTCCGAATACCGTCCGCGGCCAACCAAGGTTTTCTGGTAAGTCGATCGCAATGTACGTATGCTCGTACGGGTAGGTGAGGCTCGCACCGCCCCGCCCATCGGTCACGGTCGCCCACTCCCCGAATTGGAGGAAGTGGAGCGCGTTGTCGGTCGCGCCGGCGCTCGTGGTGCGGGCGACCACGACGACCGCGCCGCGCCACGACCCGGCAGAGAATGACTCGAACCCGGCCGTGCCGTAGGCGGCGCCTTCGAAATCCATGATGCGGCGCCCGTTCAGCGGGTCCGACCAGGTCAGCCCGCCGTCGAGCGATACGCTCGCGTCCATCTCCAGGAAGCCGGCGCCCGCCGCCTCCCACCCGAACGCCCAGAGCGTGCCGTCGTCGCGGCGGACGACGCAGCCCGTACCCCACGACGAGGCCGTGGTCGAGACCAGGTCCCCGGCCCCGCCCCCAGGCGCGATCGGCTGCACCCGGTACAGCGACGCCACTCGCCCGCCGACGATCACGAGTCCATCGTGCACGCAGGTCCGCGGGTCGTCGAACACTGACGCGGTGTCCACGACGACGAACGTCGCCCCACCGTCGAGAGAGATCAGGATCTTCGAGGCGATTGCCGCTGACGCCGACGCCTGGATCAGCACCACCGCGTCGTCGACCGCCTCTGCGCACAGTATCTCCCTGGAGATGGCGTCTCCGCCCGGCCGCGATTGCCCCAGTGCGGCCCAGGTCAGCCCGTAATCGTCCGAGAAGTAAGCATCGATCACGCCCTCTGCGCCAGCAACGTTAATGTACGCCACCAGCCTGCCGCTCGGCAGTACCACGAAATCCGACCGGTAGGTAATCGACGGGATGCCCAGTGAGCCCAGTGTGACGGAGGACGAGGACCAGTCGGCCGCGATGCGGTAGAACCGGTGCACGGTCGTCGACGCGCTCACGAGCACGCCCAGGTACCCATCCGGGAGCTCGCGCGGGGTAGACGGGACGCCCGTGGTCGCCGAGTACGCGACCGGGTGGGCGACGCGGACGAGGTTCGGGGTGTCGCTGTACCCGCGGTACAGCGTGCCCGCGTCCCCCGCGTGCCTCCAGATCGCGGCTGCCCCGCGGCCTCGGCCGACCACCCCGGGCACCACGTAGCCAGTCGGGTTCCCGCCGGTCTGGAGGCGCACGACCGCGTCGAGCACCGCGGTCGGCACGCCCGACGCCCGTAGCCGGAGCTGTCCAGCGTTGGCCGCCGCGGCCTCGGGTGGCGCGGTGGTCAGGCCGCGCTCGGACGTGGCTGAGAGGACCGATGACGCACGGTGCAGGATGTTCGGCCGGACGAAGAGAGCTGACATGGATTAAGCCAACGGCGGACGACCGGAACGACCGGCGCCGAAAGGGTTGCGACGTGCGGTAGCCCGGGCATACTGGCTCTGTGCGCCACCGGACCGCACGTCGATCCGGCCCATCTCCTTGACCTCGGCGCGACCGATGCGGAACGACCCGCCACCGCCCATGCCCATGCCCTGGGTTCGGTTCAGCATCGAGATCCCGTTCGGCCCGCCCATCCGCCTGGTCGTCTCCGGGGTGAGCACGCCCTCGCCAGCTCGGAGGACCGCGCGCCCCTCGTCTGGCAGTAGTGCCGGTGTCGGCGAAAAAACGCCGCCGCGGTGGAATGATGGCTCTGTCGTGACGATCGTCGCGATTTCGAGTGCGCCAGCGGCGGCGACCGCGATGGCGGAAGCCCAACCCGCTGGCCCCGGGATGGTGAGGGCCGCAGTGACCCCCTGGGCTATGTTGATCGTAGCCTGGGCGACCGCGACGGCCTGTGATGCCGCGAACATCTTCCGCGCTTCCTTCTTGTTCGTCTCGGCCATTTTTTCGGCCGCCAGCTCGAAGCCGCCGGCGACCGAGTCCAATATGCTGGAGATGGCGTCACCGGTCGCCTGGTACTGCTCCTGGATTTCCGCCGCCTTCTCCTCGTGGATCCTGACCGCCTCGTCTGCCGCGTCCTGCTCGTCGGCGAGCGTCTGCTTGCCGATCTCGGCCTGGGCGGCGGCCAGCTCCTCCCGGAGCACGATCACGCGCTCGGCCGTCGCCTCCTCCGACGCGGCGATGGCCTCGCCCGCCGCGTCGGTGATCTCGAGACGCTCTCCGTCGGTCCTCGCCAGCGCGAGCTTCGAGTCGCGCTCTGCCTCGATGCTCTCGACGATCCTCTCGCCAGCGGCGACCTCGGCCTCGACGCCCTCCAGGTTGCTCTCCCGCGCGTCGCGCGCGGCTGCCGCGAACCCGTCGAGCGCGGCATCCAGCGCGTGGATGCGGGCGATCTCGTCTGACCGTATCTTGGCCATCTGCGCAGTCGCATCCGCCAGATCCTTCGCCTCCCTCGTCGCGCGCTCGGTCGCCTTCCGCTCCGCCTCCACCGCGAGTTTCTTCGCCACCTCGTCCTTGATGGCCTGCTGCGTGACGAGGGACGTCTCGCCGACGATCACCGCGTGCTCCTCCTGGGCCTCGCCCAACTCCCCGATCGCCCACCGCGCCTCGTCCGCGGCCGACGTCCAGCCCATGTAGTAGTCGATGGCGACCCCGATCCCGCGCGGGATCGCCTTGAGCGTCCGCTTCGCCAGGGTATCGCTGGCCTCGATCAGCTTGAGCTGCTCCTCTGTAGCGAGCGCGATCTTGTCCGCATACTCCGCCGTCATCTTTGCGGCCGCATCCTCGGTTGCCCAGAGCGACGCCGTCGTCTCGTCCATACGGCCCGCTGCCACCGCAGCCCTCGCCCCGGCCCCCGTGAGCGCCTCGTCCGCTACGGCGAGGTCCTTGCTGATGTCTCGCAGCAGTCCCAGCCGCGCCTCGGCTTCCTTCGCCTCCCTCGCCATGACCACGAAGTGGCCAGCGATCGGCGCGATGATGCCAGCGAGCGCCGCGAGCGCCGCGCCGACCACCGGACCCGCGATGCCGAGCGCCTCGACCGCGTCGGCCGCGTCGTCGACCGCGCCCGCCACGAGTGCCGCCTCCGGCGAGAGCATGGCCAGCCCGCCGCGGAGCTTGACGGCCGCCCGGCCCGCCTTGTCCAGCCCGCCACCCAGCGTCGTTGCGCCGGAGGCGGCACGGCCGAACGCACCGTCGATGCCCCCCCCGGCGGTCGTCGCGGCGCCGGCCATCCGGTCGAACGTGGTCTTCGTGCGTGCGGCGGCGCTCTGGAATGACGTATCGTCCGCCGAGAACGTGAACCGGGTATCGCCGCCCGTGCCCATCAGAGTACCAGATCTGCAGCACGGGCGGTGCCAGCGCCACCGCGCCCGCCCAACTCCTTCCGGCCGACCGGTTTCTCGTATGCCTTCGCGATCGCCTCGCTCAGGTCTCTGCGCATCAGCGGGACGTCTACGTCGTCCAGCTCGACCTTGATCAGGCTCACCTCGGTCTTGACGACGCCGGCGTGGTGGACGTGCGTGACGTACGACTTGTGGTTCTCGATGATCAGCTTCGGGCGCCCGCCTTCGGTGCTTTCTACCCGCGACTTCCACGCGGCAAGCGACACGTTGATCGGCGCGCCCTCTGGGCGGTTTTTGTACTCCCAGTCACGCCAGCGCTTTCGGATCTTCGCCATGATCCGCCTCTCGTGGCGTACCAGTACCGCCCGCTCGGCGCTGGACAGGCGCCGGCCGAGGTCTCCGAAGTCGATCGTCGTTGTCGTGGAGATCGGCATCACGCCGCCCTCGTCCGGCGGGGGGCCGACGCCGTGCGCCAGCTCCGGGCGAGTACCTGGTTGGCGGTGAGGTGGTCGCGCTTCGTGCCGCGGGGGGCGGCGGCGCGGGCGGCTGCGTGCTCCGCGAGCACACGCTCCGTGTCGTCGATGGCGAGCTTGAGGTCGGCGATCAAGCTCGCGGCGTGCGCATTGACTCGGGCCGGGATGAGCGTCGTCCACAGCTCCGGCTCGGCCGGCGTGCCCGCATAGTGGACGAACGACGCATAGTCGGTATCATTCTCGATCACGAACCCGATCCTCCCGGCGTGCCCCTCGACCAGGAACGTGAACGCGTCCCGTGACGTCGAGGTGTCGAGCGGCCACGCGTTCTCCACCTCGTCCACGATCTGCTCGACGTACCCGGTGAGCACGTCGAGTTCGTCGACTCCGAGCTCGCGCGCCGAGCCGTGCACGGCGACGAGGTACGTCTCCACCGATTGCAGGCGCACCGGGTACTCGATGCCGGCCATCGCTACGACTCCTCGCCGGCAAAGTGCGCGTCGAACTCAGCCGCGAACCCAGATCGCGGCTTCTTTCGCCCCTTCTTGGTCGCCTCCTGGATGGCGTTCCAGAGCCGTCGCAAGTCCCGCGGCGTTGCCGCGGCAAGCGTGGTGTCGCTCCCGTCCTCCAGGCCGCGGTAGTGGATGTAGGCAATCACGTCGATCATCCTCTCTCTGTCGAGCTCGAAGACCCCGTGCGGGTCACCCATGCAGAGCAGGCCCGCCTCTACGAGGCGAGCGTGGAGCGTCCCTGCTGGGCGTCGGAAAAAGCAAGGCGGCGCTGCGCCATCGCCGTGATGTCGGTCGCCCGGGCGAGGAGTGGGCCGGCGGCGCCGAACAACTCCATGATGTCGAGCAAGTCGTACTCGGCCGCTTGCAATTCCTCGCAGACCGCGCGCCCGTAGGCCCGGACCTCGGCATCGGTGGGCTCGTCCGCGCCAGGGTAGGCCGCCTCGACCATCCGCTCGCGGTGGTACCAGCACGCGCCGATGAGCGCGCACATCGCAGGCGCCATGCGGATCAGCTCGCGCGGGGTGGCCTTGCCTCCCTTCGTGCTGGTGATTGCGATGAACCGCTGTATCCTCTCGGCCTGGAGCATGTCCGGCATCCGCAGCACGTGCTCCCCGCGGGCGCCGCAGCTGGCCGTAGCGTAGCGCTCGGACCCCGGTGGATGCGGCGGGAGCGGGGTAGCGCGGGGCGTCACGGCGCTACCTTTGGCGGCGGCCGCGGCCAGTCTCGGACCCACTGCCACGGGTCCGCGCCGCCTGGACGGGCGGCGAGCGCCGCCTGGACGTCGGCGAGCGCGAGGCCCAGCTCCTTGGCGAGCTCGGGTGCGGGCGGGACGACGACCGCCACCGCGGCGCGGGCGACGAGCGGTGACGGCGGCTCGTCGGTCGTCTCGTACCGGCTCTCGACCCGCGGCGGGATCGGGTGCGCAAAACAGGTCGTCGGCGGGTTGCCGGTGTCCGGGACGATCTTGATCGTCCAGGCGCCGAGCCCCTTTTGCAGCAGCTCGCGGCGCTTGAGCAGCCACTTGATGCGCGCCTTTGCCGGGTAGGCGGCGGAGTCGAACCGGCGCTTCTGCCGGTCAGGCGAGCGCCAGTCGGGCCAGACGGCATCAAGCTCGCGCGCGATGCCCGCGAGCTCCGTGCTGTCTGCGGTGGGGGGCGCTACCGCGGTGGTCGCGGGCGCCGGGTCAGTGGGCGGGTGGGACATTGGAAACCCCCGTCTGCCTGAGTTGGCAGGGACGCCCGTAGTCTACCACGTCGGCGGCGCGATGTCATCGATGTGGAGCTTGGCGCGGATGGCGATGGCGGCGGTGGCGGCGTCCGCGATGGTACGGAATGTCCCGCCGTAGTGCTGTTTTCCATTCGCGCCGACCTGGACCTTGTAGCCCCGATCACCGTTCGCGTAGACCCCGCGCGGGAGGTCGTACTTCCGGCCGCGGCGCCCCGCCTCTCCCTTGTTCTGCGCGTTCACGGCGCTGGTCACATTGCGGAGGTTGCAGCGTCGATTGTTGAGGCCGTCGCGGTCGATGTGGTCGGGCTCCATCCCGGGCGCTTGGCCGACGAGGAACCCATGGAGAAACCCGGCCGTGTGAGACGTGGCGTATACCTGTGCATTCTTGCGGCCGCCGCGGTGCGCCCGCCAGCGGTGCGCCCGCGCCACGTCGAGGTCCGCCAGGTCGATCGCCGTACGCGCGACCTCTTCTCCGCGCTGGCCGGTGAGGATGATCCATGCCGTCTCACCATAGAGGACCACCCGGTTCGGGATGCCCACCTCCCGGAGCGGCCCGAGCGGCAGGCTGTTGCGCTGGCGCTGCCAATGTGCCGAGCAGAGTCCACCCGCGATCGGGCGGCGCTCACACCCATCGGCCGCGCATGCACCATCGTACCGGTAGACGCGGAGCGGCTGGTCAAGCGGGATTCCCCTGCTGAGCCGCCTGTAGTGCGTGTCGCACATTCCCTTGCGGACGGCCTTCCGGTCGCATCCGGGAACGGCACAACCTGGGATCTGATCGAGTTGACGGGGCTTCGGACCTGTACGCATGGGGACCCTCCTTGATGGAGAGAGCGTATCACGCTATCCGAGCAATATCAAGTCCTAATTGTTTCTGCCAAGTACAAGCAAATCCCACGTGTTGAGCGACGTTCCCGCCTCGGTGACGACGACGAGCACGTCCGTCGTCGCAGCCACGGCGGGGACGCCCGCCTTGCTGTACATGACGACCCACGAGTCGCCGTCGGCGCCGATGATGCTCTTGTCCGCAGCCGCGCTCCAGAAGCCCTTGCTGGCCGCGAGTACCCCGAACCCAGCGACGGTCGCATGTGGCCCGATCCGGATGTCATTCGCGAGCGTGCTCGACAAGTTGCGGCACGCGATGAGCACCACCTCGTTGAAGTTGATGGTCGCGCCGTCCTCGTCCAAGAGCGACCCGATCAGGTCGTACGATGTCGTGATCGAGGCCGCGATCCCCGTCTCCCGCTTCGCGTAGCACCTGTTGACCTGGTTGTCGTTGCTGCCGCTCGGCAGGTCGAGCAGCGACTCGAACGAGCGGTTGACGACCCCCTTGCTGATGCCGGACGAGAGGATCTCGCGCGCGATGATGCTCATGTTGAGGGTGGCGGAAACGGTTGACATGGGAGACTCCGAAATTGTATTGTTGGCGTCTAACGCCAGCTGCTCAGCTGAGTAAAGGTCTCGCCGCGTAGCAAGTGCCCGTGACGTTGAAGGTGCCGGGATCGCCCTCGGCGAACCCGCCGCGGATCTTGTTGTGCGGCAGCGTGATCGTCTTGTCGGCCTCGCCGAAGATCGACCCATCTACGGAGTAGGACGTGCCAAACGTGATGGCGTCGCCGTACGACATCATCGTCGAGATCCAGCTCGAGGCGACGTACTTGCCACTGTACCGGAAGCAGATGTCCGGGAGGGTCGCGTAGTCGGGCTGGGCAGCGGTGTCGCCGAGGTCGCGGAGGTACGCGCTGTAGCCCCAGGTCATTGGCGCCTCGTCGCCGTTGGCGAGGTCGGGAGGGTCGCCGATGACGCCCCGATCCAGGAAGAGCAATACCTCTTCACCCGGCGCATCGAGGGTGAAATCGCCCGCTTCTCGGCTGATCGTGTACGTATGCACGCCGCCAAGATCGAAGTGCATGATCTGCGCGTGTCTCTTGGTCCTTATGAAGTTCGACTCTGGCATTTTCGGCTCCTACGATGCGACCGCGAGCGGCTGGCTGTACCAGTCGTGCTCGCAGTAGAGGGTGATGGTGACGATCAGGTACTCGCCGCCGACGCTACGGGTGCGCTCGGTCCGGCGCCAGGCCACGCCCACGTCGTATGTAGCAACGCGCTCGGCCAGCGCACGGATGATCTCTTCCTCGAACCGCATGGCCGCGATGTAGTCGGCAAGCTCGTCGGCCGCGTTGAACCGCCTGGCGACGATGACGCGCAGCGCGTGGCCCGCGCGAATCACGCTGTCCTCGCGGTACTTGTCCGTGTTCTCGCTCTGGACGTCCAAGCTGAACGTGTCGTCGATGAGCCCGCCCGGTGTCGAGCCGGTGTGGTCGATCATCTTGGGCGACATGGCCAGGCCGCACTGCGACTCGATGACCTTGCGCATCGCCTGGACGACCGCCGCGAACCCGACCAGACTGGCATCGGTGGATGTCCAGCTCATCGCGTCGCCCGAGCGGCCGAGGTCCGCGAGCGTGGTGCGCCACCGAGGTACACGACCGGCATCTGCGATTCGCCCTCCTCGTCCTCGGACGGGGGGCGGTTATCGTCATCGTGATCGTAGTTGAAGCGCATCCGGCTCCACTTTTGCTCGTACTGCTCCATCCAGTACGCCGCCTTGCGGCCGTACACGTCCTCGCCGTTCACGTCGTTCTGGCAATCGAAATAAGCACGGTGCAGTGCCAATGCCTTGTGTACCTCGGCGAGGGCGCCAGGAGACATGATGCGCTGCGGGTAGCGGCCGTCCTCGACGAGCCGAGCGAGTAGCTCCTCCCACGCGTCGCTGATGTAATCTTGTAGCGACGTCTTCATGCGTGGTACGAGCGACGCCAGCTCGTGGTGCCGGCGGGTAAGGTCGGCCGCATTGATCGCCGGGTAGAGCCGGCGCAGGACCAGGTGCGCGTCCCGGCGGAACGTGTGGACCTGCAAGTCGGCGAACGTGAGCGTCCACTCGACCATCCAGCGCGACGACGGCGACAGGGTTGCCGGCACGCTCGCGGCGAGGAGGTCGTAGTAGGCATTGCCGCTTGCGTCGTTGCCGGTGATAGCGGCAGTAACGACGGTTGCCCCTGCTGAATCCCGCACCAGCACGGTGCCAGCCGTCGGCTTGACCCGCGCCTCCTCGTACCAGACCTCGCAGCGGAGCCGCGTGGCCTTGTCGCGCTCGATCATCTCCGGTCCTGGACCGGCGAATCGCGCGGTGTAGTCGAGCAGGGTGGTCGCCATCGCTACGCCTCGGCCCCCTCGGCGATGGTGATCTGCGTTACGATCGAGTGGTCGGCAACGGCGCTATTCGGCGTGCTGCGCCAATAGAGCGTTCCGGTGGCCGAGTAGTATGGCTTTCCCGGCTGCGCGGAGATGTGGGCAGCGGCGGCCCCGTTCTGCCATATTTCATCTTGCGCGAGGTCACCCCACGCGGCCGCACGCCCGCCCTCTGGGTCGATGGTCGTGCCAGTGCCCGCCGTGAGGGTGGCGTGCACGTCCACTACCCGGCCGAGCTTTGGCAGCCCGGCGATCGTGGCCTCCGACCCAGCCGCCGCCTCCGTCTCGGTGAGCGTCGCGATGAAATACCGGCGCCCACGAGCGGTCCGGCGGACGACCGTGCTGGTGCCAGCGTAGGCCATTATGCGAATACCAGGGCGAGGATGCGGGGGGAGCCGAGGAGGTTCACCGGCGCGACCTCGAGGTAGACCGTGCCGACGAAGACGCCAGAAACGTCGGTGACGGTCACGATCGCGGCGCCCGCGGCATCGGTGTCGATCAGGAGCGCAGCGTTCGCCGTCGTCGAAATCTCGGTGCCGGTGCCGGTTTCCGCCATGGTGAAGGAGGCCGCCAGTGATTCGATCATCGTCGCCGCGTAGAGGCGGCAATGGAGCCGCTGCGTGCGCCCCACGGTACCGTTGCCGGGGGCGATCAGGCCGATCGTCACGGCGATCGCGTTGCCCGCCTCGGCCGCCGCCGCGAGCGACGGAACGACTGGCACCTTGCTGTCGCCTGCTAGCTCCAGCAGGTCCGCGTCGTACGCCTGGACGTCCGTGCCGATCACCAGCCCAAGGGTCGTGCGCTGGGCAACCGCGGACGCATCGTCCACGAGCGCGCGGCCAGCGGCGGTGAACACGGCCTCAGCGTAGGTGTCCACACCCGTCGCGTAGGGCAGGCGGTCCGCGGCGGTTGCGAGTGCCGCCAGCGACAGGAGCGAGGCGTCGTAGGCCTGGACGTCGGTACCGATCACCAGTCCAAGGGTGGTCCGCTGCGCGGCGGCCGACGCATCGTCGACTAGGGCGCGGCCCGCTGCCGAGAAGTCAGCGAGCGCCCACGTCGCGACACCCGTGGAATAGGGGAGCTTGTCCGCAGCCGAGACCAGTGCCGCGATGGCGGCCAGATCGGCATCGTAGGCTTGCACGTCCGTCCCGATGACGACGCCGAGGGTAGTACGCTGGGCGGCGGCCGACGCATCGTCGACTAGGGCACGTCCAGCGGCGGTGAAATCGGCCAGGACCCAGGTGGCCACGCCCGTCGAGTACGGGATCTTGTCGGCCGCGGACACGAGCGCGGCAATCGCCGCGAGGTCTGCATCGTACGCCTGGACGTCCGTACCGATCACGAGGCCCAAGGTAGCGCGCTGGTTCACGGCAGCCGCGTCATCCAGGAGGGCCGCGCCGGCCGTCGTAATGGTCACGTCGGCGTCGGGCATTGCCAGTACCCGCGTGTTTCCAGCGGTCACAGCGCCGGCATCAAGCCGCACAATCTTCGTCGGGGCTGCCGCGTCGTAGAATCCGACCGAGTCCACGATATGGGAGTCGAGGAGCTTGACCCCATCGATTGTGACGCCCGCTCCCACGCTACGCTCGGTGACCGTATCGGTCGTGACGCCGGAGGCGTGCGAGAAGGTGTTGGCGGCCGTCCAGGCATTCGTGGCAGCGAGGAGGTCGGTCAGCTCGGAGCCGACGATCGTCTCCCAGGTCGCTGCGCCGTCGGTGTTCCGGTAGAACACGAGATCCGAGTCCGCGGCGTCGAGTCGGATGTACACCGAGCCCGTCGCGGCAGTGTGGGTCGGGGCGCCGTCGCCCCAGGAGAGTTGCTTCGCCAGCGTCGCGTCGGCGTGCGTGGCCGACAGGAGTAGGGCAATCCCGTTGAGGAAACCTTGCGTCCGGATGTTGCGGAGCGTCTCGCGGCCAAGGACAGGTGAGGTGGACATTCGGGTGCTACTCCCAGGGACCTTCGCGATCCCAACGTGTGGGTGGTGGACTAGCCGGCGGCGGCGTAGTCCTCGGCGGTGATCGGGATGGTCAGGGTGGTTTCAACGTACACGCCGCCCGGGGGCGGTGCCTCCAGGGCGGGGCGCTCGGTACACGCTGCGTCGAGGTGGGCGGTCAGTTCGTCCGGGTTCAACAGCGCACGCGCCGCCGCCTCACCGTCGGCCCGCGTGGGCTTCGCGGCGAGGATGGCCTCGACGAGTACGCCGCGCATCGCCCGCATCGGGGTAGAGTCGACGAGCGCATGTACGAGCATGTCGGCCGCGAGCTTAGCGTTGAACTCGGCGCTCGTGCCCGGGTTGTTCCGGTGGAGGTGCTTCGCGAGCCGCTTGATCGACGACTGTACCCGCGGGTTGTTCCTGGCCGACTCGTCGATCAGCTCCTTGGCGAGCTTGCGGGCCTCGCTGCGCTTGACCCGGCCGTCGTCCAGGACGTTGAGTGGGCGCTCGATGTCGTTTCGTCGGGCCACGCCGACGGCAAATTCGCGCGCGGCCTCGAACGTGACGCCCGGCCCCGGCGACTCCATGATGCGGAGCGCGAGCCGGTCGATGGCCGGGCGGGCGCGCGGATCCTCGCCGGTCATGGCGTGCTCCCTGGTTCGGGCGACGGGTCGCGCCTGGCGGGACGGCTTGGCTTGGCCCTCGCGGGTGCGGGCACCTGCCCCTTCTCGACTGTCGGCGATGCGGCCCTGGCTGGCGCTGGCGGCACGGTCACGGCGGGCGGCGGCAACTCGGCCTCGTCCTCCGCATCCTCGATGTCGGCGGTCCCAAGTTGCGACGCGAAGTGTTCGTATCCGGCTTCGATGTCGGCGGGGTCGTAGCCAAACTGCGAGGCGAAGCTACCCTTCATCAGCGCGAGGATCGCCTGTTCTTCCGCGATCTTCTTTCGGTTCGCCGGCACGTTCTCAGGCAGTCGCGACAGGCGCTCGATCCGGTTGTTCTTCGCCGCGACGTTTCGCGAGATCACGGCGAGCGAGGGGGCCCGGACGATGCCCTGCGCGAGCAAGCTCCGCAGCCAGCGGCGGTAGGCGACCATGTCGAATTTCTTCTCGGCCAGCTCGGCGTCGCTGAGCACGAGGTGGTCCCAGGCGGAGAGGTAGATGCGCCGGACCTGGCCGCGACCACCCACGACCACGTCGAACTCGCGCACGTAGTCGCCGTCTGGACCGAGGTTGCGTGCGATGACGACGAACCCGCACGCGGCAAGCCACGTGTTCGCGATTGACGCGTCGGTCACCCTGTCCTTGCCACCGCCCACCTTGTTCGCGCCTGGGACCAGCCGGAACGGGGTCAGCGTCGGCAGCCACTCGCCGTCAGGATGCACCTTAGTCCGCACGAACCCGTACTTCCTCGGGTGCGCGATAAAGACGAATGGTGCCTCGTACGGGTGGATCTCGTCAGCCGGCAACTTTGGCAGCCCAGCCGCGTCAAACTGCGACTGCGGGCGGCGACCTGACAGGACCGACCCACTCGCCGTCTCGCGAGGCGGAGGCATCGGTTCTGATGGTCGCTGTCCGCGGCGGCTGATGGCTGGGATCAAGGGATCTCCTACGTCGAGCTGGTGTTGAGGCCGTAGCCGCGGGCCTGCTCGGTGATCGCCGCCCCGACGAAGTAGTTGCCGACGACCTTGGAGAATGCGCCAGCCGCGTCACGGGCAACCTCGGCGTATACCGCCGGGTTGTCGCCAGCGGGCCGGATGATGGTCGTGCCGCCCATCTGGATGTCGGGGTTGCCGTCCGCGTAGCCGAGCGCGCCCGCGCCGTGGACCCAGCCGAGGCGCTTGCCGCCAGCGGATAGCACCTGGCTGGCGTTGTACCACTCGATGCCGAGCCAGCGGCCCTGGTAGCCCTGGCCCATCGTCTCGGTGACCTGCGCCTGGGTGGCATCGACGTACTGCGCCGGGCCGCCCTCGCCACGCAGGCTGTCCCGCATGTGCGTGTGCTGGCGCGGGTGCAACATGCCGAAGTACGGCCCGTCGACGCTATTCAGCTCGAGCTGGAACGACGCGTCGTACGCGTCGTCGGCGGTCATCGCGACTGCGCTGTCCACCGCGTCGGTGGTCCAATCGTCGCCGACGTTGACCAGGACGACGTTGAATCCCTTCTCGGCCGCGCCGGCCATCGCTCGGGCGAGTCGCTCGGGCGACAGGTTGCCGCCCGGCTCGACCATCGCGACGAGGTCGGTCGAGTCGTACTCGAGGGCGAGGCGCGCGACGGTGATGTCCGCGTTCGCGTCGGTGATCGTGGTCGAGCTGGTCGAGGCCGTCTCCCCGGTCGAGGCCATCGCGTCGTACCCGTCCAGGCCGATGTAGCGTACGCGCTTCACCGCGCTCCCGGAGCCGTTGACGGTGCCGTGGTAGGTCACTGCGCCCGGCACCTTGCGGAGCTGGACGCGGTCGAAGAGGAGCAGGTTGACCTCCTTCTCGATCATCGCGGCAAGGAGGAGGTCGGAGGCGGTAGTGGTAGTATTGAGAGCCATGGATTCCTCAAATGGTACCTGCCGACTTCGCGGCTCGGTACTCGTTATTGGTCATGGCTGCGATTGCGGCGGCCTTGTCCGCGTCGGACTTCGGCTCTTGGCTTTCCAGCTCTGGGTCGGGATCGGGGGGCGCGGACGGGTCGGCGTGGAGGGTGACCTCGATCTGGTCGGCCTCGGCGACGCCGAGCTTCCATTTTAGGTCAGACTGGACGTCCAACGCCAGCTTTCGGGCGGCGGCCTCGTCCATCGGCAGGCCAGAGATCGTCATCTCCACGCGGATCTGCCTGACATCGGTGGTGCTGACGGTGACGGCTGGCATCAGTTCTCTCCAGGTACGGATTGCCCGATCTGCTTGTAGATCGCGTCGCGGTGCTCGCGGTACTGTTTAGTTGACATTGCAGCAACCTTTTCCGGCGTGATCAGCCCACCGGAGGCGGCGGCGACCACGGTGGTCTTCGAGGCGGCGTCGTCGGGAGACTTCGTGGCTGTCGTGGTCGTCGTAGCCGCGGGAGTCGTTCCGGTTGCCGCTGCGGTAGCGGTGGTCGCCTCGGTCTTCGCGGGGAGCTCTTCGGCGGCCTCCGTCTTCGCTGCCTCCGTCTTCGCGGGCGTCTTGACTATCCGAGAGAACCACGCAGGCGGGACCTTCTTGAGGCCGGCGAGGTACGCGTCGAGGGCTGGGCGCTCCTCGCCCTCTGCGACCTCGGCCTTGCCCCACCGGTACAACACGTAGTCGATGGCGTCCGCATCGGCCGCCGGGCCGAGAGCCTTCTCCAGCGCCCGCTGCTGCTTGATCTCGGCTGCCGCCCCGTTGGCCGTCACGAGGTCGGCCTCCAACGACTCAACCTGCTTCGTCAGCGTGGCAATCACCTTCGTGCTCGCGCGAAGCTGCTTCAGCTCCTTCGCGAGCGCCGGGTCCTCTGCAACGAGTTCGTCGAGCGTGGCCATCGCCGACATGTTTACACGGATCGCATACTCGCGCAATACTGCGTAGATTCGTTCCACCTCAAGTTGACACGCCTCCCGCAGCGGCGTTCGCGGCGGCGGCAACAACCGATGCGTGCTTGGCCTGGTACTCGCTGACGGTCAGCGCTCCGTCCGCTCCGCCGATACCGGGCAGGCCCTGCGACGCGCGCGCCTCGTCGACGGTGACGATCGTCGCGATGTCGGTGGACGTCAGCGCGATCTTAGTGGGCGCTACTCCTGCGGGGAGGGGGGCAGCGACGCCGGCCGCCGCGGGCTTTAGCGGCGTCGACGTGGGTGTGGCGGGTGTGGCGGGTGTGGCGGGCGACGCCAGCGCGGCCTCCTCGGCCCGTACCTGCTTGAGCTTTTCCAGCGCCGCCTCTCTCGATATCCCCGGCTCTATCTCCATGAGCAGGTCCACCCGCGACCGTACGCCAGCCTCGATCAGCTTCAGGTTCCGGTCGAGCGCGGCGTCCAACTCCTCCCTGGAGAGCGGGAGCGCACGGTGCGCCACGGACCACCCGCCGACCGGGAGCCGTGGCATCGACGGCGGCGCGAAGTTAGCCTGCACCTTGGCGACGATGTCGAGCAGCGCCTGGTCGCCACGTCGGAACTGCGGGAACATTCGCCGCTGCATCTTCCGCAGCCCGTCCCGGCTCAAGCTGATCGCGATGCCGGACTGCGGCGACGCCGTGGTCGTGACGTCCGACACCGACACCCCGAGGTGCATTGCGACCACCTGCTGGTAGGCGATGATCGCCTGTGCCATCGCCAGCGGGTCGAGGCTGGCGCCGATGCTGCCGACTGTGCCGCGCCCCTCGCGGCTGCGGAACATGAGCAGCGCCGTCGGGTCCACCGTCACCTTCGAGCGCTGCGCGGTCCCGGTGCCCTTGCTTTGCAATCCCTGCAACACGAGGTCGATCGCGTACTTTTGGTCCCAGGACGCCTCCTTGACCGCGTGCATCCAGAACGTCCACAGTAGCGCGATCGCGAGCGTGCCCTGTACCAGCTCGTGCCACCGGCCAGCCGACCACATCCGCCCGTTGTCGATCGCGTGGTAGACTACCCACGGCAGGTACGGCTCACCAGCGTCCACCCACGGGTACGGGCCCGATGCGGTCTCGTCGCCGAGTACCTCGGCGGTGACGTCCAGCGCGCGGCTGTCGGCCGTGACCACCCGGTATGACGGCGGGTCGCCACGGAGGTCGAACACGTCCCAGCACCACTTCGACTCACGACCGATCGTCCGCAGGCGCGCCTCGCGGACCAGCCGGGGGAGCGCCGGCACCCCAGGCGAGCTCTCGGTCTCGATGTGGTCGGCGGTCACCAGCCGGAGCTCGATCCCGTCCGGCGCATCCGCGCTGTACTCGACCCGGACGGCCGACTCGTAGGCGCCGACCACGTAGATGCAGTGCTGCTGGAGCCGTGGCCAGATCCCGAGGCGGGAAACGAACGCCTCCCCCTCCTCGTCGAGCGCGGCGTTACTGAGCGCCGGCTCCTCGTCGTAGATGCACGCGAGTTGCAGCACGAGCGATTTGAACAGGTTTAACGCCTGGTTCGGCGGCCCCCACGAGGCGAGCCGGGACGCGTCGACGTGGTCCTGCATGAACGACCGCAGGTCCTCCTCCCAGTCGCCCTCGAGCAGGCGCACGAGCTGGCGCGTCGTCTCCCAGCGGGCCGCATCGACGGGGTTGGTCGCAACGGGCAGCCCGACGATGCCGGTAGTGGTGGTGAGCAGCGGCATGTGACCTCTACCTACAATTCATAGCACGCCAGCTAAAGGATCATCTCCACCGCCGCCGGCCGGCGGTCGCGCGATGGTGGCTCCAGGAGCGGGCAGAGCAGGTAGCAGAGCGCATCGAGCAGATGCTTGAAGTGCTCCGTCGCCGGCGTCCCGTCCCAATACCTCAGACATTCCACGAGCGACGTACAACGAGGATGGACCAGCAGCTCGCCGCGCATCATGGCGAGGTTCAGCGCGCGCACCCGGTCGAGGATGCGGCCCTTCTGCGCGCCCTCCATCTCGACGAGCACGTCCGGGTACCCGGCCTGCCGGTTCAGCGCCTCGGTGAGCAGCTCGTTGACACTCCGTCCGGCGCCCGCCTTGCCGGCGCTGTTGACGTCGCCCACCATGCGGTCGACGTGCCGGAGCTCCACCCCGTCCCTGGCGAGCATGTCGAGGATGGCGCGCGCGTCGTCCTCCTCGGTACCGACCCGCGTCGACACCGTCTCGCCGACCACGTGCACGATGCGGCGATCCCCGGTGACCTGGTAGCGGGCGAGCACCGCCACCTGGTTGCCGATGGCCTCGCCGTGGTCGGCACCGACGCCTACGCTGGTATCGACGGCGGCGTCGAAGGGCGCGTCCTCTGAGACGACATCCTCGCCAAACGCGGAGAACCGGCGGACATCACTGATTCCTTCCCACTCCCCGTACACCCGCTGCATGCGCTCCCAGGCGTCGTACCCAGCGACCTGGATGTCGATGCTCGCCTGCGACCGTATCACCCGGCCGCCAACCGTGGTGCAATCCGCCTGCGTGAGCTTCGGCCGGAACTGTACCCACTCCTCCAGCGGGGCGACGTCTCGGCGCGGGTCCCCCTCGGTCCGCAGGCGCAGGTACGCGACCGGCCGGTTGATCGGGGTGAAGTTCATCCAGCACGGGCCAGTCGCGACCGCGACACGCGAGATCGCCGCGCCGAGGTGCGTCTGCTTCGGCGGCTCGTCTACCCAGCACCACCCGACCGTGGCCGACTCCACCCCCATCGGGTCGCCCTCGCCGCCGCGGTACTCGATCCGGTGCTTCGCCATGGTGCGCACCAACCGACGCGAGTTGGTGAAGTAGCCCTTACCCTCGACGTACTTCGTCGCTGGATCGAGTAGGTGGGTCGGCTCCGTCAGCCGTAATTTTTCGCACACCTGGGGGTAGGCGTCCTCGATGTTGGCGACGAGCACGAGGCCGCTCGCGGGGCGCACGTCGGGTTGCCACCGGTGGCGGCCGATTAAGTGTGCCCACGCCTCCCAGGCGCACGCGTAGCTGCCCCCCACCTGGTTGGGTTTCCTGATCAGGCGACGCGGGTGTGGCGACTCGTGGAACGGGAGAAGCGAGACGAGCGAGTCGTACGCGTAGAACTTATTCGCGGCGTAAAACGACGCTGCCGCGGCCAGGCTCACCGGAGCGACTCGTCGTCATCGATGTCGCGCATCATTCGCCGGACGCCCTCTGCGACGCCCGCTGTAGTAGGTGCGGCGGCAGCGCTGCCAGGTCGGCGAGCACGGTCGCTTCCCACTCGGGGGAGCCGGGGGCCGGTGCGGCCTGTGAATCGGTGTTCTTTCGCGCGATGTCCCCAAATGCGTCGAGCCGGTCGGTCACTGCCGCGATGACCTTGGCGCAGTCGGCAACCGACACGTCGCCGTCCTTAAGCGACCTGATCATCGTGACGAGCGCGAGCTTGACCGCACCTTGCGCCAATGCCTCGATGTCGGGCGGTAGTTGGATCTTGGGCGGCGGGACCGCGGCCAGCGGCGGGAGGATGGTGAACGCCGGCCCGTGGTTCGCCGGGGGTAGTTGGTGGCGTTGTTCGCCGAGCCGTTGCTTGTCCCCTCGTCGGCGGGCGACGAATACCCACTGCTTGATTCGATTCTCGGGTATGCCGAAGTGACGCGACGCGAACGCGGGGCCGAGGTTGTTCGCCGCTATCCACGCCAGCACGCGGGCGCGGTCGGCGTGGGGCGTGCCTCTAGCCACCGGGTGCGGCCGGCGTCACGGGCACGGCGCCCAGCCGGGCGAACCTGGAGCGACTCCCCCGACAACGCACGCGACCCGCGCCACGAACGCACGGTCAAACCTATCTAATTCACGAGCCCATAGGGCTCGTCGCGTCTTGTTGTGTTTGTTTCCGAATAGCATTCGTCCTACCTATGTTTTTCGGCCTCATTACGGGCTTCCCACGAGGCGCTACCACCAATTGGTCGATCTCCATCTATGATGGTCCTTACGGGCTCCCAGGCGGCGTTACGAGGCATCGGTATCACACGTTAGCACGGGCCGCGCACGTCCACGGGGGCCGTCGGCAGTAGGACACCACGGCGCCATTTTCGCGCCGTTTTCTCGAATTCCCGTCCCCTCGGCTCCTCGCGTCTGTTACAATATAGATGCAAATGGACTTTCAACGTGGGAAAGTACGATAAACCCCTTGGCTCGTCCGGCATCGAGTGGACCAACCGGACGTGGAACCCGACGACCGGCTGCGACAAGACTTCCGCGGGGTGCAAGAACTGCTACGCCGAGCCGCTCGCCCGGCGATTGCAGGCGATGGGCAACCCTCGCTACGCCGCCGGCTTCGCCTTGGCGCTGCACGGCGACAAGGTGTCGGAACCCGTCGGGTGGCGCAAGCCCGAGTGGGTGTTCGTGAATTCGATGAGCGACCTGTTGCACCGGGACGTTCCCCTGGTCTTCATCCGCGCGGTGTTCGAGACGATGGGCCAGCGCGCGCCCTGGCACCGGTACCAGGTATTGACCAAGCGGGCCGAGCGATGGCCGGAAGTGAGCGCCGCCGTCGTGGAGCGGTTCGGCGCCTTCCCGGCGAACGTGCTCCCCGGCGCCTCGGTGGAGAACCGGCGCGCGCTGGACCGCCTCCCGTTCCTCGGCCGGGCCGGCGGGGGGGGGGCGTGCCGCATGCTCTCCGTCGAGCCCCTCCTGGAATCGCTCTGCGGCGGCGACGTGCCTGGCCTCGCCCAACAGTTCCGCGGGGCGCGAATCGGCTGGGTCATCACCGGCGGCGAGGCGGGGTGGAACGCGCGTCCGAACGTAGAGGACTGGTTCCGCGAGGTCCGCGACGCGTGTTCGCTGGCGGGCGTCCCGTTTTTTCACAAGCAATTCGGCGGCAAGGCAATGACGAAGGAGGGTAAACGCGGCGGGACGCTCGCGGTGCTCGACGGACGGCTCCACCACGAGATGCCGTCCGTGTGGGCGGCACCGGCGCCCGGGGCGGGTCAAGTCTCGCTGCTCGCCGGGTAGCCCAACCGCAGGTAGTGCAGGCGCATGCGCTTTGTGCCCACCTTCCTGGCCGCACCCTGGGCCGTCCCGAACTCCTCGACTACTCCTCCCGCGAGGGCGGCCCACCGGCGCATCGTGCCGCGCGCGTGCTCGAGGTAGTACCCGGCCGGCATGTCGCCCCGCTTGCCGCGGTCGTCCGCGAACAACGCTCGGCACCTCGGCGCGATGTCGGCATGATCCATGTACCCGTCCGTGAGGAACAGGTGCGTGACGGGGGCGCGAAGCCGCCCGGACCGGCACCACGCGAACGCGAACGGCCACGGTGAGCCGTAGGCATCGATGTCGACCACGTCGAACGGGACGTGTCCCATCCAGCCGGCGAGCAGGGCGCGCTCCGTGTCGCCTCGGTAGCACGCCCACCGCGGCCTGGCGGTCGCGGCGTCCCGCACCTTGCGCTCGTCCTCGTCCATGCAGGCCCCGGCGAACGACGACCACGCCGCGGCGAACATCCGGCCCTCGCCAGCGAACCCCTCGAGTACTCGCGCGGTGGCCGGGAGCGAGCGGGCGATCGATGACCGCTGCCGCGCCTTCTGGAGGAAGCTCCCGTTATCTCGTCGCACCGGCCCACTCCCGACAGATGCGCGCCAAGGCACTGCCGCGCGATGGTTCCGCCTCCAGCGCCAGCTCGATGGCCGCCTCGATGGCTTCGACCTCGGTGGTCGCGACCACGACGGTCACGATGTTGATCCGCGTCACGCCCGCCGGCTTCGTCCCGTCCGCCCATTTTTTTGGCTCGCCGGCCTCGTCGCCGCAGTCCACCAGTTCGACCAATTCCGTCTCGGACCAACCGAGATCGAGCAGGTCGGTACCGCCGGACAGCTCGGCCAAGAGCGCGTCCACGTCCCACTCGGCCAGTTCGCCCAGCTTGTTGTCCGCGAGCGCGAGCGCGTGCGCCTCGGCTTCCGACAAGTCGAGGTATCGCACCGGCACCTCGGCCAGCCCGAGCTTGAGCGCGGCCTTGATGCGCGTGTGCCCGGCGATGATCTCGCCGTTGGCCTTCCGGGCGAGGACCGGCGGATCGAGTCCGCGACCGCAGCGACGGCGCCGTCATTGACTCTCGGATTGCGGTCCCACTGACTTAGGGCGGCGATGGCGACGTATTGGGCGGCGGGCTCTTTGGTTAGCATCGTTAGTGTAACCCTACCCCCTCGGCGCCCTACCCGCACGTAACCCTACCTCGAAACGGCACACCCTGCCTACCACCGGTCCCCATACCGGCCATCGCCGTCCGGTTGGTCGGGGGCCGGCGTTCGGTGGGGTGCGCCGGAAGTGTCGGACGTTGACGGCCATTTTGTTAGCCCAACTTCCGACTTCCGGGACGTACGTTCATCCTCGCTTTTTCCGATGACCGTCGCAAGGCGCCCGGACGTGCGCAGACCAACACCGGCAAGCAATACAGCGCTATCTATCAACACTATTTCGACTCGATCAATACAAACCGTCGTAACTGGCCTACCTACGCACATGCGGACGCGCGCCGGCGCGCGCGCGTTCAGGTGCAGGCGCGATCGCGCGGGGGGCGCAGGCGCTCCGAGGTCCGGCACGTCCGGATGCGTTGCGACGTTCGGCGTTCGCGTGGCGCTATTGCCATACTATGTTGGACCGAGCCAACCTCCGGTAAAGACCTGCCCTCGAAACAACGTGAAGGGCTACCGCCGACGGTTCAGTCATACCAGGCCGCCGTCTCGCGCGCGTGCTCGACGGGGGGTCGCCGTGCCGGGACCGCCGCTTCCTCGGCAACCTCGATCGTCCACACGGTCGCGTTCGTCGCGGCATCGAACCTGCTTTGCACGCGGAGCCCAGAGAAGATGCGTCCCCGTTGGCGCTGCAACCCGCGCCCGATGCGGGTTGACTTCGAACGCGCGGTGACGGCGGTGGCGAGCACTGAGGACAGGAGCGCGTGATCGTCGGCGAGGGTGACGAGCTGGCTCGCCGACGTGGCCGACGTGCCGTGTGCGTGCCACCACTCGACGACGAGCTGGCGCCACTCGATTTGCACGGGGTCGGCCTGGTCGTACACCTCGCGCACGTTGGCCAGGAACCCCAGCTGGCCGCAGTGATCGAGGATGCCCCCGATGACCTTTGCCCAGCCCTCAAACGACCCCATGGACGCTGCGCCAGGCTTGGCGCCAGCGGCAACCCACGATGCGCACAGCGTCAGCGCGGCGGCCGCCAGGAGTCCGCGGTGCGCCATCGTCCACGGTCGCAGTTCGCGACGCCCACGGTATTCCCACGGGCGCTCGGTGCCACGGTCGAGGCGGCACCGGATGGAGCGGCGCGCGAGGTCGGTCGACAGCTCGGGCTGGTTGGCCGTCACCACCCACGCACAATCGACCACGGGCGCGGCGAGCCCGGAGACGCCGAGGATGCGATCTTCGTAGCGGGGGGAGGTGAGCGCGGTGCAGAGGGCGGGTGAGTCCACGCGGCCGTCGAGGTTATCGAAGAACACGACCTGCGGCCGGGCGAGCAGCGCCGCCATGAGGCGCTTGCGCACCTCCTCCTCCAGCGGCGACAGCGGCGAACCGGCGGGGAACCGGCCCAACGCGGGGGCGCAGAGCACCTCGGCCAGGAGCGTCTTCCCTGTCCCGCGCTCCGATGCCTCGATGATGTGCATCGGGGTTGGCCCGTCGATCGTGCGGCGCACGAACGGGAGGACGAGGAGCGCGAGGGCGTGCGCCCTGTCGGTCTCGGCGGCAAAGGGGAACTCGCCGAGCCAATCCTCGATGAGGAATCGGCGCGCGAGTTCGACCGACGCCGCGTCGGTCGGGATGTCCGGCACGTCGTAGCCGGCGGGGGCGTCGTAGTAGAGCCCCGATGCTGCGTCGTACCCAGGCTTTCGCACGAGTCGCCCCCGCTTGTCGAGGACGGGGCCGCGCACGATCGTGTCGAGCACGGGCAGGCCTTGGTCAGGATTTGCCAGCATGTCGGCGACGGCGACCTTGGGGGGGTCGGCGTTCGTGCGCACCAACGTCCCATCCTTGCCGATCTTCTCGTAGACGAACCGAGCGCTTCTCATGGCGACGCCAGCCATGTCGGCGGGACCGAGGGTGAAAACTTCCGACGGCGCATCGGGGGCGAACCGCAGCGCGACGACCTTGCCGCCTTGCTGGTAGATTTTAGGTGTCGCGTTTGCGCGGAGCACCGCGCCCCACGCCTCGAGGGTGACGGCCAGCCGCTCGCCGTTGACGGCGATGTGTGGCCGAGGATCGTGAGGCCGCGCTCCTGGATCGTCGCCGGGCGGCGGTGGCGCGTCGTCGTCGGGCGGCGGGGCCTCTGGCGGCATGTCGGGCATCGGCGCCTCGGGGACGACGGCGAGGGCTCGGTCCACGGCCCTGCGCACGCTCCGAGTGCTCGGGGGCTTGGAGCCACCCACGCGGGGCCGGGCGGCTACGGCCGCGTCGAGGATGTCCGAGTCACGGATGCCCGTGGCGACGAGGGCACAGGCGAAGGACAGGTCGTAGCCGCTGCCGCTCGTGTCGCCGTGCGACTTTCCCTCCGAACGCCAGAGCGCGGCGAGTCGCGGCGATCGCTGCATCGCCTCGGGGACGACCTCGGGGACGGCGCCCGCGATCTCCCGGTGCTCCCGCTTGACCTTCACGCGGTCAGCGTCGGGGCACGGGGGGTCGGCGAGGTCGTCGAAGTCGAAGGGCTGCGCGCAGCGGGTCGGCTCGTAGCGGCGGATCTCGACGATGGGTGCGCGAGCGAGGTCAAGGTGGAACCCGGCATCGGACCAACACTCCTTGAGGTTACGCGACCCGGGGAGTCGGAGGATTCGCGCGGGGTCGTAGCACTTGTCGCCGCCGATGGCGTAGGCGATCCGGCGGCAGATCCCAGCGAGGACGTGGGGCGCCTCGGTCTCCTGGAGGCGCCAGTAGAGGTGCAGCCCGCGGCCAGAGCACACGACGATGGACGGCGGCACGGGGAAGGCGTCGATGCGCCTCCACGCCTCCGGCTCCGGCACGTCCTTGTAGTCGAGGTCGCACCACAGGATTCGCGCGGGGGCCACGTCCTGCGCGGTGCCGCCGTCGTTTGTCCTCGGGAGCACGCCGTAGAACACGGCGTACCCGTTCGCCTCGGCGAACGCCGTTATACTCGGTAGTTTCTCCGCCAGTTCTTCTGGCACGTAGTAGCGCTGGATGACCGGCCGCGCATGGTCGCGGTCCTTGGTGTCCGAGATGAGGCGGATCTCGACTTTGCCCTCGGCGTCTTCGTGGAGCACGCGGAGGAAGTCGATGACTTCAGCGGGCATCGGACACCTCGTGAGCGCGACGGTGGCAATCGGAGCACAGCCAGGCAAGGTCGATCAAGAGCTCGTGTCGCCACCGGTCGTACGTCAGGTGATGCGCCTGCGTCCCGCGCTTGGACCGACACCCCTCGCAAATTCCGCCCTCGCGCTCGCACGCCCGCTGCCGCAGGGCGGCCCACTGCTCCGTCCGCAGGTACTGATCGTGCTCTTGCAACCACGCGGCGCGCTCGGATTGCTTGGTGGCGGCGGCAAGCGCGGCGCCCCGTGCTGCCCGTTCGTCCCAATACCGTCGCGTCAGGTCGTCGTCCCAGTCGGGGGCGGAGTCCGGCCAGTCTTCTTTTCGCAGCCATCCCCCGACGGTGCGTCCGCATACGGCACACTGTAGGCCGTACATCGGGCGGCCGTTGACTGCGGTTTTACGTCGAATCTCGGATGTTCGACAATCACACTGCTCCCGCGCGGGTGATCCAGGCAACTGCATGACAGCCCCAAGGGGCCAGCCGATCTACAAGGTCGCAGTCTCGTAGGCCGGCTGGCCGAGGTGGCAGGCGTAGAACGCCCGCACGAGGGGAGGATAAGAACCGGGTGCGCTGCGACACGCGACCATCTTCCCGACGTATCGCGACCGTCCGCCGACCGTCCAGCGACCACAAAAACTATTTGCGGATCACGCCTGGCGGAACAGCGGGGCCGCCGCGAACGCGGGCGTGGCCTTCTCCGCGCGGTACATCTCGGGCACGGCGTCCAGCATCCCGCTTCTGGCCAGCGAGCGCGCCAGCGCCGGCAGCTCGGCGAGCGCCAACCACGCGCGCGGTCGGTCCCCTGCGCGCCCGGCGAAATCCAGGTACTCGACGCGGACGGCGGTGCCGGCCATCCCGAGCACGCGCAACTTTCCACGGGGGCCGTCGAGTATCCAGCCAAAACCGCGAAAGTCCTCGACTTCGGGGTACATTTTGGAGTTCATTCGCCGCTACTTGGTTGCGACGGCCGGCGACTCGACCTCGATCACGATCGCGTACCGCTTCGCCCCGCCCTTCGATTGCGCGTATTCCCACACTACGCGCGTGTCGGCGTCATCAACTCCGAGCCACGTCGCAACCGAATCTCTGCACGCCTTGAAAGCGCCTTGGAGGTTGTCGCCGTCGAGGGCGCGCGGGGCAATCCGCGTCAGCCGCACGGTCACGGGGAGGGCGGGACGCGGCCACCGCCCGAGGAACATCGTCACGAGTTGGCGTTGATCCTTGACGATGCGCGCCTTCGCTACCCAGTGCAGGCGCGCGTTCGCCATGCTTGGGAGTCGGTAGGGGATGGTGACCTGGATCACGGCAGTTCCCCCTCGTCAATCGGGCACTCGCACTCCGCCCACGCTTCGTTGCACTCGGGGCAGTAGTCGTCGCAACCGGCGCACGTCCCGGCGAACCCGCACTCGGGGCAGCCGTACTCGCCGTCGAGCCCGCCGTGGTCCCGGTCGAAGTCCTCGGGGCAAGTGCAGGATGCTAGCGGTTTATCGCAGGTTGGGCACGGGTCTGGGACGGGTAACGGGTTCTCGCCCTCGTCGTCGCACGCGCAATCATCGGCGGGCCTCCCGCACTCGGGGCAGTCGTAGCCGTCGTCCAACCCGGTCGCCCGGTCAAGGACGGGTAGCTGGTTCGGGTCGCGGGGCGGGGTCATTCGGATACCTCGGCTTGGTAGCCACGAAACGAACCATCTGCCAACGCGGCACAGATGCGCGCGTGCGCTGCGGCGGCCTCATCGCGCTTGTGGTAGCGGTCGCAGTACTGGTCGTGCGGCCCCTCGCCGAACAGCATCGTCTCGTAAAGCACCGGACCGCCAGGAGCGCCAAACCCGTGGTCGGTCCCAAGAAATACGGTGGACACGCGGTAGCCGCCAACGGTGTCGTCGCCGACGTGTTTGCGCGGTGTCGCCGACCATAGCTTTACGTCGTTGGTTTCGATGATTCGGCCGTCGTCGGATTCGATAAAGTATTCGGCGTATCTCATTCGCCCATCTCCAAAAACGGTTGTCCATCCAGCACGACGGTCATATCGGCAAGCTCCCGTGCCCCAGGCACCAGGTGGTCCCGGGCATCGCGACGACGCGCCAGCAAGTTAGATCGATGCACAGCTGCACGCGCAGCACCGCGAGGCACGCCGACTCGGCTCGCACGCGGGTGGGCGCCGGCGTGCCGGCCGTCCTGTCCTCTTGCGCCTCTGGCCGGCCGTCCAGCGAGTAGCGGTGCCACCGGTGGACTGCGGACCAGCGCCAGGCACCGTCGCGCCCCTGCCAGAGGTCGGCGTGTAGGCTCGGTTCCTCCGGGCACGGTGGCTCGCCGGCTACCGCCGGGTGGTAGTGGAGCACGTCGGCGAAGTCGAAAGCGAGGGGTGGGTAGGTCATGGCCGGATAGCCGCCGCGCTTCCCACCCTGTAATGCCCGTTCGCCCTCTCGACGGCACCGACCGAGCGAACGGCCGGGTACACGTCCCCGGCCGCGCAGCCGACTGCCGCGGCGACCTCCCGCGCGGTCAGCCAGCTCCCAGCCGAGCGACGGAGCACGGCGAGCACCTGCGCCCGCAGCTCGGCCGACCGCGAGGCGATCCCGGCGGCGGCCGGCGACGACCGCGACTCGCGGCGCTCGGTGGTCGACCACATGTCTCCGCGCTCGTGCACCCGGTCGCCCGCGTTTCGCAGCCGCAGCCGAGCCGTGGCGACGGGGAGGCCGAGCGAGAGGGCCACCTCGGCGGTCGATACCTCGCGCCCGAACGCCTGGAGCGTGGCGACGACATTTCCGGCCAGTGGGT